>Ga0182226_1000142_pt1 | contig 12973 bp, 12 predicted proteins | sample G6R1MG_27_FD_129658 | JGI IMG/M metagenome (GOLD analysis project Ga0182226, IMG submission 129658) | Miscanthus phyllosphere microbial communities from Michigan, USA - G6R1_MAIN_07NOV2016_LD1 MG | ecosystem: Host-associated > Plants > Phyllosphere > Phylloplane/Leaf | place: USA: Michigan...
CCGGGCCGCCGCTCGGCAGGTTGGCGCCCGTGATGGTCGGCCAGTCGTTGCTGAGGAACGGCTGGCCCGTGCCGGACGCGAAGACCTCGCCATCGGCGGCGAGTTGCCCGATCCGCAGGCCGATCCCCGAGTCCCAGCGCCGTTCGAGCCAGAGTTCCGACAGGCGCGTCGTGGGATAGGCCTCGATGTTGCTGATGGTGATGAGCCGCTGGAAGCTGCGGTCGCGCAAGCCCCCGGTGTCGTGGATCTGGAACGCGTTGGCGAAGGCGGTGAGGCCCGCCAGACCGGCCAGCCGTTCGAGGTCCACGGACAGGATCCCCTCGACCTTGCCGGCATAGATCGGTCCGTTGCGGACCCCGCCGCTCGGATTGCCCAAGACCTCGCTGGTCGACAGGACGGTCAGGTCGATCCCCCGTGCCCGCAGGGCGGCGCGGACGCCGCCGGGATCGCCGAAGGGACCCAGGAACGCGCCGACCGAGACCGGGAAATTCCCCTGCGGCTCGGCGGCGGCGGATTGCGGCGGCCGCTCGGGAAGCCCGGTGTCCTGCGCGGCCGCATGCCAGGGGGGCACGAGCGCCAGCATCAGACAGGCGGCGCACGGAGCGCGGAATGACACCCTCGGCATTGAGCCTCCACTGAAGAACTAAGCCTTTGCTATATTGCGGGCGCAAGGCAGCCTCCGGCGCCCGGTTCGAAGCACCGGGTCCGTTCGTTGGGTCGTCGGAGGGGGGCGCCGCGCGTCAGGCCGCGCGGCGCGCGGTCAGGCGGTCACCGTGTCGGCGAGGAGCTTCAGGTTGAGCACGACGATGAGGCCGGCGATGGCCCAGGACAGCACCTTGAGCCAGCCGGGGATGACGAGGGCGCCCATCTTGCCCCGGTCGGACACGAACCGGACCAGGGGAATCACCGCGAAGGGCAGCTGCATCGACAGGACGACCTGGCTCAGCACGAGGAGCCGGGCGGTGCCGGCCTCGCCGTACAGGGCCGTCACTCCCACCACCGGCACGATGGCGAGGCCGCGGGTGACGAGGCGCCGCGCCCAGTCGGGGATGCGCAGCCGCAGAAACCCTTCCATCACGATCTGGCCCGCGAGCGTCGCCGTGACGGTGGAGTTGAGGCCCGACGCGAGGAGCGCCGTGGCGAACAGGGTCGAGGCGATGCCGGCCCCGAGGAGCGGCGACAGGAGTTCGTAGGCCTGTTCGATCTCCTCCACGTCCGTGCGGCCTTGGGCATGGAACACCGAGGCCGCCAGGATCAGGATCGCGGCGTTGACGAACAGCGCCAGCATCAGGGCGATGGTGGAATCGGCAACGGCGAAGCGCAGGGCCTCGCGCCGGCCGGCCTCCGTGCGCGGGTAGGCCCGCGTCTGCACGATGGAGGAGTGGAGGTAGAGGTTGTGCGGCATCACCGTGGCGCCGATGATGCCGATGGCGATGTAGAGGGCGGCCGGATTGGTCACCACCTCCGGCGTCGGCAGGAAGCCGGCCAGCACCGCGTGCAGCGGCGGGTGCGCCAGGGCGATCTGGATGCCGAAGCAGACGAAGATCACCCCCAGCAGGGCCATCACGAAGGCTTCCAGCGCCCGGAAACCCCGCCGCATCAGCAGCAGGATGAGGAAGACGTCGAGCGCCGTGACGATCGCCCCGAGGATCAGGGGGATGCCGAACAGCAGTTTCAGCGCGATGGCGGTGCCGATCACCTCGGCCAGGTCGCAGGCGATGATCGCCGCCTCGCAGGCGAGCCACAGGACGAAGCCCACGGGGCGCGAATAGTGGTCGCGGCAGGCCTGCGCGAGGTCGCGGCCCGTGGCGATGCCCAGCCGCGCCGAGAGCGCCTGCAGCACAATGGCCATGAGGTTCGAGAGCAGGATGACGCAGAGCAGGGTGTAGCCGAACTGGGCGCCGCCGGCGATGTCGGTGGCCCAGTTGCCCGGGTCCATGTAGCCCACCGAGATCATGTAGCCCGGCCCGATGAAGCCGAGCAGCCGCCGCAGCCACGAGCCGGTCTGCCGCACCGGCACGCTGCCGTTCAGGGCGCCGAGACTCGGTTGGTCCCCCGTGTCGCGCTGTAGGCGCCAGGCCCGTTCCTCATACCCCATCGGTTCGCACGATCCCCCGGCGGCGGCCATGCCCCCGCTTTCGCTTCGACGGGAGAGATATAGCATTGGCTATAATGAAAATAAAAGGCTTCATTCGGCGGGCGTTGTCGCAGTCGCGGCGATGGCTTAGGGGCGGGTTCGAGAGCGATCAGTCCAGAGCCGAAACGCGAAGGTGCGTGATGCCGTTTCCGGCCGATCCCTTCGGTCTCTGGTCAGCGCGGGTTCCCACACCTTCCAGGAGAGGGACAGGATGAGGTGTGTGACCTCTTCGGAGATGGACCACACTCCACCCCAGCCCTCTCCTTTCAGGAGAGGGAGCACCCGCGCTTCCGACCGATCCGAAGTGATCGACCGGACGCGGTATCGGACTGCGAACAGGCACGAGCGAGACGCCATGAGTGACACCGCCACACCGGATCTCGACGCCGCCCTCCCCCGCAGCGGTGAGACCGTGCGGCTGTCGCCCCTGATCCGGCGCCGCGTCTGTCCCAATGCCAGCCCGTTCACGGCGAGTGGCACCTGCACGTACGTCGTCGGCACGGGGGCCGTCGCGGTGATCGATCCGGGGCCGGAGGATGCGGGTCACGTCGACGCCCTCCTCGCCTCCCTGCCGGGCGAGCGGGTGACGGCGATCGTGGTCACCCACACCCATCGCGATCACGCGCCAGGCGCGCGCCTGCTCCAGGCCCGCACGGGGGCGCCCATCGTCGGCTGCGGCCCGCACCGAGCGGCCCGCGACCTCGCCGAGGGCGAGTTCCCGCATCTCGACGCCAGCGCCGACCGCGCCCATGCGCCCGACCGCATCCTGCGCGAGGGCGACACGCTCGCGGGCGACGGCTGGACCCTGGTGGCGGTGGAGACGCCGGGCCACACCATGAACCACCTCGCCTTCGCCCTGCCCGAGGAGGCGGCCCTGTTCTCGGGCGACCACGTCATGGCGTGGTCGACGAGCATCGTGGCGCCCCCGGACGGCTCCATGCGCGCCTATCTCGCCTCCCTCGACAAGCTGCGGGAGCGCGACGAGACGGTGTATTGGCCGGGGCACGGCGGACCGGTGCGCGATCCGCGCCGGTTCGTGCGCGGCCTCGCCGCCCATCGCCGCCAGCGCGAGGCCTCGATCCGGGGCCGGATCGAGGCGGGCGACCGCGACATCCGTGCCATCGTGGCGGCGATCTACCAGGGCCTGAACCCGGCCCTGCACGGGGCCGCCGCCCTGTCGGTCTTCGCCCATCTGGAGGATCTCGTGGAGCGCGGCGTGGTCGTCAGCGACGGGCCGCCGCGCCTGGAGGGGCGCTATGCGCCGGCGGAGGGCTGAATTCGCTGAGCTTCATGACGCGAATGACACGCCGTTGAGACTCGGACCCATGGGCGGGGGTCAATCAGCCCGTCATCCCGTGGCCGCGCAGCGGAACCCGGCATCCAGAAACACAGGTGGCGCCGACTTTTGCACGGTTGGCGGTTCTGGGTTCCGGGTTCGCCTCTGGCGCCCCGGAATGACGACCGGGAGCAGATGTGATCACCATGTCTTCGTGGAGAGGGCGCGCACTCGTGAGAAACCCGAAGGAATCAACTCGGGCCGGTATCACGGCGGGCTGTCGGCTTGCAGGCTCTCAATCCACGGATGTTCGGGATGCAAGGTCCGCAGCAAGGCGATCAATCGCTCCTTCTCTTCTCTGGATGATCGGCTGCGAAAACGATCGAAATCCGCCCCATCTTTTTCCCTGGCATGCTTGGCCTTGAACAGCATGACGAGTGGCGGGGCGAGGTGCGGAATGCCCGTTCGGCCCAGACGAACGGCCTCGGTACGGGGCATCCGGATCGTCCGGTCGCGCTTGTAGATCCAGAGATCCGGCGTCCCCGGCTCCAGCATCAGGTCGACGCGCCAGCATCCGTGTCGCCGGTCTGCCCCCCAGAGCTGCCAGACGTCGTCCGGCAGGTTCGCCGACGGGGGTAGGAACACGAAGGTGCCGTCCGTGACGGTGAAGAAATCCAGCTCCTGCAGGAGGGTGCGGAAAGCGTCTGCGTCCTTGCGAAGAACGACGAATTCGAGGTCTTCGTGCGCGCGCGTCGGCTGGCCATGCCACAGGTCCAAGGCCCATCCGCCCGCGACGTACCAGGGCCGGATCGTGCCCCGGAGGCGCTGGTGGAGTTCGTCGGGAGACCACGCATCCCAGGCGTCGTCGTGGAGGGGCTTCATCGAACGATCCACAAGGGACACGGGTGATCCCGTTTCCAGCTCATTCACTCGGTTCGGCCGGATCGGCCGTGTGGCCGACCGGTGGGTCTGCTCCGGTCGCCATGACGGAGCCCGACCGCCTCCCGTCGCCGGAGGGACCCGGCTTTGCCCCGGACGCCTACTTCACCGCGATGGCGAGGTTGGCGACCTCGTCGAGATAGGCGCGGATGCGGTCGGCGTTGGCGCCGAAATCGTGGCCGCCGAGGCGGGAGGCCGAGCGCACGTCGATGCGGGCGCCGTCGCCGCGCGGATGCACCCGGACGGTGACGTCGTCGGCGAGGTTGAGGAGGAGGCCCCGCGACACCGCCTCGATGTGGCCGTTGCCGAGGCGGCCGCCCGGCCGGATCGCCTCGATGATCTGCCAGTGCCGGTTCACCGCCGCCTTGCGGGCGAGTTCGAAGGCCACGTCGGCGCCGAGGTCGAGGGTCAGGGGGGCCACCTGCGGATAGGCCGCGCGCTGGCCCGCCCGCGCGCCCATGCCGGGCTCGGGGATGTAGTGCCCGTCCCGGGCGGCGTCGGCGGCGCGCGAGCGCGAGAAGGCCGGCGGGTTGTCGATATCCGTGGAGACGTCCGTGAGCGCCGGCTGGCCGAGGGCCCGCAGGCCCACGAAAGCCGGATAGGCGAGAAGTGCGCAGGCCAGGAACAGGCCCGTGAGGGCCGCCCCGAGGCCGCGCGCGCCCTCGCGCCAGACCCGCACGAAGGCGAACCCCGCGCACAGGATGGCGAGGACGGCGAGGGCGAGGCCGGCCCCGAGGGTGGCCAGCGCCGGGCCGGCCTCGGCGCGCGGATCGCGCACGAGCACCACGGCGAACAGGGTGATGAGGACGGCGAGGATGGCCACCGTGCGGGCGAGCGGGCCGGCGCGGGTCACGGGATCTTCGTAGGGCAGACGACGCATGGGCAGACGAACGATCCCTGTCGGGCAGGCTGCCCGTCATGCTGCCGTGCGGGGAGACCCCGGCGGACGCCCGAGCTTTACCGGGCACGGGGACGGCGCGCCACCCGTGCTTCCGCCGGCCGGTGATTCTGCTATAGCCACAGGACCATGAGCGCGACCGCCCCCGCCCCTCCCGAGGCGCTGCTGCCGGAGGCCGAGGGACCGGATCCGCTCCGGGTCTGGTTCCGCTTCATCCGCCTCAATCGCCGCGTCACCGCCGCCATGGCGGGTGAGTTGCGGGGCCTTGGCCTGTCGATTCCGCAATTCGATGCCCTCTCCACCCTCACCGAGCGCGAGGGGCTGACGCAGCAGGATCTCGCCGCCCGCCTCTACGTGACGAAGGGCAACGTCTCGGGGCTGGTCGACCGCCTCGTGGAGGCCGGCTGGGTCGAGCGCCGGGCGATTCCCGGGGATCGGCGCTCCCACGCCCTGCACCTTACCCCCGCCGGCACGGCGCTCGCCGCCCGCGGCATCGCGGCGCAGAAGGCCTACGTCGCCCGGACCCTCGGCCGCCTCGCCCCGGAGGACATCGCGGCGTTCGAGGGCCTGGTGCAGCGCTGGCGCGATGTGGCCCGGGCGGATGCGAGCGGCGCGGCGTGAGGGGTGGCTGGCAGCCAGCATTTAACCGCGCGCGAACCATGCCGCGCATCGGGAGCGTCGCCGTAAGGACCGCGGCGGGCATCACGCTGTAAGCTCTCGGCCAAGGTAGGCAGAGACATGCAAATCGATCTCCAGACCCTGTGGTATTTGACGGTCGGAACGCTGGTGGTGTCGGCTCTGCTTCTCCTGTGGGAGCGGCAGGCCCATCCCGGTCGTGCGGGCGTGCTCGCTGTTCTGGCGGCGGGGCTGGTCACGTTCGCCCTGGGCTGCGTCGTCGCGATTCACCGCAGCCGTTTCCCGGTCGCGCTCGGCATGGCGGCGACCAACCTCCTCATGATGGCGGGTTACCTGTCGGTCCTCAATGCCGCGGCCGGCCTCGACGGCCGGCGATACGTCCGGTCGTCCGTCTGTGCCCTGGGCGTCCTGGCCCTCGCCTGGGCGGTCGCCGGCACGCAGTTTCCGTCCGTGTTCTGGAACCACGTCTCGGCCCTGCCCATCGCCCTGGCCTGCGGCCTGACGGCGTGGCTGCTCCTGCGCAGCCGCACGGTCCGGGGCCTCCGGTCTCGCCCCCTCGCGGTCTCGATCTCGGCCGGCCACGCCGTGTTCTACCTCGGCCGCGCCTTCCTCGCCCCCGTCCTCGTCCAGCGGTACGGGCCCGACATGCTGTCCGTCGTCGCGAAGGCGACGATGTACGAGGCCGTGCTGTATTCGGTGGCGATGCCGATGTCCTTCCTGGCGCTGATCCGCGAAGAGGAAAAGCAGCACCTCCTGCGCCTGTCGCAGACCGACCAGTTGACGGGGCTCGCCAACCGCCACGCCCTCTTCGAGCGCGGGGCCCGGATCCTCGCCGAACGGTCCGGGCGCCCCGTGTCCCTCCTCGCCTTCGACCTCGATCACTTCAAGGCGATCAACGACCGCCATGGCCATGCGGCCGGCGACGAGATCCTGAAGCTGTTCGCCGAGACGGCCCGCGCCGGCGCCGGACCCGACGCGCTCCTGGTCCGGCTGGGGGGCGAGGAATTCGCCGCGCTCCTGCCGGGATGCGACGCCCGTGACGCGTTCCGCCGTGGCTCGGAGATCGCGAGCCGGTTCGCCGACGCCGCCGCCCGGACGGACGGTCCCGGTATCCCGGCCACCGTGAGCATCGGGCTCGCGGCACCGGACTGCCGCGACCTCCCCGGGATGCTCGCGAGCGCCGACGGCGCCCTGTACCGGGCCAAGCGTCTCGGCCGCAACCGCATCGAGCGTGCGGGCCCGAACGGCTTGTCCGTCGCGGCCTGATCGGGGTCCGATCGACCCATTCGGTTCGCCGCGTCGGTCGTGTCCCCGCATCCTCGGGGCGCCGTTTCAGGACGAGGGGGCGGGGCGGAGCAACGGAACAGCGCCGCAGGCGTGGCTCATCGACCGCCGATCTCCGCCAGCAGCGCCGGCAGGTCGTGGATGGAGCCGATGACGTGGTCCGCCTCCCCGCGCATGACTTCGCGGGCGCCCTCCCCCGTGGGACCGCTGAGAACCGCGATGGCGACGGCCCCGGCGGCCCGCGCCGCGCGGGTGTCGGCGACCGTGTCGCCCACGAGGGCGATGCGGTGCGGCGGCACGCCGAGGTGGTGCGCGAAGGCCAGCACCATGCCGGGGCCGGGCTTGGCGCCGTGGCCGGAATCGTAGCCCGCGACGAAGTCGAGATGCGGGGTCAGGCCGAGGCGCTCGGCCTGGGCGCGGGCCGAGGCTTCCGCGTCGTTGGTGGCGATGCCGAGGGTGTAGTCCGCCGCGCGCAGGCGGCCGGCGAGCGCGGCCGGGTCGCCGATGGGGTGGAGGGAGCGCAGGGCCGCCTCGCGGAACAGCCGGTCCATCTCGCCGTAGAGATCCGGCCCGGCCGGCCGGTCGAGCGCCTCCGCCCAGAGCGGCCCGTAGACGGAGGAGGCCCCGGCCAGGAGCGGCGAGGTCGGCAGGAAGCGCCGCTCGGCCTCGACATAGTGGCTCACCTGCATCAGCCGCTCGAACCGCGCGCGGTCGCCCCGCGCCAGGGTCGTCATCACCGCGTGGGCGGCCGGTCCCCAGGTGCGGTCGAAATCGATGAGGGTCCCGTCCTTGTCGAACAGGATGCCGCTGAGTCGGGTCGCCATGGTCACTCGTCTGTCTGAAGCGCGATCGCGCCGTAGGCCGGCTCGATGGACCGCGACGGGCGCCCTCTCCGTCGCGTCGTGGGGACCCGCGCTCCTCGGCCCCCCCTCGATGGGGCGGGAGCGCCGATCACGCCGCCGCCGTGATCTTCTCGACCTCGATGACCGGGCCCGCCGGCGTCATCCGCTCGCGCGCCACCAGCCGGTCGCCGGGTTCGAACACCCCGAGATTCACGTCGCGGTCGGGCAGTACCACCGTGGTCACCTTGTTGAGGTGGACGAGGACGTGGCGCTTCTGGGCCAGGGACGACACCGCCCAGCGCTTGAGCTGGGCGTAGTACGGATCGCGCCGCCACGCATTGGGCTGGCCCGGATCGACCTGCACGTTCATGTGGCGCGACACCGGATCGAGGCTGAGCACCATCTTGGCGCGGTCGGGCTTCCATTCGGGGCCGAGCCAGCCTTCCGTCATCCAGAGGCAGTGAAAGGCGCGGCAATGGTCGGGCCGGGTCGCGTGGATGGCGCAGCCCCGCCCCTGCTTGGTGTGGCGGCACCATTGCCCGGCGGTGCTCTCCACGGCCGGGACGTCGTAGACCTTGCAGCACAGGGTGCAGGGGCCGCAGGCCCGGCCGGGGGCCGGCATCGCGACGACGTTCGCGGGATCGAGGGTGGTGGGCGACAGCATGGGACAAGTCCGGTGCGAAGGACGGGTTTCTGCCCGGGCATCGGGCCGTTAGTGTGGCCGCCTTGCGAGGGCCCGTGCGGCCCCCTTCACGGAACGGACATTCGGATGCTCTCGAACCTGGCGGCCCGCGACGTCGAGACCCTGATCCACCCCTACACCAACCTCGCGACCTTCCGCGAGACCGGTTCCCTCGTGCTGGAACGCGGGCACGGCGTCTGGGTCTACGACAGCGACGGGCGGCCCTACCTCGAGGGCATGGCGGGCCTGTGGTGCACGGCCCTCGGCTATTCGAACGAGGAACTGGTGGAGGCGGCGCGCGAGCAGATGGCGCGCCTGCCGTTCACGCACCTGTTCTCGGGCCGCAGCCACGACCCGGCCATCGAACTCGCCGAGACCCTCAAGGAACTGATGCCGGTTCCGACCTCGAAGATCTTCTTCACCTCCTCGGGCTCGGAGGCCAACGACACCCAGGTGAAGCTCACCTGGTACCTCAACAACGCCCTCGGGCGGCCGAACAAGAAGAAGATCATCTGCCACCGCAAGGGCTATCACGGCGTCACGGTGGCCACCGCCTCCATGACCGGCCTGCCCGCCAACCACGCCGACTGGGACCTGCCCCTGCCGGGCTTCCTCCACACCGGCTGTCCGCATCACTATCGCTTCGGGGAGGCCGGCGAGACCGAAGAGGCGTTCGCGACCCGCCTTGCCGCCGAACTCGAGGCTCTCATCCAGCGCGAGGGACCCGAGACCGTGGCGGCCTTCGTCGCCGAGCCGATCCTCGGGGCCGGCGGGGCCATCGTGCCGCCGGCCGGGTACTACGCCAAGATCCAGGCGGTGCTGGAGCGCCACGACGTGCGCTTCATCGCCGACGAGGTGATCTGCGGTTTCGGCCGTCTCGGGACGTGGTTCGGGTCCGAGGCCATGGGGATGCGCCCCGACAGCCTCACCTTCGCCAAGGCCCTGACCTCGGGCTACATGCCCCTCGGGGGCATCTCCATCGACGAACCGCTCTACCGGCACCTGGTGGCGCAGAGCGCCAAGCTCGGCACCTTCGGCCACGGCACCACCTATTCGGGACACCCCGTCGCCTGCGCGGTGGCGTTGAAGACCATCGCCATCTACCGGCGGGACGGCATCGTCGAGGGCGTTGCCCGGAAGGCCCCGCACTTCCAGGCCCGCCTGTCGGCCCTCGCCGACCATCCCATCGTCGGCGAGGCGCGCGGCGTCGGCCTCATCGGCGGCCTCGAGATCGTCGCCTGCAAGCGGACGAAGCGGCAGTACGATCCCAAGGCTGGCGTCGCCGCCCGCTGCGTCGCCTTCGCGCAGGCCGAGGGGCTCATCGTGCGGTTCCTCGCGGGCGATCGCATCGCCGTGTGCCCGCCCCTCGTCATCACCCCCGACGAGGTCGACACCCTGTTCGAGCGCCTCGGCCGCGCCCTGGACCGGACGCAGGCCTGGATCGCCGCCGAGGGCCTGGAGCCCGTGACGCCCCAGGGCGCCTGACCCGCGTGCCCCATCGGCAACACCAGAATTGTATTCAATTTCGACCGCATTGCGATGATCGTTATTGCGCCGCCGCAACAACGATCACGAATTCGTTGGATCACGGAGGGTGGTGAGAAACAAGGCTGCCGTCATTTGAGGCAAGAGCCGAGTCTTAAGCTTCCGTTCATGTGACGGCTACCTTTATGGACCTCGAGATGCTCGCGGGGCGTCCGGGGTGAACCGAACGGTGCCCGGATCGGCCCTGGCGGGCGCAAGTCAGGACACCCGTTTCATGTACGCCCCCGATCAGACCCCGAGCCCCGCCCCGGACCGTCATTCCCCCTCCTCCGGCCGTGTGGCCGACGGCTTCCGGCCCGTGGCCCTGCCGGCCCTCGCCGCCGCCGTTCTGGTCTCGGCCGTGGCGACCAAGACGAAGGCGGCCCGCGTGAAGGCGGCCCGGCTGGCGCAGCGCTTCGAGCACGAGGACGCCCCCCAGCTCTGATCGCACGCGGGCGGGCCGCTGACGGCCCCCGGTCGTCAATTCGTCACCATTGGCGCCGAGGGAGACGGCCCGGACCGTAACCCGAAGGCGCCCGCGATGTTGATTCTGCCGAGCCGCAGGCAAGTGCTGCTGGGCGGCCTCGGAACCGGGGCCGCCCTCGGCCTGTCGACGGCGGCCTACGGCTTCGTCGTCGAGCCGCGCTTCCGCCTCGTGGTCACCCGCTACAGCCCGGTGCTGCCCCGCTGGACGCCGGGTCTGCGCCTGCGCGTCGCCGTGCTGGCGGACTTCCACGTCTGCGAGCCGTTCATGCCCCTCGATCGCATCGCCGAGATCGTGGACGCGACGAACGCCCTGAACCCCGACCTCATCCTCTTGCTCGGCGATTATCCGGCCGGGCGCCGCGTCACCTTCCGCAAGGTGCCGCTCATCGACTTCGCCCGGGTGATCGAGGGCCTGCGCGCGCCGCTGGGCGTCCACGCGATCCTCGGCAACCACGATTGGTGGGACGATGCCGCCGTCCAGGCGGGCGAGCGCGACGTCACGGAAGCGCAACGCGTCCTCGAAGCCCGCGGCATCCCCGTGATGGAGAACACGGTCCTACGCCTGGAGAAGGACGGGCATCCGTTCTGGATCGCGGGCCTCGGCGATCAGGAGCCGTTCGTGCAGGTCGGCAACTACCAGGGCCGCGACGACCTGCCCGGCACCCTGGCGCGGATCACCGACGACGCGCCGGTGCTGCTCATGGTGCACGAACCCGACATCTTCCTCGACGTGCCCGACCGGGTGTCCCTGACGCTCGCCGGCCACACCCATGGCGGCCAGATCCGCCTGTTCGGCTACTCGCCCGTGATCCCGTCCGTGAAGGGCAACGATTTCGCCTACGGGCATATCGTCCGCCGGGGCCGCCACATGATCGTGTCCGGCGGCTTCGGCTTCAGCCGCGTCCCCATCCGCATCGGGGTGCCGCCGGAGATCGTACTCCTCGACCTCGGCGGCACGACCGCGCCGGGCCACACCGTGCAGGAGGGCGTTTCCCCCCGCGCCTGACCCGGTATCCGCCGTCCTACCGCTTGGCGTTCTTCACCGCCGCGCTGACCATGTCCTTGGTCGAGGCCGCCGCCGCGATAGTCTTCACCACGGGCTTCTTCGGTTTTTTCGCTTCGCGACTGCCGCGCTTGTTTTCGCTCGCCATGGAGACCTCCTCGGGGTGCCGAGGTTCACCATCGCACGACTTTTCAAAACCGCCGCATGGAAAGTATTTTTTTAAAACCCTTGCGGTCCCCCGGATCCGATCCGGGGGACCCGATCTCCCGTCAGAGCGGGATGTTGTCGTGCTTCTTCCAGGGCTGCTCCATTTCCTTGGTGCGCAGCATCCCCAGCGCCCGGGCGATGCGCTTGCGGGTGGAGTGGGGCATGATCACCTCGTCGATGTAGCCGCGCTCGGCGGCCACGAACGGCGACAGGAAGCGGTCCTCGTACTCGCTCGTGCGCTCGGCGATCTTCTCGGCATCGCCGAGTTCGCTGCGGAAGATGATCTCGACGGCACCCTTGGCGCCCATCACGGCGATCTGGGCGGTGGGCCAGGCGTAGTTGAGGTCGGCGCCGACGTGTTTGGACGCCATAACGTCGTAGGCGCCGCCGAAGGCTTTGCGCGTGATGATGGTGACGAGGGGCACGGTGGCCTGGGAATAGGCGAACAGCAGCTTGGCGCCGTGCTTGATCAGGCCGCCGTATTCCTGGGCCGTGCCCGGCAGGAAGCCCGGCACGTCCACGAAGGTCACGATGGGGACCGAGAACGCGTTGCAGAAGCGCACGAACCGGGCCGCCTTGCGGGAGGCGTCGGAATCGAGCACGCCGGCCAGCACCATGGGCTGGTTGGCGACGAAGCCGACGGTGCGGCCCTCGATGCGGCCGAAGCCCGTGATGATGTTGCGGGCGTAGGTCGCCTGGATCTCGAAGAAATCGCCCTCGTCGGTGACGCGGCGGATGAGCTCGCCCATGTCGTAGGGCTTGTTCGGATTGTCGGGGATGAGCGTGTCGAGGCTCATGTCGAGGCGCAGGGGATCGTCGAAGCTCTCGATCTCCGGCACGCCGTCGATGTTGTTGGCGGGCAGGAAGTCGACGAGGCGGCGGATCTGCAGCAATGCCTCGACGTCGTTGTCGAACGAGCCGTCGGCGATGGAGGACTTGGTGGTGTGGACCTTGGCGCCGCCGAGTTCCTCGGCCGTCACCACCTCGTTGGTCACGGTCTTCACCACGTCCGGGCCGGTGACGAACATGTAGCTCGTGTCGCGCACCATGAAGATGAAG
>Ga0182226_1000143_pt1 | contig 12960 bp, 10 predicted proteins | sample G6R1MG_27_FD_129658 | JGI IMG/M metagenome (GOLD analysis project Ga0182226, IMG submission 129658) | Miscanthus phyllosphere microbial communities from Michigan, USA - G6R1_MAIN_07NOV2016_LD1 MG | ecosystem: Host-associated > Plants > Phyllosphere > Phylloplane/Leaf | place: USA: Michigan...
AAACCGGTAGTGACGTTACCCGGTTTAAAAAAGGGGACAAAGTCTACGGCGTCCCTAATTTTCCGGGCGATGGCAGCTATGCGGAATATGTTGCGGCTAAGGCTAGCCAGTTTTGGCTCATGCCGCAGCGTAGTTCATTCAACGAAGCGGGGGCGTTGCCTTCGTGTGCCCTCATCGCCTGGGATGGTATCGTCGACCTGGGTAACGTAGGGCCGGGAAAGCGGGTGCTGATCCACGGGGCAGCCGGTGGTGTAGGTAATCTGGCGGTGCAGTTTGCCAAAGCGAAAGGGGCTTATATAATTGGAACGGCATCCGCTCATAACAGTAATTTCTTACGCGAGTTGGGGGCCGATGAGGTGATCGATTATCACAACCAGCGATTCGAGGAATTGCTGCGTGATATCGATGTGGTGTTCAATGCCTCGCCCGTTCGTGACGAACAGATCCGGTTAAAATCAGTTGACGTACTCAAGGCGGGGGGCGTGTTTGTCTGTACGCATCTGGATGAGCCCTTCAGCCCGAACTTTTTGCAGGCCCTGTCTGGCAGGCATGCGACGGCGGCCATGGTTGGGTCGGGTCGCATAACGACATACAGTGCTTCGCTGGACGGGGTCACGCAACTCATTAATGACGGGAAAGTAAACGCCGTCATCAGTCAGGTGTATCCGCTGGAAGCCGTGGCCGAGGCCCATCGGCAAAGCGAAACCAAGCATGTGCGGGGTAAATTAGTACTGGAAATACGGGCCGAATCCTAAGCCAATGAAACGCTTCTGCACCATCAGCGAATTCCTCCAGTTCCGGCAGCTACCCCGCCCCGACCATCCGCTGATCAGCGTGTTCAAGGTGGCTTCTGTCGAAAGTGCAACGCTGAGCGAGGCCGCAGCCTGGTGCTATGATTTTTACTGTATAGCGCTCAAACGGGTTGCCAACGCGCAGCAAATCAAGCTGAAGTACGGCCAGCAGACCTATGATTATGATGAGGGTATTTTGTCCTTTGTTGCGCCCGGTCAGGTATTACGGTTTTCTATCGATCAGGGGGCGGTCCAACTGAATCAATCGGGGTGGGTGTTGCTCGTTCACCCCGATTTTCTTTGGCATACCCCCTTAGCCAAAACGATCGGTCAATACGATTTTTGGGGCTACTCAGTGCACGAAGCCTTATTTCTTTCCGAGTATGAAGAGACGGTGCTGACGACTATTCTGCAAACGATTCAGCAGGAGTGTCGTGCCAACCTGGACGCATTCAGTAAGCGGATTATCGGCTCGCAGCTGGAAACACTGCTAAACTATGCCGACCGATTTTACCATCGGCAGTTCATGACCCGCGAGAAAACGAACCATCAACTGCTGGAACGGGTAGAAAGCGTGTTAACGGCTTATTTCAGCCACCCTGATTTAGCCATTCGTGGCTTGCCAACAGTTGGCTACCTGGCCGATGCGTTACACGTTTCCCCCAAATACCTGAGCAGTTTGCTTAAGGTGTTGACCGGCCAAACGGCCCAGCAGCATATCCACGACAAGCTAATCGAGCGGGCGAAGGAAAAACTGTCAACCACGGAGTCGAGCGTTAGTGAAATTGCGTACGAACTGGGCTTTGAACATTTGCCGTCGTTCAGCAAGCTGTTTAAGGCGAAAACGGCTCAGTCTCCGCTTGACTTCAGAGCATCCTTTCACTGAGCCGCGTTGCTTTGCCTGTTTCCGCTCGATAGATTGGTTTTGGCTTACTTGTAGAGGAAAAGCGTAAAATCATCCGGCCAGTAGCCAGTCCGAAGCGTCACTGTTTTGGCCAGGCTTCGACAAAAACCACTGATCTCCTCGGGGTCGTACGGCTGAAGCAGATTGCCCGCTTCGACCCCGCCACTCAGCAGGTTAAATCCCAGCCCAATGCGGCAACTGGCGAACAGTGTTTCGATTGCCTTGTAGATGAACCGCGCGTCGCTATGCCGGTAGGTCAGCGAGCCGCTCGCCAACACAAAATCGGTCGTTGGCATCGCGTCGGCAAGAAAGTCGCCTGGTAGCAGGGTAACCTGAGCCGCGCGTCGATAGCGCTGAATGGCCACGTTGAGCAAGTCAGGGAGTTGCTCGCACCCGTAGTAGGTAACCGATGAAAAGCGTTTGGTCAGGAAGGGGAACAAATCCGCGTGCCCACAGCCCGCATCCAGTACGGAGTGCCCGCTGAGGTCGGCTATCTGGCATAACACGTCGAAGCGCGCCCGCTGACCGTCGAAGCTGCGCCAGCCCTGTGCCCGGGTCGTACCCGCCCCATACTGCTCGATAAGGCGTTTGTGATACTGACGTACAGCTTCCGCATCACCCCGGTTGGTCGCGTCGTTCGCCATAGTCAGGTAGGTCGTGGGTAAGAAACGCAGCGCGTGTGATCCCGTAAGCAGGCTGCATCATCGGTTAGCTGGGTAGAGGTAGCCCGTACACGAACAGGCAACCCCAGGTCTTGCAAAAGTATCGAATAGTGACAGCCTACTGGTAGTGAAGCCGGCACCGTAAACGCATCGTCACCATCGTAAACACTCGGCGGTCATCGGTTCGAAAACTAACTTTCGAACTGATGACCGCCGAGTGCCGGGTACTGGTGTGGTTCACGCTACCCTCGCTTTGGCAAGACTGGCTGTGAACCGCTGTCGTTGTATGGTCTCGTATAGAACTTACTTATTGACGTCCCACCATACCCGGTCGGTCAGTTTCGCGTCCTGTCCGGGTTGCGGATTCGTGGTCAGCTCCGAACGGGGGTACAGGAACCGGCGGGGAATGTCGGACAACGCATTTGGTACTTTGGTGAGCAGTGGATACCCCGTCCGACGCCAGTCCGTATAGTTTTCGGGCGATAGGTAATCGGCGATGACTTTCTCTTCGATAAGCAGGCGCAGGGCATTGCCGCTGGTGAGTTTACCCCGCCGGGTCAGGTAATCGCTCGCGTCCGCGTCGGATACGCCCAGCGCGCTCATATTGGCTTTCACGGCGTTCTGATAGATGGGTTCGGCGGCTGCGGCCCCCGATTTGTACAGTGTCGCTTCCGCTTTCAGGAACTGAGCTTCGGCGTAGGTCAGAATGTACAGGTTCGCGCCGGTAGCTCCGTAGAAGTCGCCCAGAATCGAGTAGGACGCCAGTGAGCCTATATCCTGTAACCCAATCGCCCGGCCCGTGTATTTGCCCGTTTCTTCCGCCGGGGCAATGATTTTGCTCAGCCGGGGGTCGTTGCGAAGCACCAGCGTATCGACCGCCGGTTTCGCCATAATCTGCGTCGATACCGGTAAGAAGTTCTGATTCTGCTTGTTCTGCTGACCCGCGCCACCGAGGTAAAACATTTTCATGTCGTCGCTGGTCGAGGTCATCCCGTTTTGGAGTGCTGCCAGGGCCAGATCTGCCTGTGACGCGGCCGTACGACCGGGCGCTTTGATCAGGTGCATGGCAAAGCGGGCTTTGAGCGTGTAGGCCGCCCGACGCCATTTGCTCATATCACCGCCGTAATAATAATCGTCGCCCCCCGGTTTCAGCGACGCTTTTTTGTCGATACTGGCAATGGCCCGGTCCAGCAGCAAATCGAGGGTTTTGTAGATATCCTCCTGCTTGTCGTAGGAAGGCCGGAAATTGTCGCTGCCCTGAAACGCCTGCGAGTACGGTACGTCGCCCCACAGATCCGTTGTCATTCCCAGCGTCAGCGCGGTCAGTATGTCGGCAATGGCCGAGTAGTTGTAGCTCTTGTCGGCTTCCGCCCGCTCGCGCAGCACCCGCATGTTTTGCAGGCAGGTGGTGTAATTGGTTCCCCACTGTCCGTTGAGGTCTTCGTTCAACTGCCGATACGTGCCCTCGTTGGGAGCCGGCTGGTTGGACGCAATCATCTGGGTCCAGTGGTTGGTGAACCGGGCCGCATCCCCCGCCATTAGCTCATTGGCCACGGTCAGTTCCAGTGGGGCCAGCAGCAGCGCGGGCTGAACGGTAAGGGGCTGGTTCGGATTCTTGTTGACGTCGATATAGGTCTGGCAGCCCGTCAGACTCAGCAGCAGGCTTCCCAAGGTAATAACGTGTTTTTTCATGACTGGGTAGGCTGAATCGTTAGAAGCTAAAGCGAAGCGAAAACATAACCGAGCGGGAAGTAGGCGCGGAATTGGCGTACATGCCCTGCGCCGAGTTCGATGAGCCATAGGAGCTTACCTCCGGGTCGGGACCGGTAAAATGGGGCCGGTAGATGAACAGGTTGCGACCCGTTACGCTCAGCGAAGCGGTTTTAAACGGTGTTTTGGCCAGTAACGCGGAGGGGACGGCGTAGGTGAGGCCCAGGGTGCGGAGTTTAAGATACGTGACGTCCTGAACCACCGACTCGCCGATGCCATTCAGCCGCTGGTAGTAATCCTGCGCCTGCACCACTTTTGTGTTCGGACTGCCATCGGCCGCACTGACCCCCTCGACCACGCGTGGTTCGCGGTTTTCGGTGACTTTAGGCGTACCGTAGAAATAGCCGTAGCGGTCGTCGGAGTTGATGACGTCCCCACCTTTGCGCATATCGGCGAAGGCGTTGAGTGAGAACGCACCGTAGCGCAGGCTGTTGTTGAGGCCCATTAACCAGTCGGGCGACAGGTTACCCAGCATGCCCGTGCTGCCACCGTACGGCAATCCCTGGCCGTCGATCAGCAACTGCCCTTTTTCATTACGGGCAAACTGATTGTCGATCAGAACGCCGTATTGCTGACCGACAACGGCCCAGGAGGTACCAATTTGTACCCGGTCCAGGCCGCTGTTGACCTGCGTAACGATGCTGCGAATCCGGGTAAAGGTGTAGGTCATGTCCCAGGCGAACTTGCCGGTTCGAACGGGCGTCGCGTTCAGGAGAAACTCAAATCCTTTGGTCTGCATCGAGCCGGCGTTCAGAATCGTACTGCCGTAGCCAGAAGCCGCCGAAACCGGGATGCCGTCGGTGAGCAGGTCGATACTGTTCTTGCGGAAATAAGACGTTTCGAAACTCAAACGATTTTTCAGGAAGCGCATTTCCAGCCCCACTTCAACCTCGTTGGTACGTTCGTTGCGCAGGTTGGCATTCCCCAGGTTCGAACTCAGCAGAAAGCCATTCTGCCCCTGAAAGGGAAAGGCATAGGCCCCGATAGCCGCCGACTGAAACGGCGTGTTGAGCCGGTAAGCCCCGATGTTGTCGTTGCCGACGCTGGCCAGCGATACGCGCAGTTTCCCGAAGCTGATCGCCGACGACAGACTGGCCGGCAGCAGTTCCGAGAAGATAAACGCAAAAGCAGCCGATCCGTAGGGATAAAATTGCCGCTCCTGCGACAGGACCGAGCTACCGTCGTAGCGGCCCGTCAGTGCCAGCACCAGCGTCCGGCGGTAATCGAAATTGGCCTGGGCGTAGAAGCCAATTTTACGGGTGAGGTAATGCCCTTCCGAATAGGTTTGCTTTTCAGTGTTCGACATGTTGTCGAAGTTGGCGATAGCCACCCCAACACCCCGCGTGCCAATGTACTGTCCGTACGACGAGTACAGGTTGTTCCCCAGCGTCAGGCCCATGTCCAGTTCACCGAACTGTTTGTTGGCCCGGACAATCAGGTCGTTGTTGAACTGCCGGAAGGTGTTGACCTGATCGACAATCTGTCCGGTCGGCACGTTGGTCGATCCCCGTGCTTCGGAATATTTCACCTGCTCGCCGTACATGTCGGCCCCGGCCCGCTCCGTGATCGTCAGCCAGCTCGTGGGCTGGTAGTTGATCGTTACAACCGGAATGTAGCGGTTGACAAGTGAGCGGTTATGGATGTTGTCGAGTCCCCAGAACGGATTGTTGCGCGAAAACCGGAACACCCGCTGACTACCGTCGGCATTGGTTGTCGGGAAGGGATTCCACGAAACCGGGCCTGCGTATACGGTCCAGAGTGGACTTTGCAGGCCGTAGCCTTCCGGGACGCGGTTGTTGTCGGTACTGGAATAGTTTAGTTGAAACGTCGCGTTGACGGTCGGCGAAATCTGGGTCGTGTACTTGGCGAAGAGCGTGTGCCGGAGCAGATCGGTCGTCGGGATAGTACCCAGTTGCTTGAAGAACGTGTAGGAGGTAAAATACGTCGACCGGTCGCCACTGCTGCCGCTGACGCTGACCGAGTTGTTGGTACTCATGCCGGTACGGAAAAACAGGTCGGGCAGGAAATACCGGGGGGCAGGCTGGCCATTGATCCGTAACGTGTCCATGAGGGGGCCCCAGGAGAGACTCGTTTTCTGGTCTTCGCCGTTGAAAAAGACACCCCGGCTACCCTGGGCGTATTTCTGTTGCAGATCCGGGTACAATGCTTTGTCAAACGACAGGTCGGACGAAACGGCAACCGTCGGTTTACGATTGCCCGACCCGCTTTTGGTCGTTATGATGACAACCCCGCGCGCGCCCGCCGACCCGTATAAGGTCGTAGCCGCTGCCCCTTTGAGCACGTTGACACTTTCGATAATCGACGGGTCCAAGTCGACCAGTCGACTACCACCACCGCCCTGATCGGCGTTCCCGGTTTCGTCGTTGTTAATTGGAATCCCGTCGAGGACGATCAGCGCCTGGTTATTCCCCAGGAGCGACGTGGCCCCCCGCACGACGATGCGCGCTGACGCGCCCGGCATCCCCGACGAACTGGTGATCTGCACCCCGGCTACTTTGCCCGTCAGTGCATTCAGCACGTTGGGTTCTTTCGCCTTCATCAGCTGTTCGCTTTTCACTTCCTGCGTGCTGTAGGTCAGCGTACGCTTTTCCTGACTGACACCCAGGGCCGTTACCACGACCTCGTTCAGTACGCTGCTGCTCTGGGTCAGCTGCACGTCGATGGCGGTACGATTCTGTAGCGCGACTTCCTGCTTGCCGAACCCAATAGCGCTGATTACCAGTGTACTGTTGGGCGGTACACTGATGCTGAAACTACCGTCGACAGCCGTTGTCGTTCCGGTGGCCTGCGAATTTTTTAGGACAACGGTGGCACCCGGTATCGGCGACCCACCGGTCTCGGTTACTTTACCCGTAACTGTAAGCTTTACGGCCTGTGCCCAGCCTTGACTGGTTATCAGGCAAAAAAGCAGATACAGACACCCCTGTAGTAGTCTATTCTTCATCTGGTCAAACGAAAGAGGTTGATAATTTGGCTTAGCTAATGGGCAAAATTACCGGTTCCGCTATCGATTGCCTTGTCGGCAGTTCGCCGAATATAATAGTATGTTTGCCAGTGTGGCCAGATAAAAATTTAGTACTTGTTCTATTGGTTAGAATATTGTTGGGTATGTCGATAATTGCGGCAACAAGGTGTCAATTGGGTTGATTACTTATCCTGGCTTTGTCTTCAATGGAAGGGGGGTAACTCTGGCGTTGCTACGCCGGTGTAACGTTTAGCTGCTTCTCAGCCAATTTGGTTAACCCCTGATCGGCCTGTTAAGACTACGACAAACTGAGGACCTGGATGATCTGCTGAGACTTGCGGTAGAGTAGCTGCCGCCATAAGGAACAGTTCGTTTTAACCAGACAATGCCATTATCTGGTTAAAACGAACTGTTCTAGTGACTAAGCACGGTTTCGCTCTCGGAATAGCCGTTGGCTTTGTAAACCGCCTGCTGCCGAATCAGGCGGGTACGGATTTACCCTGGGTGGACGCCTGTAAGGGCAGGGAGCCGCTGTTGATACCGTCCATGTCTAACATCGCTTTGGCATAAGCCAAGGTCGAATGTAGGGCTATCTGTGGCAATGTGTGGGCATAATCGATCGGTCCCTGCGCGGGTTTGGGGTAGGCGAAGCCGTGATTGATCATGATCCCGGCCAGGACCTGAGCCCCTGTGAAGTAAGCCAGCTGTTTGATGCCCGTTGCATTCTGAGGGACGGGTACCTGAAAAGAGCCGGTTCCCTGTTGGGCATCTTTAACCAGGTTATAAAACTGAACGCATATTCTGGAGCCGTTAACGTCGGAACGCGTGTAGATCGGGGTCGTTAAATCCGGTTTGTCGGGCCCCTCAAAGCGTAGTCTGAACTGGTTCGTCGGTGGTTGATAAGCAGGATCGTTGTACTTAAAGTCGCCTTTCCAGAGCATGCGGTTGTTGTCTTTGGCCGTGAAGCCAACCATCTTACCTCCGCTGTCGCCGATAAATTTACTGGCGTAGACGCCGATGCCGCCCGTATAAAGTAAGCCATGTTTGCCGTGTTCGTCCATGAAGACAAGACGCATGCCTTGCCAGAATATGTCTGTAAATGAGACCCCGGCAAAGCGGGTTTTGTCCATCCATTTCCGACAGCCGTCGCTGCGATACCAGTTGTCCCAGGTAAGTTGTGCCATGATTAAATCCGTTTTGGGCATTAGTCGTTGGCACAAGCGCAACAGGAAACAACCGAAACAATAATTTAGTCGGTCAAGGTATCATATTGATCAATTGCTGGTTAAAACTAGTTGGACTTCAGCGTTATGTCCGAACAACAGACTGCGACCTTGACGGAACGAATCTTGACCAGGTTATTTGTTGGAACAACCAGTGTTTTTCAACGCTAGCAAAGCCGGCAGGGAGACAATCGCCATAGTGGTGAAGCTGCGCAAGGTAGGCTTCGACGAACGGCTTGTGGGCGGCATCAATGAGTACCAGGGCGAGGGATAAAGTAAGTGCCCGGTTTTCAAAAGTAACTGTTACCGCAATGTGCGTTAACGGTCGAGTGAGGCTATATATAAACTAGAGCGCCAGCTTTTGCCGATTCCCTTGCTCAAACAGTTCCTTTACCTGTATCCTAAATAGGCTGGGCCAATTCTTTCCGGTGATGTAGAGCGCCTGCTCACCGGATCGGTAGGCGATGCCGTTCAGCACGTTCTCCGTCGTGTTTACCCCAACGGGCAGGTTAGGATCAATGCGTAGTTCGCCGACTACTTTCCCAGATGCCGGATCTATCTGAACAATGCGGTTGGTCTGCCATACATTGGCCAGTACGTAACCGTTGACGTATTCCAGTTCGTTCAGATTCGTCACCGGGCCTTGCTTGTCGTAAACCACCGTTTCGCCGAGCTTCTGAAAACCAAGCGAGTAATAACTGAGTCGATTCGAACCGTCGCTGACAATCAACGTGGTATCCCGATGCGTGATCCCCCAACCCTGCGTGTGGTAGACGAAGGTCTTTTTCAACACCAGATCCGTGGTGTAGTAAAAGCATTGGCCCGATGTCCAGGTCAGTTGGTAAATATGGTCATTGACAACCGTAATGCCTTCGCCGAAAAACTGACTGGGTAAGTCGACAGACTGAATAACGCTACCCGTCAACAAATTTACCTTCATTAACTTAGACTGGCCGTTCAGGCCCGTTCCTTCGTACAGTACGTCGTTGTAAAAGGCTAACCCTTGCGTGAAGCTGCTGCGCTGGTGCGGATAAGTCTGTAGAACCGTATACGCCAGCCGTCGTGGCGTAACGTCAGACCATACATCAATCTGCAACGTATCGGATACCCGTTTCTGGTTCGCCGTCTGCCCCGTAATGACCAACTGGTGATAGCCAACGGTCTCCGTTGCTGGCTTGAAAGAAAGCAGGTTGCTACTGATTTTTGTCGGCTGGACGGGCTTACTGTCCCAGTCAACAGCGTCGACGCTGAACGACGGGTCTAGCTGCAGCGTAATAGAGTCGCCGATAGTGTAAGCCGTTTTTGTTGCCCGGATCAGCGATGGCTCCGGGGTGGGGCTGGTTGTCTCCTGCTTCTGCCGACATGATCCGACGGTGAGCCCAATCAATAGTAGCAGCAGTAGCGTGGGGGTACGACGCATGTTGGTAATAGGCATGGGAAGTCTTTGTGCAATAATCGGCACTGTAAAGGGAAGTTGGTAGCTACCGGTCAACTTGTTTTCGGCACTTACTGGACGGCAGGTCACTAACGCTGAACAAGGAACATTTGATTTAGTCAAGAGGGGGGCAAGAAAGGGCAATATCAAGCGAAAGTAAATTGAGCCGGTTCAATTTTATCGCAGGGAGTAAATAAAGCAGTCTGTTTCCTTTAATGCTATGTTAATCTACCACACTACAGTTCCATATAAAACGGGCTATCAGGTAGTGTGTTGCAATGGCCAGGTTTGGCGGAGTTTACGAAGGTGACCGGTGCCATGTAGGAGTTGGCAAGGGTACACGTTACCTTTTGCCGCTGCCAGCAGGAGCGGGGTGTCGTTTACCGTTCCAGACGGCCCCTACCTTACCAATCCGCATTAATAGGTGGTCGAAAAACTGAATGGATGACACTATCTTTTGTCTTTAGAAGCTGTACCATAGGCATGGCTGCCCTGTTATTGGGGTGCCAGGACCTTACCCTGACCGATCAGTCCTATCAGCGCGTCCATGTCGCTACTTTCTCCGTACCGATCCGGTCGCTGATGCCAGGACGTGAAACGTATCCCGGCTCGATGACGCTACGGGTTAACGGCACTGTCGACCGCCCGGTCGTCCTGTCGATCTACCAGCTATCTGGCCAGACGCGCTACCCCGTTTTGACGGATTCGTTGCCGGCCGGTACGCACGTGAATCGTTCGCTAAGACAGGATTTTTATTCGCGGGACGAAGTCGAACTACAGGTGAGTGGATCGCCAGCCACAATCGGTTCGCTTGAAATCGACTGGTATCGTCAGTAAGAATCTAGCCGTATGAATCGTTTTATTCTCTTGTGTACAGCGCTGCTATTGGCAGGGTCGCTGCGGGCTCAGTCCCAGATCGGCCGTAACTCCGTTCGCCTGGGTGTCGACCTGACATCGCTCGATGCGCCGGACGCGGTTGGCCCGCGTTACGTCGGTCGCCTGGCCAGACATTTCCGTCAGGACCGGCTACTCATCACCGCTGAAGCAGGCTATATGCGCCTTGCGATGGCCAACCAGCCCTTTAACGGGATTGATCCGGGCGTTAACCGACGCACCCGACTCACGGCCGACGTGACGGTATTGGCCGACCTGTTGCCCAATCCCAATCATGCCCTGCGATTAGGGGGCGGTTTATCGACCTGGTACCGTCAGGACGACATCTACATGGGTGCTACCAGGGTTGGTCTGGACAACGTGGCGATTGACCGGCGTTCACGGCGTGAAGTGAATACGGGCTGGCATTTGGCGGCCGAATACGAATGGGTATTCGTTCCGAATTGGGGAATTGATGCCCGGTTCCGGGTCGCTAACCTTAGTGCTGCCGGCATAAGCTCAATGCTGGGTGTGGGCATCAGCCACCGATTCTGACGAGTAGTAGCGTAGTAGGTTCGTCGCTGATGGGTAGATACGTGGTTCTGTCTACTGCTTTCATGTAGCTGGCGAGGGGAGACAAACAGGCTTTACTACTTCAGTTTGTAGCGTAGTAACAGCCTTCCAAAAGCCTTTTCCTGGCTACTTTTAACTACTGTTTTAATCGTATGATTCAATGATACAAATTACTCTTCGGCGCGCTATTCTATTCGCCTTATTTACGCTCTTTGTGCATCCGTTTCTCAACGCACAACCCGCCGTAAAGCACTATTTGATCAAAGCCGGGCAGTTCTACGATGCCGAGCGCAATGTATTCCTCAAAGACCAGCAGATTCTTATCAAGGGTAACCGAATTGTTCAGGTTGGGGCAAAACTTGACGTGCCTGCGAACACCCAGGTACTCAATTATCCCAACGCCACGGTAACGCCGGGACTGATCGATGCGCATACCCACGTCCTGACCGCGCAGGGCATTACTGAGGACTTAGCGGCTGATGCGATCCTGCGCTCCTCCGAACATCGGGTGCTGCGGGCGGTGAAGTACCTCAAGAGTTACCTGGCGGCCGGTTTTACCACTATTCGGGATGTCGGCAACTCGGGTCAGTATCTGGATATTGAGCTACGCCAGGCCCTGGAACGACGCGATATCGATGGTCCGCGCATGTTTGTTTCCGGCCCGATCATCGGCTCGATGGATGGTCAGCTGACCAGCGGCTTTCCGCTGCGTAAGTTCGATCACATCGCCCGCTCCGAACAGAGCCTGGTGAGTGGAGCGGAGGAGGCCAGCAAGGCAGTCAAAGAGCATATCGCCCGGGGGGTGGATCTGATTAAAATACTGGCTTACGGTAGCAGCCTTACTCTGAGTCTGGAGGAAATGAAGGCCATCGTTCAAACAGCCCACGCCAACCGGCTACCGGTAACGGCGCACTGCGATCGCGACTGGGCGGCCCATGCGGCCATTCAGGCGGGCGTTGATGGGATCGAACATGCCTACGGCTTCAAGCAAACCACGCTGGATACGATGGCCCGAAAAGGAATTTACGTCGTGCCCACCTATGGCTCCATCGAGAGTATGGCGTATTACCGAAAATTGGCCAACCAGGAGTATAAGCTGGATGAGCTACAAAAAGAATTTGCCGACGGCTGGGGCAAGTGGGTGAAAGACATTCGCAAGGCGGGCTTGCTGATGGTCGCGGGATCGGATGCTTATTTTAGTTTGGGTGTGGACCGTGGTGAATGGGCCAAGCAGACGCTGCGGGGGTATACTGATGCGGGACTGTCGCCGGAAGATGTGTTGCAATCGGCTACGACTAATGCGGCCAAAATCTTGCGCCGATCTAGTGAGCTAGGGGTGCTCAAAGCCGACGCGCTGGCTGATTTAGTCGTGTTCAACGGGGATATGAAAAAGCAGTTTAACCAGGCGTTGGGTGATGTGGTGCTGGTTATGAAAGACGGTCGTATCGAGTTTCAAAAGGCCCAGCCGTAGGGGCGAGATGCACGCAACAACTCGTTCAATGACCGACCATACGACTCATCGGCTGCTTACTCGTGTCAACTCGATCGACGTGCTACGCGCTCTGACGATGGTGCTGATGATTTTTGTCAATGATTTAGGATCGCTGACGGCGATTCCGGCCTGGCTGGAACACGTACCGGCTGGCGTCGACGGCATCGGACTGGCCGACGTCGTCTTTCCGGCCTTTCTGTTTATTGTGGGGTTATCAGCGCCCTTCGCCATTCAGCACCGACGCAGCCGGG
>Ga0182226_1000144_pt1 | contig 12893 bp, 15 predicted proteins | sample G6R1MG_27_FD_129658 | JGI IMG/M metagenome (GOLD analysis project Ga0182226, IMG submission 129658) | Miscanthus phyllosphere microbial communities from Michigan, USA - G6R1_MAIN_07NOV2016_LD1 MG | ecosystem: Host-associated > Plants > Phyllosphere > Phylloplane/Leaf | place: USA: Michigan...
GGGCCGTCCCGTGGTTGCGGTGCGGTCATGCCCCTGCGCCAGACAGTTTAAGCACCCGTCAGGGTTAAGGATTGGTTGCGGAACACGGCCCCGATGCACGCCCGAACGCGGCGCGGAGACCATCGGGCAGGCGGATCGCACGTCCGTCCCGCACGCAGGCCACCACCACCTCGGCCTTCACGAGGCATTCCTCCCCGCGTCGGACCTCTTGCGCGAGATGCATGGAGGCGCCCTTCATCTGCGCGGTCCGGGTGCGAACCTCGAGGAGGTCGTCCATCCGGGCGGGCTTGGCGAAGTCGATGGTCATCCGGCGTACCACGAAGTGCAGGCCGGCGGCGTCCCGGTGCAGATCCGACTGGTCGCCGGCCAGGGTGCGCAGCAGTTCCGTGCGGCCCCGCTCCATGAAGCGCAGGTAGCTCGCGTGATAGACGAAGCCGGAGAAGTCGGTGTCCTCGTAGTAGACCCGCAGGGCCAGGCGATGGACGCCGGAGGGATCGATGTCGCTCAAGGGCGGGTCTCCTGTGGCAAGGCGCGGACGGTCCCTCACGCCTCCGGATCGTCGGAAAACAGGCCGATCTGCGAGCCCGGATCGCGGCGCGGCTCGGGAAAGCCCATGTGTCGGAAGGCGTGCGGGGTCAGCATGCGGCCACGCGGGGTGCGCTGCACGAAGCCTTTCTGGATGAGGTAGGGCTCGATGATGTCCTCGATGGCGTCGCGCGGCTCGGACAGGGCCGCCGCGATGGTCTCGATGCCCACGGGGCCGCCGTTGAAGGATTTGGCGATCATCGTGAGGTACTTGCGGTCCATCACGTCGAGGCCGGCCGGATCGACGTCGAGGAGCTGGAGGGCCCGGTCGGCGATGGCCCGCGTCACCGTCGGCGCGTCGGCCACGATGGCGAAGTCCCGCACCCGGCGTAAGAGGCGCCCGGCGATGCGCGGCGTGCCGCGCGCCCGCTTGGCGATCTCGTTGGCCCCCTCCTCCGACATGCCGAGGCCGAGCACCCGCGCGCCGCGCCGGACGATAAGTTCAAGCTCGTCGACATCGTAGAATTCGAGGCGGATCGGGATGCCGAAGCGGTCGCGCAGCGGCGTCGTCAGCAGTCCGGCGCGGGTGGTGGCGCCCACCAGGGTGAACTTCGGCAGTTCGATCTTCACCGAGCGGGCCGCCGGGCCTTCGCCGATGATGAGGTCGAGCTGGTAATCCTCCATGGCCGGATAGAGGATTTCCTCCACGGCCGGGTTGAGGCGGTGGATCTCGTCGATGAAGAGCACGTCGCGCTCCTCGAGATTGGTGAGCTGGGCGGCGAGATCCCCCGCCTTGGCGATGACCGGGCCGGAGGTGGAGCGGAAGTTCACCCCGAGTTCGCGGGCGACGATCTGGGCAAGCGTGGTCTTGCCGAGACCCGGCGGACCGACGAACAGCACGTGGTCGAGGGCCGAGCCAGTCTTCTTCGCCGACTCGATGAAAATGCTCATGTTGGCGCGCGCCGCGCGCTGGCCGATGAACTCGGCCAAGCTCAGGGGGCGAATCGACGATTCGAGGTCGTCCTCCCGCCGCTCCGGGGTCAGGAGCGAGTCCGGCAGCGGATGCAGGGTCGGCGACTTCGGGGGTTTCGGCGGCTTGCTCACACGGGCTCCCGGCGGGCCCGGCGGGGCCTCATGTCCAGCATCTGTTCTCCGGGCCGATGTCGCACACCGGGGCGTTTCGCGCTACATTCGCCCCAGCGGCGACCGGCCGTCAGGGACCGCGCGCCATGGGCAACGCCTCCGCCGAATTCGAAACCATGGATTTCGACGATTTCGAGGAATTGCTGGCCGACAAGCCGCGCAACGAGCGCTGGGAGCTGATCGGCGGCCGCGTCGTGCGGATGATGGTGGGCGCACGGTGGGAGCACGCGCAAATCGTCCAGAACGTTGCGCGTCACCTCGGCAATCGGTTCGAGGAAGCGGACTCCCCCTGCCGGGTGTTCACCGAAACGTTCTATCTAAAGAGCCGCCCCCTCGACGCGGCCATGCTGCCCGACGTTCTCGTGGTCTGTGGCGATCTGGAGCCGGGGGCGACGTCGATCGACAATCCCACGGTGCTGTTCGAGGTGCTGTCCCCCGGCACGGAAGCCCGCGACCGCTTCGAGAAATGGCGGATCTACCAGCAGCTGCCGGCTCTCCAGCATTATGTTCTCGTCGCGCGGGACCGGCCCCATCTGGAAGTCTACGACCGGGCGGACGGCGACTGGAACGGGTTTCGCGTGCTCGATGGATTGGACGCCGTTCTCGACCTTCCGGCGATCCGGATATCCCTGCCGCTTCAGGCAATCTACCGGCAGGTCTTCTCCAGCTAGCTTCCCGCGGCGCCTGAGGCGCCGCGGGAGACTCACGTCAATCGGCTTCCGGCGCGATAGCCTCGAGGCCGCCGATGTGCTTCTGCGCGTAGAGTGGCAGGCCGATCTGCTTGATCAACTCGAGCTGTGTTTCGAGGAAATCGATATGGCCTTCCTCGTCTGCGGCCAGCGCCTCGAACAGGTTCTTCGACACGCGATCGTTGATCGAGTCGCAGTACTGCGCGGCTTCGAGGTAAAGCGCGCGCGCCTCGGTCTCGGCGGCGAGATCGCACTCGATGATTTCCTGCACGTTCTGGCCGATCCGCAGCGGATCGAGCTCCTGCAGGTTCGGGAAGCCGTCGAGGAACAGGATGCGATCGACGAAGCGATCGGCGTGCTGCATCTCTTCGATGGATTCCTTGCGCCAGAACTTGGCGAGATCGATGTATCCCCAGTCATTGAGCATGCGGAAATGGAGCCAGTACTGGCTCACCGCCGTCAGTTCGCTGCGCAGTCCCCGATTGAGGTACTCGACGACCTTCGCATCACCCTTCATCCGCCCAATCTCCCTTGAGGCATTGCAGCCGGAAGGGAACGTGGCGTCCCGTATGGACGCTCAGGCGGCGATCCCCTCCTCCGCTGTTTGGACCTTGACCAAACTACAGCCCGTTGCGCAAGTCGTGGAGCACGCATGGGTTGCCTCCTCGAGGGCGGCTTGCAGCGCGGTCTGGAGGATCGACCGGATGGTCCGGGCGCAGCGTCCGCATTTCGGACTGCACCCGAGACAGGCCTGAACCTGGGCCGGCGTACGCGGACAATCCGGGCCGCGATGGAGGCAGGCACGCACGGCGTTGTCGGAGAGGACGTTACAGGAGCAGACGATCATGCGGAATCGGAACTCGCGCTAGGCATCGTGCCGGTGGGGAAGATTCAGGGTCACGACCCCGCCCTTCGATGGAACGCTAGATTAGAACAATTGAAAACTGCAACATTTTCAATATCTTAGCGCGACCCGGACCTTCTGACAAGGCGCGCGGGAAACGTCAAGCCCGCAATCGAATCGCGCGCGATGGGCTTCCCACGGAGGCCTCACCGGGCCAATTCGCGAAGCCCCAATCGAATCAGCGTCTTGGCTTCCGCCCCCTCGCCGGCCCCCGCCAGGACGGCCGCGATGGCGGCGGAGGCCTGCACCGGGGCGTAGCCGAGATTCACCAGGGCCGAGACGGCATCGGCGACGGGCTGCGGCGCGGAGCGATCCGCGACGGCACCGTTGAGGGCGATAACGGAGGGATCGATGGGCGCATAGGCCGGGGCCTTGTCCTTCAACTCAGCGACGAGTCGGGCGGCGAGGCGCGGGCCGACGCCGGGTGCGCGGGCGACGGCCGTCTTGTCGCCCATGGCGATGGCCGACGCGAGGGCTTCGGGCTCCAGCACGGAGAGCAGCCCGAGGGCGACCTTGGAGCCGACCCCCTGCACGGTCTGGAGCAGGCGGAACCACTCGCGCTCGGGGTCGGAGCGGAAGCCGTAGAGGCGGATCATGTCCTCGCGAACATGGGTATCGATGGCGAGCTGCGCCGGTTCGCCGACGGACGGCAAGCGCTGGAGCGTCCGCGCCGAACAATGCACCACGTAGCCGACCCCCTGGACGTCGAGGATCACGAAATCCTCCCCGTAGGAGTCCACCACACCCTTCAGCTTGCCGATCATGCGAAGTCACTTATTCAGAGGGGACGGAGCACCGTCCGGAGGATGACCGGGCGGCCGGCAGAGGGGAACAGCATGAAGCGCGGATCCGTCGTCCTGAAGACTCGAACGAACCCGCGCATCGCCCTGCGCAGTACCATCGTTCTCGCCCTGATGCTGTCGGGGGTTGCCCGCGCGCAGGACGCGGGGACGCCCGCCCCCACCACCGATCCGACGCAGGTCCGCTCCGGCGCCTACCGGCTCGATGCGGCCCACGGCAAGATCACGTGGTCGCTCAACCATCTCGGCTTCTCGACCTATTACGGACAGATCACCGACGTCGCCGCCGAGGCGACCCTCGATGCCAAGACGCCGGGGGCGAGCCGCATCACCGTCACCATCGGCACGCCGAGCATCACCGGCCTCAACGACAAGCTCGACGCGCATCTGAAAAGCCCGGACTTCTTCGACACCCAGAAATTTCCCACGGCGACCTTCGTCAGCACGGGCGTGGAGCCGACGAGCCCGACGACGGCGCGGGTCAACGGCACCCTCACCCTGAAGGGCGTCACCAAGCCGATCTCGTTCGACGCCACCTTCAATCAGGCCGGCCTGCACCCCGTCGACAAGCTCTACACCGTGGGCTTCGACGGGCGCGCGGTGATCAAGCGCTCGGAGTTCGGCATCACGGCCTTCCTGCCGATGGTGGGCGACGAAGTGACCCTGCGCCTCGAAGGCGAGTTCAAGGCGGTCCCCTGACCAGCCACGCCGGCGATCCCGGTTCGAAGGGCTGAGCCCTTCGCGGGTCCAGGGCGGAGCCCTGGCCTGTTGTCGGACTCTGCCCGACACCCGCCGAAGGGATGATCCCTTCGGTATCCCGGGATTTGGGGCTTACGCCTTGGCGAGGGCGGCGGCGATGCGGGCGGCGGCGAGCGCGCTGACGCCCGGTATCGGGGCGTGACGGCGGGTGAGGGCCTGCGAGGCGCGGTGATTGGCGTGGGTGACGGCGATGGCGAGGGCGTCGGCGGCATCCGCCGTCTTGAACTCGGCCTTCGGCATCAGGAACTTCACCATCGCTTGAATCTGCACCTTGTCGGCATGGCCGGCGCCGCAAACGGTCTTCTTCACGAGATTCGCGGCGTATTCGGACACGGGCAGGCCGGCGAGAGCCGGAACCAGCAGCGCGATGGCACGGGCGTGGCCGAGCTTCAGCGTCGCCTGGGCGTCCTTGTTGACGAAAGTCTCCTCCACGGCGACCTCATCGGGCGAGAAGCCCCGGACCACCCGGGTGAGTCCCTCGTGCAATTCGCGCAGGCGCAGGGCCAGGGGCAGGTCTCCATCCGACGTCACCACCCCGCAATCGACGTAGGCGAGTTTCGTCCCCGTGACGGTGACGACGCCCCAGCCGGTGCGGCGCAGTCCGGGATCGATGCCGAGGATGCGGACGGGATCGGTCATGCACGGTGAAGCCCTGGGGCGCCGATCGCCCTCACGTCGAGCGTTAGGCACATACCGTGAACGACGGGTTTCACCAAACCCTTTGCCGTGCACGAGGGGCTTCACCAAACCCCTTGCCATGAACGGAGGGTTTCGCCAGACCCCGGCCCCTCGAAACGCGAACGGCGCGGCCCCGTGAAGGACCGCGCCGCAGGCAGGCGTCAGGCGGGTTCGTTTCAGGCCGCAGCCGAGACACCGGCGGCGGTCGGCACCGACGCGATGGTCTTCAGGATCTGCGACGCGATCTGGTAGGGGTCCCCCTGGCTGTTGGGACGGCGATCTTCCAGATAGCCCTTGTACTCGTTGTTGACGAAGCTGTGCGGCACGCGGATCGAGGCGCCGCGATCGGCCACGCCGTAGCTGAACTGGTCGATGGCCGCGGTCTCGTGCTTGCCCGTCAGACGCATGTGGTTGTCGGGGCCGTAGACGGCGATGTGGTCGTCGAGATTCTCCTTGAAGGCGGCCATCAGCGCCTCGAAGTAGGCCTTGCCGCCCACCGTGCGCAGGTGCTCCGTGGAGAAGTTGGCGTGCATGCCCGAGCCGTTCCAGTCCGTGGCACCCAGCGGCTTGCAATGGTACTCGACGTCGATCTCGTACTGCTCGCACAGGCGCTGGAGGAGGTAGCGGGCGACCCACATCTCGTCGGCGGCCTTCTTGGAGCCCTTGCCGAAGATCTGGAACTCCCACTGTCCCTTGGCCACCTCGGCGTTGATGCCCTCGTGGTTGATGCCGGCATCGAGGCAGAGGTCGAGGTGCTCCTCGACGATCTTGCGGGCGATGGGGCCGACATTGCTGTAGCCGACGCCGCAATAATACGGGCCCTGCGGCGCGGGGTAGCCGCTGGTGGGGAAGCCGAGGGGACGGCCGTCCTTGTAGAAGAAGTACTCCTGCTCGAAGCCGAACCAGGCGCCGTCGTCATCCAGGATGGTGGCGCGCTTGTTCGAGGGGTGCGGGGTGACGCCGTCGGGCATCATCACTTCGCACATGACCAGGACGCCGTTCTTGCGGGTCGAGTCGGGGAAATGGCGCACGGGCTTGAGCATGCAGTCGGACGAGCCGCCCTCGGCCTGCAGGGTCGAGCTGCCGTCGAAGCCCCACATGGGGAGCTGCTCGAGGGTCGGGAAGCTGTCGAACTCTTTGATCTGCGTCTTGCCGCGCAGGTTGGGGACCGGCGTGTAGCCGTCCAACCAGATGTACTCGAGTTTGTACTTCGTCATCGTGAAGTCTCGCTTTCGTTCGAGAGGCGGACCGGCGGCAAGCACGGACCCTCGGCGCCTCAGGGAACTACCGTCCAGCCAAAAGCATTTGCTATGCCAACTACGGCCCTGCGTGCCTCCTCCTGCGGAGACGTCCATGGCGCGCCGACGCTCGGCCGCGCCCCCGCCGACGCATCGCACACGCGGCAGGCAATCTGCATGATTTTTCATCACGTCCTGCCCATGCCGTGATCTTGTGCAGTTCTCAGCGGTCAAACCCATGATATCGTTGGCATCAGATTGGGCCTTCGCACGGTGATAGCCTCAGGACGGAACTAACGCCCGCTGAATTTGCAATCGTCCGCCTGCGCATATTTCCGGCATTTGGCGGTTTTATTCGCATCGGACCGCGCAATGTCGATGGGGATCGCTTATGTTGCGTATGGCATCCGACAGGGTTCACCGGCCCCGTCGCGAAGGAGACCGAGTTCGATGACGCCGTCCGCGACCCGCGAAACCGCCAAGATCTACGCTTTTCCCGCCGGGGGGCGCCTCGGCCTGGACCGCCGCGAGGCCGGTCGCCCCGTCGTGGACGCGAAGGCGACGCCGGCCGGTCCGGCCGTTCCCGCCCTCTGCGGCTATCACGAGACCGCCCTCGTGGACGCGGATCGCTCGCGCAAATCCTGAGGGATCGCGGCTCCCCGCGGCTCACACCCCGAAGATCGACCAACCGAGGCGCTTGGTGAGGGCTTCGAGGGCGATGCGACCGAGGTGCGAGTTGCCCGAAGCGTCGAGGCCGGGCGACCACACGGCGATGGAGGCACGCCCCGGCGCCACCGCCAGGATGCCGCCGCCGACGCCGCTCTTGCCCGGCAGGCCGACGCGGTAGGCGAATTCGCCCGAGCCGTCGTAATGACCGCAGGTGAGCATCACGGCGTTGATGCGCCGGGCCCGCTCGGCGGAAACCACGGAATACCCCGTCGACGGGCTGCGCCCCGAATGCGCGAGGAAACGCCCGGCCCTGGCGAGCTGCCGGCACGTCATGGCGATGGCGCAGTGGTGGAAGTAGACGCCGAGGGTGAAATCCACCGGGTTGTCGATGACGCCGAAGGATTTCATGTAGTTGGCGAGGGCCATGTTGCGGAACCCCGTGCGGAGTTCCGAGGCCGCCACCGCCTCGTCGATGGTGATGCTCGGGTCCTCGGCGAGGAACTGCATGAAGCGCAGGATCTCGCCGAGGGCCTCGCGCGGCTGATGCCCCGACAGGATCACGTCGGTGACCGCGATGGCGCCGGCATTGATGAAGGGATTGCGCGGGATGCCGCGCTCGCGCTCCAGCTGGACGATGGAGTTGAACGGGCTGCCCGAGGGCTCGCGTCCGACCCGGCGCCACAGGCGGTCACCGACCATGCCGAGCGCCAGGGTGAGGGTGAACACCTTCGAGATGCTCTGGATCGAGAACGCCACGTCGGCGTCGCCCCCGGCCGCCACCGTGCCGTCGGCATCGATGACCACGAGGCCGAAGGCGTCGGCGTCGACCCGGGCGAGTTCCGGAATGTAGGTCGCGACATCACCCCGGTCGGGTCGAGCCCGCATCTCCTCGGCGATCTCCCGCACCACGGTCTGCAGGTCTGGAGAGGGGCTGTGCGGCACGGGCGGTCTCACGCGGTCTGACGGATCACGTCACACCGACGCAACGAAGCTGCCAAGCTACCTCGTACCGTCAGCCGGCCAGCTTCTCCATCAGGGCGTCCGAGAGAGTGAAATTCACGAAGACGTTCTGGACGTCGTCCTGATCCTCGATCACCTCGACGAGGCGCATGAGCTTCTCGCCGGTCTCGTCGTCGACCTCGATGGTGTTCTGCGCCTTCCAGACCAGGGCCGTGCGGCGGGGCTCGCCGAAGCGTGCCTCCAGGGCCTTGGACACCTCGCCGTAGGCCTCCTGGGCGCAGGTGACCTCGTGGCCGTCGGCATCCGAGCGCACGTCGTCGGCTCCGGCCTCGATGGCGGCTTCCAGCATGGTGTCGGCATCCGCCACCTTGGCGTCGAACTCGACCACGCCGACATGGTCGAACATGAACGAGACGGCCCCCGTCTCGGCGAGACTCCCGCCGGACTTGGTGAAGGCCGAGCGCACGTCGGAGGCGGTACGGTTGCGGTTGTCCGTCTGCGCCTCGACGATGAGGGCGGCGCCTCCGGGGCCGTAGCCCTCGTAGCGGATCTCGTCGTAGTTCTCGGAATCCGCGCTCTGGGCCTTCTTGATGGCGCGCTCGATGTTGTCCTTCGGCACGTTCTCGGCCCGGGCCGCGATGATGGCGGCGCGCAGGCGGGCGTTCATGGCCGGATCGGGCAGGCCGAGCTTGGCCGCGACGGTGATTTCACGGGCGAGCTTGCCGAAGATCTTCGAGCGGACCGCGTCGACGCGGCCCTTGCGGTGCATGATGTTCTTGAACTGGGAATGGCCGGCCATGGCGTGACGGACTCTCGGATAGGGGACGGCGCCGGAGGAGACCTTCCTCGACGGCGCGGGAAGATCGGAGGGGCAGGTTTATAGGCCGGGGCCGTGCGGCGTGGCAACGCGGGCCTCACGGGCGCGTTGACGGGGATGGATATCCGGAACGAGGCCCGCCCCGACGTGACGACACCGGACCGGAAGGCCGGCTGGGGCCGCCTCGGCCTCGCGACCGTCCTGGGGCTCGTCGCCGGCACGGTCCTGTTTCCCCGGCCCGCCATGGGCCGAAGGTCCGTCCGCCAGGGGTCCGGCGAGGAAGCGGACCGGACGGTGCGCCGGCCGCCTCGGGGCTGACGACCGGCCGGGCGCCCATCCCGCCCGGACAAGGCCACGACGCCGGGTTTGCGCCCTCCCCCCACCCTGGCGAAGGGCGCCGGGGGGAGCGGTCCGTCCCCGTTCGGATCGCCGGCAACGCCGCCCGGAGAGCGCGAGCTTCGAAGCCCGGACCACAAGCGACGCGCAACCTCCCCCGTCACGCGAACACCTACGTAATCTGACCACGCGGATGCGATGTTCGAACCTCGCGTCTGCACTAGATCTGAGGACGGTACAGAGTAAACGCCCGCGCCGTCATCGAAAGCCCTCCGGATCCTGGTTTCCAGAGGGCCTCACGAAGCTTTCGATCTCTGACGGCTCTCGGTCTGCATCCGATGGTGCAGCGGGAGTTCTGTGAGAGACATTCAGTCCGTGCCGGCATTTGTAACGCAGGTCCGTGGTCGCGGATCCGATACCCGTTCCGGCCTGCGGACACCTGCTTTTCTCGGCGAACCGGTCGGGATCCTTGGCCGCACCGTGACGCTCGCGGCCCTCTCAAAAGACCGGCGCAATGCGTCGAGGCGACCCGGGAACCCACTCCTTGCTCAACATCTCACCGGAAACGCCCTACGAGATCTCGCCCCTGCAACGGACCTACCTCGATTTCCTGAGGGCGGCGGCGGCAACGATGGTCATGGTCGAGCACGGTCTGGAGATCTTCCGGATCAAGTCCGTGACCTATCTCGGCATTTCGGCGGTGACGGTCTTCTTCCTCCTGTCGGGCTTCCTGATCACCGTCGCCGCGTGCCGGCGGGTCTATCTGCCAGGCCCGCAATTCGCGCCGTTCATGATCGACCGGACGGCACGGATCTACACGGCCTACGTTCCGGCGATCGGACTCGCGATCCTGGTCAATCTGGTGTTCTCCGTCGGCCAATGGGGGGAGCCCGGCACGAATACGGGCTTCGGGGCGGCCGTGTTCAATCTGCTGATGCTCGAGGATTACCCCCTGCTTCAGATCGCGGCGAAGCTCACGCACAACGATGCGATCCGCATTCACGCCTACAATACCGCCGAGCCGTTCTGGACCGTCTCGATCGAGTACTGGATCTATCTCGCGTTCTCGCTGACGTTCTTCGTCGGCATCCGGAAGGAGCGGATTCGAAACCCGGTCGTGCTCCTCTCGGTCGTCGCCTTCGTCCCCGTGGTTCTCTACAGCTCGTTCGCCAATGCCGGGCAGTGCCTGAGCCTGGTCTGGACCATCGGATCCGTGTTCGGATACGTCTTCGTCATCACCAGCGGCAACGGCGCGTACGGGGTGAAGCGCTACTATATCCTCGTGCTGGTCGGTGCGATCGGCTTCGCCGGGCGCCTGCTCAAGACCGGCGAACTGGCCTACGAGCTGCAGACCATCGCCTTCATGGCCATGTGCCTGTTCGGCATCTTCATGATCCTCGGGAGGAGCCCGGCGAAGCGGGTCGCGCTCGCCAAGCCCATCGCGTTCGTCGCGAGCTACAGCTACAGCCTGTATCTCGTGCACAACACGACGATCATCGTCATCTATACGCAGGTCTTCCGATCCCCCTCCCTCGCGGGGCTGTTCCTCGCCTGGGCCGTCTCGCACCTCCTCGCCTTCGCCTTCTATCTGTGCTTCGAACGGCATCACTACCGCGTCGGCGCCTACGTTTCGGCGCGGCTGAAGAACACGGTCATCACCGCGTACACCCCGAGCCTGATCCGGACCTGACGGACCATCGCGCTCCCTCGAGCCGGCGGTGGGGCGTGATACAAGGCTTTCGTCGCCCGCCTGTGGGCGGCGTTGCGGAAGGTCAGCCGATGAAGGTCGTGGCGGATTTGTGCATCGTCCCCATGGGGGTCGGCCCCTCGGTCTCGCCCTATGTCCGGGCGATCAAGGCGATCATCGATGCGAGCCCCCTCCAGGCCGAGATGCACGCCAACGGCACGAACATCGAGGGCGAACTCAGCGAGATCTGCGCCCTCGCCGAACGCTGCGAGGCCCGCCTCGCCGAACTCGGCGTCGAGCGGGTGTTCTTCACGATGACCTTCTCGTCGCGGCGCGACAAGGCGCAGTCCATGGCCGACAAGCTGGCGGCCGTCTCCTGACGGCATCGCTCCGGAACGAGAAGCGTCCGCCCGGGTCGCTCCGGCCCGGCGGAGCGCTATATGAGTCGCCCGATGACGCTTCGGTCAGCCCTCGCGGGGGGGCACCGGTCGCAAGGAGACGGCATGAGCTTGTTCCAGGATCTCGTCGGTCGCTTCACCCGGGGTGTCGGGGCCTATGTCGGCGACCGGATCCTCATGGAGGCGGCGGTCTCGGCCGCCGCCAACGTCATCCTGGCCGACAGCGAGATCGACGAGGAGGAGGTCGAGACGGCCCTCGCCGGCATGCGGGCCAACCCCATCCTCGAGAAGGGCTACGACACCCTCAAGCTCGAAGCCGAGTTGTTCGAGGGGCTGGACCGGGCCCGCACCCGCGCCGGACGGGCCGAGAACCTGCGCCATGTCGCGGCCATCGCCGGGCGTGAAGCGGCGCAGCGCGAGGCGATCTTCCTCATCGCCGCCGACGTGGCCGATCAGGCCGGGATCAGCGCCGTCGAGCACGCCGCCCTGGCCGAGATCGCCGCCGCCCTCGGCGTCGACAAGGACCGGCTCCTCGCGGGCGCCATTCAAACCGAATAATGAATAATCCCAGGCGTTCTACGCAGCGGCACAGTCTTGGCATGATTTGTGGTCGACGCCGGCGGGAGCCGAGGCCTCAAATCCCCGTCCCGGCAAGGCGGCCTCAAGTGATATGTGCGCCGCAACATGAGCGAAACGCACCGCAATAGGGCCAACGACGCTCTTGCGAAGTGGAAGGTCGGCCTTTACGCTCGCTCTAGTCAACAAGACTTCCACGCCACCGAAATCGGCAGGATAAATCCGGCCGATGGACATCGAGAGTGGGGGATGCGGGAGGGAGCGGGCGATGAAGAAAAATAAGGTCATCTCGGCGGAGGAGGCCATCGCCCTCATCCGGCAGAACGACGTGGTGACCACCACGGGCTTCGTTCAGAGCTGTATTCCGGAGGCGCTGCACGCCGCCCTGGAGAAGCGCTTCGTGGAGACCGGCGCCCCCCGCGACCTCACCCTGATCATGACCGCCGGAGCCGGCGACAGCAAAGGCCTCGGCACCGGGCGGCTGCACCACGAGGGCCTGCTGAAGCGCGTCATCGCGGCCAATTTCGGCCGGATGCCGAAGGTCGCCAAGGCGGCACAGGACAACAAGATCACCGGCTACAACCTGCCGCAAGGCGTGATCTCGCAGCTCTATCGCGCGTGCGCCGCCGGCCAGCCCGGCCTGTTTTCCAAGGTCGGCCTGCACACCTACGTCGATCCGCGCCACGGCGGCGGGCGCGTCAACACCGTGACCCA
>Ga0182226_1000145_pt1 | contig 12881 bp, 10 predicted proteins | sample G6R1MG_27_FD_129658 | JGI IMG/M metagenome (GOLD analysis project Ga0182226, IMG submission 129658) | Miscanthus phyllosphere microbial communities from Michigan, USA - G6R1_MAIN_07NOV2016_LD1 MG | ecosystem: Host-associated > Plants > Phyllosphere > Phylloplane/Leaf | place: USA: Michigan...
AAGCGCAAGCTGCTCGACAAGCAGAAGGAGGGCAAGAAGAAGATGCGCCAGTTCGGCAAGGTCGAGATCCCGCAGGAGGCGTTCATCGCCGCCCTGAAGATGGACGATTGAGGCGCTGCCCCAGGGGCGCTCACGCGGCGGGGGATAAGTTCCCGCCCCGACCAACGCGCGCAACCTGAAGGAAATTGTGAGCTTGAGAGGAAATCTGAGGTGATGTTAGCTGCCCTGGTCTAACCGGGACAGCCGATGCCGCTCTCCGATGCAGCCCTCGATTCTATTGTCCTCGAACTCGCCACCCGTCCGGGGCACGAGAAGGTCAGGGCTCTGCTCTACCGCGTGATGGTCGAGGCGCTGGACGCCCGCAGCGAGCAGATCGCGTTCGAGCGTCGCATTCCGGAAGTGAACGGACGGGCCGACGCGCTCCTCGGGCGCACGATCATCGAGATCAAGACGGATCTGCGCCGCGAGCGGGCGGCGGCCGAGGCGCAACTCGCTCGCTACCTGCCCGAGCGCGAAGCCGCGACGGGGCAACGCTACGTCGGCCTTGCCACGGACGGCGCCGTCTTCAGGGCCTACGAGATGCGTGACGGTGCCCTCGTCACCCTAACGGGCCACGATGTTCGGACGACGGAGGCCGCCCGCCTCGTCGCCTGGCTCGAAGGCGTCATCGCCGTGCGCGACTGGCTGCCCGCCGACGCCCTGGGCATCACCGGCGAACTCGGGCGGGCGAGCGCCGCCTTCGCCCGCACCCTCGGGCTGCTGGCTGCCGCCTGGGCGGCCCTGGCCCGCCATCCCGAAGCCGTGCTGAAGCGCCAGCTCTGGTCGCGCCACCTCGGCATCGTCTACGGCCGGGCCATCGACGACGACACCCTGTGGCTGCAACACACCTATCTGGTGATCCTGGCCAAAGCCATCGCGGCCGGCACCATGGGGTCGGCCCGCTATACGCCGGCCGACCTCCTCTCGGGCCGCCATTTCCACGAGGCCGGTGTGCACGGCGCCGTGGAGACGGACTTCTTCGGCTGGGTCCTCGACGCGCCGGGCGGTCCCGATATCGTGGCGGGCCTCGCGGCCCACGCCGCCCGGTTCGACCTCGGCAGCGTCGACATCGATCTCCTGAAGGTTCTGTACGAATCCCTCATCGATCCCGAGCAGCGCCACGACCTCGGCGAGTACTACACGCCCGATTGGCTCGCCCGGAAAGTGGTGCGCGCGGCCCTCGACGATCCGGCGGGCCAGAGCTGCCTCGATCCCTCCTGCGGTTCGGGCAGCTTCCTGTTCCACGCCGTGCGCCTCAAGCGCGAGGCGCTGATCGCGGCGGGCGTGGCGCCGCGCGAGGTCGCGGCCCGCTGCTGCGCCAGCGTGACGGGGTTCGACGTCCATCCCGTCGCCGTCATCTTCGCCCGCGTCACCTACCTCCTGGCGCTCGGCGATGCCCTGCCGGCGCGGGCGGGCGACATCTCCCTGCCGGTCTATCTCGGCGACGCCCTCCAGTGGAACGTCACCCGCGACGGCCTCATGCGCGACCTCGTGGTGGCGGTGCCGCGCGATCCCCGCGAGGGCCGCAAGGGGGCGCCGCTCCTGCGCTTCCCCCTCGATCTCTGCGCCGATCCGGCGGCGTTCGACCGGGTGATCGCCGCCCTCCACGACGCCAGCGAGAACGGCTGGAGTGCGGACGTCTTCGCCGAGGGTCTGCCGGGCCTCGGGGTGGCGCCCGACGGGGTCGCGACCCTGCGGGCGACGTTCCTCACCTACGATCGCCTGCGCCGGGCCGGACGCGACCACGTCTGGGGCTTCGTCGCGCGCAACCTCAGCCGGCCCGTGGCCCTCTCGGACGGGGCGCGGGTGGACGTGGTGATCGGCAACCCGCCCTGGCTGTCCTACCGCTACATGGCCGCCCCGATGCAGCGGCTGTTCGCCGAAACCGCCCGGCGCCTCGGCCTCTGGGTCGGCGCGGACGAGGCCCGCCTCGTGACTCAGACCGACCTCTCCGGCCTGTTCTTCGCCCGTGCCGCCGAACTCTACGCTCGCACCCCCGAGGGGGCCCGCCCGGGGGGGCGCGTCGCCATGGTGCTGCCTCTGGCTGCCTTGAGCCGGGGCCAGTTCCGCGCCTTCCGCACGGGTGCCTGGACCGGCCTCTCCGTCGCGTTCACGCAAGGGTGGGTCCTCGACAACCAGGCGGTGGCGCCGGTCTTCCGGGTGCCGACCTGCGTGTTGTTCGCGCAAGTGACCGACGGCCCCGCCCGGCAGACGCCCGCCCGGGTCACGGCCTTCCGGGGGCGCCTGCCCTCGAAGGACGCGCCCGAGGCCCTCGCCGACCGGCACCTCACCCAGCACGACCTACCCGCGCCCATGCCCGTGCGGTTCGCCGCCGCCTCGCCCTACCGCGATCGCTTCCGCCAGGGGGCGACTCTCGTTCCCCGCGTGCTCTGCCTCGTCGAACGGGCGCCCGTCGGTCGCCTCGGCGGCAATCCGGCGGCCCCCCTCGTCCGCAGCCGTCGCTCTGCCCTCGAGAAGAAGCCCTGGAGCGAGCATCCGGGTTTGCAGGGGGCCGTCGAAGCCGAGTCCCTCGTTCCCGTCCACCTCGGCGAATCCATCGCGCCCTTCCGGGCCCTCGCCCCGGCCGAGGGAGTGATTCCCATCGACGAGGGAACCCTGTTGGATGCCCGGCAGGCCGCCGCCATGGGCGCATCCCGTCTGTCGGCCTGGCTGCGGGAGGCCGAAGGTGCATGGAAGCAGGGAAGCGCCGGTCGCATCACCTTGAAGGAGCGATGGGACTACAATCGGGGACTCACGGCGCAGTATCCCCCGAGCCCTCTGCGGGTGGTGTTCGCCAAGGCCGGGACCCGGCCGGCGGCCTGCCTCCTCGATGGGGCGGGCGTCATCGATCACAAGCTCTACTGGACCGCCGTGGAGAGCCGTGCCGAGGGCCTGTACCTCGTCGCCATTCTCAACAGCGAGGCGGTGCGCGGACGCATCGCCCATCTCCAGAGCCGGGGCGAGCAGGGCGCCCGCGATTTCGACAAGCTCATGTTCACCCTGCCGATCCCGCTGTTCGACGCCCGCATTCCCCTGCACGCCGCCCTGGCGGCCCAGGCCGAGGACGCCGCCGCCGTGGCCGCCGGAGTCGCCCTGGCGCCCGGCCTCCCGTTCCAGAAGGCCCGAACCCTGGTGCGGGCCGCCCTGCGGGCGGACGGCATCGCGGCCCGGATCGATGCCAACGTCGCGGCGCTGTTGGGACCGGCGGACGGTGTCGCTGAGGAGCCGGAGGCGGCACTGCCCGAGCCGGCCGAGGCTTGATCCCCATGCTCTTGCCGTCACGCTTCGAAGAAGAAGCTTCGCCATTGAGGACGAGATCGCAAGATGTTCCGTAAGACTGGAGGGAATTGTGCGCGGTCTTGATCGAAAAATTTGTTGAACGACATGGTGTTCGGACGCGTTGAGCCAGCAACACGAACCCATCGGAGGCAACGCACCATGCGCAAGACCACCCTGACCCTCGCCACCACCCTCGTCCTCTCGCTGACCGGCGCTGCGTTCGCCCAGACGGCGGCCGGGGGCGGCAGTGCCACAGGCAACATGAACAACCCCGGCAGCGTGAAGAGCAACGGCGAGAAGGCGAGCGAGATGACCACGGGCTCCACCATGAAGGGCACGACGGGTGCGCCCGGGGCGGCCGGCGGTGCGGGCAACATGGGCGGCGGCACCGGCGCCAGCTCCAACACGGGCGTCGGCCTGGGGGCTGCGGGCAACACCCAGGCACCGCGCCAGTAAGCATTTCGTGATTCATGAGGAAGGGCCGGGGATTCCCGGCCCTTTTCGTTTGGCCTCAGGCCGGCGCCCGCCAGACGAGGCGGGTGACCCCCACCAGGGTGACGTCTGGCACCGCGAGACGGCTTGCCCGGCGAGGGGATGGATCCACTGCGTCACGCAAGGGGGCGTCGGAGTCCGCGCCTCCGTACCGGTTTGGCAGCGGAGCCTTCGAAGGAGGCTTTCGGAAGCCCTTAGGATCCCCCGAGCGCGCTTCCGAAGCGTTGGCGCGCCCGCTTAGGCAGTGGTCTCGGGCAGGGACGCTTGACGCGGGTCCACCTGCATCGACCCGAGGGTCCGAAGGGCTGAATCGCCTCGGGTCGCGACCGTCATCTCAAATTGGGTCCGGATCTTGCCTAGCCTCCCATCGATGGGGGACGGGCCGGCTGCCGGTGCGTCCCCGGCTGCGAGCCGCGCAACGAGGTGTGGCCGGAGGGAGGCTGCGCTCCCGTCCGGCGAGCTCCGCAGACGCTCCAACCCGAGAAGGACCCGAGATGGCTTACCTCGCCCCTGCTGAGTTCGTGACCAAGATGGTGGATGCAGGCGAATCCAAGATCTTCATGTCGACCCGCGACACGGTTATCCGCGCCTACATGGCCGGTGCGATCCTGGCGCTCGCCGCGGTCTTCGCCGTCTCCATCACGCAGCAGACCGGCATTCCCATCCTCGGCGCCGCCCTGTTCCCCGTCGGCTTCTGCATGCTCTACCTCCTGGGATTCGACCTCCTCACGGGGGTGTTCGTCCTGGCGCCCCTCGCCCTCCTCGATCGCCGGCCGGGCGTGACCTGGAGCGGAATCATGCGCAACTGGGGCCTCGTCTTCATCGGCAACTTCCTCGGCGCTCTGACGGTGGCCTTCATGATGGGCTTCGTGTTCACGTTCGGCTTCACGGCGCCGCCCGAGAAGGTCGGTGAGTTCATCGCCCATATCGGCGAGAAGCGCACCGTGGGTTACGCCTCGCACGGCGTGGGCGGCTGGTTCACGATCTTCATGCGCGGCATGTTGTGCAACTGGATGGTGTCCACCGGCGTCGTCGGCGCGATGATCTCCACCACGGTCAGCGGCAAGGTGATCGCCATGTGGATGCCGATCATGCTGTTCTTCTACATGACCTTCGAGCATTCGGTGGTGAACATGTTCCTGTTCCCCTTCGGTCTGCTCATGGGGGGCCAGTTCTCCGTGGCCGACTACTTCTTCTGGAACGAGATCCCCACCGTCCTCGGCAACCTCATCGGCGGCCTCGCCTTCACCGGCCTGACCCTGTACACGACCCACGTCCGGACGGCCCCGAAGCGCGCCGCCGTCGCCCTGGAGCGCCGCCAGGCCGCCTGAGCCGGCTCGGCCGGTCGGGGGCGATCCCCCGGCCGGCGATCAGGTCGCACCACCCGTCAGGCTGGGGCCGCGTGTCGGAAGCCGGGATGACGGGTGGTGCGACGCGTTGCAGCGATCACCGCTTCCGGGTTGCACGCCTCCGGCGCGGTTCTCCGGGGCCGGGTCCGCTTCGCGCGCCCCGGAACGACGCCGGTGACAAACCGACTCCTCCTCGGCTTTTCAGGGGCGGGCATGTCGTCCCAGCGATTTCCGTAAAACGCGTCCCACATGCCCGGTGGCGGACGGCTCCCGGTTCGCCTCCGCCGGAATCCCTCGATGTCCGCGACCCTCAGGCTCTCCCTCGGCCAGCACAGCGATCGCGGGCGCAAGGACACCAACCAGGACTTCCACGGCGCCCGCATGCCCGAGGGCGCCGCCCTGGCCCTGCGCGGCAGCGCCATCGCCATCGCGGACGGGATCGGCAGCAGCCCCGTCAGCCATATCGCGAGCGAGACGGCGGTCCGCAGCTTCCTGTCGGACTATTACGACACCCCCGAATCCTGGTCGGTGAAGACGGCGGCGAGCCGGGTCATCGCCGCGACCAATTCCTGGCTCCATGCCGAGACCCGGCGCAATCGCCACCTCCACGATCCGGAGGGGACGCGCGATCGGGGCTACGTCACCACCTTCAGCGCCCTCGTCCTGCGGTCGCGCACGGCGCACATCTTCCACGTCGGCGACGCGCGCATCTCGCGCGTGGTTCAGCGCTCTCTCGAAGCCCTCACTGAGGATCACCGCGTCGTCCTCTCGGCGCACGAATCCTATCTCGGCCGTGCCCTTGGCGCCGCCGCCCATGTCGAGATCGACCACGCCACCGTGGTCATCGAGACCGGCGACATCTTCGTGCTGACGACGGACGGCGTGCACGAAGCCGTTCCCCCCGATGTCACCGTCGCCGCGATCGCCCGGCATGGTGACGATCTCGATGGCGCTGCCCGTGAAATCGTCCACCGTGCCTACGAAAACGGCAGCGGCGACAACCTCACCGTCCAGATCGTGCGCGTCGATGCCTTGCCCGATGGCAGCCTGGATGAGATCTCGGGCCGGCTCGACGCCCTGCCGCCGGCGCCGCTCCTCGAACCGCCGACGACCTTCGACGGCTACCGGGTGCTGCGGACCCTGCATGCGAGCCACCGCAGCCACGTCTATCTCGCCGTCGATAACGAGACCGAGCGTCGGGTCGCCCTCAAGGTTCCATCGACGGAGCTGCACGCCGATCCGGCGGGCCTGCAACGGCTGATGATGGAGGAATGGATCGCCCGGCGCATCGACAGCCCGCACGTGCTGAGCGCCCCGCCCCGCACGCGGCGGCGCAGCCACCTCTATACGGTGATGGACTACGTCGAGGGCCAGACCCTCGCCCAGTGGCTGCGCGACACCCCGGAGCCGGACCTCGAGGACGTTCGGGGCATCGTCGAGCAGATCGCGGCGGGCCTGCGCGCCTTCCACCGGCGCGAGATGGTGCACCGGGACCTGCGCCCCCACAACGTCCTCATCGATGCCGCTGGCACCGTCCGGATCATCGATTTCGGCGCCACCCGGATCGCCGGACTCGCGGAGGACGATCCCACCGTCGATGCCTCTGTGCAGGGGACCGTGCAGTACACGGCGCCGGAATGCCTCGCGGGCTGGCCGGCGACGCCGCAGGCGGACATCTTCTCGGTGGGGGTGATCGCCTATCAGATGCTCACCGGACGCCTGCCCTATGGCACCCAGGCGGCGCAGGCCTTCAGCGAGGCGCGGGCCCGCCGGCTGCATTACGTCTCCGTCGCGGCCGCCCGCGTGGGGGTGCCGCCCTACGTCGATGCCGCCCTGCGCAAGGCGGTGCATCCGAACCCCGCCCAGCGCTACGATGTCCTCTCGGCCTTCGTCCATGATCTGCGCCACCCCAACCCGTCGCTGCCGGGCCTCCGGCGGGCGGCGCTTCTGGAGCGCGATCCGGTGCTGTTCTGGAAGCTCGTCTCCCTCGCCCTGGCGGTGGCGGTGCTTTTCCTGCTCGTCCGCTCGGGGGCGTGACCGACCCAGCGAGCCGGTGCGGTGCCGCTCACATCGTGACGGACGTCGCGGAAGAGGCGCGAGGGGCCTGGATGGGATTTTGGGGGCCTGCGCCGACCAATCGGGGGGCAACGGGTCAGCGCAGGCGATGCCGGCACCGAATGTCTTCGCTGCCGATACTGGACCGTCGCATCGTCGGTGATCTCGAGCATTCACCTAGATCGATTTTCGGACGATTTTTTCGGTCGCAGATCGAGACGGCCACGCAGACCTCCCGCCCCCGCGCGGCTTCCACCTTGAGATCGACGGTGCGGCGGAAGGCTTGCGTGGGACGCTTGACGGCGGCCTGCACGCCTCACTGCCTCGGGAGATGAGCCCGGGGAAGCGAAGGGTCGGCTTGGATCATCAGGCGGGGATTCTGCCGCAGGCTCTTTGCCGCGTCCCCGGCGTTGGCTGCTGCCGATAGGGACAATCGCAAGGCCGGAGTTCACATGACCGCCAAAGAGACAGTCACCACCTACACCCTCAAGCAGGCCATCGCCGCCAAGGTCGACGATCACGTCGAGATCGCCGTCGAGGCCGAGGACGGCACGCGGTTCAAGATCGTCGCCACGGCCGAGCAGCTCGACGTCCTGACGGGCGACCTCGAATCGATCCTCGACGCCGACGATTCCACTGCCGAAGCGGCCGAGTAACCGGCCTCGGGGGCCGACCGGTGGAGCGTCGCTCCACCGGCAGGACCCCGTAGGATCACTCGGCCGGAGCGACGGTTTCGGCCCGGTCGGTCGCCGGCTCGGCGCTGGCGACGTCGTGGCGCTGAAGTATCGGTTGCAGGCGTCCGGCGAGCTGCTCGCCGAGGTGGCGGGCATAGGCGGTGCGGAAGTAGCGGGCGCCGGTGCCCCGCCCGTGCAGGCCGTCATGGGCCCGCACCATGGCGTCGACCTCGGGGCGGCACAGGAAGCCGGTCACCCCGGCAGCCTCGTACCAGCGGCCGGCCCGGGCATGCCGCATGGCGGTGGGGTTGGCCAGGATGGTCTCGGCGAAGCAGGCCGTCGCCGCCGATTCCAGGGGCGACATCACCGGATGCGGCCGGCCCGGTGTCCGGCCGGCGGCCTGGGCTCCGGTTCCCGGGACCCCGGCTCCGAGGCCGACGACAATCGCGATCGCACCGAGCAGCCCACTCTTCATCGCCTGACGCCCCGAACCGAATCCGTCCTCGAATCTGAACGAGTATTCAGCGAGAAATCCGGCGGGAACAGGGCCGCGGGAGTCCGGCGCGCGGTTTCACGTCGCCTGTGCCCGGCGCATCACAACCGGGCCGGGTGCAGCTCAGCCCCGCCGCTCGGCGTTCCAGCGTCCGCTGCAGCCGATGAGGCCGGTGGTGTTCCAGGTGCCGGTGCCGGTGCCTTGCCGGCCGAGGCGCCCTACGACGTCGGCCTTGTCCGAGCCGCGGCTGAGGACGGCCCGTACGGAGCCGTTACCGGCGACCCGGCCGTCGATGCTGAAATCGCCGCCCGCATAGGTCGCCACGCCCTTCCGGATCTGAACGCCGTAGCGGTAGGCGCGGTCGCACGGGCCCTCGAGGGTCACGACTTCGATGCTCCAGCTGCCGTCGTAGCGATGCGGCACCTGGACCTTCTTGGCGGTGGCGGAGGCCGGGGCGGTCAGGCCCACGAGGAGGATGGCGGCAAGGATTTGAGGACGCATGGATTTCCGGTCCGGGCGAGATACGGCGACGCTTCGCAAACGCGCCGCCACCCGCTTCGGTTGCGGGCCTCAGCGCGCCGCCGCCTGCGCCGCTTCGAGGAGGGCCAGCAGGTCGCCGCCGGCGAACAGGAAGTCGTGGACGCCCGCCTGCTTCAAGGCCTCGCCGAGTTCGCCCGGCTTGCCCGCGAGGTAGATCCGCCTCGCCCCCGCCGCCTTCAGGGCCTCGGCCGCCGCCACGGCCTTCTCGGCGTAGACCGCGTCCGACGAGCACAGGCAGGCGATATGGGCACCCGAGTCCGTGAAGGCCCGCGCCAGGGCGTCGGGCGCGTCGAAGCCGGCTTCGTTCACCGCCTCGATGCCCCCCGCCGCGAAGGCGTTGGCGGCGAAGGTCGAGCGGGCGTTGAACACCGCCACCGCACCGAGATTGGCCAGGAACACCAGGGGGCGCCGCCCGGTGGCGTCGCGATGGGCGTCGGACGCGTCGCGCAGGGCCTCGTAGGGCTCCGCCAGACGCCGCGACGGCAGGGCCTCGCAGCCGAGGGACGTGCCGGCGCCGAACGCCGTCGGCGACGCCTCGGCCGCGGCAACGTCGAGGACCGTCACGGGCTTCTCGGCGAGGAACGGGAATTCGCTCGCCCCGGTCAGGGGTTCGCGGCGGGTGGCGACGTTGCGCGCGCGCGTCGTCCGGATCTTCTGGATCCGGCCCTGAAGGGCACCCGACTGGAGGCTCGACACGATGCCGCCCTCGGTCTCGATGGCCTGGAACGCGCTCCAGGCGGCTTGCGTCAGTTCGTCCGTCAGGGTCTCGAAGCTGCCGGCCCCCGCCGCCGGATCGGCGACGCGGGCGAGGTTCGATTCCTCGATGAGGACGATCTGGCTGTTGCGCACCACCCGGCGGGCGAAGGCGTCGGGCTGGCCCAGGGCCGCCGTGTAGGGCAGGGCGGTGACGCTGTCGGCGCCGCCGAGTCCGGCCGAACCCGCCGCCAGGGTGGTGCGCAGGATGTTCACGAACGGATCGCGCCGGCTCATCATCCGCCACGCGGTCTCGGCATGCACCCGCAGGGGCTTCGCATCGAGGCCGCAGGCGGATTCGATCCGCGCCCAGAGACGGCGCAGGGCGCGGAACTTGGCGATGGTAAGGAACTCGTCGGCATCGGCGACGAGGAGCACCGCGATGGCGTCGCGGGCGCGCTCAACGCTGTGGCCTCCCGCCTCCAGGGCGCGCAGGTAGGCCACCGCCGTGGCGAGGACGGCGGCGAGTTCCTGCGCCTCGCTCGCGCCGGCCTCGTGGTAGGGGCGCCCGTCGGCGAGACACAGCCGTCCGGTGAAGCCGGCGCCGTCGAACGTCGCCAGGGTGTCGGAGAGATCCTTGGCGAAGCCGTCGCCGAGGCGGCCCGTCGCCGCGAAGGTGCCGATGGGATCGACCCCGAGGTCGAGGTCGAGATCGCCCAACGCGTCGCCGCGCTGCGCCGCGAGGTCCTTGAGCAGGTGGGCGGCCTCGAATCCCCGCCCACCGGCATCGAGGCGAAGGGAGATGAGGGGCAGCATCACGCCGGCCAGCGCCGCGTCGAGGTCGGCGGCGGTCGCGGCCTCGAGGCCGAAGCCACGGGCGGCCGGAGCACCGGAGAACACCAGGGTCAGGGCATCGGCCCCGCCTTCGAGATCCGACAGGGCGAGGGCTTGGGCGGCGTCGGCCTGCGGATGATCGACCCGCTGGGCGATGCGCCAGGGACCGGGCGCCCGCATGGGCTGAACGATGGGGCCGGCCGGCTCGTAGAGGGGCTCGATGCGGATGCCGTCGGCGGTCTTCGAGACCAGCCGCTTCTCGAAATCCCCGCCCTTCAGGACGCCCTCGACGAGACCGAGCCAACGCTCGCGGGTCGCGGGCGGAAACAGGTCGGCGAGGGGACGGTTTTCCATGCTTCGGGCCTTCGGATCGGGGCGCCGGCCGCGCGGGGCCGGGCTCTGCACACTCTTGCCAAAGCCCTTGCACGGCGAGGCTTGCCGAAGCAATCGCCCCCGATCCTGGATACGAAATTCAGCGGGGTGGTCCCCAAACCCCCTCCGGTTTCCGCCGGGTTGGCGAGCCCGACGCGGCGTCGCTCAAGCCAAGACGATCACCCCCAGACGATCAACCCGAAGAACCCCAAGGACCCCACGATGATGCGCCACCAGGCGAACAGCCGGAATCCGTGGGCGGACACGTAGTCGAGCACCGTGCGGACCACGAACAGGGCCGAGAAGAACGCCACGATGAAGCCGATGACGATGAGGCCGGTGTCGTCCTTCGAGAGGTTCTTGTAGTTGTCGAGGAGGTCCTTGGCGAAGGCGCCCGCCATGGTGGGGATCGCGAGGTAGAACGAGAATTCCGTGGCCGAGCGCTTGTCCGCGCCCATGAGCATGGCGCCCACGATGGTGGCGCCCGAGCGCGACACGCCGGGGATCATGGCGATGCACTGGAACAGGCCGATCTTGAAATCCATCGGCAGGGAGAAGTCGAACACGTCGCGCTTCTTCACCTCCAAATCGGTCTCGTCGAGGACGAGGAGCACGAGGCCGCCGGCGACCAGGGTCGCGCACACGATCCAGGGATTGAAGAGGTAGTATTTGATGTATTTCGAGAACAGGCCGCCGACGATGGCCGCCGGCAGGAAGGCGATGAGGATGCCGAGCACGAACCGCCGGGCATTCGGATCGGTCGGCAGCGCCTTGGCGATCCCGAGCAGGCGGCCGAAATAGACCGCCAGGATCGCCAGGATCGCGCCGAGCTGAATCAGCACCTCGAAGGTGTTGTTGGGCGACTGGAAGCCGATGAAGTGGCCGACGAGGAGCTGATGCCCCGTGGAGGAGACCGGAATGAACTCCGTCGCCCCCTCGACGACGGCGAGGACGACCGCCTTCACGATGCTCGCCGCATCCATCATGGTATCGCCTCGCGTCAGAATGGGGAGATTTGTGGTGCGGCGCAGCCGTGCCCGCCGCGCGCCGGATGCGATTCCGGGGCGGGGTGAAGCTTTCGCCTGCCGGGGTTGACGGACGGTTACCGTCTTTGGTCCGGCGTGTTAATGAGGCGGCAACGATCGAGCAATAAGTCTCGACAGGCGACCCTCTGCGAGGGGCCCGATACGGCTCGTCCCCGGCAGCTTCCCCCGTCCGAACGGCCTCGATGGCGACGCTTCACCATTCCCCCTTCTGCCCCCACTCACGCTTCATCCGCCTCGTTCTCGCCGAGATGGGAATGGAGCCTTCCCTGCTGGAGGAGCGCCCGTGGGAGCGGCGCGATGCGTTCCTCGTCATCAATCCGGCCGGCACCACGCCGGTCCTGGTGGAGCAGTCCGGGCTGGCGGTGCCGGGGGCCGGGATCATCGCGGAGTATCTCGACGAGACCCGCGGTCTCGGCCTCAACGGCCGCCGCCTCCTCCCCGACACCACGGCGGCCCGCGTCGAGGTGCGCCGGCTCCTCGACTGGTTCCTCGTGAAGTTCGATGCGGAAGTGACGGGCTACCTCGTCACGGAAAAGATCTTCAAGCGCTTCATGAACAGTGCCGCCGGGGGCGGCCCGCCGGACATGAACGCCATCCGGGCGGCGCGCATCAACGTGCGCTATCACCTGAAGTACATCGGCTATCTCATGTCCCGCCGCAAATGGATCGCGGGCGACCATCTGACCTATGCGGATCTCGCGGCGGCGGCCCACCTCTCCTGCGTGGATTATCTCGGCGACGTGCCATGGGACGAGGACGAGACGGCGAGGGACTGGTACGCGCGGGTGAAGTCGCGTCCGTCCTTCCGCACCCTCCTGGCGGACCGGGTACCCGGCATGGCGCCGGCCGACCACTACGCGAACCTGGATTTTTGAACGCATCGCCACCGGTGCCGGCAGCGCGGTCGACGAAGGCGCCGCGCAAGGTCCTGGCGGGCGCCGACCTGCGCCGGGCGGTCGAGGCACGGGCGCGCCTGCTCGGCTTCGAGGCGGTCCGCGTCACGCGGCCCGACGCC
>Ga0182226_1000146_pt1 | contig 12863 bp, 11 predicted proteins | sample G6R1MG_27_FD_129658 | JGI IMG/M metagenome (GOLD analysis project Ga0182226, IMG submission 129658) | Miscanthus phyllosphere microbial communities from Michigan, USA - G6R1_MAIN_07NOV2016_LD1 MG | ecosystem: Host-associated > Plants > Phyllosphere > Phylloplane/Leaf | place: USA: Michigan...
ATCTTCACCTCGCTCATCGCCATGGTGCAGACCGACATCAAGAAGCTCATCGCCTACTCGTCCGTGGCGCATATGGGCTTCGTGACCCTGGGGCTGTTCACCCTCAACGAGCAGGGCATCCAGGGCGCCCTGTTCCTCATGATCTCCCACGGCATCGTCTCGGGCGCGCTCTTCCTCTGCGTCGGCGTGGTCTACGACCGGATGCACACCCGCGAGATCGCCGCCTATGGCGGCCTCGTGAAGCGCATGCCCCTCTACGCGGCGGCCATGATGGTGTTCACCATGGCCAATGTCGGCCTGCCGGGCACGTCGGGCTTCGTCGGCGAGTTCCTCGCCATGATGGGCGCCTTCCGCGCCAACCCGACGGTGGCGTTCTTCTCGGTGTTCGGCATCATCCTGTCGGCGGCCTATGCCCTGTGGCTCTACGCCCGGGTGATCTACGGCAAGCTCGAGAAGCCGAACCTCCAGGGCATCCTCGACCTCGACCTGCGCGAAAAGATCATCATCGCGCCCCTCGTCGCCCTGACGATCTATTACGGGGTCCACCCGGCGCCGATCCTCGACACCTTCGCTCCCTCCACGGAAGCGTTGATGCAGAGCATGAAGACCGCGCTCTCGAACACGCAGACGGCGGCCGCCCTCCCGCCCGCCGCGCGCTGAAAGCACCGCTCCGATGACCGCTGCCCATTCCGTGCTGCCCGCGCTCTGGCCCGCCCTGCCTGAGCTCATCCTCGCCGTCGGCGTCCTCGTCCTCGTCCTCTACGGATCGTTCCGGGGTGAGCGCTCGGCCGAAGGCGTCAGCGTCGGCGCGCTGCTGCTGCTGATCCTCGCCCTGTTCGTGGTGATGTCCCAGTCCGGCGCCAAGGTGACGACCCTCAACGGCTCCTTCATCGTCGACAGTTTCTCGAAGGTGATGAAGGCGCTGATCCTCATCGGCTCCGCCGCCTCGATCCTCCTCGCACGCGACTATTTCCAGCGCGCCCGCATCGACCGGTTCGAGTTCCCGCTCCTCATCCTGCTCTGCACGCTGGGCATGATGGTGATGGCCTCGGCCAACGACCTCATCGCGCTCTATCTCGGCCTCGAACTGCAGTCCCTTGCGGCCTACGTCATCGCCGCCTTCCACCGCGACAACCTGAAATCCACCGAAGCCGGCCTGAAATACTTCGTCCTCGGCGCGCTCTCGTCGGGCATGCTGCTCTACGGGTCGTCCCTCGTCTACGGCTTCACCGGCACCGTCTCGTTCCCCGGCATCGTCGCGGCCCTGAACGACACCAATGTCGGCTTCGGACTCGTGCTCGGCATCGTGTTCGTGGCGGCCGGCGTCGCGTTCAAGCTCGCGGCCGTGCCGTTCCACATGTGGACACCGGACGTCTACGAAGGCTCGCCGACGCCGGTCACCGCCTTCTTCGCCTCGGCCCCCAAGATGGCCGCCATGGCGATGACGATCCGGATCTTCATCGGTGCCTTCCCGGACGTCACGGCCGTCTGGCAGCAGATCATCGTGTTCGTCGCCATCGCCTCCATGGCCCTTGGCTCGTTCGCCGCCATCGGCCAGCGCTCGATCAAGCGCCTCATGGCGTACTCGTCCATCGGCAACGTCGGCTACGCCCTGGTGGGGCTGGCCGCCGGCTCGCAGGACGGCGTGCGCGGCGTGGTGATCTACATGATCATCTACCTCGCCATGACGCTGGGCGCGTTCGCCGTGATCCTGTCGCTCCGGCGGGGCGGCCAGATGTTCGAGACCGTGGACGATCTCTCCGGCCTGTCGCGGACCCATCCGGTCCTGGCCTTCTGCCTCGCCGCGATGATGTTCTCGCTCGCGGGCATTCCGCCGCTGGCCGGCTTCTTCGCCAAGTACTACGTCTTCGCCGCCGCCATCAAAGCCGACCTCGTGGCGCTCGCGGTCATCGGCGTCGTCACCAGCGTCGTCGGCGCCTTCTACTATCTGCGCCTCGTCAAGGTGATGTATTTCGACGAGCCGGTGGCGGCCTACGAGCCCATGGCGCCGGGCCTGCGCATCGTGCTCGGCCTCGCCAGCGTCGTCGTGGTCCTGTTCTGGATCGTGCCGGCGCCCCTCGTCGGCGCAGCCGGGGCCGCCGCGAAGTCGCTCTTTGCCGGGTCCTGAGGCCGAGCCTTGAGCGGCTACCGCCTGGGGGAGCTTGCGCGGGCGGGCGCACACCGCCTGCACGTCCACGACAGTCTCGGGTCCACCAACACCGAGGCCATGGAGCGGGCGCGGGGCGGTGAGACGGGTCCCCTCTGGGTCGTGGCCCATCGTCAGACCGCCGGGCGCGGCCGTCGTGGGAACGCCTGGGCGTCCGAGCCCGGCAATCTCACGGCGAGCCTGCTCTGGCCCGTTGACGACGTCGATCCGGCCCAGGTGCCGACCCTCGGGTTCGTGGCCGGGATCGGGCTGATGGCGGGGTTGCGCGGCGCCGGGATCGCGGGCCTCGGCCTGAAATGGCCCAACGACGTCCTGGCCTCGGGCGCCAAGCTCGCCGGGCTGCTCCTCGAGGCCGAAACCCTTGCCGGCGGGCGTCGCGTCGTGGTCATGGGCTTCGGCGTCAACGTCGCTGCGGCACCGGAGGGCTTGCCTTATCCGGCAACCTGCCTCAGGCAGTTGGGGCACGCCACGCGCGCCGAGGATCTGTTCGTCTCCCTGACGGACGGAATCGTCGAAGCGGCGCGGGATTGGGACCGTGGCCGGGGATTTTCACGAATCCGCGAACGCTGGATCGCCGACGCAGCCGGACTCGGCGCACCGGTGACCGTTCGGACCGGGGACACCCGCGTGCACGGAATTTTCGAGACGATCGACGGAGCGGGACGCCTCGTCATCCGATCGGACGATGGAACGCGACGGACCGTGACGGCGGGCGAGGTGCATCTGGGTACGGCCGCGACGGCGGCTTGAGGTTTGGGTGAAGATGACGACAGGGCAAGACGAACTCGTCTTCGTGCCGCTCGGCGGCGTGGGCGAGATCGGCATGAATGCGGCGTTGTACGGGTTCGGGCCGGCCAAGCGCCGCAAGTGGATCATGGTCGATTGCGGCATGGGGTTCGCTGGGGAAGAGGGCTTTCCCGGCATCGATCTCATGTTCCCCGACCTGAGCTTCATCGAGGAGCGCAAGGACGATCTCCTGGGCATCTTCATCACCCATGCGCACGAGGACCATATCGGGGCGATCGGTGAATTGTGGCCCAAGCTGAAGGCTCCGGTCTACGCCACGCGCTTCGCCAAGAGCCTGCTGGAGGCCCGTCGCCTCAGCGAGCCGGGCGCGCCGAAGGTGGTGCTCAAGGAGGTCCAGGCCGGGCGCCGGATCCAGATCGGCCCGTTCGAGATCGAGTACGTGCCCGTCTCGCACTCGATCCCCGAATCGAACGCCGTCGCGATCCGCACGCCCCACGGCCTGCTGCTCCACACCGGCGACTGGAAGCTCGATCCGACCCCGATCCTCGGCGACGTGACCTCCGAGGCCGCGTTCCGGGCGCTGGGTGACGAGGGCATCCTCGCCATGATCAGCGATTCGACGAACGTCGTGCGCGAAGGCCGCTCCCCGAGCGAGGCCGAGGTCGCCGCGACCCTGCGCGAGCTCATCACCGAGGCGCCGAACCGCGTCGCGGTGACGACCTTCGCCTCCAACGTCGCCCGCATGCGCGCCGTGGCCGAGGCCGCCCAAGCCTGCGGTCGTGAGGTGGTCGCCGTCGGGCGCGCCATGGACCGGGTCATCGGCGTCGCCCGTGAATGCGGTTTCCTCGACGGCCTGCCCGATTTCCGCTCGGCCGATGCCTACGGTTACCTGCCGCGCGACAAGGTGGTGTGCCTGCTCACCGGCTCGCAGGGCGAGGAGCGCGCGGCCCTGGCCCGCGTGTCGCGCGACGATCATCCCGACGTGACCCTGACAGCGGGCGACCGGGTGATCTTCTCCTCCCGCGCCATTCCGGGCAACGAGCGCGCGGTCGGGGCGATCATCAACGACCTCGTCAACGCGGGGATCGAGGTTGTGACCGACCGGACCAAGCTCGTCCACGTTTCGGGCCATCCCCGGCGCGACGAGATGGCCGAGATGTACGCCTGGACCCGCCCGCAGACGGCGATCCCCGTCCACGGCGAAGCCCTGCACCTCGACGAGCATGCGCGCTTCGCCCGCGCTCAGGGCGTGCCGAACATCGTCAAGGCCCGCAACGGCAGCGTCGTGCGCCTCGCGCCGGGCACGCCCGAGATCGTCGATCACGTCAAGGCCGGGCGCCTGTTCAAGGACGGCAACATCCTCATCGACGCCAAGGACCGGGCGATCCCCGAGCGTCGCAAGCTCGCGCAGGCCGGTCTCGTCTCCGTGGCCATCGCCATCGACGAGCAGGGCGAGGTGCTGGGCGAACCCGCCATCGACATCATCGGCCTGCCCAATCGCGGCCGTGGCGGACAGCCGATGCTCGACGTCGTGATCGAATGCGTGTCGCGGACCCTGTCCGGCCTTTCCAAGGCCAAGCGCCGGGACGCCGAGGCCGTCGAGAAGGCCGTCGACCGGGCGATCCGCTCCGGCGTCAACGAGGCCTGGGGCAAGAAGCCCGCCTGCCACGTGCAGGTGGTGGAAGTCTAAGAACGCGTCCCGAACCCTCCTCCCCGCCCGGGGAGGGGGGAGCTTTCGCGCAAGCCAACATCCACGGAGGGAGCCACCATGATCGGACGCCTGAACCATGTTGCCATCGCCGTGCGCGACCTCGAGGCTGCCTGCGCGATCTATCGCGATACCCTCGGCGCCACGGTCACCGAGCCGTTGCCCCAGCCCGAGCACGGCGTCACCGTGGTGTTCGTGAACCTGCCCAACAGCAAGGTCGAGCTCATGGCGCCCCTGGGTGAAGGGTCGCCCATCGCGAGCTTCGTCGAGCGCAACCCGCAGGGCGGCGTCCATCACGTCTGCTACGAGGTCGACGACATCCTGGCCGCCCGCGACAAGCTGAAGGAACAGGGCGCCCGCGTCCTTGGCACCGGCGAGCCGAAGATCGGCGCGCACGGCAAGCCGGTGCTGTTCCTCCACCCCAAGGATTTCCTCGGCACCCTGGTCGAGCTCGAGCAGGTCTGAGCCGATGGCGGCCGTCCTCGCTGCCATCGCCGCCACCACCCTGCGGACGCTGGCCGCCATGCTGGCGGTCATCGCCGTCGTGGTCGTGGTGGCGGTGAGCCAGTTCCGGCTCACGGTGTTCGGGGCCGTGGCCCTCTACTTCGTGGTGTGGTGGACGCTGCTGTTCGTGATCCTGCCGATCCGCAATCAGGCGGAGACCGATCCGGCCCTGGTCGTTCCGGGGCAGGATCCAGGGGCGCCGGCGACGCCCCGCCTGCGTGAGAAGGCCCTCTGGACCACCCTTCTCGCCAGCGTGGTGTTCCTGGCGGCGATTCCCGTCTTCGAGTTGGCCGGCCTCTAAGATCCCGACGCCGAAGACCGGCCATAAAAAAAGCAAGGCCGAAGCCTTGCTTTTGATAAGAAGAGTCGCGGAACAGCCTCGTTATCTCGCGCATCTTGACGGCGCGGCGGCTGATTGTTCCTCCCAAGACATCGGGCCCGTCACGGTCTCTGTAGGACCGGATGACCAGCGGGGATGCTTATAGGAACGGAAATTCCCATTGTCACGTCGTTGACGATACAAACCTGCGCTTTTCTACCGGATGTGCATCATTCTGTCGCCGGCTCCGGACAACAGGTCCGTCGCCATGACTGGATAAGCGATGCCGTGGGTTCGGGCCGCCTTCGTCGGGACGTCGTGACGATCCCGTGAGCGCCGAAGCCCGACCCTGCGGTTTCGGGACGATGCTTTGCCGGTGTCGCCCGGTGGCGCTTGTCTTTTCCCGGTGCAATGTGTTGTGTGCCCCGGCGCGGATCGACGGTTCACCGCGCTGCCAGGGCCTTCCATGCGTCTCTCCCGCTACTTCCTCCCCACCCTGCGCGAGACACCCAAGGAGGCGGAGATCGTCTCGCACCGGCTCATGCTGCGCGCCGGTCTGGTGCGCCAGGAGGCCGCCGGCATCTATGCGTGGCTGCCGCTCGGCCTGCGGGTCCTGAACCGGGTCTGCGCGGTGATCCGCGAGGAGCAGAACCGGGCCGGTGCCATCGAGATCCTGATGCCGGCGATCCAGTCAGCCGAGCTGTGGAAGGAATCCGGGCGCTACGAGGCCTACGGCAAGGAGATGCTCCGCATCGCCGACCGGCACGAGCGCGAGATGCTGTTCGGCCCCACCGCCGAAGAGGTCGTCACGGAGATTTTTCGCGGGAGCGTGAAATCCTACAAGGACCTGCCGAAGAACCTCTACCAGATCTCCTGGAAGTTTCGCGACGAAGTGCGTCCCCGCTTCGGCACCATGCGCTCGCGCGAGTTCCTGATGAAGGACGCCTACTCGTTCGACGTCGATCAGGCCGCCGCCCGCCACGCCTACAACCGCATGTTCGTGGCGTATCTCCGCACCTTCGCGGGGCTCGGCCTCAAGGCCATCCCCATGCGGGCCGATACCGGCCCCATCGGCGGGGACCTCAGCCACGAATTCATCATCCTGGCCCAGACCGGCGAGAGCGAGGTGTTCTGCGACCGGCAATACCTCGACTTCGACATTCCGCCGGTGACCACGGATTTCGACGACGTCGCCGGCCTCCAGGGCACCGTCGACCGTTGGACCTCGCACTATGCCGCCACCAGCGAGATGCACGAGCCGGCCGCCTTCGCCGAGGTCCCGTCCGATCACCAGATGGCCGCACGCGGCATCGAGGTCGGCCACATCTTCTACTTCGGCACGAAATATTCCGAGCCCATGGGCGCCAAGGTCACGGGCCCCGACGGCATCGAGCGCCCGGTGCATATGGGCTCCTACGGCATCGGCCCGAGCCGCCTCGTCGCGGCGATCATCGAGGCCTCGCACGATGAGGCCGGCATCATCTGGCCGGATTCCGTGGCGCCGTTCGATGTCGCGCTCATCAACCTCAAGACCGGCGACGCCGCGACCGACGCCGCCTGTACCGAGATCCAGGCGAGCCTGGAGGCCGCCGGCCTCACGGTCCTGTACGACGACCGCGACGAGCGGCCGGGCGCCAAATTCGCCACGGCCGACCTCATCGGCCTGCCCTGGCAGGTGATCGTCGGCCCGCGCGGGCTGGCCGAGGGCAAGGTCGAGCTCAAGCGCCGGGCCGGCGGCGAGCGCGAGACCATCGCGCCCATCGATCTCATCGCCCGCCTGAAGCGGGTTTGAGGCCGCCATGGCGGCGGTGACGGATCGGTTGAAGGCGGCCGGGGCCCTGTTCCGGCGGGGGGGCACGCCCCCCTTCGCCGGGTTCGAGTGGATTCTGGCGGGTCGTTATCTCAGAGCGCGGCGGCGCGGCGGCGGCGTGTCCGTGGTGGCGTTCTTCTCGGTTCTCGGCATCGCCCTGGGCGTCGCCACCCTCATCATCGTGCTGTCGGTGATGAACGGCTTTCGCACGGAGCTGCTGTCGAAGATCGTCGGCATCAACGGCCACGTCTTCGTGACGCCCATCGACCGCCTGTTCACGGATTTCGAGGATCTGTCCGACCGCCTGTCGAAGGTCGCCGGGGTCCGCGCGGCCATCCCCCTCGTGGAGGGCCAGGCCTTCGCCTCCTCGCCCTACGGCGGCAGCGGCGTCCTCGTGCGCGGCATCCGGGCGGAGGATCTCGACAAGATCGCCGCCGTCGCCAAGAACGTCCGGGGCGGCAGCCTTGAGGGCTTCGACGACGGCAGCGGTGTCGCCATCGGCCGGCGTCTGGCCGAATCCCTCGGTCTCCAGGCCGGCGATTCCATCACCCTTTCGACGCCGAAAGGCGCCACCACCCCGTTCGGCACGGCGCCGCGCACGAAGTCCTACACCGTCAAGGCGGTGTTCGAGGTCGGCATGACCGAGTTCGATTCCACCTTCGTGTTCATGCCGCTCGCCGAATCCCAGGCGTTTTTCAATCGTGACAACGACGTCAGCCTCATCGAGATCTACCTCGACAACGCCGACGGGGTGGCGGCCATGCGGCCCGACCTCGAAATGGCGGCCGAGCGTCCGGTGCTGCTGACCGACTGGCGCCAGCGCAACCGCACCTTCTTCGGTGCCCTGGAGGTGGAGCGGAACGTGATGTTCCTCATCCTCAGCCTCATCGTGGTGGTGGCGACCCTCAACATCGTCTCGGGCCTCATCCTCCTCGTGCGCGACAAGTCGAGCGACATCGCCATCCTGCGCACCATGGGGGCGACGCCCGGCACGGTGATGCGGGTGTTCCTCATCAACGGCGCCCTCATCGGCATCGTCGGAACGCTCAGCGGCCTCGGCCTCGGCATCCTCATCACCCTGAACATCAAGCCGATCCAGCGGGTGCTGTTTCCCTCCGCCTGGGACCCGACCGTGCGCTTCCTGGCCGAGATCCCGGCCGAGATGAACAGCCAGGAAATCACCGTGGTGGTCGTCACCTCCATCGCCCTGTCGCTCATCGCCACCCTGTACCCGTCCTGGCGCGCCGCCCGGCTCGATCCGGTGCAGGCCCTGCGCTACGGCTGAACGACGCCCAAGAGGACCATCATGGACACGAAAGCCGAGGCGCCCGGCGCGCAGCCGGTCCCGGCCCTGTTCTTCGCCAAGGTCGAGCGGCGCTACGCACAAGGGGCGGGAGCGCTCGACATCCTGCGCGGCGCCGAGTTCGCCCTGTGGCCCGGCGAACTCGTCGCCCTGGTCGCCCCTTCGGGCGCGGGCAAGTCGACCCTGCTGCACGTGGCGGGCCTGCTGGAACGCCCCGATGCGGGGGAGGTCTTCGTCGGCGGCCGGCCCACCGCCGCCATGGCGGATTCCGAGCGCACCCGCATCCGCCGCGAGGAGATGGGTTTCGTCTACCAGTTCCACCACCTCCTGCCCGAGTTCTCGGCCCTGGAGAACGTGGTGATGCCCCAACTCATCCGGGGCCTGTCCCACAAGGAGGGCAAGGCGCGGGCGACGGAACTCCTGAGCTTCCTCGGCCTGAAGGATCGCCTCGTCCACCGCCCGGCCGAACTCTCCGGCGGCGAGCAGCAGCGCGTCGCCATCGCCCGGGCCGTGGCCAACGGCCCGCGCCTGCTGCTGGCCGACGAACCCACGGGCAACCTCGACCCGCACACGGCCGCGCACGTGTTCGGCATCCTCGTGTCCCTCGTGCGAGCCTCGGGCCTCGCCGCCCTGGTGGCGACGCACAACATGGAACTGGCCGCCCGCATGGACCGGCGCGTGACCCTACGCGACGGGTTGATCGTTCCCCTCGACTGAGCGGACCTACCCCGCCATCAAGCGCTCGATCTCGTCGCAGGCCGCGGCGATGCCGTCCTCCCGCGTCATCCGGGCGCGCGCCGTGGCGCAGGCCCGTGCCACCGCCTCCGAGGCGAGGAGACGCTTCAGGGTCCGGGCGGCCCGAGCCGGGGTGAAGCGGCGCCGGTTGAGCACCGCCCCGACGCCGAGGCGCTGCAGGCGCCGGCCCTCGTCGAAATGGTCGAACGCCACCGGGACGACGAGCTGCGGAACGCCGGCGCCGAGCGCCTGGGCGACGGTGCCGATGCCGCCGTGGTGGATCAGCGCGGCAGCGCGCGGCAGCAGGGCGCTCAGGGGCGCGTAGGGCAGGTGGATGACCCCCGGCGGGAGATCGTCCGGCACCTGATCGGCCTGCGGCGCCAGCAGGACGCCGCGCCGGCCCGTGGCCCGGCACAGGGCGCAGGCGGTGCGGAAGAACGCCTGCCCCTGGCGCATCGCCGAGCCGTAGGTGAAGACCAGGGGCGCTGGGCCGGAATCGAGGAAATCCCGCAGGGCCGGGGGCAGGGCTTCCGCATCGCCGAGGCGGTCGACGAGGGGAAAGCCCACGAGCGTCGCCTGCGCCGGCCAATCGGCCTGCGGCGCGGCGAACCAATCCGGAAACATCAGGAGAATCCGCGTCGGGCTGTTCCACCAATGGCGCAGGCGCCGCACGGGCGCGAGGTCGAAGCGTCGGCGCAGGGCGTTGAGCGGCGGCAGGGCGGCCGGACCGATGACGTAGCGTTCGGCGCCCCGCCCGAGCCAGTGGCGCAGGCGGGACGGCAGGCGATGGGCGAAGGGAATGCCGGGCAGGACCGGCGCCGCGTCCCGGCTCTCCACCATCATGGGCATGACGTGCACGGTGACGACGGGCAGGCCGAATTTGTCCTGCGCCACCCGCGCGCCGACGCCGAGGGTCGAGGCGACCACGAGGGTATCGCCCGGCCGGCTCGTGCGGGCCAGCCAATCGTAGGTTCGTTCCGTCGCCGCCGCGAAGTGCCGGAACAGAAGAGCGGCGCCCCGGATCGGATGCCACAGCTCCGGCGATCCCACGGTCCGGTCGTAGTCGGCCCCGGTCCCGAGGGCATGGAACGGCAGGTGGACCCGGGCGGCCAGGGCCGCGAAGGGGGCCGGTGCCGCCAGGACCACGCCGTGCCCCCGTCGCAGCAATTCGACGCCGAGGCCGATGAAGGGAAGCACGTCACCGTGTGAGCCCACGGCCACCAGCTTGATCTGCATGAAGCTCTGAATGCGGGAGTTCGGTATGGAGCGTTTGTATTCGCTGTGTAGCTGGGCAAGATCTGCGCGGCGGTCCAGAGCAGCGATGCATTGCTGCGTGCGGAATCGCACGGTTATTGGTAGTTTCTGATCAGCTTTGGAAGCTTTCGTCTATTCTGCTTTCGCGATCACGGAAACTTTATCGCTGGTTCGTCTTCACTATCGCAATCGTGTTCATGGGTGACACGTCGCGGGGCCCAGCATTAACGCTTGATTGACCCTCTCGCACGCGTCCGGCGCTTTTCGCTTTACATAGAACAAAACAGGAACAAAATGGGGCCGTCAACGAGGGGAGCGGCCGATGTTCAAGCGAATGATCCTGACCGGCATGGTCGAACTCACGGCCTTCGGGCTCCTGGCGGGTGCCGTCGCCATCTGGGCCGTAGCCCTGTCGCCGTTAAGGTAGGCGTTGCGCCGGCGTCACGGACGGAACATCTCCACAGGGAATCGGGGCGAGGCGCCGGGCCGGGCCCAATTCCTTCACCTTGGCGCGGTCAGGTGGGCCATGGCGCGCATCCTCAAAGATCCCGGCTTCGTCCACCTCCATGTCCATTCGTCGTATTCGCTCCTCGAAGGGGCGCTGAAGGTCGGGGACATCGTCAAGGCGGCCGCGGCCGACCGGCAGCCGGCCCTGGCGCTCACCGACACCAACAACCTGTTCGGGGCCCTCGAATTTTCCGAGAAGGCGTCGGGCTCCGGCCTCCAGCCCATCGCCGGCCTGCAGGTGACGGTGGCGTTCGAGACGCCCGATCCCATGGCGCGGGTGGCGCCGGGGCAGGCGGGCTGCGCCAACGTCGTCGTCCTGGCCCAGGACGAGACCGGCTATGCCAACCTCCTGCGTCTGGCGAGCCGCGTCTATTTCGACGGCGCCTTGGGCGACGCCCCCCGGGTGAGTGCGGCGGGGCTGGCCGATTGCGCCGGCGGTCTCATCGCCCTGACCGGCGGCAGCACCGGGCCCCTCGACGGGGCCCTGCGCCAGGGCCGGACGGAACTCGCCGCCGCGCGCCTCGCGCAGCTGAAGGCGGCCTTCGGCGAGGACAACCTCTACGTCGAGATCATGCGCCACGGCCTCGCCGACGAGCGCGCCGTCGAGCGCGAATTGCTGCGCCTCGCCGACACCAACGGCCTGTCCATCGTCGCCACCAACGAGCCGTTCTTCGCCAAGACCGGCGATTACGACGCCCACGACGCCCTCCTCGCCATCGCGGACGGGCGCCTCGTCTCCGACGAGCGCCGCCGCAAGCTCACGCCGCGCCACGGCTTCACCACCCGAGCGCAGATGGCGGACTTGTTCGCCGACCTGCCGGATGCCCTGAACGCCACCGTCGAGATCGCCATGCGCTGCGCCTACCGCGTGCGCACCCGCAAACCGATCCTGCCGAACTTCGCCCGCGTGGCGGCGGAGGCCGGCGCGAGCGATCCGGCCGAGGCCGGCGTCGAGGTCGTCCGGTCGGAGCCGGAGGAGTTGCGCGCCCAGGCCATCGCCGGCCTCGACCTGCGCCTCGCCCAGCACGGCACCGCGCCGGGCATGACCGAGCAGGTCTATCGCGACCGCCTCGCCTTCGAACTCGACGTCATCGTCGGCATGAAGTTTCCCGGCTACTTCCTCATTGTGTCGGACTTCATCAAGTGGGCGAAGGAGCACGACATCCCCGTGGGCCCGGGCCGCGGCTCGGGTGCCGGCTCGCTCGTCGCGTGGTCGCTCCTCATCACCGACCTCGATCCCTTGAGGTTCGGCCTGCTGTTCGAGCGCTTCCTCAACCCCGAGCGCGTCTCGATGCCGGATTTCGACATCGACTTCTGCGTCGATGGCCGCGAGCGGGTGATCCAGTACGTTCAGGAGCGCTACGGCCACGAGCAGGTCGCGCAGATCATCACCTTCGGTACCCTGCAGGCGCGCGGCGTGCTGCGCGACGTCGGCCGCGTCCTGGAGATGCCCTACGGGCAGGTGGACAAGCTCACGAAGCTGGTGCCGCAGAACCCGGCCAACCCTGTGACCCTGACCCAGGCCATCGAGGGCGAGCCGAAGCTGCAGGCGGCCATGGAAGAGGAGCCCATCGTCGCCCGCCTCATGGAGATCGCCAAGAAGCTCGAGGGTCTGCACCGCCACGCCTCGACCCACGCGGCGGGCGTGGTCATCGGCGACCGGCCCCTCGAACAGCTCGTGCCCCTCTACCGCGATCCGAAGACCGGGATGCGGGTGACCCAGTCCAACATGAAGTCGGTCACCCCCATCCCGGTCCCCGGATCGCGCTAGCGGGGCCCGCGCAGTTCGCCGGGCCGGTCGCCGCCGAC
>Ga0182226_1000148_pt1 | contig 12756 bp, 15 predicted proteins | sample G6R1MG_27_FD_129658 | JGI IMG/M metagenome (GOLD analysis project Ga0182226, IMG submission 129658) | Miscanthus phyllosphere microbial communities from Michigan, USA - G6R1_MAIN_07NOV2016_LD1 MG | ecosystem: Host-associated > Plants > Phyllosphere > Phylloplane/Leaf | place: USA: Michigan...
GATCTCGGTCAGGTGACCGTCGATCACGTCGATCCCCACCAGGATCAGGCCGCGTCGGGCCAGTTCCGGTCCGATCGTCGCGCAGATCTCGCGCTCGCGCTCGGTCAGCTCGGAGGCCGAGGCGGCACCACCGCGGACCATGTTGGAGCGGATGTCGTTGGCCGCCGGCACGCGGTTGACCGCGCCCATCGCGACGCCGTCGACAAGGATGATGCGCTTGTCGCCCTCGGTCACCCGATCGAGATAGCGCTGGATCACCCAGGCCTCCCGGAAGGTGGTCGCGAACAGGTCGAACATCGAGCCGAAATTCGGGTCCGTCTCCGTGACCTTGAACACCGCCGCGCCGCCATGCCCGTGCAGCGGCTTCATCGCCACGGTGCCGTGCTCCAGCCGGAACGCCTCGATCTCCGCCTTGTCGCGGCTGATCAGGGTCGGCGGCATCAATTCGGGGAAGTCGAGCACGAACAGCTTTTCGGGCGCGTTGCGCACTTCGAAGGGATCGTTGACCACCAGCGTTTCCGGGTGGATCCGCTGCAGCATGTGTGTGGCCGTGATGTAGGCCATGTCGAAGGGCGGGTCCTGGCGCATCAGCACCACGTCCGCCTCCGCGAGGTCGATCCGCTCCGGCGGCGTGAGGGTGAAATGCGCGCCCTCGACATCCTGTACGGTCAGTCGCTCGACGCGAGCGGTGACCCGCCGGCCCTGCATCGAGAGCCGGTCGGGCGTGTAATAGATCAGGTCATGGCCCCGCCGCTGCGCCTCGAGCAGCAACGCGAAGGTCGTGTCCCCCGCGATCCGGATATTCTGGATCGGGTCCATCTGGACGGCGACGGTCAAGCCCATCGGAAATGCCCTTCGCACACGGCGGGTGTCTCGACCGGACGGGTCTTCAATCGTCGGACAGCGACTTGCTGCCGGTGCGCTTGTCGTAATCGCCGATCGCCGAGCGGCACTCGGGCGAGAGACGCTTGCGGTTGCGCATCATGCACTTGTCGGCGTCCTGGCTGTTCGGATCGACACCGGCGCAGAGACGGAAATAGTCGTTCGCGCAGCCGAGCTGCAGGCCCTGGTCCTCGCGCTGAGCGTAGGCGGGGCCGGCAGCGAGCGTCACGAGCGCGAGGGCTGCAGCGGCGAGGCTGCGCCGACGGTAGGCGTGCAAGGTGCGTTCCGGAACGAGTCGCATTCAGCGGTGTCCTCAAATCTCGATCGCGCGGAAATTCGATGCGGCGGTATCCCGTCCGCTTGGGTCCGCCATATCGGTCGCGCGGGGCGGTAGGCAAGCGCCGCAGCTGCGCATGGGTTCCCCGCGCGGAACGCTGCGCCAACACCCTGCCCGGGTGTGTCTCAGAGGCCGCACGGAGCCGACGCGAAAAAAGGCCCCGTCCGCGATCGGACGGGGCCTCAGTCATAGGGAGGAAACGCCCGCCATGGGCGAAAATAGCGTCGCAATTCGCGCGCCACATACGCCGGATGGCCGGCAAGACTCCGTTAACCACGTCATGCTGAATGGTTTCTGTAGCCCTTGCCGACCCCCTCTGCAGGGCCCGGGCACTGACGCTCGAGCCGCCGACAGGAGCCGGAGACGATGACCCCATTCAAGCCGCAGGTGACCAGCGCGCTCCGACCGCCGATGCCCGCCAACGATGCGACGTACGACGCACGGCCGGACGCTTCCGCGATCCTGATCCCGTTCCCCGGCCAGGAGGCGCGGCGGACGCGCCGCCTGCCGCGTACGGAGGAGCAGCGCGGCGAAATCTTGTTCTTCCTCGGCGTGCGCTACGAGCGCCTCGCTTCCTGAACACGTCGACCGGCCCGGCCGCGCGACGTTTCCGACGGTTTGATCATGCCTGTCCCGGACCGCCATCGGCCGCCCCTCATCCATGACCGAGGCAAGCGCGCGCGCCGCGCCCTCAAGGCTTCCCTTCTCCTGCCCACCGGAGCGGCCCTGGCGCTGCTCGCTGCCTGCACCCAAAGCGGCGATTTCGGACGGCCCCGGACCGGCGTCTGGAATGGCCTGATCGACACCACCGGCAGCTTCTCGGTGCGTGATCGGGGCCGCTTGCTCCTGGATTCCGGCCTGACCGACGACGAGCAGGCCCTGCGCGACCGCGCCTGGCGGTTCGTGCAGCCGGCCAGCACCTTCGCGGCCTTCCAGGATGCCCTGTTCGGGCTGGCCAGCGCGCATGCGACGCCGACTTGGCGGTTCGACGAGGTCGGGGCCTATTATGACGTGCTGACCGCCGAGCCCACGCGCTCTCCCGTGTCCCGCTACCGCCAACTCGCCGACGACGCCACGGCCGATGGCCGCCTGATCCCGATCTTCGTAGCGTTGGCAGCGCGGGTCATCGATGCGGATGCCGCGCGGCTGCGCAGCCTGCCCTTCGCCAAAACTCTCGACGACGCGGATATCCGTCTGGCCGCGCAGCGCGTCGCCGAGAACCGGTGCCTGATCGCCTGGGTGCGGATCGAGACCGGCCTTCGGCTTGCGCGCTATCGGTTCGCCCTGGAGCACCTCTTCGCCGCGGCTCCGTCGCCGGAATCCGTCTCGGCCGAGCGGTCTCTGGCCATGCTCGCCGCCCGCCGCAACCTGCTGGTGCCACTGCTGCCGCCGGATGCCGCGGCGCGCTGCGGCCTCGAAGCCGCCCTCGTGCCGGTTGCTGAAGCCCCGCCGCTCGTCGTCAAATACTGATGCGGCGCTACCGCCCCGCCGGCTTCGCGGTGAGCTCCTTGCCGGCAGGCTCGTCCGCGGGCGTGTCGGTGGTGCAGGAGACCGCCTGGACCGCCGCGTTGGCGCCAGGCCGCTGACTCGGCAGGCCGGCGATCACCCGCACGACCACGACGCCGCGCGTGTCCGGCGCGACGATGCGCACGTCGCGGCTCGGATCGTTCTCGTCGTCGTCGGCCAGGGCCTCGTCGTATTGGGCGCGGGTCAGGATCACGAGGTCGAGGGCGCCACGCACGGCGGCTTGGTCGGTCACCGCGTAGAAGGCCCCGCGCCGGGCATGGGCGGCCAGTGACAGCGACAGCGGCCCTGTCCGGGCCGAGACGCGCATCGGGCCATCGGCGAGATCATAGGCACAGACGCCCACCGCCACGGCCGGGTCGGGGATCGGCAGCCACGCCTCGGGCGGGGAGGGGTCGTCGCCGGTCGCCACTGTGTAGATCGGCTGCGGGTGATCCAGGTTCTCGCTCGTCCGGGCGCGCGAGACGGCATCCGTCTCGGACAGGCGCGGGATCGCGAGTACCGCCGCGATGTGCACCATCCCGGCGAGCACCAGCCCGATCAGCGTGGCATAAACGAAGCGCAGATTCACGATGCGCATCCCAGGCGGGTGATGGCCGGCACGGAATCCCGATCCAGCGATCCGACGCTGGCGGCGGCCGGCGTATCGTAGAGACGCAGCGCCAGGCGCACCGGACCGCTGTCCCGGGGGCTCGGCAGCCAGTTCCCGGGCTGGACCTCGGGCGCGAGCACCACCGAGAACCGCCCGTCGGCCGTGCGCAGCACCTCCGTAGAGGTGAAGCCCTCGCGCACCGTCGGCCGGCCGGGCTCGCGGGCGCCGCGACCGGCGACCGTAAGGGTCCAGGCCCGGGCCGGCGGCGTCCCGCCGCCGATGCGATACGTACAGGTGGCGTCGAGCGCCTGCCCCTGGTCGTCGACTGCGGCGGTCAGCAGCAAGCCTTCGCCCACCGCCAGCGGGATCTCGCCGCGTCGGGCGTTGACGGCACGGGTATAGGGGTCGGCATTCGCTGAGCCAGCCCGAGGCCACGCCGTCCAGGCGCCGACCTGCACCCCACCGAACGGGTAGCCGCCCCGCGTCGCCCAATCGGCGCTGGCGAGGCCGAGCACCCCGCCGAGCGCGAGGGCATAGACCGCGAGACCCGCGACCGAACTCTTGCGCCAGATACGCGCGAGGAGCCGCCCGGCACCGCTGAGGGAGCGTACCTCTGCCGCGGGTCGATCATCTCCGGCCGCGGATCTGCGGCCGGGGCTTCCTGGGATCGCGAGCCTCATCGCGTCACCGCAGCTCGATGCGGCCGCCGACAGACCGGGCGCCCTCGGCAACCTCCCGCGGCTGGGTCGGGGATGCTGCAGCCCGGTCGCCCGGCTTCCGGTCGGTCTTCTGCGTGGCCTTGTCCGCGCTGCCGGCGTCCGGCCGCGCCTCGCCCGCGGGGGCGCGCTCCACGGTGCGGAACAGCCCGTTGAGGCCGCCGATCACCTCGAAGGAGCGGCGCGAGAGCTTGCCGTAGGCGCTGGCATTGGGATCGATCGGGGCGGTGGGGCCGCCTGCGGCCTGCTGCTGGGCGGCGCGCGGGCTGTCCTTCAGGCCCGGCAGGCCCTTGATCTCGATGCCCTGGTGAGCCGGCTCCATCACGTCGTGCCAGAGCTGGGCCGGGAGCGAGCCGCCGGTGAGCTTGTTGGTCGAGGTGTGGTCGTCGTTCCCGAACCAGACCGCGCCGACGTAATTGCCCGTGTAGCCGACGAACCAGGCATCCCGGTACGCGTTGGTGGTCCCGGATTTGCCGGCCACTTTGACGCCTTCGAGTTGGGCGCGCTTACCGGTGCCCTCCTCGACGACCTTGTTGAGCATGAAGTTCATATCGGCGACGACCTGGGGCGGCAGCACCCGATCGGGCGCCTCGTCGGCATGGCGGTAGATCACCTCGCCGGACGAGTTCTTCACCTCCATGGCCGCGTAGGGCTTAGCCTTGAAGCCGCCATTGGCGAACACCGCGTAACCGGCCGCCTGGTCGATCACCGTCACCTCGTCTGAGCCGATCGGCATCGAGACCGTGTCGATCAGGTTCGAGGTGATGCCCATCTTGTGGGCCAAGTCGGTGATCTTCGCGCGGCCCGCCTTGGCCGCCCGGGCCTCGTGGCTGATGCCCATGGCCTTGCCCAGCGCGATCGAGATCTTGATCGGGATCGTGTTGATCGACTTCGCCACGGCGAGCCACATCGGAACGCGGCCGGCATAGGACCGGCCATAATTCTGCGGGCACCAGTTGCCGATGCAGACCGGGCTGTCGACCACCGCGGTCTCGGGCTTGAACAGGCCGGAGAGGAGGGCGGCGGAATAGACGTAGGGCTTGAACGACGAGCCCGGCTGACGCAGCGCGTCGGTGGCGCGGTTGAACTGGCTCTCGCCGTAATCGGCACCGCCGACCATGGCGCGCAGCGCGCCATCGGGATCGAGGATGACCATGGCAGCCTCATCGACGTCGAAGGCGTCGCCGGACTTGCGCAGGATGTCGGCGACAACCTCGTCGGCCCGCTTCTGGATCGCGAGGTCGAGGGGCGTCTTCACCGTCAGCACCCGGTCGCTGCGGAGCTTGCCCGCATCGGCCATGCCCTTGATCTCGCCGAAGGCCCAATCGAGGTAGTAATCGGCGGTGATGTCGCGGGTGCGGGTCACCGGGGTCGCCGGATTGCGCAGGGCCGTCTGAATCTGCCCCTCCGTGACGAAGCCGGCCTCGACCATGTTGTGCAGCACGTCCGCCGCGCGGGCGCGGGCTGCGGGCAGGTTGACGTGCGGCGCGTATTTCGTCGGCGCCTTGAACAGGCCCGCCAGCATGGCGGCTTCCGCGAGGCTGATGTCTTTAAGCGGCTTGCCGAAATAGTAATCGGCCGCCGCCACGGCGCCGAAGGTGCCGCCGCCCATATAGGCCCGGTCGAGATAAAGCTTCAGGATCTCGTTCTTGGTCAGGTGGCTCTCCAGCCACAGAGCCAGGAACGCCTCGTTGATCTTGCGCTCCAGCGACCGCTCGTTCGTCAGAAAGAGATTTTTCGCGAGCTGCTGCGTGATCGAGGACCCGCCCTGCGTGCCGCCGCCGCCCCGCGAGTTGTTGACCAGCGCCCGCAGGGTGCCGATCGGGTCGATGCCCCAATGCTCGTAGAAGCGCCGGTCCTCGGTGGAGACCAGTGCCTTGATCATGATGTCGGGAAACTCGTCGAGCTTGAGCGAGTCGTCGTGCTTGATGCCACGCCTTCCGACCTCGGTGCCGTACCGGTCCAGGAACGTGACGGCGAGGTCCTGCTGCTTCAGCCAATTCTCGCTGGTCAGCTGGAAGGCGGGCTGCGCGAAGGCGAGCATCAGCACCGCGCCGCCGGCCCCGAGGGTCACGGCCTCGCTGGTCAGATCGAGGGCGATCCGTTTCCAGCCATGCACCGCGAACCGGCTCATCACCCGCTGGAAGCGCTCGTAGACCGCCCCGGTGGAGCGGCCGCTGTCGTAGAGGCCGGCATTGACCCAGGCGTCGAACGCCAGGGCGGCGCGCTCGATGCGGATCTTGATCTCGGTGAGCGTCGGCAGGCGCACGATGTCGGACCCGGCTTGTCGAGCGCCTCTGCGGCGAATCTTTGCGGCGGAGGATCGAGCGCCCGCGCCGCGGGCAAGGATCCCGCGGCCGAGACCCCGCGCGGCGTGTCCATCCTTAGCAGGATCTGCAACGGTCGGCGAGGCTCTGCGCAGTCTCGTGATTCGCCGCAGGGACTCCCGCTTGCCCCGCGGCGCCGGCTCGGGCAGACACACGCTCTTCCCGATCGTGAGATACTCTGATGTCCAAGCCCGAGGCGCTGCGCCGCGGGGTCGCCGAGCCGTTCTGGCGGACCAAGACCCTCGAAGCCATGACGCCGTCCGAGTGGGAGAGCCTCTGCGACGGGTGCGGCCGGTGCTGCCTGATCAAGCTCGAGGACGACGAGACCGGCGAGGTCCACCACACCGATATCGGCTGCACCCTTCTCGACGGCCTGTCCTGCCGCTGCCGTGACTACACCCATCGGCAGAAGCGCGTGCCCGATTGCGTCCGCCTGACCCCGGAGGCTGTGCGCACGATCCCGTGGCTGCCGCCGACCTGCGCCTATCGCCTCGTCCGCGACGGCGAGCCGCTCTATCCGTGGCATCCCCTGGTCTCGGGCCGGGCTTCGAGCGTGCACGAGGCCGGCATCTCCATCCGCGGCCGGCTCGCCGGCAACGAGGAGGAATTTTCCGACGACGAGCTGCCGGACCGGATCGTGGCCTGGCCAGGCGCGGATCCGGACGCGCGCTGAAGACTAACCGATGCCGCGGCCGAGCAGCCGGCCGCCCGCAAGGCCGTTGAGGCCGATTACGCCGACCACCGCGACGGCGTGGATCAGCAGGTCCGACGCGGTCGCGTCGTGCGGGTGGAACGGCATCAGCAGCGCGGCGGCAGCGGCGGCCGCAGCGAGCCCGCCCAGGGCGGCCGTCAGGTTCGGCCGCAGCGGACAGGCCCGGCGCAGCATCACGACGATCAGCACCGACAGCGGCACCGAGACGCAGACGAGGAAGCTGAAGCAGCCGGCGACCTCTTGCGGGTGTGGCTGGCCTGTGCCGGGGGCGATCCAGTCGCGCAGGCAGCCGAAGCCGCTCGCCCCGACCCAGAGGGACAGCGGCGGCAGCGGCAGCAGGGCCCAGGCCTTGGTACGGCCCGGCACGCTGGTGGCGAAGGCGGCGAAGGCGGCCGCCACCGCCGTCAGCACCGCTCCGAGCGCTGCGCAGGCGAGATCCGGCACGCGCATACGCAGCATGAAGCCGGCGGTGTCGATCCGACTCGCCAGGACCAGGCCGATGAGCACGGCCACCCCGAGCCAAAGCGCCGCGCGCAGGGCCGGGGAGGGCAGTGGCCGAACCGGCTCCAGGCCGCCGGCGAGATCCTCGACGAGCCGCTCGTAGCGGGCCAGGTCGGCCATCAGCGCCGCTCCTGCATCAGGTTGGCGCGCAGGGCCTTCAAGGCCCGGTGCAGATTGACCTTGAGCGCGCCCTTGCTGCGCCCGGTGAGGGCCGACGTCTCGTCCAGCGACAACTCTCGCAGGCCCAGATGCTCGACCGCCTGCCGCTGCCCGTCCGGCAAAGATGCGACGGCACGCGCAAGCGCGGCAGCCCGGTCGCGCGCCTCCAACCCCTGGCCGGGCTCGGGACCGGGATCGGCCTCGGCCTCGTAGGCGAGGGGATCGTGGACCTCCCGGGGCCGGCGGCCGGACCGGCGCAGGCGGTCGATGGCCCGGCGTTGGGTGATGGCCCGCAGCCATGGCAGGAACGGCCGCGCCGGATCGTAGCTGGCGCGCGCGCGATGCACGGTCATCAGCGTATCCTGAACGACATCATCCACCGCCTCGCCGCGCACACCCTGCGCGCGGGCGATCGCGGACACGACCGGCAGGCACGCCTTCAGAAGGGCGCGGTACGCCACCGCGTCGCCGTCCTGTGCGGCCGCCATCAGAGCGGCCAATTCTCCTTCGAGCGCCATCCGGGCTCCGCCGCCGATCCGTTCCCCGGCCTGGGCTGAGTCTAGCGCGGGGCGGGAGTCCGGCGCCAGCGCCCATCCGCGCCCGGCGACGCCGCCCGGCATAGCCAGCATCATCGCGGGCTCCCCTCGGCCGAGGCGAGGCGCTCGCCTAGCCGGGCCGCACCCAAAATACGGCCGTCCTCGGCCTGCAAGAGGAGGGCGGCGGTCTCGCCCGCCGGCGCGGCGGCCTCGAAGGTTGTGGCTGCGCCGGACCAGGGACCGAGATCCTGGATCGACCGGACCACGTTGGCCTGCTCGATGGTGCGGCCGGCATTCTCGCCGCGCAGGACCCGGCTGGTATGGCTCGGGTCGAAGCCGATCAGCAGGACCCGGCCGGCCCCGCTCCCGGATCCAACCCGGGCGGCCAAGCGAGCGCCCTCGCGGGCCAGGCTCACCCGGACGGACGGCCCGACGCGCCGCGCCTGCGCGATCGCCGCCCGTAGGCCTGTCTCGTCGGAACCGACCAGACCTGCCTGCCCGTCGATCACCGCCTGCGGCGTGTAGCTCGGGCCACCGAATTGAGCCGCGTAAGTGTTCTGGCGGGCGGTGGCGGCCGGGAGGGAATAGGGGTCGCGCCAGTCGAGATGGTTCCAGTAGGTCACGTGGAACGCCAGCGGCAGCACGTCCGCGCTTTCTTTGGCGAGCCGGCCGATCAATGCCTCCGCGGGCGGGCAGGACGAGCAGCTCTGTGAGGTGAACAGCTCGACGACGACGGGGCGCTCCAGCGCCGCGGCCGGGCGGATGGCGGCGAGCATCAGGGCTGCTGAGATCAACGCGACGATTTTCATGGCCGGGCCTCCCGGCGCTGGCGAAGGATGCCTGCGCGTGACCGATCTTTCGGCCGGACGCGCGGGCCGGTTACGCCGGATCGGATTTGTCGAGCTCGAAACGGTCCACGTCCCGCAGCAGCGCCACGAAGGCGGCGGCGCCGTGATCGAGCGCCGTGTGCCCGGCCTCCGCGGATCCCAGCCGGGCATCCCCCATCGCCCCGGAGGGATGCAGGTCACCGGCCTTCCAGGCGAAGGCGGCTGGGCGGCCGGCGCGCAGATGGGTGTAATCCCGGGCCATCGTGAGGCTGCGCGGCGGGAAATTCGCGATCTGGTCGGCCCGCACCAGATCCGGCCGCAGGGCCAGCATCAGCGCGGTCTCGACGCCGCCGGCATGGATGCCGTGCGCAATCTCCTCCGGAGGGAAGAGGCCGTCGGGGTATCCGAACCGGGCCCAGGCGGTCGTCACCGCGACCAAGCCGAACCGGGCGCGCAGGTCGCCGGCCACGAGATCGATGAGGGCGCTGTTGCCGCCGTGGCTCGTGACGATCACCAGCTTGCGGCAACCCGTCCTGTGGATTGCGGCGCCGATCCCGGCCCAGGCGGCCAGGGCCGTCCCGGTGTCGAGGGAGAGCGTGCCGGGAAAGGCATCGTGCTCGTCGGATTTGCCGACAACCTGAATCGGCAGCAACAGTATGTCGAGGTCGTCCGGCACAAAGGCGCGGACACGGGCGAGATAGCCCTCGGCGATGATCGCATCGGTGCCGAGCGGGAGGTGCGGGCCGTGCTGCTCGATGGCGGCCACCGGCAGCACCGCCACCGTACGCCGCATGTCGCGCCGTGCCAGGTCGTCCGTGGTCAGATCAGACCAGAGCCGTGCCACCATGCTTCGAGCCCGCCCCTCATCCGACGCGACCGCCGCAGGGCGGGCGGTCGCCGAGGGCGATCTACACCGCCCGCCCGGCCGCCGTCGACGGCCGGGCGATACAGGGCTCTCAGGCGAAGAGGGCGTCGATGTCGTTCTGGGACGGGGTTTCCTCGACGGCCTGAGGGCCATTGAGGAGCAGGTCATCGGCACGGGCGCGGCGGGCCATCTCGACCGGATCCGTGGAGGCGGCATCCCGGGCCTTCACGGCGCCGACAAAACGCGCGAGCCGCTGTTCGAACAGCCGCAGGGCCTCGACGACCTTGGCGATCCGCTGGCCGGTGATGTCCTGGAAAGCGCAGGCCTCGAAGATCGTGTTGATCCGCTCCTCGACCGCGTCCCGGTAGCCCGGACCGTCGGGGAGGCTGAGCATCGCCTCCGCGGCCTCCATGATCGTGTTCGTCGCTCCCGCCGTAGCTGCGACGACGCTGCCGAGTTCCTCATGAGCCATGGGAATTCGGTCGCGGCTCATCTCGTTCGCCCGGAGTGCGCCGATCTCCTCGCGCAGATGAGCGATGTAATCCGCGATCTCGATCAACTCGGAGATCACGGCGTGCGGTTCGCGGAACCGCATCTCGGGCTGTCGCGCGGCGGCTGACGACATGCTCTCCTCCTGGGATCGGCGACCAGCGATACCGGCGGCATCGCTCTTGGGCGCCTTCCGGCGTGCTGGGGGCTTGGCCGGAGGGCGCATTGGACGTGCCACGGAAGTCATCAGTTCCCGCAGACGGCCTCGATCTTGGATTTGAGCGTCGCCGCATTGAACGGCTTGACGATATAGTTGTTCACGCCAGCCTTCTTCGCAGCGATAACGTTTTCAGTCTTCGACTCGGCCGTCACCATGATGAAGGGCGTCGTCCGAAGATTTTCGTCGGCGCGCACGTGCCGGAGCAGCTCGTAGCCCGTCATCGGCTCCATGTTCCAGTCCGAGATGACCAGACCGTACTTGCGGTCCTTGAGGCGCGCCAGTGCTGCCGTACCATCCGAAGCGTCATCAACCTCTTCGAAGCCGAGCTGCTTCAATAGATTACGAATGATTCGAACCATCGTCTGGTAATCGTCGACAACGAGGATCGGCATGCTCAGATCGAGAGCCATAGACCAACTGCTCCGTATTGCCCGGCGGGAGGCCGAGGCGGCTCCCGAAAAGATGAACGCTTCACTAACGCTGCAAAATAGCTGCGCTGCTCAGCATTTAAAATAGGGCAGGCGCATTGCGAAGCCGTTAATCTGCAGGTGTGGCATTCGCCGCCGCCCCCTGCGATGTCGCGGACCGGCTCGCTCGCTTGACCCTCCGGGCGCGTTTCGGCAGGGTCCGGCTCCGTCGGGCCTGCCGCGGACAGCGCAGGCGCTCCCATCCGGCCCTTATCCGAGTCTCCGATCCCGAATCGATGGCCCCAGGCGACGAACCGGCCATGCGGCCCTTCACGATTTGCGGCGTGGACGCGCCGGTACCGCCGCCCCTTGCCGGGGCGGTCGCAGCGATCGGCAATTTCGACGGCGTCCATCGCGGCCATCGGGTGCTGGTGGAGAACGTGCGCGCGGCGGCACGCGAGGCCGGCCGGCCGGCCGCGGTGCTGACCTTCGAGCCGCATCCGCGCGCCTATTTCGCGCCGGATGCGCCGATGTTCCGCCTTACCGCGCTGGCCGCGAAGGAGATCGTGTTCGCGCATCTCGGCCTCGACGGGCTGATCGTGCGCCGCTTCGACGGCGCCCTGGCCGCCACCGGCGCCCGCGCCTTCGTGCTCGACTTCTTGAAAGGGTCGCTCGGCTTGTCCGGCGTGGTGGTCGGCCACGATTTCCATTTCGGCCGTGGCCGGGAGGGCACACCCGCGATCCTGGCCGAACTCTGCCAGGAGGCCGGCATGGGATGCCGGATCGTGGAGCCGGTCGCCCTGGCGGGCGAGACGGAGCCGGTCTCGTCGAGCGCGATCCGGGCGGCCCTGGCGGCCGGCGACGTCGCCCGGGCCAATGCGCTGCTCGGCTATCGCTGGTTCGTGCTCGGCCAAGTCCGCCATGGCGACAAGCGTGGCCGCCAGCTCGGCTTTCCCACCGCCAACGTGATGCTGCCCGATTGCGGACTGGCGCACGGCATCTACGCGGTGCGCGTGCGCCTCGGACCCGGTGAGGTCCGGAACGGCGTCGCAAGCTACGGCCGCCGTCCAACCTTCGACGACGGAGCGCCGCTTCTCGAAGTCTACCTGTTCGATTTTTCAGGCGACCTCTACGGGCGGGAGATCGCCGTGGAATGCGTCGGCCACATCCGCGGCGAGGAGCGGTTCGCCAGCGCCGAGGCATTGATTGCGCGCATGCACGTCGATTCCGACGCGGCGCGGGCCCTGCTGGCCGCCGATCAAACGCCCTCGATGCTCGACTGATTCTGCGAACGCCGCGGATCGTGTAGAATGCGGGATCGATCAGGAGGCAAACGTGCTGGGTCGCTATGAGCGTGGACAGAACGGCGAGGCGGTCGTCCAATATGGGGACGGCACCATGCGCGTGGTCAAACCGGGCAGCTTCGTCCGCTGTGCGGTAACCGGCGAGCAAATCCCGCTCGACGGGTTGCGCTACTGGAGCGCCGCGCGGCAGGAAGCCTATGTGTCGCCCGAGGCGATCCTGACGCGGCTCAAGGAAACCGGGCGGCCGTAGAGTCCGACAGGGCCTGTCGGATCTGCCGGCAAAGGGCCTGCGGATCGTTCGGCACCAGGCGCACACGCAGCACGCTGACCCGGGCCGCGAAGGCGGCGGGCAGCCGCA
>Ga0182226_1000149_pt1 | contig 12720 bp, 13 predicted proteins | sample G6R1MG_27_FD_129658 | JGI IMG/M metagenome (GOLD analysis project Ga0182226, IMG submission 129658) | Miscanthus phyllosphere microbial communities from Michigan, USA - G6R1_MAIN_07NOV2016_LD1 MG | ecosystem: Host-associated > Plants > Phyllosphere > Phylloplane/Leaf | place: USA: Michigan...
GACCGCGATCACCTCCGGACCGCCAGGCCCCGTGAAATGGATCCGACGCATGGTCTCGGGCAGGGCGGGGCTGGCCATCGAAGGGTCCTTCACGCGTGCTTTGTCCGGGCCGTGCCCGAAGGCGCGGTCCGGCTGTACTTGCGGCAACGAAGGCGCTTGGCAAGCGCACGCTCGGGGGTGGGCCTAGCGTACCGCGGCCTTCACGGCCGGGGGCAGGACGATCTTGCCCTGGGCGAGGCTGGTCGGCCAGATCGCCACCTGCTTGCCATCCTGCCACTGCGCCATCAGGCCGGTGACGAAACCCGTCCCGTATTTGATCGAATGGGTGAAAGGATCGTCCTTGCCGTAGAACTGCGTGCGACCGACCGTGCCGACCCAGTCGGTCTTCTCCAAGGCGTCCACCAGCTTGTCGGCTTCCGTCGACCCGGCGCGCTTCACCGCGTCGGCGGTGTAGTAGACCTGATCGTAGGCCATGTAGCCCGCGTAGGAGGGATCGCTCCCGAAGCGCTTCTTGAAGGCCTCGCTGAAGGTCAGCGACTTATCGGTGATCGCGGCGCCTGGCACCGCGATACTCTGGAAGATCACCCCCTGGGTCGCACCGTTCGTGTTGGCCCAGAAGGTCGAGGAGGTCGCCTGCGAATTCATCCCGGTCATGGCGAGCGGCACTTGCTGGTTACGCCACTGCACCGTGGGCTGCACGCCGACATGCGAAATACCGGTGACGATCAGGTCGGGCTTTGCCGCCTCGATCTTGTTGTAGATCGGGGTAAAATCACCCGTGTCTGGCGAGAACCGGATGTGGTCGACGACCTTCACACCAATTTCAGGCAGGCACTTCTCGTACCCGACGTCGAGCGGCCGGGTCCAGGCCGCGTCCTCGCTCATGATCGCGGCGGTCTTCACCTTCATCAGGTCGAGGAGCATGTCCCTGGTCGAGTCGCAGATGGACTGCGCCAGAGCAGCGGACGTCAGGTATCCATGGAAGGTGTACTTGTTGCGCGTGTAATCCTTATGGACCGCAAGACTAATCTCGTTCGAGGCGGCGCCAGGGGTAATCATAGGGGTCTTGAGCCGGGCCGACCACGGCATCAAGGCCAGCACAATTTCGGATATGTAGCTGGCGATGACCAGATGGACCTTGTCCTCGCTGACCGCACGCTGGAACGCCCGGACGGCGTCGGAAGCCGAACTTTTGTCGTCGTAGGAGACCACTAGAATCTGGCGGCCGTCGACGCCGCCCTTGGCATTGATCTCGTCGGCGGCGAGCTGAACTGCCTGCGGGATCGAGGCACCGACCACCGATTGCGCTTCGGCGATTACACCGATCCGGATCGGGTCCGCCGCTTGCACCGGTCCTGCGGCCAGCAAGCCGGCCGCCAGCAAGGCCAAAGCTTGTCGTGTGGGGCTGCGATCCATCGCCATGCTGTTTCCTCCTCCGGGCCGTGCGGCTTTTGACGCCGCATCGGGGGTCGGACGATTTTTGTAGCATTCGACGAGCTGAATACAATGTGCATCCGGCCGGCGTGCATGACACAGGCCTGATGTTCGATCGAAGTGCCGATGGCGTGAGCAGACAGTCAGTTCACCGCGTGCCGTACATGCGATCCCCGGCATCGCCGAGACCCGGCACGATGTAGCCATGGTCGTTCAGGTGGCTATCGATCGCCGCCGTCCAGATCGGGACGTCGGGATGGGCAGCCTGGAACTTGGCCAAGCCCTCCGGCGCGGCCAGCAGGCAGACGAATCGCAGATCTGAAGCGCCCCTGGCCTTCAACCGGTCGAGGGCCGCGATCGCGGAGTTCGCGGTCGCGAGCATCGGATCGAGCACCAGCACGGTCCGGTCGGCCAGATCGGAGGGGGCTTTGAAGTAATATTCGACCGCCTCGAGGGACTCGGGATCGCGGTAGAGTCCGACATGAGCGACCCGCGCTGAGGGAACCAGCGACAGCATGCCGTCGAGGAAACCGACGCCGGCTCGCAGGATTGGAGCGAGGACCAGTTTTTTGCCCTGGATCTGCCGCCCCTCCATCGGCTGAATCGGCGTCTCAATGGTGACCGGCTCCAGAGGCAGATCCCGCGTCACCTCGTAGGCGAGCAGCATACCGATCTCGTTCAGAAGCTGACGAAATCCCTTGGTCGACCGATTCTTATCCCGAAGATAGGTGAGCTTGTGCTGCACCAGCGGGTGATCGACCACCGTGACCCGACCCATCGGCATTGCACGTCCCTCAAACTCGAAAGGGCAGGAATGCCGGAGTGGGAGCCGGGGCGCAACGGAACGCCCCACCAATACGTGTATTCGAATCTGTGGCCCCCTCGGTACGCGCATGTAGCCGGCGATCGCAAATCCTCGATGTGTCACCGTCCTAGCTCAGCTTGAAAGGCGTGGCGGAATTCGGGGCATCACCTCACTGAGGGGCTGATCAATCTCCAATGCCGCCGATCACGGAAAAATGACAGTATGCCGCTCACGCTCCTGGCGGATTCAACCGATAGCAAACGAACGGAAAGACGAACCATTCTCGCAGTTGAAGCAGCAAAAAATCTTTTTTCATCAATAATAATCGATTTTTATTCTGATATACCACATAAATAATTAGTTGTTAAAGCGTTAATTGGCATCAATATGGCATATATCACCAGTAAATAAGGAATTTTAATCTCAATTTAAGACATATTTTCTGCATATGCGTCCCGGGATCGTATGGTCACAATGATTATCTTCTTTCCAGGCGGACCTTCGGGCTGCTAATGGGCGCATCCATTATGAACTCGGCCAAAGCCATGCGTCTCGCAATTTCTCTCAAAACGACGCTTGCGACGATCTTCGGGTTGTTCGCTTTGCTCGCAGCAGGTCAAGGCGGCTTGTCGATCATCGAACTGGCCGACATCCGGCATTCGATGACCGAAGTCGCGACCAATTGGCTGCCGTCGATGACGCGGATCAACGAAGTCGAGATCGCGGCCTCTGAGGTGCGCATCAAGCAATTTCGCCTGATGACCCTCGCCAACGATGCCGACCATCTTCGGGTCGGCGAGGCTCAGGTCGCAATGACGCTCACACAACTCGGCGAGCGTCGCAGGTCCTATGAGCATCTGATTTCGAGCCCCGAGGAACGGGCGCTGTATGACGCGTTCACCGCGGAGTGGGTCCGTTATGAGCAGGTGGACGGCGAAATGCGACGCCTGATCGCCGCCGGCAAGCAAGCGGACGCACTCGCGCTGCTCACGGGCTCCGATACGGTCAAGCTCTACGATGACGCCCGCGCCGCGCTTTCGCGCCTCGTCGTCTTCAACGCGCGGAACGCCACTCAGGAAGTCGGTAATGCAGTGGAGCGGGCCAACACGGCATCCGCCGCCGCCTGGGGCAGCGGGATCCTCTCCGTTCTCGCGGCGCTGGCCGCGGCGGCATTCTCCCTGCTGCGAATCTCGCGTCCGATCCAACGGATGACCGCTGCCATGTCTCGGCTCGCTGCCGGTGAGACGGGCGTGAAGGTGCCGGCCCGGGACCGGCGCGATGAGATTGGCGCCATGGCGGCGGCCGTCGAAGTGTTTAAAGACAATCTGATCCGGAATCGGGCTCTTGAGGTAGAGACCGCTCAGGCGCGGGCTGCCGCCGAGGAGCAGCGGAAGGCCGGTATGCGCCAGATGGCCGACAGCTTCGAGCAGGCGGTCGGCGGCATCATCGGCATGGTGTCGTCATCGGCCACGGAACTGCAAGCCACGGCCGGTGCGATGTCGGCCATGGCGGGAGAGACATCCGCGCAGTCCGGTGCGGTGGCGGCCGCAGCGGAAGAAGCAGCCAGCAACGTCAACACCGTGGCCGCCGCAGCCGAGGAACTCGGCTCCTCGGTCCAAGAGATCGGCCGGCAGATGGACAGTTCGGCCAAGCTCGCGCACAGCGCAGTCGATGAGGCGGGACAGACAAGGGCGCTCGTCCACGAGCTAAGCAGTGCCGTGGCCCGCATCGGCGACGTGGTCGGGCTGATCTCGTCGATCGCCGGGCAGACCAATCTCCTGGCGCTGAACGCGACAATCGAGGCTGCACGAGCCGGCGATGCTGGGCGGGGTTTTGCCGTGGTTGCTTCGGAGGTGAAGGCTTTGGCGGAGCAGACCGCCAAGGCGACGGAAGAAATCGCCGGACAGATCGCCCGGGTCCAGGCCTCGACCGGGCAAGCGGTGAATGCGATCGGCTCAATCGCCGCGCGGATCCAAGAAATCAGCACCGTCGCGACCTCGATCGCCGCCGCGGTGGAAGAGCAGGGTGCGGCGACACAGGAAATCGTCCGGAACGTCGGTCAGGCGGCCCAGGGGACTGGCGAGGTGACCAGCAACATCTCCGGCGTCGCGGACTCCGCCGAGGAGACCGGACGGTCGGCGACCCAGGTTCTCGATGCGGCCTCGGAACTGTCGCGCCAGTCTGAGCACCTGAGCGCCGAAGTCTCCCGCTTCCTCGAAACGGTCCGCGCGGCCTGAAGGAACAGCGACGGGGCCCAGCCGTCCGGCCGGGTCCCGTCGCCGAGACGGATCAAGCGGTGTAAGAGCCACCCTCACCACGACGCTTGGCCATGAAGGCATCAAACTGCTCGCGGTCCTTGGCCCGCTTCAGCTCCTCGACGAACTCCGCGAAGGCACGGCTCTCGTCTTCCAGGGCCTTCCGCTGAGCCTCGAGCCGGTCGAGTTCGGCACGTCGATAGGCGTCGAAGGCGGCATTGCCAGTTCCGCCGTAATTGGCCGCTTCGAAGGCCCGGGCGAAGCGCGAGGCCGAGCGGCCGCTGCCTTCAAATCCGGCGACGCCCCGGCGTGCGGCATCACGCATGTCTGCAAAGGCCGGATATCCGGCGATCTTCCATGCCACGAGCGCGAGGCCGACCGGCCACCAGTAGATGAAGCCGACGACGATAGCGCCGATTTCGAGAGAGCGACGAGGAAACGGGCCGGAACGGCAGAGCTTGCCGGTCGCCCAGGGAGATGAGGATTGCGTGGTCACGGCTTGGCTCCGCTGTTCATGTGAACGGAGTTAACATGCGGGTGCCGACGCGGCCTTTCAAGACCGCAGACGTTCGCCGGGCTGTGCCGCCCCATGGACCAAAGCGAGCACGCCCGCACGCAGCAACTCATACTTGTCTGGAAAGCCGGGGCCTCGCGGCAGGTGCCCAGCGGCTGCGAGGGTCGCAATGCCGTGAGCCAACGCCCAGACTTCGAGGGCGATGAAACGGGGTCCAACGCCGCCGAACCCATCGGCGAAGGTCGCTTGAAGCGCTTCGACCAGAAGGTCGAAGGGGGACGGCCTCCCCGGAGGCGACTCGGCCCCCGTCGGCTCGGCGGGTAAGCCGCGGGTCTCGAAGATCGCCGCGTAATAGGCCGGCTCCTCTTCGGCAAAAGCCAGGTAGGCTTCGCCCATACGGGTAAAGCGTTCGAGTGGCGTCCCCCGGGAGGTCAGCGCCCGCGCTAGACGGGCGGCGAGTTCCGCGAAGCCACGCCCGGCCAACTCCTCCAGCAGCGCTTCGCGGCCACGGAAGTGGCGGTACAAAGCCGCTGGCGTCACCCCGACTAGGCGAGCCGCATCCACCAGGGCAAAGCCGCCGATCCCGCGCTCGGCGATGAACCGGCGCGCGGCCTCGATCAGGGCCTCCTTGAGGTTCCCGTGGTGGTAGCTTCGTCGGTCGCCCGGTCCGTCTCGCCAGGGTCGCAAATTCTCATGTCCTCAGCACACGCGCAGGCACTACGAGCGAAGCACGACGTTTGTTGCGGTCGCGAACGGGAGGCGACTGCTTGACCCCCTGTAGAGCCTCTTACAAAACTCCCGCTGCGCCGTGCTGTGCCGGGCGAAACTCTCTGGGGACAGGAGCTTTGTCATATCCTCCCCAAGGTGGATCGCGATGGGTCGTATCGCGTCACTCACCGGGGAAACGGCCATCTCGTCAGAGCCTCCGCCATAAGGAAGACCGTTCGGCATGGCGTTCATGAGTTTGAAAGCGTGGCGGACTCGGTCCGCGGAGCGCGCCGAGATCGCGGCGCGGCTGAAACGGGACCTGATCGCAGCGCTCGGCCTCACTGAAGCCGACGCCCTGGCCGTGAACGAGATCGCCTGCACCGATCCCGGCTGCCCAGACCTGGAGACCATCGTCCTGGTGATGCGGGTCGGGGCGCCGACGCGGGCGCTTCGGATACGGCGTCCAATGGATGCGGTGGATATACAGGACATCGCGGAACTGGTGGAGCAGGATCGCAGAGAGGAAGCCTCTCGATGATGTGACAGGCCGGGGCCGTGCAGCCGACCCATCGCGGCAGCGTTTCCTCCGCATTCGTGTAACGACGCTTGGACGGACGCCGAAGGACGACAAAAGATCGGCGCCATTTGAGGAAACGACCTGATGACGAGCCGTCGCGCGACCCTTGCGCTGGCCTGCCTGGCCCTCGCCACATGCCTGTCTCCGGCTACGGCCGGTGAGACCCTGCCGTTCTCGACAGCCGCCTTTGAGGCGGCGCAGAAAAGCGGCAAGCCAATCCTGGTGGAGGTGAGCGCTCCGTGGTGCCCGATCTGCAAGACCCAGAAGCCGATTCTCGCTCGCCTCGCCGCCGAGCCTCGCTTCAAGGAGCTACAGATCTTCGACATCGATTTCGACAGCCAGAAGGATCTGCTGCGGCGCCTGAACGTGCGCACGCAGAGCACGCTCATCGCCTTCAAGGGCGAGACGGAAACCGGCCGCTCGGTGGGCGAAACGCAGCCTGAATGGATCGAGGGCTTGCTGGAAAAGACGCTCTAAGAGCATCCCCACACACTGCCTTGGTGGGGCAGCATCGGTCGGTAGAAACCTTCCGGCTTCGTTCAGACGGCTTGCGGCATAGCCGGTTCGTCCCGCGGGTCAATTCGTCCGCGGCGGCCGAACGGAGACCGTCCCTGGTGATGAGCACCACCCCGCATACCGCGCGCACGCCAAGCGCGATCGTCGCGATCCCGGTCCGCAACGAAGTCGAACGCATCGAGGCGTGCCTCCGGGCCATCGCCGCGCAGGTCGGACTGACCCCGGGGAGCCTCGGGCTGGTGCTGTTCCTGAACAATTGTACGGACGGGACCGATGCCCTCGTGGCCCGGCTGGTGCCGACCTTGTCCATCCCGGTCCGGATCGTGAGTGAGGATTACTCCGGTGCTCATGCAGGCTGGGCTCGGCGACGCGCCATGGATGCCGCGGCAGCGTGGCTGGGCGAAGCGGGGAATGCGGGGATGATCCTGTCGACGGATGCGGATAGCCGCGTGCCGCCGAACTGGGTCATCTGCAACCGCGCGGCCATTGAGGCCGGCGCCGACGCAGTGGCCGGACGGGTCGAGCTGGATGCCAATGAGGCCGCGCTGCTGCCGCCGTCCCTCCCCGCCCGGGGCCGCCTTGAGGACATCTACGACGCCTTGATCACCGAGGCCGAGGCGCGGATCGATCCGGACCCGCACGATCCCTGGCCCTGCCATCGGACTGCGATCGGCGCGACGCTGGCGGTGACCCGCACGGCCTATCTACAAGTCGGCGGAATGCCGGAAATCCCGCTCGGCGAGGATGGGGCGTTCATTGCGCGGCTGATCCAGTACGGTTTGCGCGTCCGCCATGCCACCGATGTGTGCGTGACTATCTCAGCCCGGCTCACCGGCCGCGCCCCGGGCGGCGTCGCCGACACGATCCGGTCCCGCTGCGAAGAGCCCGACGCCCTGTGCGACGCCCGGATGGAGACGTTCCCTCGGGCGGTACGCCGCTACCTGTGGCGGCGCCGGTTCCGACGCCTGCACGGCAGGGGCAGCCTGCGCGTAAACCAGGCCTGGGCACGCGCCCTCGGGATCGCCCCCGCGGAAGCGACGCGGATTGCCGCGCTCCCACTCGGGCAGGCTATCGCGGAAGCTGAGCGCGTGAGTCCGCGTCTCGTGTACCATCCCATCGGTCCGCGCCAGCTGCCGGGCCAGATCCGTCTGGCGCGAGTGGGCGTCGCGGCGATCCGGCTCCTCCAAGGCGGCGCGGGCTTGGCCCGTTCGGTCATGGGGGCGGCAGCGACACCCGCGCATCCGGTCGCAAGTCCGCCTGGTCGGCGGAACTGACCCTCTCAACCGCCTCCCTGGGACAGGAGGTCCCGGGGCGTGAAGCCGAAGCGCCGACGGAACGCACGGCTGAACGCGGCCGGGTCCGTGAATCCGCAACTCGCCATGATCGACGCGACCCGGGCGCCGGTCTTGCGCATCATCACGATACGATCATGTGCCCGGTCCAGCCGTGCGTCGCGGATCGTGGCCGCGATGCCTTCGCCGCCCGCGAAGGCCGCGTAGAGGCGACTGCGGGAGATCTGCAGGGATGCAGCCAGGGACGCAGGGCCGAAAGCCGGCTCGTGCAGGCGACGCTGGATATGGGACAGGGCCAGCGAGCGTACAGCGTCAACGGATAGCCGGCCGTCGATCGCCCCATGCTGGCCATGGACGATACCGCGTAGGATATGGAGCGCACCTTCGATGGCGTTGCCGGTCTCGACTTCCGTCATTCCCGACACCGATGTCGCAAACGCGTCGAGATGGGCCGCCAACAACCCGCGCAGCGGCGTGGCGTTCAGCTTGCTGCCGGTGAGAACCTGTGGGTTGCCGACCTGCTCCATGAAGCTGGCCCGGGGCACGGCCAGCCGGATTTCCTCGTAGCCGTATCGGCTGCCGGCGATCCCGGGCCGGCCGGTGGCATGGAAGGCCACGTCGCCCCTCTGCAGGAGCGCTCCGTTGCTGCCCTGCTCGATGTAGCCCTGACCGGCAGCGACCACCATGATCGCGATCTCGTCGCGCCCGTCTCGACCGATATGGCGCGCAGTACGGTCCACGCCGACCGGCGTGCTCACGGTGCGCAGGATCGTCCCGTGCGCGGAGGGGGCAACCATGCGGCAGGCCGAGAAGGGCGCGTCGGACTCGAACGGAGTGACGTCGACGCCGGTCAAAACCACGTCGCGCCAGAAGTCGAAGGAATGCTTCTGCTCAACGGTATCGGTCGTCTGAATGAAGGTCGGGATTTTCGGTTCGACACTCACCGTGCGCTCGCCTTGCAATCCGTAAGCCGGCCCTCCGGGCGCCCGACCCACGATTCAGAATTCCCGGGACAGTGGATCCGCCACCGCGCGCCCGGCGCTCAGGTCCAAGCCATGAGCCGCATGTCGCTGCGCCGGCCCCTTTGCCAAATAGGCTTGGCTTAGCCACGCGCGGTGCCCGACCGTACAGGCGTCCCGCAACCTCACACCCAGCGATCAGATCCACTCAGCCGGCACACTGGGCTAGAAAGTCCCGAGGCGAGAGGCCGAATCGCTGGCGAAAGGCGCGGCTGAAGGCCGCCGGGTCGGTGAAGCCGCAGCCGGCCATGATCGACCCGATCCGGCCGCCGGCCTTCTGCATCATGACGATCCGATCATGAGCGCGATCCAGACGAGCGTCGCGAATCGTGGCCGCGATGCCCTCGCCGCCAGAGAAAGCCGCGTAGAGGCGGCTGCGGGAAACCCTCAAGTCGGCGGCCAGTGCGTCCGGACCGAAGTCTGGATCGTGCAGACGATGCTCGATCCGCGCCAGTGCCAGGGAGCGGAGCGCATTTGCCGACAGGTCGCCGTCTCCGCGTGCGTTCTGGCCGTTGATGATGCCGCGCAACAGGTGAAGGGCGCTTTCGACGGCGATCCCGGTTTCAGCATCCGACATCGCCTCGACCGACCCTGCGAAAGCGCGGAGATAGGCGGCGAACAGGTCGTTCAGCGGGCCGGCGGCGAACTTGCGGCCGGCGAAATCATCGACGTTGCCGATATGCGCCAGGAAGGTCGCGCGGGGCACCGCGAGACGGATTTCCTCGAAGTCGGTCAGTCCCCCGCCGCCGCCGGGCCGTCCCCAGGTCTGAAAGCTGATGTCGCCGGCGCCCAGCAGCGCGCCATTGTTGCCTTGCTCGATGTAGCCCCGTCCCCTGATGATCAGCATGATGCCCATATCCTCACGCCCGTCGCCCCGCACGTGATGGGGCTTGCGTTCCAGGCTGTAGGGGCGACTGATCGTGTGGAAGACCGATCCATGGCGGGACGCCGCCACCTTGCGGGAGGCGGAAAAGGGCTGGTCCGAATCAAGTCGAGCCAGTTCCGTCCCTGCCATTACGGTACTGCGCCAATAGTCGAAAGCGTCCTTCGGCCCGACGGAATCGGTCGTTCGGAAAAAGATCGGGATCGTTTTCTTGGCGCTCACGGCTGAGTGGTCCTGCAACCTAGAATTCGCGGACACGCGATTGCTAGCTCGAACAACAACAGACCTAGAGTTTCAGATCCAAGATCAAGAAGCAACACGGCCCACGACGGCCTATGAAAAGAACCCCCACCCTATGAAACGCGCGCCATCAAGCCTTTGAGGCAGATCTGTATGTCATTGTTGAAATTAATTGACGATATTTTTGCTTGATATTCATCAAGCATCATAAAATAGAAACCATTTGAGCTTTGTCGTTCGAGCCCTTCAGGGACGCAACATCGGCAGCATCAATCGGAATGAGTCGAAATTTGTAACTTCTTAATCAGAGGCAATGAACAACATTGAAATCAAATTCGATGGCGCCAAAAAATTTCAGCTCCTCGTGTTAAGACAATCACTCATCGGCGCAAAGGTTCCGCTTGTTAAGCTCATAATTGTCTGAAAAAGCCCCTTATAGGCCCAATGAATTTCAGTAAGAAATCTAATTTTCTTACGAAACATCATCGATCATGAGAAGAGTCCAGTCGCGACAGCTGTTCACTGACGATCGACGTCGGCCCGAACTTCGCTGCGTGACGATCCTGCATCCGCGAAGCGCAGCACCACGGCCCGGCCGGATGCTGGGGGGTTCGTCAGGCTGGCGCGGAACCGGGCCGTCTCGGACGTCCCGAGCACAGCCCTGGGCGCAGCCACCGGAAAGGTTCGGATCACGCGGCCGCCAGCATCGCGGATTTCAACGCTCAAGGCCGAGACCGGCACGTCGGTTCGGGCTACGCCGACGAGGTCGCCCTCGATAACGAGTTCAGCAGGCTGGGCGTCCTCGGCAGGATTGCTGAAGGCCACCACGTCGCGAATTTCGATGCCCCGGACATTCACCGGCAGCCCGACACGGGCGAACAGGGCGGCACTCTGTGGAACCAACCGGACCACGCCTGTCCGGGCTAAGCAGAGCAGAGGCAATGCCGCCAGCAGCGTCAGTCCCACGGCCATGGAGGGCGAGAGGCCGGGAAGACCGCGCCAGCCCTTGGCGCGGGTGGCGCGCACGGGAGCCCGGCGCCGTTCGGACAACGGCGCCGACGTCTCAGAGGCGGCTCTGACCGTGGCCGAGGCCTCCTGCCAGACAGCGTCCGTTGCCGGATCGGGCTCCGCCTCACCCTTCTCCGCCAGTTCGGCCTCATGGCCGGCTAGAACGTCGGCGGGGGTAAGGAACCAGGTTTCACGGCAGGCTGCACAACGGACAGAGCGCCCATCCTTGCCAACCTTGCCGGCTTCGATCCGGTACTCGCTCGCGCAACTCGGGCAGACGATCAGCATACGCGCGCCATTCGTTCCATCGGGGATCGTTTCCGATCGGCCAGGCCGGAGCCGAGCCGCAAAATCAGTTGAGAAACCGTGCCCGAACAGGGTTAAGCGTCTGTGAAATGAGGCTGGCCTTGAAAACGCCTGCCGATCCGGCGATCTCCGAACGATGGATCGGCGAAACCCGGCACGGCTTTGAACCTACAGGCAAGCATGAAGAGCCTGCTGCCCGGCGCGGAACGCCCGGTGGTGCAGTTCGAGAATGTCGGCATGCGTTACGGCCTCGGGCCGGAAGTGTTGTCCGATGTGAGCTTCCGGATCGCGCCGCGCTCGTTCCAGTTCCTCACCGGCCCGTCCGGCGCCGGAAAAACGACGCTGCTGCGCCTGATCCTGCTCTCGGTTCGCCCGACTCGTGGCCTCGTCTCGATCTTTGGCGAGGAGGTCAGCGGTATCTCGGCCAAGGCGCTTACGGGCCTGCGGCGGCGGATGGGCGTGGTGTTCCAGGATTTCCGCCTGCTCGACCATCTCACGACCTACGAGAACGTGGCCTTGCCCCTGCGGGTCCAGGGCCGGTCGGAGGCGAGCTACCGGGCCGAGGTGGTCGAGTTGCTGCGTTGGGTCGGCCTTGGCGAACGCATGCACGCGCTGCCGCCGCTTCTGTCCGGCGGAGAGAAGCAGCGCGCCGCCATCGCACGGGCATTGATCGCGAGGCCGGACCTGCTGCTCGCCGACGAGCCCACCGGAAACGTCGATCCGGGTCTCGGGCGACGGCTGCTGCGGCTGTTCCTGGAACTCAATAAGCTCGGAACCTCGGTGATCATCGCGACCCACGATTTTGGGATCATGGACGCCGTCGATGCCCGCCGCATGGTGCTGGGCGAAGGCCGGCTGCGGATCGAGGAATGAGTGCGCCGGCCACCACACGAGCCCAGGCTGAATCCCCGTCCGGTCCCGCTGATCCGAGCCTGCCGACGAATTTGCGCCGCAACGCCGCCCTGGTCCCCACGGACACCGCGGCCGGGCGCTCGCTCGCGGCGGTCATCGCGATCCTGACCTTCCTGGCCGGTCTCTGCGCGGGCGCCGCCGAGATCGTCGCCACCAATGCCGGGCAGTGGCAGGGCGACGTCGCCCAGGAGGTGACGATCCAGGTTCGGCCGGGCCCCGGCCGGGACGTCGATGCCGACGTGAGCCGAGCC
>Ga0182226_1000150_pt1 | contig 12716 bp, 10 predicted proteins | sample G6R1MG_27_FD_129658 | JGI IMG/M metagenome (GOLD analysis project Ga0182226, IMG submission 129658) | Miscanthus phyllosphere microbial communities from Michigan, USA - G6R1_MAIN_07NOV2016_LD1 MG | ecosystem: Host-associated > Plants > Phyllosphere > Phylloplane/Leaf | place: USA: Michigan...
GACCCGGCTTCCCAAAAGACCTTCGGGATCACCACCGCGATCTCCTACCCCAACGGCGCGCCGCATATCGGCCACGCCTACGAGGTCATCGCCACGGATGCCATCGCGCGCTTCAAGCGCATCGACGGCTACGACGTGCTGTTCTCCACGGGCACCGACGAGCACGGTCTCAAGATCCAGCAGACCGCCGCCAAGGCCGGGATCACCCCGCGCGAACTCGTCGACGACATGGCCGGCCGCTTCCGGGCCATGGCCGAGGCCCTGAACTGCTCCCACGACCGCTTCATCCGCACCACCGAGCCGCAGCATTACGCCGCCGCCCAGGAACTCTGGCGCCGGATGGAGGCCAACGGCGACATCTACCTGTCGAAATACGCCGGCTGGTACTCCGTGCGCGACGAAGCCTATTACAACGAGGACGAGACCGAGATCGGCCCCGACGGCGAACGCCGCGCCCGCGAGACCGGCACCGCCGTGACCTGGATGGAGGAGGAGAATTTTCTCTTTCGCCTCTCCGCCTATGGGGATCGGCTCCTAGCGCTCTACGAAGCGCAGCCGGATTTCATCGGCCCCGAGACCCGGCGCAACGAGGTGGCGAGCTTCGTGCGCTCCGGCCTCAAGGATTTTTCGGTGAGCCGCACCAACTTCGATTGGGGCGTGCCGGTGCCGGGGCACCCGGACCACGTCATGTACGTGTGGGTCGATGCCCTGACCAACTACCTCACGGTGACGGGATTTCCGGACGCGTCGGACGCGCGAAAAAAGTTCTGGCCGATGGACCTGCACGTCATCGGCAAGGACATCGTCCGCTTCCATGCGGTGTACTGGCCGGCCTTCCTCATGTCGGCCGGGCTGCCGCTCCCGAAGCGCGTCTTCGGCCACGGCTTCCTTCTCTCCAAGGGCGAGAAGATGTCGAAGTCGCTGGGCAACGTCGTCGATCCCATGGACCTCATCGCCACCTACGGGGTCGACGCCGTGCGCCACTTCGTTCTGCGCGAGGTGCCGTTCGGCGGCGACGGCAATTACAGCCACGAGGCGATCATCACCCGCTACACGGCGGACCTCTCCAACGGCCTCGGCAACCTCGCCCAGCGCTCGCTGTCGATGATCGCCAAGAACCTCGGCGGTCTCGTGCCGGAGCACGGCGACTTCACCGACGACGACCGTGCCCTGTTGAGCCTCGCCGATGCCCTGCCGGGCACCGTGCGCGAGGCCATGGACCGACTCGCCCCGCACACGGCGCTCGCCGAGATCTGGGCCGTGGTGACGGCCTCCGACCGCTACTTCGACGCCCAGAAGCCCTGGGTGCTGCGCAAGACCGACCCGGCCCGCATGGCCGCCTCCCTCTACGTGGTGGCCGAGACCCTCCGGGCCATCGCGATTCTGGTGCAGCCGTTCATGCCGGGCTCGGCGAGCCGACTCCTCGATCTCCTGGCCGTGCCGGAAGACCGCCGCCGCCTCGCCGATGTGGGGGAGGGGGGCCGCCTCGTCCCCGGCACCCCGCTTCCCGCCCCCGTCGGATTGTTCCCGCGCTTCGTCGAGCCGGAGACGACGGCGGGCTGAGGGCGCGGACGGATTCGCGCCTCAATCAAGAAACGTCGAGTCAAAGATGCTGGTCGATAGTCACTGCCACCTCGATTTCCCGAACTTCGCCGAGGATCTGCCCGGCGTCATCGCCCGCGCCCGACAGGCGGGCGTGACCCGCATGGTCACCATCTCGACGCGGGTCGCGAAGGCGAGGACCTACGAGGCCCTGTCGGAGGCGAACCCCGAGATCTGGCACACGATCGGCACCCATCCGGACGGGGCGGGAGACGAGCCCGACGTGCCCACCGAAACCATCGTGGCGTTGAGCCGGCATCCGCGCTGCGTCGGCATCGGCGAATCCGGCCTCGACTTCCATTACGACAACGCCGCCCCCGAGGCGGTGCAGGAGCGCGTGTTCCGCCGGCACATCGCGGCGGCGCGCGAGACCGGCCTGCCGCTGGTCATCCATTCCCGCGCCGCCGATGCCGAGATGGAGGCGATCCTCGTCGACGAGATGGGGCAGGGGGCCTTCACGGCCGTGCTGCACTGCTTCTCCTCCGGCGCGCGGTTGGCCGAGGTCGGGGTCGAGCTCGGCCTGTACGTGTCGTTCTCCGGCATCGTCACCTTCCGGCGCTCGCAGGAGCTGCGGGCCATCGCCCTGAACGTGCCGCGCGACCGCCTGCTGGTGGAGACCGATGCGCCGTTCCTCGCGCCCGAACCACACCGGGGCCGCACCAACGAACCGGCCTACACCGCCGACACGGCGCGCGCCCTCGCCAGAACGTTCGAGATGGAGTTCGAGGATTTCGCCGCCCTCACCACCGCCAACTTCCACCGCCTGTTCCACAAGGCCGCCGCCTGAGCCGGGCAGGGCGCGGCGCGGAGGAGGGGGCGTGACAGGCCCCTGCCCCCTCCGATACCAACGGAGCCGGAGGGTGCGATGGGTTCCTTGACGTTGACGATCCTCGGCTGCGGCTCGTCGGGCGGCGTGCCCCGGGTCGCTTATGGCTGGGGCGCCTGCGATCCGGCCGAGCCGAAGAACCGGCGGCGGCGCTGCTCGCTCCTCGTGGAGCGCGGCGGAGCGGAGGACGGCACCGCCGTCCTCATCGACACCTCACCCGATCTGCGGGAACAGCTCATCGGCGCCGGGGTGAAGCGTCTCGATGCGGTGCTGTTCACCCATGCGCATGCCGACCACACCCACGGCATCGACGATGTCCGCCCCCTGGTGATCCACATGCACCGGCGCATCCCGGTCTATGCCGACGCCCTCACCCGCACGCTTCTGGAGCGCCGCTTCGGCTACTGCTTCGTGACGCCGCCGGGCAGCGACTATCCGCCGATCCTCGACCTGAACGACCTCGTGGCGGGGGAGAGCGTGACGGTGGACGGGGCGGGCGGCGCCGTGACGGCCCTGCCCTTCGCCATGGAGCACGGCAACGAGGCGGCCCTGGGCTTCCGCTTCGGTTCGGCCGCCTACGCACCCGACGTGAGCCTGATGCCGGAGGCGGCGCAGGCGCAGCTGCACGGCCTCGACCTTCTCATCATCGATGCTTTGCGCGAGACGCCGCACCCGACGCACTACTCGGTCTCGGACGCCCTGGCGCTCATCGAGACGGTGCGGCCCCGCCGCGCGGTGCTCACCAATCTCCACACGGATCTCGACTACGCCACCCTGGCGCGCAAGCTCCCGGCCCACGTGGTGCCGGCCTATGATGGGTTGAGCCTGACGGTGGATTCCTGAGGCCGGAGGAGGGCGCTTCCGGAGCGGAACGCCGCTCAGTTTCGGGCCGGGGCCTCCTCGGGCAGGCCGGCACTGACGAGGATCTGGGCCGAAGCCGCCTTGGCGAGGCGGTCGTAGCCCGCATCCGTCATGTGGAGGCCGTCGGGGCCGATCATCTGGGTCGGCGTGAGCAGGCCCTTGGCCACCCAGGCGCGCATGAGGGCGTTGCGGCGGATCACCGGCACGCCGAGTTCCGTCGCGACCGCGTGCAGGGCCTCCCCGTATTGCTCCGATCCGGCGGTGCCGGACAGGCGCTTGCACCATTGCTGATCCATGAGGATCACGTCCGCCCCCGTGGCGCGGATCGCCCGGATGCCGGCGCGGGTGAGTTCGGCGAAGCGCTCGACGGTGACCCCGGTCATCGGGTCGTTGCTGCCCGTCTGCCACACCACGAGGTCGGGCTTTTCCGCCAGCACGTCACGCTCGATGCGCCGGGCCATGGCCTCGGAATCGTCGCCGCCCTTGCCCCGGTTGATCACGGTCACGGATTGGTGGCCGGCCTTGCCGAGGCGCGCCTCCAGATCCTCCTGCAACTGCGCCGGATAGGCCGAGGCCGGCGAGGAGGCGCCGATGCCCTCCGTCGAGGAGGAGCCGAACGCCACGATGCGGATGTCCCTGCCCTCGGCGACGAGACCGGCGAGGCGCGGCAGCCGGGCCAGGGTGCGGGCGTGAAGGGCGGGGCGCCCCGAGAAGGCCGGTCGTGCCGCCACGGGCGCGTCCAGACCCGCATGGACCACGGGAAGCGGAGCCGGCTCCGAGCGGGCCGGAGTGTACAGGGCCGCCAGGGCGAGGATCGGAACCAGGGATAAACGCGCGGGGATCGGCATCACGTTCGCTTCGCTGCGGCTGTCTGGACGGTCCATGCCTCAAAGGCGATGCGGCCGTATAATCTATTCCTTGAGCCGAGATTATGACAAAGGCGAGGGCCGTTAACACTTCTCGTGCCACAACCGGGGCGGATTGTCCGGGTTATACCCCGAACCCCGTGCACAGGGTGGGCTCTGGGAGCCCGCCGGAGCGGTCCGAAAAGCCCCCTGCCCCCGATTTCGGTCGGAGATGGTTCCATAATATATCTTATGCGAACGGCATGGGCCCGGGCGGAGGCTCCTCGGTGGGGTGATGTCCGACCCGTCGCTGCAGGGCTCCGGCGAGGTCGTCCGGTTGTCCGGAGCGCCCTCGCCCATCGCCGCCCGGGCTTCGCGTCGGAGCCGGAGTTCCGCCGGATCGCGGGAGATCTCCACGGCGTCCGGGCGGCGGCCCGCTCAGCGGCCCCGTGGGTCCTGGCCGACGACGAGCCGGAGCACCGGAATCGGGGTGAGGGGGATGGCGGCGGGGATCACGGGCATGGATCGGTCGGGGTTGGCGCGGCCGGATCTTGCGATCGCGCTCCCAACCGGATCCCCATCGCAGACGGTTTCGAGGTGGGGCGGGCGGCGATCGCGTGAGGAAGCTATCGGGACAGGCACCGTCGTCCGGGCCGGGCGAAACTTCGGGTGAGGGCGGTTTCGACAGCAAGGAACGGGATGCGGCGGGCCGGGGAAGGCCGCAGGATCGGAGCATGTCGAACCCCCTCCCCGTCTCTCTCGATTTCCTCGACGTCGAAGCCCGGTGGGCCGCCGTCGTCGCCCGCGATCCGGCGGCCGACGGGCGCTTCGTCTATGCCGTTCGCACCACCGGCGTGTATTGCCGGCCGGGCTGTGGCGCCCGCACCCCGCGCCGGGAGAACGTGAGCTTCCACACCACCCCGGCGGCGGCGCGGGAGGCCGGTTTTCGCCCCTGCCTGCGCTGCCGCCCGGACGATCCGCCGGGCCGTGCCCGCCATGCCGGGGCCGTGGCCCGCGCCTGCCGCCTCATCGAAACGGCGCAGGAGTCCCCTGCCCTCGCGGCCCTGGCCCGGGTCGCGGGCCTGAGCCCGTTCCACTTCCACCGGGTGTTTCGCGGCCTCACCGGGGTGACGCCGAAGGCTTACGCCGAGGCCGTGCGGGCGCAGCGCCTCGCGGCTGCGCTGCCGGGGGCCGCATCGGTGACGCAGGCCGCCCATGCGGCGGGCTACGGCACGGCGGGCCGGTTCTACGCCGTCGCGGAAAAGCGCCTCGGCATGGCGCCGGCGGCCGCCCGCAGGGGCGGGGATGGGGTCGCGATCCGCTTCAGCGTGGCGGGGTGCAGCCTCGGGTTCGTCCTGGTGGCGGCCACGGAGCGGGGCCTCTGCGCCATCCTGCTCGGCGACGATCCCGAAGCCCTCGCCCACGACCTGCGCGCGCGGTTTCCCCGGGCCGACATCGCCGGAGCGCAGATCGGGTTTGCCGCCCGGGTCGCCGAAGTCGTGGCCTTCGTCGAGGCGCCGGGCCTCGGCCTCGAACTGCCCCTCGACATCGGCGGCACCGCCTTCCAGCAACGGGTCTGGGCGGCCCTGCGGGCGATCCCGCCGGGGCGGACGGCGACCTATGCGGAGATCGCGAAGGGAATCGGCCAGCCCGCCGCCGTTCGGGCCGTGGCCCGCGCCTGCGCCGCCAACGCCCACGCGGTGGCGATCCCCTGCCACCGGGTGGTGCGGGTGGACGGATCGCCCTCCGGCTACCGCTGGGGCGTCGCCCGCAAGGCCGACCTCCTGATGCGGGAGAAATCCGCCGCCGGAGCGACCGGCCGTCATGCGCCGTCCGCCCTTGCCGAGCCCGTCCGGACGGGGGAAGAGGGGCCTCCGCCGCGCGAAAGGCCTCCGATCCGTTGAGCGTGACACCGCCCTCCCCCGCCCGGCCCCTGCAGGAGCGATCGGCGGCGTTCTCGGCCTATCCGATCCTCGCCCTCACCATGCTGCTCTGGGGCGGCAACGTCGTCGCGGGCAAATGGGCGGTGGGCGAGGTCTCGCCGCAGGTGCTCACCTGCCTGCGCTGGGCCATCGCCTGCCTCGTCCTCGCCCTGCCGGCGCGCGCCGGCCTGCGGGCCGAATGGGGGACGCTGAAGGCGCGCTGGCCCTACATCCTGCTCATGGGGGCGTGCGGCTACACCCTCTATGCCAGCCTGTTCTACGCCGCCGGCCTGTTCACCACGGGCATCAACATCGCCCTGTTCCAGGGGGCGATTCCCGTCCTCGTCATCCTCATCAACTATGCCGTCCACCGGGTGCCCGTGAGCGGGGCGCAGGCCCTCGGCGTCGTCGTGACCCTGGCCGGGGCGATGGTGGCGGCCACCCACGGCGATTGGCGCGTCCTCACCCATTTCGGCTTCAATCGCGGCGACCTGCTCATGCTCGGCGCCTGCCTGCTCTATGCCGGCTACGCCGTCGCGCTCGGGGGGCGCCCGAAGGTGTCGGGCCTGACCTTCTTCACCGCCATGGCGCTCGCCGCCTTCCTCAGCTCCCTGCCGCCGCTCGCCGCGGAATGGTGGCTCGGCCACGCGGTCTGGCCGACCCCGTGGGGCTGGCTCATCGTCGGGTTCGTCGCCCTGGGGCCGAGTCTCGCCGCCCAGCTCGGCTTCATGCGCGGGGTCGAACTCATCGGCGCGAACCGGGCCGGCCTGTTCGTCAACCTCGTGCCGATCTTCGGTGCGGGCCTCGCGGTCCTGTTCCTCGGCGAGCCGTTCCGCTGGAACGACGCCCTGGCGCTCGGCCTCGTCATCGGCGGTATCGCCATCGCCGAGCGCCTCGGCCGGCGGCGGTGACGACGGTCCCATACGCGTCTCGCCGATCCCCACCCCAATGGCCGGTCTCAGCGAAGCCCGGCGGACTGAATCAGCGCCGATCCTGCGCCGCCACCGCCTTGCGCAGGGCGACGAGGAGGTCGCCCTCGAAGGCGAGCGCCGAGCCGTAGTGGAACTCGATATCGAAGGGCTTGCGCGCGTTCATGGAGAGGGACGCGCTCTGCATCGCCACGAGCCGTCCGGCCTCGTCGAACAGCCCCGAGCCCGAGCCGCCGAAACCGTCGTTGCAATCGTGGCGCAGGCGCCGAATGTGGCCCTCACTCGGCGGATCGACCTGACGGATGGCGCAGGTTTCCAGGCTCGCCGGTCCGCGATAATTCTCGTGCCCGCCCGGTGACACCATCACGATGGGAAGCCGCATGGGGCCTTCTTCGAGAACCGGCGCGGTGGGCAGGGGCTGCGGCCGCGCCCCTTCGACGGGGCGGAGCAGTCGCAGGATCGCCCAATCGTCGGTGATGTGCAGGGCCTTGGAGTCCGGCAACGCTCCGAGCTCGATGCTGTCGGGCACGAAATCGTAGTTGCGCCCGGCGATCTGGAAGAAGCAATCGCCCACCTCCCGCGTGGTTTCGAGGCGGCGGTTGCGGAAGTTGTGCGCGTTGAGCACGACAACGGACGGATCGCCGATGAGCCAAGCGGCGGCGGCCTTGCGCGGAATGCCGTCCGCCCCGTGGCAGAACAGCACGCCCGCCCCCGGATAGCGCTCGAGATCCGCCCCCGTGAGGTCGCGCCGGCCGTCCTGGGGATAGAGCGCCGCCAGATTCCAGCCAGAGGTGGCTTGGGCCGGAACGGCCTGCGCGAGGACTTGTCCGGGGATGAAAGCCGGTCCGGCGGTGCCGAGCAGGGCCGCGAGAGCGATGCCCCGAACCGTCCCGTGGGAGCGCCGTCGTGCTCTTGGCACGGTCCCGTGCCGCCATCCGAGACCCCGCTTAACCCCTGGCGCCATCGGTTCCCGCTCCCGTCAGCCGACCCGTTGCCCGTGCCGTTGCGCAAGTGGTGCGACGGTCCCAGGGAGCGGTCAAGCGACGGCGTGCCGCTGCGCGATCACCACCACGAATTTGCCAAAGGATCCCGATGAGAAATGTCGGATCGTCTAAAGACTTCGAAGCCTGAAGATGGCTAGAAATAGGTGCTGAAGGAACAGTAATAAGCTTTTTATAAGACAAATATAGTCTTATAAAAGCTTAAGAGCGCAGCGGTTCTTCTGGGACCCAAAGCGGCGATGTTCCGAAACGGCGGGAGAGATAGCCACGCACGACCGCAGGGTCGAGAGACGGGGCGGCATCTGAGGAGACGCACAATGATGAGGTACCTGAGTTCCGTGTCGGTGCTGGCCGTGATGGCCCTGGCGCCCATCGGGATGGCCACCCAGGCCGCCGCCAACGACAAGCTCGTCGAGATGTCGAAGAGCGACGAAAACTGGATCATGCCGGGTAAGAACTACGACTCGGACAACTACAGCAAGCTCAAGCAGATCAACACGAGCAACGTGAAGCAGCTCAAGCCGGCGTGGACCTTCTCCACCGGCCTGCTCAACGGCCATGAGGGAGCGCCCCTCGTCGTCGACGGCAAGATGTACATTCACACCTCGTTCCCGAACAACACGTTCGTCCTCGGCCTCGACGATCCGGGCCATATCCTGTGGCAGGACAAGCCCAAGCAGAACCCGGCCGCCCGCGCCGTCGCCTGCTGCGATCTCGTGAACCGCGGCCTCGCCTACTGGCCGGGTGACGGCAAGGTGCCGTCCCTCATCCTGAAGACGCAGCTCGACGGCAACGTGGTCGCCCTCAACGCCGAGACCGGCGAGACGGTGTGGAAGGTCGAGAACTCCGACATCAAGATGGGTTCGACCCTGACCATCGCCCCCTACGTGGTGAAGGACAAGGTGATCATCGGGTCCTCGGGCGCCGAGCTCGGTGTGCGCGGCTACCTGACCGCCTACGACGTCAAGAACGGCGCTCAGGTGTGGCGCGCCTACGCTACGGGTCCGGACAAGGACCTGCTGCTGGCTCCGGACTTCAACATCAAGAACCCGCAATACGGTCAGTTCAATCTCGGGACCCAGACCTGGGAGGGTGATTCCTGGAAGATCGGCGGCGGCACCAACTGGGGCTGGTACGCCTACGATCCGGGCACGAACATGATCTACTTCGGCACCGGTAACCCGGCGCCGTGGAACGAGACCATGCGCCCCGGCGACAACAAGTGGACGATGACCATCTTCGGCCGCGACGCCGATACGGGCATGGCTCACTTCGGTTACCAGAAGACCCCGCACGACGAGTGGGATTTCGCCGGCGTCAACGTGATGATGCTGTCCGACCAGAAGGACAGCGAGGGTAAGATGAGGAAGCTCCTCACCCACCCTGATCGTAACGGCATCGTGTACACCCTCGATCGCACCGACGGCTCGCTCGTCTCGGCGAACAAGCTCGACGACACCGTCAACGTGTTCAAGTCGGTCGATCTGAAGACCGGTCAGCCGGTGCGCGACCCCGAGTACGGCACCCGGATGGATCACCTCGCCAAGGACGTCTGCCCCTCGGCGATGGGCTATCACAACCAGGGCCACGATTCCTACGATCCGGAGCGCAAGCTCTTCTACATGGGCATCAACCACATCTGCATGGACTGGGAGCCCTTCATGCTTCCGTACCGCGCAGGTCAGTTCTTCGTCGGTGCGACGCTGAACATGTATCCCGGCCCGAAGGGTGATCGCCAGAACTACGAAGGCCTCGGCCAGATCAAGGCCTACAACGCCATCACCGGCAACTACAAATGGGAGAAGATGGAGCGTTTCGCCGTCTGGGGCGGAACGATGGCCACCGCCGGCGACCTCGTGTTCTACGGAACGCTGGACGGCTACATCAAGGCCCGCAACTCCGACAACGGCGACCTCCTCTGGAAGTTCAAGCTGCCGTCGGGCGCCATCGGCTACCCGATCACCTACTCCCACAAGGGTGATCAGTTCGTCGCCATCTACTACGGCGTCGGCGGTTGGCCGGGCGTGGGCCTGGTGTTCGATCTCCAGGATCCGACCGCCGGTCTCGGTGCCGTCGGCGCCTTCAAGAAGCTCGCCAACTACACCCAGATGGGCGGCGGCGTGATGGTGTTCTCGCTGAACGGCAAGGGCCCCTACGACGATCCGAACGTCGGCGAGTATCAGACGGCCGCCAAGAAGTAAGGCTCAAGACCTAACCGTGATCCCCGCCGACGCCGAGTCGGCGGGGACTTCTCAAGACGATCCCGCGCGCGAAAGCCAACGAGGACACGCCATGTCCCGCCGCCGTGCAGCTTAAGAACAACTGAACAACGGATCACTCCCATGTCGCTCGTCACCGGACGTCGCCGCGCGGCGCTCTCGGCCGCCTCACTCCTGGCGCTGGCCTGCCTGTCCTCCGCTCACGCCGCCGAGGATGCGGCGAAAGCCCCGGCGTCCGCAGACGACAAGACCCTGCGCATCTGTGCGGCGGTGCAGCCGCCCCTCTCCATGAAGGATGGATCGGGCCTCGAGAACCGGATCGCCACGACCGTGGCCGAGGCCATGGGACGCAAGCCCGAATTCGTCTGGATCGACAAGCCGGCGATCTATCTCGTGCGCGACGGCCTCGACAAGAAGCTGTGCGACGTGGTGGCCGGCCTCGACAGCGACGATCCGCGCGTCCTCACCACCAAGACGTACTACCGCAGCGGCTACGTCTTCATCACCCGGGCCGATCGCGACCTCGACATCAAGTCCTGGGCCGATCCGCGCCTGAAGAGCGTCGACCACATGGTGGTGGGCTTCGGCACCCCCGGCGAGGCGATGCTGAAGGATATCGGCCGCTACGAGGAGGATATGGCCTACCTCTATTCATTGGTGAACTTCCGCGCGCCGCGCAACCAGTACACCCAGATCGATCCGGCTCGCATGGTCAGCGAAGTCGCCAATGGCAAGGCCGACGTCGCCGTGGCCTTCGGTCCCGATGTCGCCCGCTACGTCAAGGATTCCAGTGTTCCGCTCCGGGTGACGCCCGTGCCCGACGACACCGTGCGCAGCGACGGCCAGAAGATGCCCCAGAGCTTCGACCAGTCCATGGGCGTGCGCCGCGACGATACCGCCCTGAAGGCTGCCCTCGATGCTGGCATCGCCAAGGCGAAACCCAAGATCGACGAGATCCTGAAGCAGGAGGGCGTCCCCCTCTCCGTCGCCTCCAACTGATCCGAACCGGCCGCCTGCGGGCCGGCGTCCGGGGCGAACCCTCCAGAGTACGGCCGACCGGCCGAAACCCCTGTCAGAGCGATTTCATGCGTCACCTCAATGGCCTTCTGGCCGGATTTGTCGGCCTCGGCCTCGTCACCGCCGGCCTCTCGGCCGGATTCTCCGCCCGCGCTCAACCTGCGGGCGGGCCGCAAACCGGGATCGTCTTCCGCAACACCGTCACGGGCGAGCAGCTCGATGTGTCCCAGGGCAAGGAAGGCGGTCGCGACACCCCCGCCGTGAAGGAGTTCTTCCAGACCGGCAAGAACATCTACATCGACGACAAGTCCTGCCTGCGCAACGGCGAATCCCTGTTCGCCACCTCCTGCTCGGGTTGTCACGGGCACCTGGCCGAGGGCAAGCTCGGACCCGGCCTCAACGACAATTACTGGACCTATCCGGCCAACACCGAGGATACGGGCCTGTTCGCCACCATCTTCGGCGGCGCCAACGGCATGATGGGGCCGCACAACGAGAACCTGACCCCCGACGAGATGCTGCAGACCATCGCCTGGATCCGGCACCTCTACACCGGCCCGGTGAAGGATGCGGTCTGGCTCAACGCCGACCAGAAGAAGAATTACACCCCCTACAAGCAGGGTGAGACCTTCCCCACGGACGTGAAGGGCCAGTGCAAGCCGCTGGAGAACTAGCGTTCCTGGGAAGTCACGCCGCGTGACGTACGCGCGGTGAACGATAGCGGCACGCGCCGCGCCAACCATAAACGGAGGAGACGAACATGCGGACGTTCATTTTTGCGGTGGCGCTCGGTGCGGGCGCGGTGCTGGCCGCCCCGGCGATGGCCTACGACGGCACCAAGTGCAAGGCGCCGGGCGATTGCTGGGAGCCGAAGCCCGGCTTCCCGGAGAAGATCGCCGGCTCGAAGTACGACCCCAAGCACGACCCCAAGGAGCTGAACAAGCAGGCCGAGTCCATCAAGGGCATGGAAGAGCGCAACAAGAAGCGCATCGAGGCCGCCAAGAAGAGCGGCAAGTTCGAGTACGACGTCACCAAGCTGTCGTCGAACTGAGCCGAACGTCGCACTGAGCCGACTGCGCGCGTTCACTCACGCCTGTCCGCACGCGAACGCCGATCCCTCTCCCCCGTTTGCGGGGAGAGGACCACGGACGCCTCGTCGTGTCTGCGGTGAGCGCAGGCGCAGCCGAAGCGACGGTGAGGGAGCGGCTTCGAACGAGTCTCGCCCGGACGCGCGCACTCACCGTCGGCTGCCGCCTCGCCGCGCCGACGGGGTCGTCGCGCTCCTCTCCCCGGCCAAGCGGGGCGAGGGGACGCGCACGCCCCGGTCGGGTCTTCCGCCCCGTGATGCCGTGCAGCCGCTTCCAATACAGTCACCCAAGGCCCCCGCGTGATGAACGAGACCCGCCCCGGCGACGCGATGCTCACCGATTGGCGCGAGGCCGCCGGCCGGTTCGAGCGTGCCGTGAGCGGCGCCGTCGTCGGCCAGGAACGGGC
>Ga0182226_1000151_pt1 | contig 12713 bp, 9 predicted proteins | sample G6R1MG_27_FD_129658 | JGI IMG/M metagenome (GOLD analysis project Ga0182226, IMG submission 129658) | Miscanthus phyllosphere microbial communities from Michigan, USA - G6R1_MAIN_07NOV2016_LD1 MG | ecosystem: Host-associated > Plants > Phyllosphere > Phylloplane/Leaf | place: USA: Michigan...
CCGGTCTTGCGCTCGAGGTGGAAGCGCAGGGACAATCGGTGCATGTGCTCGAAGGTCTGGAGCGCCAGGCGCCGCACGGCGTGCATCGCCACCTTGGCGAACAGCCCGTCGCGGACCTGCGTCAGCCCGGCCATGAGAATCCGCGTGAGGCCGTAGAGCCCGACGAGGAGCATCGGCGCGGCGAACACGCCGGTCGGCACCGGGGCGCCGGGCTTCGGATCGGTCAGCGCCACCAGGGCGTCGGTGGCCCATTTGAAGGTGAACGGCGTCGCCATGGTGACGAACTTCGCCACGATCAGCAGGCCGAACGCGAGAAACACCCGCCGCTGCAGGTCGGGCCTGCCCTGCGGCCAGAGGTAGGGCCACAGGCGGCGATAGGTCGCGACGAGGCCGGGTCGGGCGGGCGGCGTCGGGCCGCCGTCCATCGCTTGCGCGGGGTCGGGTGTCATGGGGTCCGGGGCTCGGAGGGGATCGTTTGGAACCGATATAAGCCGCCCGGCCGCCGATGACAGCCGCGCGCCGGCGCATCGCCGCCCTCCTCCCGGCGCATCGGCCGCCGCGCCGTCCCGTTCAGGCCCCGCGCCGGCGCACGCCGCCCGCCCTGCGTCGGTTCAGCCGCGCTTGTCTTCCGCCGTCACCGTCGCCGTGCCGTCGTTCGGCAGCACGAAGATCTGGCCCGGAAAGATCCGGTCGGGGTTGCGGATCTGCGGCTGGTTGGCGTCGTAGATCACCGTGTAGCGGGTGCCCCGGCCGTAGATGCGCCGGCTGATCTGCCACAGGCTGTCGCCCCGCACGATCCGCGCCGTGCCGATCTCGGGCACGAACACGGTGGGCGGCCCCTCCGGCCTCGGCATCGGGTCGACCTTAGGTTCTGTTTTCGTCTCGAGCCTGCGCGCTGCTTCGGGCTCGGCCTTCGCCTCGTTCTGGGCACCGGATCTCGTCTCGGCCTTCGCCTCGACCTGAGGGCCGGGTTTCGTCTCGGCCTTCGCCTCGACCTGAGGGACGGGTTTCGTCTCGGCCTTCGCCTCGATCTGGGGGCCGGGTTTCGTCTCGGCATTCGCCTCGACCTGGGGCCCGGATTTCGGCGCCGGATCGGCCTTCGGCTCGGCCGCCATCAGGGCTTGGGCGGGGAGAGGCGGCTCGACGGGCAGGGGTACCGGGGGCACGACAAGTATTTGCGGTCGCCTTGGAATTTCCACACGCGGCGTTGGCGCTTCGAGGGCGGGCGGCGTGAGGAGGGCGACCTTCGGGGCCGGCTTCGCCGCCTCGGGTTTCGCCACCTCGGGCCTGACCGGGGCAGGCTTCGGCGCCGGCACGGTGAAGGGTACCTCGGAGCGGGTCTTCACCCGGCCCGACACGGGATCGACCTCGTCGACCCGGATCGCGTAGGCGCCCGGCTGGACGCCGCGCCCGATGGTGAAGGCGAAGCGCCCGTCCGCCCCGACGCTGGCCGGCGCCACGGCGGTATCGTTGAGGTAGAGCCGCACCGTCGCCCCGGGCTGAGCCTGGCCGGTGACGTAGAGCCGCCCGCCCTCCTCCGCCTCGACGCTGACGATCTTGACCGGGACGGTGCCGGACGCCTTCTCCTTCTCGGGCGCCGGAGGCTTGCCCTCGGGGGCCTTCTCCTCGGGACCTTGACTCGCCTCGGCCCCCGGCACGGCCTCCGGCTTGTCGGCCTGCGGAGTCGCGGCCTCGGCTTCGGGCTTTGATTTTTCCTCAGCCTTCGCAACGACTTGCGCCGGCTCCTCCCGGGGGTCGGGCTTGGGGTCCGGCTGCGACAGCACCACCGTCGGCTTGTCGGGCGACGTCAGGGCGACCAGGGGCTTGGCATCGCGCCCGGGCGAGACCACCACCGCCACACTCTCGCGCGACGGGAGCGGCCGGCCATCCGCCTCCGTCGCCCGCAGAGTGATCTCACTGCTGCCGGGCGCCAGGGCCGGCGGCACGATGGCGAACTGGCCCGACGGATCGACGAGGGCTCGGGCAACGGACTCGCCATCGCGCAGCAGCTCGACCGTGGTGTTGGGCATGGCCCGACCGGCAATGACGGCCTCGCCCGATGGCTCGACGCGAATGATGTCGAATGTCGGCGCGGACGCCTTGGCGCCCCCCTTGCCCGAGGGTTCGGCCGGCTCGCTCGCCGTGGCCTGCGCCAGCGGCTCCTCCGACCGAGGCGGCTTTCCCGGCATCGCCGAAGCGCCCTCCCCCACGGCCGGCTCGGAGGCGATGACGGGAAGCGCGGTGCGGTCCTCGGCTGCGCCGAATCCGTGCTTGAACAACTCGTTCGCGCCGTAGAGGGTGACGACAAGGGCGAAGCCGCCCAGAAGCCCCACGCAGGCAAGGAAGATGCTCCGTCGCAACTCCGCCGTCATGACGCACCACTCCCCCATCCGCCGCCCGCGCGGCGGACCCGCACCTGGTTCTCGACCGGCCCCGATGGCAAGTCGGCACGCGATGGCGACATATTAACGAACATGATCGGAACACCAAATCCCGGCGGCCTTTTTGCGGCCGGATCTCCCGTAAAATCAGCACTTTGGCCGGTGGACAGCGTGCGCGCTCCCGGCGGCCGGACCCGGACGGAAGGCGGTTCATGGCAGTGATAAGATCGGTCTGCGTCTATTGCGGATCCGGCTTCGGAAGCGATCCCGCCTTCACGGCGGCCGCCGAAGCCCTGGGCAAGGCCCTGGCCGAGGCCGGCCTCGGCCTCGTCTACGGCGGCGGCAACGTCGGGCTCATGGGCACCGTCGCCCGAGCCGTCCTCGCGCATGGCGGTCACGTCACCGGCATCATTCCGAGCTTCCTAAAATCGCGCGAGCGCATGCTCGACGAGATCCAGGAGACCATCGTCGTCGAGGACATGCACACCCGCAAACGGCTGATGTTCGAGCGTTCCGACGCGTTCGTGGCCCTGCCGGGCGGCATCGGCACCCTGGAAGAGCTGGTGGAGCAGCTCACCTGGGCCCAGCTCGGCCAGCACAAGAAGCCGATCCTTCTCCTGTCCGTGGCCGATTTCTGGACGCCGCTCCTGACGCTCCTCGACCACATGAGGGCCCAGGGCTTCATCCGGGCAGGGCTCGACCTCAACTATCTCGTGACGCGCGAGGCGCAGGACGTCGTCGGTATCCTGCGCGATGCGGCGGCGGGCAACCCGACCACACCGCAGGCCGAGGCGTTCGTGGTCGACCGTCTCTGAGGGGCACTCAGCGCACGGTCCTTCGCGACGGCAGCCCGTCGCGAAGGCCGATTACGGCGTCACGCTCCACGTGGTGCCGTCCTTGCCGTCCTTCACGGTAACGCCCATGGCCGCGAGGTCGTCGCGGACGCGGTCGGAAGCGGCCCAGTCCTTGGCGGCCCGCGCCACCCGGCGCGCCTCGATCAGGGCTTCGACCCGTGGCACGTCCACCCCCGAGGCGCGAATGCTGCCCTGGTCACGCTCCGACTTGGTCTGGGTCAGGAGTCCGAGCAGGTTGGCGCCGGCCTTGAGAGCAGCCCCATCGTCGAGGCGGTGCAGTTCGGCGAGGGCGGAGGGTGTGTTGAGGTCGTCCGTCAGCGGCTCCAGCAGCCCCTCCGGAAGCTCCGGCGCGGCGGCGGTATCGCCGACGATCCCATACCAGCGATCGAGGGTGCGGCTCGCCTCCTCGAGCCCCCGGACCGTCCAGTCGATGGGCTGGCGGTAATGGGTCCGGAGCATGGCGAGACGTGCGACCTCGCCCGGCCAATCCTTCAGCACCTCCCGGATGGTGATGAAGTTGCCCAGCGATTTCGACATCTTCTCCCCCTCCACCTGCAGGAAGCCGTTGTGGAGCCAGACGTGGGCCATCACGTCGGTGCCGAAGCAGCAGCGCGACTGGGCGACTTCGTTTTCGTGATGGGGAAAGATGAGGTCGATGCCGCCGGCATGGATGTCGAAGGTCTTGCCCAGATGCTTCCACGACATGGCGGAGCATTCGATGTGCCAGCCGGGACGGCCGGGCTCGCCGATGCCGCACGGCGAGGGCCAGGACGGCTCACCGGGTTTCGAAGGTTTCCAGAGGACGAAATCCAGGGGCGACCGCTTGTAGGGCGCGACCTCGACGCGGGCGCCCGCCTCCATCTCGTCGAGGGGTCGTTTCGACAGACTTCCGTAATCCGGCATCGCCGGAACATCGAACAGCACGTGCCCCGACGCCACGTAGGCGTGTCCGGCCGCCACCAATCCCTCGATGATCGCAATCATCTCCGCGATATGATCCGTGGCGCGCGGCTCGACGAAGCGCGGACGTTCGCCAGCCACGTTCACGTCCTCGGGCATCAGCACACCAAGGGCGCGGATATCGTCATGGAAGGCGGCCAGCGTCCCATCGGTGAGTTCGCGGATGCTGATCCCCCGCTCCGCGGCGCGAGCGTTGATCTTGTCGTCCACGTCGGTGACGTTGCGCGCGTAGGTGACGTGCGCCGGCCCGTAGAGATGGCGCAGGAGCCGGAACAGCAGGTCGAAGACGATGATGGGGCGGGCGTTGCCGATATGGGCCGCATCGTAGACCGTCGGGCCGCAGGCATACATCCGCACGTGCGACGGATCGATGGGAGCGAACGCGGCCTTGCGCCGAGTCAGCGTGTTGTAGAGCCGCAACATCGGGGCCATGAAACCGTCCCTCGTCCCTTGGGCGAGCCGCGGGCGTGGCGGACCGCGAGAACCCCTAGCGTATTGGTTTTTCGCCGTTTCCCCGCGTCGGTACTCCGGAGGGGCCACCCCGCGCAACGGCCGCGCCCCGCATCGCAGCATGGGCCTGTTGCGCGAACGCGACGGCTCGGTCAGCCGTCCTGCGGTACCCCGAACCCATGAGCAATTCGAAAACGCTGCGTCTCGATCACCCGTCGAAAGCGATCCGGATCGGAAAGGATTTGTTTACGCGGAGCCCTGAGATTTTGTCGAAACCGAATCCCGCCATCAAGGTTCACCCCATGCGCCGTCCAGCCGCCGAAATCGGCGCTCTCCTCGCCCTCGCCCTGCTGTCCTCCACGGCCCTCGCGGGCGGTGATGGTGAAACTCCGGCTCGCTCGACTCCCCAGGTCGAGAAGACCTTTCTGATTCCGGCCGGGGAAGGCTATGGGGTCGGCGACTGCCTCAGCAATGGCGAGAGCAGCTGCGGACAGGTGGTGGCCAATGCCTGGTGCGAAGCGCAGGGCTTCGCGTCCGCCAGTTCCTACGGCATCGCCGCTCAGGACGAATACACCGGCGCGATCCCGGCGGCCCCGGTGATCAAGCAGGCCGACCGCCCGATCCGCATCACCTGCCAGGATTGAAGTGCCCCACGAAACTCCCGATCCAAGCCTGCTCTCGCCTTGAGCCGGACGGCGCCACGGGCGTTTTGTGACAGACACTGAGCTGCGCCGGCACCTGCCTCCCCCGACTCCTCAAACCGGAGCCTTGGCGGGTTTCGAGGATTGCCCGCCCGCAGCCCCGAACCATCGTCCGGGGGCTGCGATGCGCTCTCGAATCGTTATTTCTTGAGGGCGTCGGCGCATTTCGGCGGCGGCTCTGTACCCCACGGCATCAGGGGTACCGCCGAGGTCGAGTTCTTCGGCGAGCCCTGAATGACCTTGTCCGAATAGACCATATAGATCAGCGTGTTGCGCTTCGCGTCACACCCGCGCACGATCTGCATCGATTTGAAGATCAGCGAGCGGCGCTCGCTGAACACCACCTCGCCCTGCGCGAGCTTGTCCTTGAACTGAACCGGCCCGACCTGACGGCAGGCCAGGGAGATGTCGGAGACATCCTCCGCAAGCCCCAGGGTGCCCTTGATGCCGCCCTTCTCGGGCTGCGTGTACCAGCAGGCCACGCCGGCCACCGCGGGATCGTCGATCCCGTACACGACGAGCTTGTCGTTGGGCGTGAGCGGGCGCCAGACTGTCGACTTGTCGAAAATCCGGTCGGCCTCCTCGGCCTTGGCCGGGACGCTCCCGGCGAACGATCCCATCAGGAGACTCGCCAGCACCGCCCCCGTGAGACCCCGAAGCCACATCATCCTGCATTCCCCCTGGAACTCGACCGGGCGCATGTAGGGAGGCTGTCCCCCCTGGGCGAGGGCGGGTACAAAAATGTGCTTCGCCGCCAGACCGAATCTCGGCCGAGGTCGCGATTCTCCTCCCGTTCCTGTCTAGGTCATGCCGCTGATCCCTTCGCAGATCCGCACGCTCGTCCGGGCGTTCATCGCTCCCGCCGTCGCCCTCGGGACGCTGGGCCTCGCACAGGCGCAGGCCTCCGACGCCTGCCTGCGCTACCGCTCGGAGCTGGCCAGCCTGAGCGATGGAGCGAGCACGGCTCGTGCCCTCCAGAACGAGATCGGCCGGCTCAACGCCTATTACCGGACCCTCAATTGCGAGGGCGGTCGCTTCCTGTTCTTCGATTCACGCCCGCCGCAATGCGGCGCCGTCGAGCAGCGGATTCGCGCCCTCAATGCGGGATATGGTGCGGAGAACGGCGAGGTCACGGCGGCTCGTCGTCGACAGCTCGTCGCCGCCGTGGCGTCCGCCTGCACCGACTCGGCGAGCAAGTCAGCTTTGCGGGCCCTCGACGGCACGGCGCCGGAGCAGCGCGCCCGTGGGGGTGCCCAGGTGATCTGCGTCCGCACCTGCGATGGGTCCTACTTCCCCATGGCCAACCTGCCCGATGGGCGCGAGGGCGCCGACGACCTCTGCCAGGCCCTGTGCCCCGGCGCGGAGGCCGTCGCCTACTCGATGCCGCATGGGGACGATGCCCTGAAGCATGCCGCAACGCTCAAGGGATCGAAGGCCTACACGTCCCTCGCCAATGCGTTCAAATTCCGCACCACCTTCACGCAGAATTGCTCGTGCAAGCGCGAGGGCCAGAGCTGGGCGCAAGCGTTGGTCAAGGCGGAAAGCATGCTCGTGCGGCACAAGGGCGATATCTTCGTCACGCCGATGCAGGCCGAGGCCCTCTCGCGGCCGAAGGTGCGGCTGACCCTGGTCGGGCGGGCCGACAAGACGGCCGCTGTCTTGGCCGCAGACGCCGCCACCCGCACGGGGCTCGTCACCAACGAGACCGGCGGCGTGACCGAGCCTGCGGCAGCCCCCGCCGCGACGAGCGAGGAGCGTCAGTCGGTTCGGATCATCGCACCGAATCTGTTCGCGGTCCCCGCCCAGCCCCGTACGACACCTTGAGGACGGCGCGGCCCATCGGCGGGGGATCGGATTTTTGTGAGGCGGGAACCATCCGGCCGTAATCCTGTTCCGAAGGCCTCATCAATGATCGTGAGTGCCTTCTCCATGCGGCCCTTCCGCCTGCTCCTCCTCACCGGCACGATGTTGTCGGCCCTGGCTCTGTCCGGTCCCTCCCGGGCGGATCCGGATGCGGCGGCAGGCGACATCGTACGGTTGGCCCAGGCCGGTCCGGGCGAAGGTCCCCGCGGCGAAGGCGGCCCCGGCGGTGAAGGCCCTCGCCGCGGGCCGCCCCCCGTCCGCGAGCGGCCCGAGGGTCGACCGGAACGCCCCGAGCGACCAGAGCCAAGACAGGAACGACCGGAGCCAAGGCAGGAGCGGGCCGCCCCCCGCCAGGAACGGCAGGACCCAAGACAGGAACGACCAGAGCCAAGGCAGGAACGACCGGAGCCACGGCAAGACCGCGAACGGTCCCCCGCGCGCGAGCAGCGTCCCGATGCCCGCGAGGATCGTGGCCCGGCGGAACGGGCCGCCCCGCGGCCGGAACGTCAGGAAAGGCCGGATCGCCAGGACCGGCAAGACCGTCCAGATCGCCAGGAGCGGCCCGATCGCCAGGAACGGCGCCAGGATTCACAGCGGGATCCGGCTGAGCGGCAAGCCCCGTCCGCCGCGCAGGAGCGTGCGACCGAGTCCCCCCAGGGCCGTCCGGGCGGGCCCCCTCGCCGCGCGCCCGGCCCGGACGCCGATCGTCCGACCCCTTCCGAGCCCGGCCGACGCGGCCCGGATGCGCCCCCTGCCGAACGCCAGAGCCCGCCGACCCCGCCCCGGTCGGCACCGCCCACGGCCGTCGAGCCGCGCAATCCCAGCGCCAGCGAGCCCACGCCGCCTGCCCAACCCGTCAATCCCCAGGCAGCTCCGCCCACCGGTCCGGCTTCGCCGCCGCCGGTCGCCCCCAATGCACGCCCCGGCATACCGGGCCGGCCGTTCGTTCCGCCCGGCGCGGACAATCGCGATGACCCGCAAGCCGGACGTCCCGACCGACGCGGACCACCCGACGCGGTCGATCCACGCGGGGATCGCGACCTGGGCCCACGCGACGGACGGCGACGCGACGGCGATCTCCGGGACGATGACCGGCGTGAGGATCGCGAGCGCCGCGATGCGTTCGAGCGCGGTGGTCAGCGCGACGGCTTCAACACCCCGGGCCGGGCCGGCTACATCCCCGGCGGCTTCCGTGACGACGACGAGCCCCGCGACTTCGACCGCGTCCGCCGCGACCGTCGTGAATTCCAGGAGGACGGCCGGACCTACATCCGTGAACCGGGCCGCATCATCGTGCGGGATCGTGACACCTACTTCATCCGCCACGACGAGAACGAGCGGTTCCGCGACCTCGGGCGCGGCGGCTATCGCAGCGAGCGCCGGGGAGGCGACACCATCACCTACCTCGATCGGCCGGGTGGCGAACAGATCGTCACCATCGTTGACGACGACGGCCGCCTGGTGCGGCGCTCGCGCCGCTTCCGCGACGGCCGCGAGGTGGTGATCATCGACAACAGCTTCGGTGGCCCGCGCCGGCCGATCTACGACGACGTGATCGATCTCCCCCCGCCCGACATCCGCATTCCGCGAGACCGTTACGTGGTGGATTACGAGGGGGCCGACGAACGCGCGGTCTACGAGGCCCTTTCGGCACCGCCCGTGGTGGCCGTGGATCGACGCTACACCCTCGATCAGGTGCGCTACAGCCCGCAGCTTCGCGCGCGGATGCGCAGCGTCGACATCAACACGATCACGTTCGAAACCGGATCGTTCACGGTCACCCCGGATCAGGCCGCCCGTCTCGCCACCATCGCGGCGGCCATGAACCAGGCGATCCGGGCCAACCCGCAGGAGGTCTTCCTCATCGAAGGCTACACCGACGCGGTCGGCTCGGACGTCGACAACCTCTCGCTCTCGGATCGCCGGGCTCAGTCTGTGGCGACGGTGCTCACCCAGTCGTTCCAGGTGCCACCGGAGAACCTGACGACGCAGGGCTACGGCGAGCAGTATCTGAAAGTGAACACCCAGGGACCGTCGCGCGAAAACCGGCGGGTCACGGTTCGTCGGATCACGCCCCTGATTCAGCAGCAGGGACAAGCCGCTCCGCCCCCCCGGTAAGCAAGGTCGGGCGGCTCGCATCGGAGGAGCCGCCCCTCCCCTCACACGCGAAGCCGCCCGGACGTCGGCTCGATGCCCGTCCCGATTTCGTCTCGCTCTGAAACGAACTCCGTGACACGCGTCCCCGAGGACATCCGCCCGCGTGGCAACGGATCGAACCCGCCAAAGGAACCGGCATGGACGAAGCTTCCCCCCGGTTGATCGAAGCCGGGACGCCGGCTTTCCGCCGCACCACGCTGGCCCTCGCGGCGGCGGGTTTCTCCACTTTTGCGGTGCTCTACGGGGTGCAACCGCTGCTCCCGGTGTTCGCCGACGAGTTCCACGTGTCGCCGGCGGAGAGCAGCCTCGCCCTGTCGCTTCCCTGCGCGATGCTGGCCCTCGCCCTTCTGGTGGTGAGCCCGCTCTCGGAAGTCTGGGGGCGCAGACCGGTGATGGTGGCGTCGCTGTTCGCATCGGCGGCGCTCACCATCGTGGCGGTCCTGGTTCCGAGCTGGCACGGCTTTCTCGCCCTGCGTGCCCTCACGGGGCTCGCAGCCAGCGGCCTGCCGGCCGTGGCCATGGCCTATCTCAGCGAAGAGATGCACGGGCGCGCCATCGGCCTGTCCATGGGCCTCCTCATCGGCGGCAATGCGCTGGGCGGCATGATCGGACGGCTCATCGCCGGCATCATCGCCGATCACGCTTCCTGGCGCTGGGGCCTCGGCACGATCGGGGTTCTGGCCCTCGCCGCGGCGGTGGCCTTCCTCCTGAGCCTGCCGGAGTCGCAACGCTTCAGCCCCAACCGGATGCGCTGGCGCGACGTGCCCGGCACCTTCGGCCAGCACTTTCGCGATCCCGGGCTGCCCTGGCTGTTCGCCGAGGCGTTCCTACTGATGGGCGGCTTCGTCAGCGTCTACAACTACATCGGCTTTCGCCTGCTCGATCCGCCGTTCGACCTGAGCCAGACGGCCATCGGGGCGATCTTCGTGGTCTACCTGTTCGGAACCTTCTCCTCGGCCCTGACGGGTGAGATCGCGAGCCGCCTCGGGCGGCGCCGGGTGCTCTGGCTGGCGATCCTCCTCGGCCTCGCCGGCATCGCCATGACCCTGTCCGACAGGCTCTGGCTCATCATCCTCGGCATCGTCGTCGTGACGGTGAGCTTCTTCGGCGCCCATTCCGTCGCCAGCAGCTGGATCGGCCGCCGGGCCGTGCGCGACCGCGCCCAAGCCTCGTCGGTATATCTCTGCCTGTACTATCTTGGGTCGTCGGTGCTCGGGACGGCGGGCGGATGGTTCTTCGCCCATTCGGGCTGGACCGGCGTGGCCGCGTTCTTCGCCTGCCTGTACGGGCTCGCCCTCGCCATCGCGCTGCGCCTGTCACGCCTTCCGCCCCTGGTGCCGGCGGAATCCTGATGGGAGGGCTCGCCGTGCGCGCCCTCCCCCCTTCGATCAGATATGGATGGCGCGCTTGGCCACCGCCAGGGCGGCTTCCTTGACCGCTTCCGTCAGGGTCGGATGGGCGTGGCAGGTCCGGGCCACGTCCTCGGCGGAGGCACCGAACTCCATGGCCACGGCCACTTCGGCGATGAGGTTGCCCGCATCGGCGCCGACGATGTGCACGCCGAGCACCCGGTCGGTGGCCGCATCCGCCAGGATCTTCACGAAGCCGTCCGTGGTGTGGTTGACCTTGGCGCGGCCGTTGGCGGTGAAGGGAAACTTTCCGGAATTGTAGGCGATCCCGTCTTTCTTGAGTTCTTCCTCGGTCTTTCCGACCGAAGCGACCTCCGGGTAGGTGTAGACCACGTTCGGGATCACGCCGTAATTCACGTGGCCCGACTGGCTGGCCAGGAGTTCGGCGACCGCCACACCCTCGTCCTCGGCCTTGTGAGCCAGCATCGGCCCGGCGATGACGTCGCCGATGGCGTAGATGCCCGTGACATTGGTGGCGTAATGGCTGTCGGTCTGGATGCGGCCCTTGTTGTCGAGGCCGACGCCGACCGTCTCCAGTCCGAGCCCCTCGGTGTAGGGCACGCGGCCGATGGCGACGAGCACCACGTCGGCCTGCAGCGTCTCGGCCGCGCCGCCGGCGGCGGGCTCCACCGTAACGGTGGCGGCCCCGTTTTCGACGGTGACGCCCGTGACCTTTGACGACAGCTTGAACTGGATCCCCTGCTTGCCGAGGATGCGCTGGAACTGCTTGCCGACTTCGCCGTCCATGCCCGGCAGGATCCGGTCGAGGTACTCGACCACGGTCACCTCCGCGCCGAGGCGCCGCCAGACCGAGCCGAGTTCGAGGCCGATGACACCCGCGCCGATAACGAGGAGCTTGCCCGGGACCTTCTCCAGGGTGAGCGCCCCCGTGGAGGATACTACGACGGTCTCGTCGATGGTCACGCCGGGGAGCGGGGTGACGTCCGAGCCCGTGGCGATGACGACGTTCTTCGTCTCGAGGAGCTGGTTGCCCCCGTCCTCCGACAGCACCTCGACCCGCCCGGCGCCTGCGAGACGCGCCGTGCCCCGATAGGCGTCGATGCCGTTCTTCTTGAGCAGGAACTCGACGCCCTTCGTGTTGCCGTCGACGCCGTCCTGCTTGAACGTCATCATCTTCTTGAGGTCGAGTTCAGGCGCGTTCACGATCACGCCCATGTCGGCGAAGTGCTTGCCCGCCTCCTCGAAGGCTTCGGAGGCGTGCAGGAGGGCCTTCGAAGGGATGCAGCCGACATTGAGGCAAGTGCCGCCATGGCTCGCCCGCTTCTCCACCACGGCGGTCTTGAGGCCGAGCTGGGCCGCCCGAATGGCGCAGACATAGCCGCCGGGGCCGGTACCGATGACGACGAGATCGTAGGACATAAGATTCTGACTCGCTGAATTGGGCGGCGGGTCATGCCCCACCGTCGGATACGAAGCGCGCGGAAGCGTCCGACCGCGGTTTGACGCGGCCGGCGGACGGCAGCTGCCGGGCCTTAGAGGTCGAGCACGAGGCGTGCCGGATCCTCCAGCGCCTCCTTGACCCGCACGAGGAAGGTCACGGCCTCCTTCCCGTCGACGATGCGGTGGTCGTACGAGAGAGCCAGATACATCATCGGCCGCGCCTCGATCTTGCCGCCCCGCACAACCGGACGCTCTTCGATACGGTGCATGCCGAGGATGCCCGATTGCGGCGCGTTGAGGATCGGCGTCGACATCAACGAACCGTAGATGCCGCCGTTGGTGATGGTGAAGGTGCCGCCCTGCATCTCGTCGATGGAGAGCTTGCCGTCACGGGCCTTCTTGCCGAAGCCGGCGATCTTCTTCTCGATGCCGGCGATGGACAGGTCGTCGGCGTCGCGCACCACCGGCACCACGAGGCCCTTATCGGTGCCGACCGCGATGCCGATGTGGTAGTAGTTCTTGTAGACGAGATCCTGC
>Ga0182226_1000153_pt1 | contig 12666 bp, 19 predicted proteins | sample G6R1MG_27_FD_129658 | JGI IMG/M metagenome (GOLD analysis project Ga0182226, IMG submission 129658) | Miscanthus phyllosphere microbial communities from Michigan, USA - G6R1_MAIN_07NOV2016_LD1 MG | ecosystem: Host-associated > Plants > Phyllosphere > Phylloplane/Leaf | place: USA: Michigan...
CGGCTATGCTGCCGCCGGGTGGTCGGGGTCCACATGGCGCTTCCAGGTTAGGCTTCAGCAACCCGCCTGGAATCATCGCCATCCCGGCCCCTCAACCCCGCCTCGGATCGTTATCGGACGGGCTCTAAGTGATGTCTCCGACTGTCTAGGTATTATCGAGGATGTCTCGCAATGAGACGCCAACGTGGGCGGTATCAAGTTCCGGCAGAATGTCATTTTTAGTTATATGATGCAGAATACTCAAATAAGGCTCTTGAAAGGCCGTATTTTTTCGAAACGTATGGTCGCTAGACAGTCCAATCCGCTGATGTGCATCAAGTTGTCTGCTCGTTCCGTCCAAGCTTCTCGCTGCTATCGGCCTTGCCGGGCAAGGTTGCTATGGGGCCTGCGCCCAACGATCCCTCCCGAAATAACAAAGATCAAGGTCGGCCTGGTTTTCACCCGGATAGATAGAGTCGGCCCGTGCAGCTGACACCTGGGAAATCCCCTGGGGCGATCTGTCCCTGGGCCAGGGCGCCAATGTGATGCAGTCAACTGTCGCGCTGCTGTGTTTGGCAATGGACCCGTCTCGCGGCCCCGTTCGGCGCGGGGTGGGCGCAGGGATAGCTTAGGCCGCCCATGTGGTACCTCTACGCCATCGCCCTCTTGGCCGGCGTCGCCAACGCCATCGAGCCTGGGCAGAACGCCACCCTGGCGAAGGCCACGGGACAACCCATGCTGGCAGGTCTGTTCTGCTTCGGCTTATCGGTCGTCTGCCTCCTCGCCGTGATGCCCGTTGTCCGCCTTTGGGGCAAACCCGCGGTCGATGCCACGTCGAGGGTCCCGTGGTGGGCTTGGCCCGGCGGCATTTTAGGAGCTGCGATCGTTCTGGCGCAGCTCTACGTCTCCGAGAAGCTCGGCGCTGCGCCGTTCCTGGGCTGCGTCGTCACGGCGGGCGTCATCGGCTCGATCATCCTCGACCATTATGGTCTCGTGGGCTTCGATCGGCATCGCGCCAGCCGCTGGCGGGTCGTTGGCGGGGTTCTGATGATTACCGGCGTCGCCCTCGTGGCGTTGTTTTGACAGCCACGGCCAATGCTCCGAACGCCTTGCGTCTAGCAGGATCACGACATGCTTCTTCTCTATGGGTTCGTGCTGCTGGCGGGCATCGCCAGCGCAATCGAACCTGGCCAGAACGCTGGCCTCGCGAAGTCGCTCGGGCGGCCACTGCTGGCGGGCATCATCAGCCTAATCATCGGCATTGCCACGTTTGCAGTGGTGATGCTGGTGACCGGACAGTACGGATGGCCAGGAATGGACCGTCTGGCGCAGGTTCCCTGGTGGGCTTGGTACGGGGGAGTGCTGAGCGCGGTCCTGGCACTTGCCCAGCTCTACGTATCCAAGAAGGTCGGAGCAGCGACCTTCCTTGGGTTGCTTGTCACGGCGGGTGTCGTCACGTCGATCCTTCTCGACAATTTCGGCCTCGTCGGTTTCAAGGTCCACGAAGTCAGCCTTTGGCGAATACTGGGCGGTACCATGATGATTGGGGGCGTTGCGCTGGTTGCACGGTTCTAACGTGGGATTGGGATTGCCCCGGTTTGATGGACATTGAGACCGCTTTTGCGTGAGGTGTTCGTCCGATGCCCAAGACCTGTCCCGCATACCCCGCCGAGTTCCACCGGTAGATGGTCGATCTGGTCCGCGCCGGCCGTGATCCCACCGATTTGGCTCGCGAGTTCGAACCCTAGGGCCAGACCATTCGGAACTGGGTCGCCGAGGTCGATTGTATCGAGGGGCGTCGGGAGGAGAAGCTCCCGGGTGCCGATCCCGGCCTGACGACGGTCGAGCGCGACGAACTCATCCGGCTACGGCGTGAGAACCGACAGTTGAAGCTGGAGCGCGATATCCTCTCTCGCGCGACAGCCCAGTTCGCGCGGGAGACTGGAGTTCTGCCCTTGGGGTCTTCCGGTTCATGAGCGCCAACCAGGCCGACTTCCCGATCACGGTGATGGCGCACACCCTCGGCGTGTTGAAGGCCGGGTATTATGCCTGGGCCGACCGGCAGCCCTCGGCGCGACGTGTGGCGGACGTTGCCCTGCTGAAGCGGATCCGCACCGTCCATCTCAGCTCGCACGAGACCTATGGCGCGCCACGCGTCCACGCCGACCTGCGCGAGCAGGGCGAGCGGCATCCCGCAAACACGGGTCCCATTGCACATGTGCAATGGGTGCCCGCCATTGCCCGGCTGATGCGCGAGGCCGGCTTCGTCGGGGCCAGCCATCGGCCCGGTGGCCCCATCACGACGCGCCGGGACCGGGAGGTGCGTCCGGCTCCCGATCTCGTCGACCGCAACTTCGCCGCCGCCGCCCCGAACCAACTGTGGGTGGCGGATATCACCTATGTGCCGACTGCTGCCGGCTTCTTCTACCTCGCCGTCGTACTCGACGCCTTCAGCCGCCGGATTGTAGGCTGGGCGATGGCCAATCACCTCCGGTCGGAGCTTGTCCTGGACGCCCTGGAGATGGCCGTCACCCAGCGCAGGCCCCGCGACGTGATCCGTCATTCGGATCAGGGTTCACAATACACGTCGCTAGCCTTCGGCAGCCGCTGTTAGGAAGCGGGCGTGCGACCCTCAATGGGCTCGGTCGGCGATGCCTACGACAACGCCATGGCCGAGAGCTTCTTCTCGACCCTCGAATGCGAACTGCTCGCACGTCGTCGCTTCCGCTCGCAGGCTGAGGCACGGATGGCCTGCTCAGCTACATCGAGGGCTTCTACAATCCGCAGCGCCGGCACTCGGCGCTTGGATACCGCTCCCCCGTCGTCTACGAGCAGGAAACCCAGCCGGACCCGTTACCCGAGCCCCTCTTCAGCCAAGCCCTCTAACCGTCCACAGAAACGGGGCAATCCCACTGTCGGGAAGGCTCCATCTCTGGGACAAGCCGGAGCCGACACTCAAAGCTAGACCTCGGCGTTCTAATTCAAGGCAGGCCGCCAGCGTCGGGCCATTGCGCTGGCTCAACGGTACGCCAGCCCGGTATTTGATCACGCTGGTGCTGACAGCATGGTCTGTCAGCACCTTGAGGATCGCTTGTTCTAGATTCGTCAAGGATCGCATTCGGAACACGATGCATGACCCGACGCCAAGCGCACGTTTCGATTGCTCACAATCCTGTTAGGCACACACCTCGTGCCCGGTGAGCTGAGGTTTTCGATATGTGATGCGATGAGCCTTGATCGATACGGTGGTTGAAACGCTCGACGCATTCGTCGCACCGCGCTACCGACCTGAATGGCCAGAGAGATCCCCAGCGTCGGCGACCTGCGCCGCAAGTCCGAGGTGACGGACGACGAGACCGAAGCTGCAACGGATGCCTACCTCAAGGACGAGGACGCAGAGCCGTTCGTCTTTGAGTCTGGCCACCGGGTCGATGTCGCCAAAGCAATCGAGATGCACCCCCAGGCCAGGAAGGTGCTGGCGGAGGAGGGCACCGCGCCAGGTCTACGCCGCACGATGGTCATGACCGCTGTCATCATGGGCTTCCCGGTCCAGGGATGAGCGGTGAGCCAGATGACGCTCACGGCGTTGTCGTTGCCCGGCTGATGCTTCAGCTGTTCGGCTTCGCGCAAGGTCTCGGGGTAGACGAAGCGACGGTCCAGCACATCGTAGAGCGCGTCATCGTCGAGATGCCGATGTGCCCGGACGAGGAACGCCTAGTGAGAGCACGCAACTGGCTGCTGATCGCGGCGGCGTAGGGGAGGCGTCGGGGTACTACCCCCGTGAGGCCGTAGGTTGCCAAAATCGTCACCGGCGGTGTGAAGCTCAAGAGCGAGCCCGCGCTACTTATCCGCGAGACGATACGATCAGCGCGGCGAGAGAGTCTTGGGTTCTTTCGGATCGCCGTTAGGGGAGATCACCCGTTGGGGAACTGCGACCGCAGGTAGCCGCATAGCCCCCAGGCGCTCTACGGCGCTGCATGATAGGCACTCTCCGGTCTCTGAATGCACGGCCGCTGATTTGGCCTGTCGTACCCACGGTCCGGTCCGGTTCGGCCCTGATCTGTCTTGAAGCGCAGCCGATGGTAACGACCCCTGAGAAGCCTGCGATCCGCGGCCCCCACACGCCAGTCAGCGGGAGCGGCCCGGAGGGTGTTGTCGATCAGCACCACGACATCTTCTTCGCTGCCGTCGAGACGACACGCATGCCGATGATCGTCACCGATCCGCACCAGCCGGACAACCCAATCATCTTCGTCAACCGCGCCTTCGAGCGCATGACTAGCTATACGCGTGCGGAGTTGATCGGTACGAACTGCCGATTCCTTCAAGGGCGGGAGACCGACCGGGATACGGTCGCCGAGATCCGCTCCGCCATCGCCGAGCAGCGCGAGTTCTCGACCGAAATCCTGAACTACCGCAAGGACGGCTCCTCGTTCTGGAACGCCCTGTTCGTCAGCCCGGTGTTCAACCGGTCGGGCGACCTCGTGTACTTCTTTGGCTCCCAGCTAGACGTATCCCGGCGACGGGACGCCGAAGAGTCACTTCATCAGGCCCAGAAAATGGAGAGCCTGGGCCAGCTTACCGGCGGCATCGCTCACGACTTCAACAACCTGCTCCAGGTGATCTCAGGACACAACGAGGTGATGCTGGCGCTGATCGACCATCCCACCATCGATGTCAGTCGGCTTCGCAGAGCCGGTGAGGCCGTGCGCGATGCCAGTGAGCGTGCTGCCAAGCTGACCCATCAGCTTCTCGCCTTCTCGCGCAAGCAGCGCTTGGAGGGGCGCCTCCTGAACCTGAATGGCCTCGTGCAGAACATGAGCGAGATGGCCGAGCGCACGCTCGGCGAGCATGTTGAGATGCGTCTGGTGCCCGCAGAGGACCTCTGGAATACACGCATCGATCCGACCCAGGCCGAGGTCGCGCTGCTGAACGTGCTTATCAATGCTCGTGATGCCATGCCGGGCGGCGGCACCGTCACCGTCAAGACAGAGAACCTCCTCGTTGAGGACGAGGACAGCGCGTTGTTCAAGACGGTGGGGCCGGGTGCCTACGTGGTCGTCTCTGTCACCGACACAGGGGCGGGCATGCCCCCCGAGATCCTGGCGCGGGTGATGGAACCGTTCTTCACCACGAAGGCTGAGGGCAAAGGCACCGGGCTCGGCCTCGCGATGGTCTACGGGTTTGCGAAACAGTCCGGCGGTTCAGTCAAGATCATCTCCGAGGTTGGTCATGGCACGACGGTGCGCCTACTGTTTCCCGCCACCGACCAGAAGATCGAGGATGACCGGAAAGCCTCGCAACGTGCTGCGGACCGGCACGGTACGGAGACGGTCCTGGTCGTCGATGACCGTCTCGATGTGGCGGCTACCGCCGGTACCATCCTTGAGGACTTCGGCTACAAGGTCATCATCGCGGATGGGCCTAAGGCAGCGATTGAGATCCTCGATGACGAGGGCCGGATCGATCTTCTGTTTACCGACCTGATCATGCCCGGCGGCATGAACGGCGTGATGCTGGCTCGCGCCGCCCGCGAGCGGCAACCCAAGATCAAGGTGCTGCTGACCACCGGCTACGCTGAAGCATCGCTGGAGCGCACAGACGCGGGCGGCACCGAGTTCGAGGTTATCAACAAGCCGTACAAGCGCTTGGAACTCGCTCGGAGGATACGCCGTGTCATCGACGGCCCAACGGGGATCGGTTGAAGAACGCAGTAGCGTCAAATGGTGGGACCAGCGATCGAAGGACTTGATTTGGGGGCCATGCACAAGCGTGCGGTGTTCCAAAGCCTGACGCGACGCCTGGACGGGTTCACCCGTGGCCTCGGTCTCGATGAGTTGACCGTGCGCACGATGGTCGAGACGGTGGTCGCCGACATGCCTGATCAGTCCGACGAGGAGCGCCTTACCGAGGCGCTTCGCCGGATGAACGTCGCATCCGCGTAATCACGCATACCGAATGAAACATTCGTGCCCGGTTCGTCGTAAGAAGATTACGATGGACGTATCGGGGACGGTCGGATGGTAGCTCTCACCGCAGCGGTTCCAGCTTTGCATGCCGCCGGACTGATCGGGATCTGGAACACAGATGTCGCCGCAGGCCGCTCCGTGCTGGATGAAGGGGCAGCGGCTGTGATGGCTGGCAACCCCGGCCTCGCCGGCCAGCCGCTCCCCCTTGAAGCTGCACTTGGACGCATACACCCCGACGACCGGGACTGGTTGTTCAGGCAGATCCGCCAAGTGCGCCGGACCGGCGGACCGTTCTCGGCCGAGTTTCGGGTGCTGGGCGAAGCGGGCGCTGTACGCTGGATCCTCAACCGAGGTACTATCTCGCATATTGAGGACGGCCGGATGCAGGGCCTCGGTGCCTACATCGATACCACGGTCGGTCACCGTAGTTCGAGCGTCCCAGCCGCCTTGTTCGCTCAGGGAGGCGAGGATCCGCTGCTTGTGGCAGCCGATCGCTGCATCGAGGCGCACACGGCATTGAAGGCGGGTGATCACGTCGACCTCCGGAGCCTCTCCGAACTGCTGCTGACAAGCATCGGTCGTACCCTTGCCCGAAGGCTGTCGAGCTAAGCGCGGCGTCCGCGTAGCCGCATGTTCGAGGAAGATCTTATCGCTGTGGCCGTAACGGTGCTCACGTCCCGCGGCCACACGGTGGAGCCGGACGTCGATTTCGAGAACTGGCGCGTCGCCGGCGGCACCTGGCTCACCGCTGGCGGTCTCTTGGCCCTGGCCATCCGCCTCTGCCTGAACTCCGGGGTCGGCCGGCTGCAGTAATCGCGATGCCTCAGACCCTTACCGGCTGGATCCTGTTTGCTGCCGTCATCGTCGCTGGCGCCGATGGCGGCTATTTGGTCGTCAGGGTTGTGATGAGTACTCGCGATAACCGGAAGATCGACAGGCGCAACGTCGTGGCGGCCATCACCTTCGGGACCATGCTGATCGTATCCGGCACACTGCTCTTGTTCGTCGAGGGTCGCTGACCGGATGCCGACCGAAAACCGTACGCGCCCCGATCCGAGGCCGCGCCTTGCGGGCGCTCTGGGCCTGCGCGGCCCATCCGCAGGGCCTCCGGCATAGAGCTTATCCGACCTACATGCTGATGCTGGCCGAGATGGGGCTGGTTCAGAAGCGGCACGTGCGTGGGCCCGGGCGATCGCAGCCGGCGTGGTTCCTAACAGCGGCCGGGCCGGCGGTGATCGCGGAGCTCGGACCGAGCGAAGTGCGGGATTAGCCGCCCTTCGTCTTGAACTCCCAGATCGGCGGGCCCCACACTTTGCCTGGCGTGTTCCGGTAACCGGCGGTCCGCTCGAACACGATCCGATTCCCCTCGACCGCCTGCACCTTCTTCCCGGCGACCATCAGCGCACCGCAGTAGTCGACCCGGAGCGTGCCGTGCTCGGGGTGGACGCCGAAGAGATGAGGCGACGTCCGGCCCAAGGCGTGGGCCTCGGCGCCGAACCGGACGCCGAAGTCGAGCGCTGCCTCCCGCATCGCGGCTCACTGCGCTGGCGTTAGGTAGCGACATGGCGAGGCGCGCTCGGAGATATTCTCAATGGCGCCGTACCACATGTCGACGGGGTTCGGGATCAGGGTGGGGGCGAGACCGGATGACATCCGGCCGAGCTACGCCACGAGCTGTCGGCAGGCCATGCGGCCAGAAGCGGGATTGCTCCGTGTCTGAGGCCCCCGACCCGTTCCGTGTGAGGGGGGATTTGGACCGAGCCGGTGGGTGTCCCTCAAGACGACACGCCATGCTGCACCGCAGCGCTAATCAATCAAGGTCCAAAACGAGCAGGCCCGCCCTGGTTTTCCAGTGGCGGGCTTGATGCGACTGCGCCGACGAGGCCGCACCGTGTCATCCCGAAGGCGGTGCTGCTCTTCCGGCGCCCGGCTACACAGCCGATCGCTGGGAGCAACCTGGGACGTTATGGTTAACCAATTGTTGCTGCTGTGAGCAGCAGTTGCTTGGGACACCGAGGCCTGAGACCCGGACATAAAACTATGTCGGTAGGGCAGCATAAGGCCGAGCTCCGCCGCGGGTTGTAGATATTCGACGCTGCCAGAGCTGGACTTCTCGGTGCAAGGGAGCCTGATCGGCGTCTTCAGAGGCTGCAACAACGCCATACCTGATAGGACTGATCGGGTTCATTTTTGGTAGCTTCACTACCGGGAGTTGCGCCTAGGCCTATGTTCTAATGCGGACCGAGGGGCGGCATGGCAGACGGTGGCGATGACGACGAGGGCGACGAGCCGCGATCGGACCATGCGTCGCCACGGCTGGTGTGGTTGAACCCTGGGAATGGGATCACCGTCCTAGGGTCGCTCGGTACAGCCGTGGCGCGGCGGAACTCCTTGCCGGCGAGGCTGCACTTGCAGGGCGAGACCTCGCGCCCGATGAGGCTTTAGCGGGGGTCTACGACGACGTGGTCTGGCTTCGAAGCCAGATCCATCATGGTTTGAAGGGGCTCGGCGAAACGGTACGCGAGCACCGTGTTCGCTCTAAGCAGCACGGTGTTCGCTGCGCGCTGTGCCGCGGGCGAACCTTCTTCGATACCCAGGGTGATGCGACGACCTCCGTCGGCATCGTCATCGACATCACATAGCTTGGGGCGGACGGGCATTGCCGGTTCGGAGCAACCGACCCGGTTTGCCCGAGCAGTAAGCGCGCGATCCTTCGACCGTTCGGGCAGTCCGCCGGCTTAGCGGCTGACGCCGGTGCCGCCGCCGATCGGGCCGATAGTGTTCGGCCCGGTATTGGGAGCGGGCGTTGCGGCCTGGTTCCGCTCGATGTTCATTTGGAGGGTGTTGCCCTGCGTGGTCTGCTCCTGCCGCAAGGAGCGCATCTGGCTGTTGTACTCCATGGACTGGTTCGCGGCGTTGGGATTGCCCTGTTGCACCTGAGCCAGGACGGGCGTCGCGCCGATTGCGGATAGGCAGGCGGTGGCGAGGAGAAGGGCGCGCATGATCGGACTCTAACGGTTGATGGGGTCGTGAAGTCGACGCGTCCGGAGCACGGACGGTTCCGACCCGGGGCAGCGACCTGATGCATCAGGGCGGAGCATCACGGCTCAGGCTCGACGGCGTCCTTGCTACGAGCCAGCCTCCGCGTCGCTAACAGCCTACGCAGACCCGAGGATCCCATTTCGGCAGAGGCTTCAGCGGCGGCAATGCTTTCGGCGCCGGGTTCGTGGTGGTTACGCTCTGCTCGGGAAGCGTTACCGCGGCTGGTCGTGCGTCGGCGAGGGCCGCAACATCCTGGACCGATTCAGCCGTGGCGGGCCGGGCGATGCTGCCCGTCAGATACCCATCCATCGCTCGCGCGGCGTTGAGGCTAAGTGCGACGGCGAGGCCGGCGGCGATGAGGCGGATGACGATCATAGGAGGCTCCGCCGGCACAACGTGATGCGGGCGGCGGGGTTCAATCCCCCTCCCCGTCTGCCGTGCGGCGTTTTAGGCCCCTGATCCCGGCGCTTGATGATGGCCCGCTTGGCGGCGTGTCAGGAGCGCCGCGGGCGCAGCGATGACGCCGGCAGGATCGTCGCGTGCCACCGGTTGTCATCCTGCGGCACCCACGGGCGCTCGCCGGGCGGTTCGGGCAGCGGGTACGCGACCGGCATCGACCCGACCGTCCAGGCGACCGGCGGCGTGTAGAGCTGCGCGAGCCTGCGCGGGGGCAGGCGCTTCGCCAGCCGGACGGGATGCGCTCGCAGGGCGAGCCTGCGGCGGTCGTGCCGGTGGAGCCGGGCGTAGCGCTTGCGCAGCTGGGCGAGGCGCATTTTGGCCCGGGGGCGGCGCGTCGCCGTCTGCACGCGCGGGGCCAGCTGCGCCAACTGGATCAGGCTTGGCTTGTCGTAGCTGACCGTTGCGGCACGGTTGGCCGCGGTGATGCAACCCGTACAGATCGATCCTGACAGTTGTTGCCAAGTCCGCTGCTGACGCTCGGCGATGAGCGCGCTCCGATCGGAAGCCGGCTTGGGCTGTTCCATGTCCCGGCGGGCGGGAAAGGCCGCGCTTATGGACGGCAACCCGATGGCGAATGCAGCAAGTGCCGCCGTTAAGGAGTGTGCAACGCGCTTCATGACCCATCTCGGCGACAGCCCAAGGCCGCCAAGCGTCTTGTTGCCCTGTGGGTGCGGGCGAGCAAACCGTTTTCTTGAGACTTCGGTACTCAATACGTATGCTGCCGGTGCGGTTTTAGGCCGGCCGAGCCGGCGATGCTTTCGTCGTCCGCGGTTGATCGGCGCAAGATCATTGTGCTGTTTCCCGGTGGTGGCAAGTATTTGAATCCTGTTCGTGGGTCATGACGATGGCGGTTCATTGGACAGTCGCTTAATTATTCGATAATGCAAAGGGATTGCGGCCTGCGATGCGAGCCGCGTCTCGCATCGGGGCGATCATGATCTCTGTGCCGCGGATCGCGACTTTAGGTTTGGTGTTGCTGGCGGGGGCGTGCTCGCGTCTGCCGAACGTTCCGACTGCCTACAGTGCATTGCCGCGCACCGCTTCATCCGCCCCGGCGACGCCGGTATCCACGGTTCCGGAGGTGCCGGTCGCATCGGTCGTCGACCTGCCGCGCATCGTCATTCCCGGGACCCTGAAGGTCCCGGCCGCCACGGTCGAGCCCCACGGCCTGAACCCGAACGCGGCCCTGGACACGTCCCGGCGCAGCCGCATGACCTGGGAGGCGCTGCGCCCCGGCGATCTCCTGAAGCCGCCGGTTCTCGCATCCGCGGACGGGGCGGTATCGGCAGGTGTCGCGCCCCGGACCTACGACCGGGAGGCGGCAATGGACCGCCTGCTGAAGGGCGGTCGGGACGCCGCGAGCGGCATCTGCTCCGGCTGTTGATCTCGGGTTGCCGCGCGGCGTCATGGTTAGCCGATCGGGGCTCTCGGCGCGGTCTTTTTACGCACTGTTAACATGTCCGCCCCACGTTGCAGCCAGCGACCCGAGGGAGGCGTGGCATGCGGACCTTGAAGGCGGAAGACGAGCAGGCGGTCGAGCGCCTGACGCTGCGGCTCCTCCAGGACGCTTATTGCGATCTCGCGGCGGTGCTCCGGGGCGCGCAGCCTGCGGCCGCCGCGGCCATCCTCGCCGTCATGGAACAGCGCGTCACCGACGTCCTCACCCGGATCTGCCAGCAGGGCTCGGAAGGCGCGGCCTCGGCGGAGATCGCGATCGCCGTGGGCGAGCGGATCGGCGAGGTCATGGATCAGGCGCACGGCCGGGACGGAAGCACGGCCTTGGCAGCCTGAGATAGGTCGTCCGCGCGCCGGACGTGCTTCGCGGCCATTGCCAGTACCGATAACCCCGGCCCATCCTGCCGCGGATGCGTCCGCCCGTTCCCCTTTCCGCCGTCCGGATCTTCGAGGCTGCAGCGCGGCGACGCTCGTTCAAGGCGGCGGCCGGCGAGCTGAACCTGTCGCCGAGCGCGGTCAGCCACGCCGTGCGCAAGATGGAGGAAATTCTCGGCGTCGCCCTGTTCGAGCGGAACGGGCAGGGCATCGCCCCGACCCCGGCCGGCGAGGCTCTGTGCGATCATGTCGGGCGCGCCTTCGCCGAATTGAATCGCGGCCTCGACCTCGTGGCCAATCGCGGGCCGCAATTGCTGCGGCTGCACTGCGCACCGAGCTTCGCGGCGCAGTGGCTCGCGCCAAGGCTGGCGCGCTTCCTCAGAGAGCATCCGGGCTTCGAGGTGCGGCTGGCTGCCGGCATGGACTATGCCCGCTTCATCACCGACGAGTTCGACGCCGACATCGTCTACGGCCCGCCCCGGGGCGAGGGGCTGGTGCGCATGTCGCTCGGGCGTGAGACGGTAACGCCGCTCTGCGATCCCGAGCGCGCCGCCCGGATCGCCGGCCCCGCCGACCTGTTCGCGCAGACCCTGATCCAGAGCGACAACAAGCAGGTGCGCTGGACCCATTGGTTCGAGCGCAACCGGCTTACCGCGCCACCCACCGCCGCCATCCGCTTCGACCGGAGCTTTTTGGCCCTGGCGGCGGCGGCCGATGGGCTGGGCGTCGCCCTTGAATCCACCCGACTCGCCGAGCGGGAGATCGCCGCCGGTCGGCTGGTGGCACCGCTCGCCGGGCGGGCGGAGGATATCAGCTACATCGGCCACCATTTCGTCTGCCCGGCCGATGCCCGCCGCCGGGCGCCCCTGCGGGTCTTCGCCCGCTGGCTCGCCCGGGAACTGACAATCGAGTTGGACGCAGAACTCGCCTGAACCGCGAGGGCAGGTGAATCCCATTCACCTGCAGGTGCAGGATTCGCGTTTGTCGCGCGGGCCGCCCCGGGCCAATGTCGCCGCAACGAACAAGACGCGAGGAAACGTCACCGCGAAGCCGTCGATCCCCGGATCGCGGTCGCCGGCTGGCCCTAGCCTCCGTCGCGACGACAGGCTTCGATGCCGCACGCGCGCGGATCGCCGGGAGGGTCCCATGCTTCTGAACGATCGGGTCTGCGTGATCACCGGGGCGGCCTCCGCCCGCGGCATCGGGAAGGCCACGGCGCGCCTGTTCGCGCAGTCCGGTGCCCGCATCGCCGTGCTCGACCTCGATGCCGGCCAGGCCGAGGAGGCTGCCCGCGACATCGGCTCCGGCCATATCGGTCTCGCCTGCAACGTCACTGACCGGGCCGCCTGCTCGCGGGCCGCCGAGGAGATCGTCGCCCGGCTCGGGC
>Ga0182226_1000154_pt1 | contig 12632 bp, 10 predicted proteins | sample G6R1MG_27_FD_129658 | JGI IMG/M metagenome (GOLD analysis project Ga0182226, IMG submission 129658) | Miscanthus phyllosphere microbial communities from Michigan, USA - G6R1_MAIN_07NOV2016_LD1 MG | ecosystem: Host-associated > Plants > Phyllosphere > Phylloplane/Leaf | place: USA: Michigan...
ATCGACACCGCCTGCCCGCGCCCGGTGAAGTCCGGCAGGGCCATGTCCCGCATGAGACGATCGTCCGGGTGATCCGCCCGAACGGCACGGTGCGTGTGCTTTCGCTGGTGATGGAGGCGCGCTTCTCCGCGGAAGGCCGGCCCATCGCCGTCAACGGGACGGCGCTCGATGTCACCGACCGCAAGCAACTGTCACGGATGCGGGAGGTGGAGCGGCGGCGGGGCGCGCTGTATCTCACCGAGCACATCGTGGCCTTCTCGGTCGGGCTCGATCTCCGTCACGAATTCCCGTTCGAGATGGCGCAGGTGCACGGGCTGCCATACGAAGAGATTTGCCTCGACCCGTACGCGATGATCGTTCCCGAGGAGCGGGCGGCCTTCCAGGATGCGGCCCTGACACAGATCGAGCGGCGGCTCTTCTTCCAGGGCACGGCCCATGAGCGCCTGGCGAACGGCGAGCTCTGGCATTTCAAGATCATCACGGTGCCGGTCCTGGATCCGGACGGCGTCTATCTCGGACGCTGCGGGCTGAAATGCCCGGCTCGAAGCCCCATACCGATATCGTCGGCTCTGAGCAAAGGCCTCGACCAGGCCGTGACCGGCCATCACCTGCGCGCCGCCCGGGCTCTGCTCGACTGGTCGATGATGGATCTGGCTCAGGCGAGCGGCGTGTCGCATTCCACCGTCCGGCGCCTCGAGGAGGACCGCGAGCATCGCGGGAGCCGATCTCGGCTCCAAGCCGTGGAGGCGCTGCGCCGGGCGGGTATCCGGTTCATCCCGATGGACGACGGAACGCTGGCGGTGGGCAAGAGCTGAACGGAACCCGTTCGAGCCGCCTTGACGTCGATGCCATCGCGGGGGTCGTCCGGGTGACCATGACAAACGTCGTGGCCGGCAGGCGGAGCGCGACTTCGGCGTGCTCCAAGATCGTCCGGGAGCTTAGCGGATCCCCCCACTGCGCCCCGGGCCGTCAGGGCGCGCGTCCCTCGTGGTCGATCCGGTCGGCCCAGAACCGGGGTCCGGTCCACGTGGGGACGCGCACGCGCAGTCAGCCGACCTTGTGGTCGAGCTGGATCGCCTTGGCGATCTGCGAGCGCCGCTCGGCGTAGCTCGGGGCGACCATCGGGTAGTCGGCGGGCAGGCCGAACTTGGTCCGGTAGCGCTCGGGGGTGAGGCCGTGGGCGGTCAGGTGCCGCTTGAGCGTCTTGTAGGACCGGCCACCAATGAAGCTGATCAGGCCGTCCTGGCCGATCGAGGCTTCGATCTGCGCGGCCGTCGGGCCAGTCCAGGCTGAGGTCGAGCCGGCCGCATTCCCCTGAAGCACCGAGATGGCCGTGTGAACCTGGTCGATCAGAACCGGCAATTCACCAACACCGACAGCGTTTCGCGATACGTAAGCAGCGACTAGTGAAGCTGTGCATTTGATCAAGTCGTAGTTCGGTTCCTGAAGCTTTTCGTGAATATCGATAGCGTTCATTTTCCCCTAGCTTCAGTTCGTCGCGGCAATCAGAGTTCGGATCCGAAGATATGGATAAAATCATCGTCTCATTCCGTGGGAACTTGCGCCTGACTGCTGATTCTCCGCCAAAATTGGCAACTAACAATACGAAGTTGGGGCAATTTGTCTAGGTTTTAACTTGAATGGTCTTTGAGCATTTTTTGTTTCACGATAGCAACACTAAGTTGCTTGCAGAGCAATACGTGGCAAATAGGGTTCATTGGCAAAGGCCACGGCAGGGATATGGGCGTATAACCATCTCGCCGGGTGCTTCGCTGGCCGCGGGACGTCCGCATGACTTGCGAAGCATTGAAACCGGGAGGCGAAATCGACAGTACCTATGGCCGTATCAACCCCGCTATAGTCCGAAATCGGATCGTCATCGGAAATATTGCCGAGCAGTTTGGCCGATTGTTGGCTTAATAGTCAATGAGATCGAATCTAAAATCGATGATAAGAGTGGATTTACTTGGAAAGCCACGCTTGGAGAAACCTGCCAATAGCCAGGCTGTCGAATCGGGGTCGGTGCCTGCCCTCGTGTGATCGGGGATCTGCGGCAGGCTGTTCGCCAGATACGGCGCCCTCGGCAGCGCGACACCGTTCGACTGCATCCGCCTCGTCGGCGCAGTCCGGTCGGTTCGAGGTGAGCCTGGAAGGCACCGATCTGCCTGTCGTCGTCGTGGTTGGTATCGACTGCCACTGGCTCTGGACGACGGCAATACGCTGCCGCAGCCAGCCAAGGGCGATGGCTCCTCCGCCGAGGGTATCATCTCGAACGACCGGACGTCGGCCCTCAGCGTCGGTATCGGAGGTCGCTGCAGGCCGATGCGGATCGGTTCGGGCTGGATCAAGGTCCGGTTCTCTGCCGGAAGCTCGACCGGGTCCGAGACCGACCGCTACGGCGTCTTCGCCCAGATCTCTTGCAGGCTGCCGGGTCTTGGCCGCGGTGGTTCGGACATTCCGCCAGTTCTCGTGCGGGATGACGGAGCTGCGCTGAGTCGTAGGCGGGGCGGCAGCGGCCGGTTCGGGTGAAACCGGCGCCGCTTCCAAGGTTCTTTCCCATCGGCTGGTTCGGCGAAGTCCGCTATGCCTGGTGGATACCAGGCCGGCAGGTGCAGCGACGGCGATTCCATTAACGGAGCCCTCAGGCGACTCGTGAAAGGTACGAGCCGCAACTGTGCTTCCGAAGACGACCGGTCATGTCCCATCTCTCCTCCCTGCCGCAGCGGCATGATGGTCTCGATTCCCGTCGTCCGATCCGGGAGGGCAACGCCCGGATGGCGCCGCTCTGGCAGGTGCTGGTCGGGGGCGAGGCGGTCCGGCGCCATGCGACTCTGATCCTGGCCGCCGGCGTGGCCCTGGCCTTGTTGGGCGTGGCCGTGATGATCGATGCCTTCGCGGGGGCGGTCCACATCCCGGAACGCTGGTTCGGCCTGCTCCTGCTCCTGGACGGCCTCGGCTCGCTCGCCGCCGGCCTGATCGCCGCGGGGGCGGCCCGGCGGCTGCGGATCTTCAAGGGCCTGTTCCTGTCCCTGGCGGCCATCCTGATCATGATGGCCTCGGCTTCGAGCTTCTTCCTGCTGGCGATGCTGTTCGGCACCGCCTTTTTGGTCGACGGCGCGATCCGGATCGTCCTCGCCTACCTGCTGAAATTTCCCGAATGGCGGACCTCGGTGGCGCTCGGCGCGCTGGGCGTCGCCTTCGGGGTGTTCCACCTGCAGCCCTGGCCGACCTGGTATGTCGGAACCGTGGGCTACTGCATCGGGATGTTCCTGATCATCAACGGCGGCCGGCTGGCCCTGGCGGGCTTGCGCACGCGGCGGACGGTGTTGGAGCCGATGCCGGAGGGGGCGCCGGCCCCGGGCGCCGACAGCCTGACGGTCTATGTCTGGACCCCGACCGGGCAGGCCACGACGCCGGCCACGCAGCGGCTGGTCCGGCGCTACGTCGCCTCCGTCGACGTGGCGGGGCGCTATTCCACCGGCCATGCCGCCCTGGAACAGGGGGGCGAGCTCTACATCAGCCATTATCCCGCGGTGGAGATCGATCGCTCCCCCGCCAATCTCCGGTCGAGCCTGCGCGCCGGGCCCGAGAACGACGTCCCCGGCCGGTTCCTGCCGTCCCATCGCGCGGAGGTCGCGGATTGGTGCGAGGCCACCGTGGCGGTCACGCTGAACGGCGTCGACGGCGCCCGGCTGCGGGCGTTCTGGGAGGCCTATCGCCGCGACACCACCTACAACTTCATCAGCCGCAACTGCTCGACCACGGTCGCCCGTGCCCTGGACGTGGCGGTGGAGGGGGCGTTCAGCCGCGACGGGCATCCCTGGCGCAACCTCGCCAACGCGCTGACGAGCCCGGAATTCTGGGCCGCAGCCCTGCTGCGCAACGGCGCCCGGTCCATGACCTGGACCCCTGGCTTGGTGCTCGATTACACGCGGGCGCTCAGCGCCCTGGTCGATCCGGTCGCGCCGGTGACGACCATCGCCTGGGCGAGCGTCGGCCGGCGGTTCATCCGCAACGGGCGGGTCGGGTCGATGACCCGGCTGTACCAGCTCGCCCGGCGCCGGCCCGCCTCGGGCGCGGGCCCGACCGAGGCCTGAACTGCCTCCCTGCCGGCCGTCGCCTGCGGTGCGCGCAGGGCGGTTCCGGCGAAGCGTGACCTGCTCCCTCTCCCGCACAGGCGACACGGGTTCGAGGCGCAGGCGTTGTTGCAGGCTGCGACGCGCCTCCTCTCCCGTGCGGACTACGATGTTCACACATCGCACCGCGAACGGCGCGGCGCTCTCTCCTCCCCCTTGCGGGGAGGAGTTGGAGGTGGGGGTGGCTCAGAAGGCACCCTTAACGTTCGATCCTGCACCACCCCTGACCCCTCCCCGCAAGGGGGAGGGGAAATGCGCGGTGCTTCAAACGCTTGCCGCCGGAATGATGTGTGAATCCGCTAAGGGCCGCCGACGGGCGCCGCGCCCGGGTCAGCGGGCCGTGCGGCGGGCGGCGAGGTCGCCGGCGATGGCCTGCATCACCGACAGGGTGTCGACTTCGTCCTGCTCGGCGCCGTGGTCGCTGAGCTTCACGATCACGGTGCCGGTCTCACGGTTCACGTAGACATACTGGCCGTAGACGCCGATCGCCGAGATGTCGCTGTCGTCGCCCCCGGGGGCGTGCCACCACTGGGCCGAATACTGCCAGCCATCGACCGCCCTGCGGGCCGGCGTCTCGATCCGGTCGATCCAGCGGGCCGGGATGATGCGGTTCTGCCCGGCGCGGCCCTGGTCGGCCACCAGCAGACCGAGGCGGGCGAAGTCGCGGGGCGTGGCGTTGATGCAGCAGAACGCCTTCTCGATGCCGCCGGCCCGGTCGAGGTTCCAGGTCGCGTCCGCCTGGGCGCCCATCGGCTTCCAGATTCGCTCCGAGAGCAGGTCCGCCAGCGGCTTGCCCTCGACCCGCGCCAGGATCAGGCCGAGCAGCTCTGTGTCGATGCTGCGGTAGCGGCCCTGGCTGCCGGGCTTGAACGCCAGATGGGCGTTGTCGCGCACGAAGGCGGTGATGTCGCGCGTTAGGTACATCCCGGCGGTGCCGGTGAGCGGATGCTGAGGGTCGTAATTCTCCGGCACGGCGATTCCGCTCGTCATGTCGAGCAGGTCGCGCACGGTGATCTGGCTGAACACCGCGGCGTGGCGCAGTTCGGGCAGCAGGGCGGAGACCCGGTCGGTCTCAGCGAGCTTGCCGTTCGCCACCGCGGCGCCGACCAGCAGCGACACGATCGACTTCGCCACCGACCAGGAGGGGAACAGCGTCGCCGGGCCGGTCCCGGGGCGCTGCCATTCGTGGATCAGGACCCCGTCCTGCACCACCAGGAAGGCGTTGGCGTGCGTCTGCGCCAGCATCGTCGCGAGCGGGACCGACTTTCCCTTCCAGGGGACACGCTCCAAGATCGGGCTCGGGCGGAACGCCAGGTCGCGGGCGTGCTCGGGCGCCTGCACCACCCGGCTCGGGAACCACGGTCCGATCGCGGAGGGCTCGATGACCGCCAGGGCCGCCAGGGTGACCGGATTGGGGACGTTGATCAGCGCCGTGGCGGTCCAGGCGCAGCCCGCCGCAACGATGCCGCTGGCCGCCGCGATCACGCCCCAGCGCGTGCCCCGCCGACGCCCCGGGCGGGGGCCGGCCGAAGGCTCCGGGATCGCGGACGACGAGGTCATGATGGATCGGTATCGCTCTGGATCGTCACGGTCATCGCGCCGTCGACCGGGGTCCGGCGCGCGCGGCGACCATGATGAGGAGGCGTTAACGAAGGGCCAACCCGATCGGACGATGAATTCGGGGCTCGACCGCGTGAGCTCGGCGCGGGGGATTCGAAAATCTTCATCGCTTCGACGGAAAAGGGCTCTCGAAGTCTGGCGGCATCCTATGGGAGGAGGCCGTCCTGCACAAACGGCAGCCCGCCATCCTTGACTGACCGTCTATGCTCACCCGAAGAACTGGCTTTCATTTGAAGCTGGCTCCGTTCCTGCACAAAAGGTCTTCCGCGCGATGAACCCTTTCCTGATCCTCGGGCTCGCGATCGGCGCGGAGGTCACCGCCACCCTGGCGCTGAAGGCCGCCGACGGCCTGACCAAGCCGGGGCCGACCCTGATCGTGGCCGTCGGCTACGGCACCGCCCTGTGGCTGATGTCGAGCAGCATGAACATGCTGCCGATCGGCGTGGTGTACGCGATCTGGTCCGGGGTCGGCATGATCGGCGCAGCACTCGGCGGCGCGTGGCTGTACGGCGAGCCGATCAGCCCGACCATGCTGGTGGGGATCGCGATCATCGCGGTTGGCGTGGCCGTCCTGGCGTCTGGCCAGGGCCAGCATTGAGCCGGCTTCCCGGGGCCGCCTGGGCTGCGCTCAGAAGCGGCCCGCGATGGTGAGGCGCACGGCCGTGGGCTCGACCGGGTGGAACACGCGGTCGATCAGGCCCTCGGCCGGCTCTCCGGGCAGGCGCGAGACGTAGGCGTAGGTGATCTGGTCGGACCGGCTGTTGGTCAGGTTGAGCACGTCCAGGGAGACGCTGACCCCGTTCTCGAAGGCGTAGCCGACCCGGCCGTTGAACAGGGCGGTCGGGCGCGAGCGGATCGAGTTGTCCTCGATCAGGGGGCGCGGCCCGAAATACCGGAACCGCAGGGAGCCGAACCAGCCGAGCGGCTCGCCGAAGGTGATTCCCGCCGACGCGATGGTGGTGGGGGCTTCCGGCACCCGGTTGCCCACCGGATCGAAGTCGGAGAACCGGGCATTGGTGATCGTCAGGTCGCCTTCCAGCGAGAGCCACGGGGTCACCGCGTAGCGGTTGGTCCACTCGACGCCGAAGCGCCGGGTCGGGCGGCTGGGTTCCGTGGTGCCGGTATCGCCCTGGAACAGGTTTTCCGAGGCGAAATCGAGCCGGAACAGCGCCAGGCTGGTCTCCAGACCCGCGATCGAGCGGTTGCGCAGCCCGACCTCGTAGCCGGTCGAGGGCACCAGGAACGGCGCGCGGGCGATGTTGAACAGGGGGCTCGCCGGATCGACGGTGGCGGTCACGCCGCGCACGTCGTTCGAGTGATAGCCGCCGCCGTAATTCACGTAGAGTTCGGTGTCGAACCACGGCCCAAGGGTCAAGCCGAGCTTCGGATTGACGATACCGTCGCGGGCGCGCCCCGAATTGGCCGGCGTGTCCGAGGCGACGCGGGCGGCGTAGCCATCGGCGCGGAAGCCGAGGCTGGTGCGCAGCCAGTCGGTCCAGCGCACCCGGTTGTCGAAATAGAAGGCTCCACTGGTCTCCAGCACCCGGTCGTCGAGCACGCCCGAGCGGTATTGCCGGCGCGTCGTATTGAACAGGCCGACCCGGATGCTGTCGGTTCGGGTCTGTACGCCGATCTCGTTCTCCATCGGCATGCCAAACAGATCGCCCTGAAAGATATGCAGGGCCTCGCCGCCGCCGAGGATGCGCTGGTCGAGCTGGTGGAACTGGTCCCCGTTGACCGGGTCGTTCAGGAAATAGGTGAAGTCGTTGAACAGGTTGAGCTGCGAGCGGATCACGTAGGCTGAGGCCCGGGTCACGCCGGTGTCGTCGGTGCTGCTGAAGCGGCCCGACAATGAGAGGCGGCTCGTGTCGCCGCCATCCGTGGGGTTGATGGTGCCGTAGCGGCCGATCAACCCTTGTGTGACCGCCCGCTCGGGGATCTGATTCGTGGCGGTCCAGCGGCTGGCATAGGCCATGCCGGTGACCGAGAAGCCGTCGAGCGCCGTGCCCTGGCTGTAACGGGCGATGGTGCTGATCTTGCGCAGGGCGTCGGGGACCGCCCAGGGCCCGTCATAGACCTGCGCGTCAGCGGCAACCAAAAGATTGCCGTCCCCGAGCGGGGTCGAGGCGATGCTCAGGGCCCGCTTGTAGCCGAAGCTGCCGATGGAGGTGAGCGCGAGGTTCTTGGCGACGGTGTCGAGGTAGTCGATCCGGACCGAGCCGGCCGAGGCGAAATCCCCGTCGCGCACGAAATACGGTCCTTTATGGAACTCCACCGCGCCGACGAGTTCCGGGATCAGGAAGTTGATGTCGGCATAGCCCTGGCCGTGGGCATGGGTGCGCATGTTGAGCGGCATGCCGTCCAGGAACAGGGCGATGTCGGTGCCGTGGTCGAGGTTGAAGCCGCGCAGGAAGAACTGATTGGCTTTCCCCTCCCCGCTATGCTGCGTGACGATCAGGCCCGGCACCGCCTCCAGCACCTCGCCGGGACGCGTCACCGGCCGGCTGTTGAGCTGGGCGCCCGTGATCACCCCCGCGCTGGCGGAATCCACGGTCAGGAGCGGGCCGCCGATGCCGGTCACGCCGCCGACATAGCCCGCACTGGCTACGGCACCGCCCCGTGGGGGCGCGGCAGGGTCGGCGGTGACGGAGATCTCATCCAGTGTCGCCTCGGCAGCCGGACCCGGCTTCGATCGGTCCTGGGCGGATGCCGGCGGGGGGAGGATTGCGAGGCAGAGGGCCGTCAGCGCGGACAGTTTGAAGAGCGCGGGGCGGGGGACAGGACGGGACACGGGACCTCGGGCGACGGCAGTGGCACGTCACCGCGAACGAGGCCGTGCCGACCGCGCTTGCGCACGGGCGTCCCGACACCCGCCAGGACACCCCGCCCGGCGCGTTTCGCGTGTGACCACGACTGACGGCAGGTCTCCTGGCTCACGGGTCGCCGCCCTCCCGTCGTCTTCCCGGGCGAGGTGACCCAGTGACGTGGTGACGAGAAGGCTCGCCGCTTACAGTTGCGGGGGCAGCCGCGGCTTCGGGTCAATATCCCTCACCGCGTTCCCTTTTGATCCCCGAAGGGAACCGTCGCGACCACCATCGAACCAAGGTGCAGGCCGCGTCAACGCCCCGGCACCGGTTGGCGGCCGGTGTGTCTCCCGGATGACACCGGGCCCTGGGCTGAGCCTCCTCCCCGCCGCGTCATTTCTCGGACATGCGCGCCGGATGCTATGCCGGGCGGGTCCCGGAATGTCTTTAAAGTGCTGACGGGAAACGATTTTTTTACGGTCGGACCGGCGGATTGGCGACGGACATTGCACGCGGCCGAAGGGATCGCGCTCCGGGCCTGCCGGGTCTGTCGGGCCGTCTGCCTGCGCCTGCGATCCGGCGCCCTCGCCGATGGACGGAGGACGGCTCGCCACATCCTCGCCGCGAACGTGCACTCAAGCTTGTGCGTACAACGACGGTGCGAGGCGAGGCCGCGATGGCGCGGGCGTCTCGCACCGAAACGCGGCTGCAGGAGGACGGAGCGCTGATGCATGCAGGGTAGCGAGAGGATTCAGATCGTTTCCGGGCTGGTCGTCCTGGCACTCGCCAGCGGTCTCGGTGCGTGCAACACCGCTTCACCCCTGACCACGGGATCGATCCCCGATCGCAAGCCGTCGATGGTTGTCAGCGATGCCGAGCGCGACTGTCTCGGCCGGGCCATGTATTTCGAGTCGAACCGCAGCGACGAGGGCGGCCTGCTGGCCGTCGGGACCGTGGTCATGAACCGGATGGAAGCCGCGATCTTCCCGGGCGGCATCTGCGCGGTGGTCGGCCAGCCTGGCCAATTCGCCCCCGGCGTGCTCACCAAGCCGATGCAGGAGCGCGATCTTCAGAAGGTCGCCGACGCGGCCGACGCGGTGCTGGCGGGCGAGCGGCACCCGAAGGTCGGGAAGGCGATGTATTTCCACACCGCGGGCCACCACTTCCCCTACAAGAACATGCACTACGTCGCCGTGGCCGGCGGCAATGCCTTCTACGAGAAGCGCGACTCCCGCGCGGCCAGGAAGGAAATGCCGGACTCCCCCGCGTTGCCCACAACGGTCTCGACCTACGCGGCGGTCCCGCCTCTGCCGGCGGCGCAATAGGCCGCTTACGGCCCATGATCCGCAGGCTCTGCCTGATCCGGTCGCGGTCCGGCAAGCTCCTGCCCGACCTCGTGAAGTGTCCGACCCGGTAGCCGGGCAAGTCAGCCGGCCTCGGATCGCGCGTCCGACGCCGAGCGGGTCCCGGTTTCCGCGGCCGGCAGCGAACTTGAGCTGGATCCTACAGTTGTCTGCTGGCATTCAGCTCGGCTCCTGCGCGGCGATGTCAGAGGATGACGGTTTCAGCCGCCTGGTGGAGGCGGTCATCGCGACGCACGCGCTTCTGCTCGCGCACGGCACGCCGACCATGCAACTCCTGTCGCGGTTGCTGCTGATCGAGATCGGCGCCGAGATCGCCCTGCGATCCGATCTGGAGACCGCCGCGAACGACAACCCCGACGATCCGCAGGGTTAGGGCGAACACGGCCGATTCATCGGTCGCGGTCTCGCCGATGTTGTCGAACGCTTCGGATTGAGCGGTACTGGCCGATGAAATGCCATCGCCAGCTGCGGCAAAACTGTTGATCGGTTCCGTCGTCCGAGGGGGCGACATTTACATCGACGGACGAGGCCTTAGCTTGTCGGTCGAAACTACCCACGAATCACGGAATTCCTCCCGATGATCGCCCACAGGGTAGCGCTCGCCGGCGCGGTTCTCATGCTGAGCATCGTGCCGGCGGCCTCTCAGTTGCGCCGCCCGATGACCTGTACGGAGGACGTGTCGGTGAGGCTCGATCCGGTCCCCGCCCCCGAAGGCGCGAAACCGCAACCGCAGCCACAACGGGCGCGGACCTTCTCGCTGGTCTCCAGCGGCGGCCTGCTGACCGTCATCTCTGCCGGCCGGTCCGACTATTACGAATGCCAGGTGGCCTCGCCGCGCTTGAACGAACGGACGCCGCGGAATGCGATCAAATGCCAGAACGGCGTGTATTTTCTTCTGATCGATCTGAACAAGCTGAACTTCGTCGAGGCACAGCTCAATCCGGAAGACCGCAGCGAGATCAAGATGAGCTACGGCAGCTGCCGGACTTTGTAGCTCACTCCATCCGGATGAGGATGTAGGCCGAGACGGCGATGACGACGACGGTGACGGCGAACAGCAGCAGCGTCTTCGCGAAGGGGTTGTCCGGCGGCTCTGGCGCGTCGTTCATGATGCTCCCCAGCCCCGGAAGGATGGTGGCGTCTACCATTCGGCTCAACGTATGAGCAGGCAATGAGCGGCGTCTGCCCAGCGTATTCAGTAATCTGCGCTGTTGGCGCCGACGAATCCGTTGCTTGCCCGGATCCGTGCTTCGGGCCGCGCCGCCGGTGCGGGCAGAGGCTTGGCCGCTCTCAACATGGTCCGGCGTGGCCGAGGTCTCTCCACGACGGCGGGAGATCACCGGCAGAACTGCGTCGCGGCCGGAGTCCATTGTCCGAATCCCGTCGCAACCATGTTGGCGACGACCCGGCAGATATACTGCTTCTGTGCCGCGTTGTTGTTCGGTCCGGCATGGGAGCGGGCCACCGCCATGGTCCAGCTGCCCTCCCGCTTCTTGAGTTCCTGGAGGAATTGCGTCGCGTATTGGACGTTCGCGTGTGGGTCGATCATGGCCTCGACCGAGCTGAATTTGCCACCGTGGTAATGGTGGTTGATCTGCATGCAGCCGAGATCGATCAGGCGCACGCCCTTGCTGCGCGCCTCCGCGAAGCGGGCGAGCACGTCCCGCGGTCCCGTCCCGAAATAGGCTGTCCCGGCGATGTTCATGGCATAGGGCTGCAGCGAGCCGCGCTTGCCGGTCTCCGTCAGACCAACGGCGTAGAGCACGCCCAGCGGCACGCCGTAGCGGGCGGAGGCGCGTCCCATCTCGTCCTCACAGACATTCGCTGCCGCCGGGACGGCGCTAGAGATAAACGCCGCTGTCACGAGGACGTACCGCTTCATCCGTCCGTTCTCCTTCGCGTCGTGGGAGGGCTTGACGCTGCGCATCCTGCCGCTGTCTGGCGCCCTCGTTGCCCGGTCGCGCGCCCCCATCGGCGAACGACGAGGCGTTCTGCTGTGAGGCCTGCTGCTGGGAGCCGCCCGACCCGCCCGCATCGGCCGGCCGAGCCTGCGCGACGCTGACTTCGGCCCGATAGCCGCTGTTGCTCAGGAGGTCGGTGAGGATCCCCGTGTCCTTGTGCAGGAGCGCGGCGGTCTCCGGCTGCGAGGCGCGCAGATGCGTCTCGAGCTGGCCGTTCGAGAGCCGCATCTCCACGGTGACGACACCCAGATCCTCCGGCCGAAGCTGGATCTTGAGCATGCGCAGCGGTCCCGCGGGGACGGCGTTGGCCCCCGGATCGGCGGGGAGCTGGCCCTGCGTGGCCGCCGCGCTCGCGCGTTCGAGTTCCTCCTTGATCGCTGTCGCGATCATCGGCAGGGATCCGCCGGGCAGGCTCGTGGCGATCCCGGTCCCATCATGCGGTCCTGCCGACGCTGCGGATTCCTCCGCACGCTCGCCGACAGCAGCAAGGACGGCCCGTTCGACACCCGACACGGCGCGGCCCTGCGCGGGTGCGATCGTCATCGGCGTCGCGGACGCGGCCTCCGCAGCGGCGGCCATGGCGATGGCGCGCCGCGGATCCGGCTCGGAGCGGATCTGGGACTGGAGCTTCAGCGCCGCCGCGGCGGCATTCATGGCCGGAACGTCGGGCTTGACGCTTTGCGGAATGGCGGCGGCGGCCTCCGTGGCGGCTGGTTCCGCCGGGCCCGCATGCGCGGCGTCGGGCAC
>Ga0182226_1000156_pt1 | contig 12565 bp, 13 predicted proteins | sample G6R1MG_27_FD_129658 | JGI IMG/M metagenome (GOLD analysis project Ga0182226, IMG submission 129658) | Miscanthus phyllosphere microbial communities from Michigan, USA - G6R1_MAIN_07NOV2016_LD1 MG | ecosystem: Host-associated > Plants > Phyllosphere > Phylloplane/Leaf | place: USA: Michigan...
ATAAATGTAAATCTTCGACAGCGGACTGAATAGAATAGCCGCAAACAGCACCGACGATACGCCACCCGATGCTCCCAGCGAGTTATAAGCCGGATCGAAGCGGTGCTTCAGGTAGCTGGGAATGTCGGATATCAGAATGCCCGCCAGATAAAACCCGATCAGGTAGATCGGGCCGAGCCCGCCGAACAGGGCAGAAAAGATCTGCTCGATTATGCGGCCGAAGAAATACAGGCTAAGCATGTTGAACAGCAGGTGGCCAACGTCGGCGTGAATGAAGCCCGATGTCAGAAACCGATGGTATTCACCCCGGCTGTAAATCCGGTAGGGGTTCATGAGCCAGCTGTCCAGCAGCGACGGACTGCGCCAGGCCAGAAAACTGGTCAGGGCCGTAACAGTAATGATAAGCAGAATGGTGGTCATGCAGGCAAGTCGTTGTTTACTGCGGTTGTATGACGGTGGTCGACGTCACAAACCAATAACCCGTCACCGCTGGTATTAGTTAGCTTTCGCGCCCAATCAGTTGCTGCACGAAATCGAGCAGTACTGCCTTGCGGGCGGGGTCGGCATCGATGCGGGCGAAACAATCGAACCCACGGGCGAAATAGTCGTCGATGCGTTGTTCAGTCAGCCGGCGAATATTCAGCTGATCGTAGATCGACGTGACGGCCTGTACCTTTTCCGCTTTGTCGAAATCGGTGCGCCGAAGCCAGCCGTCCAGTTCGTCGCGCAACGGGCCTTCGCCTTTTTCCAGTGCTTCGATCAACAGAAACGTCTTTTTGTTGGCAATAATATCGCCCCCCACCTGCTTACCGAACTTGGCCGGATCGCCGTAGACATCGAGCAGATCATCTTTCAATTGAAACCCAATCCCGACATTGACGCCCGCGTCGTACAGCAGGTGAGTCGTTTCCGCATCGGCACCGGCAATCAGCCCGCCCAGTTCGAGCGCAAAGCCCAGCAGCACCGACGTTTTCAGCCGAATCATGTCGATATACTCCGTCTCGGTCACGTCCCAGCGCGTTTCGAAATTCATGTCCAATTGCTGCCCTTCGCACACTTCGGCAGCTGTCCGACTGAAACGCGTCATGACGGTTTTCAGCGCGGTAGCTTCTACGTTCAGCATCAGCTCAAACGCGTTGACCAGCATCACGTCGCCCGACAGGATAGCCGTGTTGGGGTTCCATTTCTCGTGCACGGTCAGATGCCCCCGGCGCAGCGGAGCCTGATCCATGATGTCGTCGTGCATGAGCGTGAAGTTGTGAAACACCTCGACAGCCAGCGCCGGACGTACCGCTTTTTCCCAGTCGTCGGTGAAGAGATAAGCCCCCATCAGCGTCAGCAGGGGCCGTAGCCGCTTGCCGCCCAGACTCATAATGTACCGAATGGGGTCGTATAGTTCGGGCGGATGCTGCCCGTATTGGGTGGTAGTCAGTTCGGTTTGAAGGACGTCGACGAAGGAGTCTATACGCATGGGTAGGGCCAGCGGCCACGTAGGTTGTGGCTCAAAAATAAGGCAAATACCGTCGAAAACCCTAACCCCGGCTGCGGAGTCGGTGCCAGCGGTGCACCGGCGTATCGATTGTGTAGATCAGCCGACCCGACAAAATAAAGTACCCGTCGTTTTTTCCGGGGTTACCCCGATTGTCACCCGGCCTGTTGGGCCGTAACAGCAATTCGCGTTTACGGTCGCTAAGCGCAGCGGCCAGTGGCGTCATCGTCTCGAAATTAGGATACACCGTACTGACGTCGTCTACATAATCGCTCAGCACGTGGGTGTAGGATACTTCCAGCGCCAGTTTGAACCGGTAGCCCGTCACGATCGGTGCGCCGGCGCCGTAACGGATGATCCCGGCAACCCGGCTATAGGCGACCCCTTCCGTATGCAATGGAGCCAGGCTGATCGTTTGCCCCTGGTATGTCGTCTTGGGCGTCATATAGGTCAGACCGGCCCCGGCCAGCAGGTACGGAAAAAACGAGCGGTTTGGATCGTCAGGATTGCGAATGGCCCACTGTACACCCGCCCACAGATCAGGGTTGAGGCTGAAGAACGACAGGTTTTTGACGAAGTTCCGCGTCCTGACCTGACTACCCCGGAGGTAATAGCCCTGCACGTCGGCTCGCAGACTAAGCCGGTTCGAGTACCGATACGTCAGCCCCAGGTTCAAGGCGGCTCCCAGCGCCAGGTGGTTGTAATTGCCGATGACGGCCAGGTCACCGGTATAATAGGTCGTGCCCAGGCCAACCGTTACGGACAGGGTACCGGGGCCTTCTTTCCAGATCGCCGAGCGCTGGGCCAGCGCAGCCGATCCCAGCAGGCAACACACAGCAATTAGCCCCGCTTTTAGTCGTAGTAAACGCAAGAATATACCATTGATACGGTCGGCCAGTCCGACGCTTCAAGGGCACAGTCCACAATCGTACCAGACGCTTTCGCTACCGGTGCCTTACACTGGTTTTATTAATTCATCGAGCAGGTGCATGAGTTGCTGCGGCAGAAATGGCTTCCGTAGAAACCCATCGAAACCAGACGACTGTACCTTTTCCAGCGTTTCAGTGCTGTCGTCGGCGGAGAGCGCGATGATCGGAACATCGGGCTGGATAGTCCGCAGTTGCCCGGCCAGTTCATAGCCATCCAGTTCGGGCATATGCAGATCCAGCAGCATACTCAGGTAAGGCGTCTGTCGAGCTGCGTCGAGGGCCATCACCGGGTCGTTGAACGCGTCGACCTGCCCGCCCTGTTGCGCAATGGCGTGTACCAGCATCTTGGTGTTGAATGGACTATCGTCGACGGCCAGCAGTTTGCCCGCCGTCCGCCAGTCCACGGTTGGGGGTGCCTGGTCAACCGTTGGCAGCGTAAGCCGGAAACCAAAGCAGGAGCCTTTGCCAACTTCGCTCGTTACCTCCATCTGACTGTCCATGAGGTCGATCAACTGGCGGGTGATGGCCAGCCCCAGCCCGGTACCACCGTATTGCCGGGTCGTTGCTGCCGACACCTGCGTGTATTCGTTGAACAGCGTCGCCAGTGACTCCGCCGGAATACCGATACCGGTATCAATCACGTTGATCAGTACCGTCACTGCGTCGGCAGTCTGGTCAACTACGGTAGCCTCAACGCTGACGCCCCCTTCTTTCGTGAACTTAAGTGCGTTGCTGATTAGGTTGATCAATACCTGTAGCAATCGGGTGGCATCGCCCCGCAACTGATGCGGAATCGTTGCGTCGAGTTTGGTAGTGAGTTGCAGGTTTTTCTGCCGGGCCTGCCACGCCTGCATGTCGACAGCCTGATAAATCAGGTCGGCAACCGAGAATGGAATAGCTTCCAGCACTAGCTTACCTGCCTGTAGTTTGCTGTAGTCCAGAATATTGTTCACCAGACTAACCAGCGTCCGGCCCGTCGTCTGGATACGTTGCAGGCTGCTTTGCTGATCGGGGTGCGTGGGCTGCTCAAGTAGCAGTTGCGTGTACCCTTCCAGCGCGTGCAGGGGCGTCCGGATTTCGTGGCTCAGCGTGGCCAGCAGATGCGCTTTCTGATGCGCCAGGGCTTCCGCTTCGGACCGGGCTACGCGCAGATTATTATTTGTCCGGTGCAACTCCATCAGCAGCGCCACCTGATCGGCCAGGGCTTTCAGCGCGGTATGTTGCTCAGGTGTTAACTGACGCGGCTTTTGATCGATCACGCACAATGAGCCGATGGCGTAGCCCTCCGACGAGCGCAGCGGTACACCGGCATAGAAACTAACGTTTGGGTTACCGATGACCGACGGATGGTCCCAGAACCGCGTGTCCTTCTGCATATTCTCAATGATCAGCGGCCCTGACTGATTGATCGTGTGCGCGCAGAACGACAAATCACGCGGAATATAATCGATGTCGATGCCATGGCTCGATTTCACCCATTGTCGGTCCTGATCGATCAGGCTCACCATCGCGAACGGAGTCAGACAAAGTTGCGAGGCAATGTGCGAGACCCGGTCGTACTCGACCTCTCGGGGCGTATCAAGCAGCTTGTACTGATAAAGCGACGCAAGGCGTTGTAGTTCATCAGCAGGAATAGGCGCTTTTTGCATTAGTCGGAAAAGTAGCGTTGATCATGGGGCCGATTGTCTTTTTCGTAACCGCACGCCAGCCTCACCACGTTAGTCAGAACGCCCCGTACAAAAAGCGTACTAACCGACACAAAAGAGTGGACATTGCGATGAATTACAGGCTAATTCACGAATTGACCCCTGTGGAGCATGTACGATCAGCTTATAGTTCGCCGATGTCTTCGTTCCAGAGCGTTGGTTTATCGGCGATGAACTGCGCCATCATCTCGACACACTCCGGCAAATCAAGATCGATTACCTCAACACCGTGCTGCTCCATGAAGGCCCGCGCCCCGGCAAACGTCCGTGACTCGCCGACGATCACTTTCGGAATTTTAAACTGTACGATGGTTCCCGCGCACATGTAACAGGGCATCAGCGTGGAGTAAATAACCGTATCTCGGAATGAGCCGACCCGGCCAGCATTGTTCAGACAATCCATTTCGCCATGCAGAATGGGGTTGTCTTCCTGCACCCGTTTGTTATGGCCCGCAGCTACGAGTTCACCCTTCTTTACCAGTGCCGAGCCAATGGGTATCCCGCCCTCGCTCAGGCTTTTCCGGGCTTGCCGGATAGCCTCTTCCATAAATTCGTCCATGGTATCAGTTTTCGGTTTTCTGTTTACAGTTTTCGGTTGCACCGGCCGGCTTTTCCAGGGAAGCACGAAAACTACGAACTCCACACCGTAAACCGTATACGGTAAACCGAAAACGGGTTTAAAAGCGAAAGCTTAAGCGATGGTACGGTGTCTGTCCAAATTGCCGGATGGCGTCGCGGTGAAGGGGGGTCGGATAGCCCGCGTTCTGTGCCCAGCCATAGGCCGGGTAGTCAGTTCCCAGTTGGGTCATCAGTTCGTCGCGGTAGGTTTTGGCCAGCACGGAAGCCGCAGCAATCGACAGAAAAAGGCTGTCGCCCTTTACGATGCAGGTATGGGGCAGCAGCGGATACGGCACAAAGCGGTTTCCATCAACCAGCAGATGCTGGGGATGCGGCAACTCCGGGCGGCCGACGAGTTGATCGACGGCATGATGCATGGCCAGAAACGACGCCTTCAAAATATTGATCCGGTCGATCTCGGCGGGCGACACCTCGGCAATCGCCCAGTTCAGCGCGTCGCGTTCAATGTCGAGCCGGACCCGCTCCCGTTGCCGCCGGGACAGTTGTTTGGAATCGGTCAGTATCGGATGCTGGTAGTCGGGGGGCAGAATAACCGCTGCCGCCACGACCGGCCCGGCCAGACAGCCCCGCCCGACCTCGTCGAGCCCGGCCTCAATCAGTGTCGCGTTATAGTGGGGTTTGAGCATGTACGTTTGTGGTTGGTGGTTTTCGGTATTCAGTTTACGGTAGCTGACGCTAGAGGGCTTACACGTTGTCCACCATAAACCGTATACCGAAAACCGTAAACCCTAATCTTCCAGCACATTGCCGAAGATGGTTAGTTTCAGAAGCATCACGAACAGCAGAAACGAAATGCCCCAGTAGAGATAGATTCGGTAATAGTCGCGCACGTCTTCGTAAACCCGAATCTGGACAGGGGCTTTTTCGAGCCGGTCGATCTGCGCGAAAACCGCCCGCAAGCGCCGGGCGTCGGCCGCGCGGAAGTAGCTGCCCGCCCCCGTCGTCGCGACGGTTTTCAGGATACCTTCGTCGACGGCGGCCTCGCTATTCTGCCCCGATAACCGCCCGACGGCAACAGTATAGATGCGGATACCGAACGCCCGCGCCAGTCGGGCTGCCGTCAGCGGGTCCAGGTTACCAGCCGTATTGTCGCCGTCGCTCAGGAGAATGATGACTTTACTGCGCGTATTGGTGGCCGCTTGCAGTGAATCGGCGGGGGGCGCAGCCGGATCGCGGAGTGGCGACTCCCGGAGTGGCGACTCCCGCAGGCGGTTGATGCAACGTGCCAGGGCGTCGCCAATCGCCGTGCCCGACGTACGAATCAGTTGGTCGTTCAGTTCACCGACGTATTGTTTCAGCACGACATAGTCCGTCGTGAGCGGGCAAAGCGTGAACGCTTCCCCGGCGAAAGCGACTAACCCGATACGGTCGTTCCGGCGACCGTCGATAAACTGTTGCGCCAGCTTGCGCGCTACCGCCAGTCGGTTGGGCGGCAAATCGGTATCGGTCATCGACGCCGACACGTCCATCGCCAGCATGATATCAATACCCAGCGATTCTTCTTCCCGCTTCTCCCGCACTAGCTGCGGCCGGGCCAGCGCGACCAATAACAGACTCATGGCCAGAAACATAGACAACGGCAACAGGTAGCGCAGCCCGCTGACAAGCTGCTGTAGCCACGACATCGGTACCGGCCCGCTGTTCCTGCGCTTGTCATTCCCCGACAGGACCAGTCGCTGCCGGGTAGCCCGGTAGAGGTATTGCCGCAGCAGAAACAGCAGCAATGTAGCCGGAATCAGGTAGAGTGCCAGCGGATGCGCGAAGCGAAACGCCTGCCAGACGGTGGGGCTAAACCAGTGAAGCGAATACCAGGCGTCCATATCAGTACGGTTCGTCGGTTTGTGGTTCGGGCGTGTTCGGAACCGGTTTCAGAATCCGTTGCCGACACCGGACGTAGGTTTGTTCGGCGACATCGCGCAGCACGCGAAGCGCCCCTGCCGACTGCTCCGAGAAAGCCCCGCCGTAAATCATCCGGTCGGTGGTACGCAAGGCGTCGGCTACCCGATCATCGCCGGTCAGGTCGGCGATTTCCGACGTCGTCAGCGCAGCATACGCCTGCCCCGATAGCTGCCCCATGTACGCTTTCCAGCTCACCGTTACCTGATTGGCCGTGTCGGCAATCGTTTCGCCGGACAGGTTGGTCGTCAGCCGGTCGTGCTCGGTCAGGAAGCGGTTATGCCGTCGGCTCAGCTGATACAGCCGGCCCTGTTGCCGCAGCCATTTGCCGAACAGCAGCAGCAACAGCAACAGCCCAAGGCAAAGCAGGCCCACCACCTGAAGCAGCCGGGGATAGTTGAACTGTTGCCGCAACGGAGCCAGCCGCGTGTCAGACGCCAGCGTCGTTGCCATTGGCTGTCCGGGCCGGGTCTTCAACCGCGAGCGCAGAAACACCGTGTCGGGCCGCGATTCGATCGTCGTACAGTCAGCCGCGTTGATGAGCCGGACCGATGGCTGTATGGTCTGTAGTGGATCGACACTAAACGACACCAGCGTGTAAACGGCACTGTCGCGGCTGAGCGACCCAGTCGTTAGTGTCGGGGTACTGGTTACCAGCGTCACGCGAAACGGGCGAAACTGCGTAGCCGTATCGGGAAACAGCACGTCGACGCCCGACGCGTGGTGGTACGAAAATGTGTACTGAAACGGGCGGCCAATCTCAATACTGTCGGTGAGGAAACGACCGACGGGCAGCCCCGCCGGCTGGGGTTGTGCCCACAGCGTCCCGCCCGTCAGGCCAATGGCAAGCAACAGCAGTACGAGTCGGTTCATCTATTGGTATTTACGCACCCGAAATAAGTCGATCAGCCGGGGAATAAAGTCTTCCTGCGATTCGAGGGCCAGGTAATTGGCGTTGTATTGCCGACACAACCGTTCGAGTTGCCGCTGATTGGTCTGAAACGATTCACGCAGCTGATTCCGAAACGCCATCGACGACGTGTTGACCCAGCTAACCCGCCCCGTTTCCGCGTCGTGGACCGGGATGATGCCCAGCCGGGGCAGGTTCACTTCCCGCCGGTCGTAGAGGTGAACCACGACCAGATCGTGTTTGCGGGCCAGCGCTTTCAGGTTATGCTCGTAGCCGGTGTCAATAAAATCGGACAGCAGAATGACAACGCTGCGCCGTTTCAGGATATTGAGCGTAAACAGTAACGCATCGGCGATGTTGGTACGCGTCGATTGCGGCTCCAGCGCCAGCAGACTCGTAATCAGCTGATAGCCGGTTTTCATCGTACTGGCCGGCTTGATGTAGCACTCTTTCTGGTCGGAAAAGCAGTACATCCCAACGTGGCTGGCTTCGCGAATGGCCGACATCGCCAGTACGCCCGTTACGTCGCGCGTCGTATCGAGTTTAAGCCGCTGCCGGGGGCCTACCTGCTGCGACGCACTCACGTCGACGACGAAGAAAACGGTCTGGTCTTTTTCCTCCCGGAATACCTTTACGAACGTGCCGTGCCCTTTCGACGACACGTTCCAGTCGATGGCCCGCACATCGTCGCCGTACTGGTAAGTGCGCAGATCGCTGAATTCAAGTCCCGTGCCTTTAAAGACCGAGCGAAACGTGCCGCGCATCTGCGAATTCACCGCTTTTCGAATCTGAATATCGAAGTGGCGGATTCGGGCCAGAAACTCATCGATCTGCATTCGGTGTTAGGCTTTTTTAACGGGCACGTCCGAACTTTGCCCGATAGGATTAGCTTACAAAAGTAAGGGTAAAATCCATGTACAGACTCGTGAACACACAAACCGTCCGGCACGGCTGGTGCCTGCTCAGCCTGCTGTTGCTGCTGGGCTGTCAGGCACCGGAAGACCAAAAGCCCGACGACCTGATTCCGGAAGACCGGATGGCCGATATTCTGACGCAGGTTCACCTGGCTGAATCGCAGACGAGCCGCCTGAGCTTAGGGTCGACCGACTCATCGCGGGTCGCTTACAAACACATCGAGGCCAAGTTATTCCAGAAGATGAAGGTCGACACGGCGGCTTATTCGCGCAGCTTTATCTTTTATTCATCGCATCCGAAGTACCTGGAGCGTATTTATCAGAACGTGGTCGATCAGTTGAAGAAAAAGACCGGTCAGGTTGATACGCTGCGCAAATCATGAGCATCGGTATTATCGGCGCGGGTATTTCCGGGCTCACGCTGGCCCACGCGCTACAACAACAGGGTATCCCCTACCACCTCTGGGAAGCCAACGACCGGGCCGGTGGCTACATCGGTTCGGCCTGGGAACAGGGGCCCGACGGACAAGCGTATCTGCGCGAACTGGGGCCTAACTCCCTGCTGGGTGATGCAGCCTTATTAACCTGGCTGGACGGTTTGGGCCTGACACCCGAAATCGTCTTCAGCAACGAGGTCAGCAAGCATCGCTACATCTACCGCAACGGGCAGTACCGTGAATTACCCGGTACCCCACCCGCCTTGCTGCTGGGTTCGTTTTTCAGCCTACGTACCAAGCTGGCGGCCCTGCGCGAATTATGGAACAAAACCACTTCGCCCCCCGGCGAAACACTCGGTCAGTTTTTCCGGCGTCGGTTCAGCCCGGAAGTGGTCGACTACGCACTCGGCCCCTTCGTAGCGGGTATCTACGCGGGCGACCCGGAACAACTGCTGGTTGCCGAAACGTTTCCGTCGCTGCTGGCGTATGAACGGGATTATAGTTCGATTCTTCGGGGGCTGATCAAGAATCAGGGAAAGACCGAGCGAAAAAAGTCGTTCAGCTTTCGCAATGGCATGCAGACGCTGACTGATGCGCTGGCGACATCGCTGACGGGGCTGTCGCTGGCGGATCCGGTCAGCCAAATCGAGCGACGCGCCGACGGCTGGCTGGTCACGGCTCCGTCGGGAACGGCGCAGGTTGATCAGCTGGTGATTGCGACGAACACCGAAGCCGCAGCCCGCTTGCTGGATACGCTGGCACCCAATCTGGCCGACGCACTCCGGCAAATTAATTATCCACCGATGACGGCCGTTCACACGGTCTATAAACGCGCCGACGTCAGTCATCCGCTCGACGGCTTCGGTGGCCTGAACCCGAAGGTGGAAGGCCGGTTTGCCGCAGGGCATATCTGGAGCAGCTCGGTATTTGCCGGGCGCTGCCCCGACGATGAAGTCCTGCTGACAACGTTTGTCGGTGGGCAGCAATCGGCAGACAATGCACGGCTGAGCGATGAGATCATCGGCCGACGCGTGCATCAGGAACTGGTCGACGGCTTCGGTATCCGGGCCGAGGGGCCCGTCTGGCAGTCGGTATTTCGGTGGGCGCGCGCCATTCCCCAGTACGACGCCCAGCTGGCCGCGCTTCGGCAGCAGCTCGACACGCTGACGGTACCGAACCTGACGGTCTGCGCGAACTGGTACGGTGGCGTTTCGCTGGCCGACTGTATCGGCAAAGCCCGTACCCTGGCCGACAAATTGGCCGCTACGTCACCGATTAAGAAATTTTAACGATTAATTTGTACGGAAAACAGGACGGTCATTGTTTATCTTACAAAGCCACTTGTTACCTATTACGCCCAATCCCGTGAAAGATCGCCTGGTTGTTATTCCCACTTATAACGAAATCGAGAACATCGAAGCCATTATCCGTAAGGTGCTTAGCCTGCCTGTGCCGTTCGACCTGCTCATCGTCGACGACGGTTCACCCGACGGGACGGCGCAGCGGGTGCGTGACTTGCAGGATGAATTTGCGGGTCGGCTGTACATGCTCGAACGGCGGGGTAAGCTGGGACTGGGAACGGCTTACATCGACGGGTTCAAATGGGCACTCTCGCGGGGCTACAATTACCTGTTTGAGATGGACGCCGACTTCTCGCACAACCCCGACGATCTGGTCAATCTCTACCGGGCCTGCTCGGAAGGGGGTGCCGACGTAGCGGTCGGGTCGCGGTATATTCGGGGGGTCAACGTCGTCAACTGGCCGATGGGTCGGGTGCTGATGTCGTATTTCGCCGGTGTCTATGTTCGGTTCATCACCGGCATGAACATCATGGACCCCACGGCGGGCTTCATCTGCTACCGACGCGAGGTGCTGGAGATCATCCTGCATAACCCCATCAAATTTGTTGGCTACGCGTTTCAGATCGAGATGAAATTTACCTGCTGGAAATACGGGTTTCGGCTGGTCGAAGTGCCGATCATCTTTACGGACCGGACGAAGGGCGTTTCCAAAATGTCGTCGCGCATTTTTAAAGAAGCCGTTTTTGGTGTGATACAGATGAAAATAAGCAGCTTTTTTCGCCACTACGTTCCTCGAAAACCAAGCGTCACCGTCGCCGAACCGGTCGACGTCTTATAACACGTACTCTCTTCTGAAAAAGCGCCCACAACGAGGGCGCTTTTTTTGTTTTTCATCGGCAATCAGGCGGCTTGAATAACCAAAAATTCAGTCGACTATCCCTTTACGCGTCAGCTAGTTAGTGCAAAATTTCACGAATTAACAAAGCACTACCCCTTCTTATACTTCTTCTACAGAAATTATAGTTAATATTACTTTTACCTACGGATGTAGGCTAATTCTCTCTCTATATACGCCGTATTTTCTATGGAAAAACTTGCTACTCAGCCACTGGCGCGAAAGCGTCGTCAGGCGACACTATTAGTTGTCGAAGACAATGCGGATCAATGGTCCGTTATTAAGTGGGCGCTGAAGGAACGCTTTCCCGAAGTAGAACCAATTTGGGTAGCTACGGCCGCCCAGGCAATGCTGTATCTGGAAAGCTGCGACAATGAACTGGCTAAGCTACCCCGCCTGATCTTTCTGGATTTATACCTACCCACGCGCGAAGCGGGCTGGCAATTGCTACAGGTCGTTAAGACGCACTATCTCTACCGGGAGATCCCCGTCATCACGCTAAGTGCATCCACCGACCGGGAAGACGTACTTGAATCGTACATGCTGCGTAGCAACTCGTACATGGTTAAGCCGAGTAGCCTCGATAAGTGGGCGGAGTGTATTTCGGCCTTCCGGCATTACTGGTGGGATGCCGTTACGCTTCCTAAACTGGCCTGACCGGCATCAGGGTCGTCTGTTCAGGTGCAGCCAATAGTGACAAAGGGATTCCAGCAGACTGACGAGTCGGTCGAAGTCGGTTGGCTTCCGCAGCACAAAGCTGGCTCCCGTTTCATAACAGGCATCTACGTCGGCCTGCTGATCTGTATTGCTTAGCACGACCACCGGCACGTAAGGCCATTGCCCAGCCTGTCGGATAAATTGTAGCATAGCGACCCCGTCGCGGCCAGGCATGTGCAGGTCCAGCAACAGCAGGTCGGGTGGGCAGGGCAGGCTTCCCGTCGCTACGGCCTCGCAGAGCGCATCGCCACTGGCGAAAAACTGAACATCGTATTGCGGCAAAAAACGGGTAAATACCTTCCCGAGTAGCGTACGATAATCAGCGGCATCGTCGACGACGTAAATTGTACTAGGCATTGTCCCGCAACGGTTGGTGAACCTATAGTTGGACTACCTGGCGCACTTACAGTCACGGATATACGTCGGGAAGAGCGCCACCAGCGTAGTGCGTAGGAAATGTGAGGGTGAAGCGGGTACCCACATCAGGCTGACTGTCGACGTGCAGTTGGCCATCGAGCAACTGACAGAGCTGTCGGGTAATTGTCAAGCCAATACCTTCCCCCCGGTCTGCCGATGGCGACACCGACAGGCCGGGGCCGGTATCGGCAACGACTAATTCCCACTGATCGTCGTCGACCCCCAGTTGCCAGGCAATCGACACGCTGCCGCGCTGCGTATACTTTATCGCGTTCAGCAGCAGATTCTGGGCAATGCGGTTCAGCTTCATACTAT
>Ga0182226_1000158_pt1 | contig 12495 bp, 11 predicted proteins | sample G6R1MG_27_FD_129658 | JGI IMG/M metagenome (GOLD analysis project Ga0182226, IMG submission 129658) | Miscanthus phyllosphere microbial communities from Michigan, USA - G6R1_MAIN_07NOV2016_LD1 MG | ecosystem: Host-associated > Plants > Phyllosphere > Phylloplane/Leaf | place: USA: Michigan...
CGTGAACGTCGCTCCGCCCGTCTCGGCCAGAACCTTCGTGATCGCCGCCGTCAAAGACGTCTTGCCGTGGTCGACGTGACCGATCGTCCCGATGTTGCAGTGCGGCTTCGTACGCGAGAATTTCTCTTTGGCCATCGTCTCTTTCCTGCGGCAAGCTCACACGAGCGGACGCCCGGTCAGTCGCTCGAAATCCCATCGAGCCGGGCGAAAGACGCGGCTCGCTTAGAGGCTCCAAGTCCTTTGATCAAGGGTTTTGCCTTTGATCAAGGGTTTTGCCTTTGATCAAGGGTTTTGCCGGCAATCGGGCGTCGGGCGGTCCCGGCTCGGACGGCTCATGCGAGCGGGCGCTTCACCGGGGAGGCGGCCAGGAGGGCCGGCTTGTCGACGCCCAGGGCCTCGGCGATCTCGTCGAGGGCGGTGGCTTCGAGGGGCGAGATGCCGTCGAGGTCGGCGACGTCGGCGGCAACCAGGAAGGCCGCGGCGCGCATGTCCGCGTCCCGCTCGTGGAGTCCGGCGATCCGACGCAGGTTCTCCGCCCGCCCCGCCCGGGTCCGCGCCCGGGCGATGCCGTCGTAGAGTTCGCTCTCCAGCATCAAGCGGTCGTAGCCCTTCTCCACGATGGGATTGGCCTGGATGCCGGCAAGCGCCGTGTCGAACTCGTCCCCCGCCACCTCGCCGTCGGCGACGATGACGTTGGCGGCGGCCGAGACCATGGCCTGCATCAGAACCGTGTCGCCCGCATAGGCGGTGACGGTCTGGCTGAAGCGGGAGACGAGGTCCTGGAGGATCTTCATGATCGGGATGTCGCTGGAGGGATCGGAGGCTGCCGGCGACCTCGCCCGTCCGTGCCGGGAAGGCAAGGCCCGTCGCGCCGCCTCAGAACAGGGCCACGAGGGTGACGCCCGCGATCATGAGGAGGCCACCGACGATTCGCCACGGGTTCGCCGCATGGACGGAAAAGCCGATCCAGCCGAAATGGTCGAGGACGATCGAGGTTGCGACCCCGGCGGTGACGAGGAGCCCGAGGAAGGGGGCGGCGCCGATGGCCTGGGCGGCGAAGAACTGCGACAGCACCACGAGGGCGCCGAGGCATCCGCCGAACCAGGCCCAGGCCGGCACCTGCGCCGCCTGGGCGAGGCCCGGCAGGTGGAAGCGCCCGAGGGCGAGGCCGGTGAGCAGCAGGGTGGATCCGGTGCCGAGGGCCACCACGAGGCCGGCGGCGAAGGGTTGGCCCAGGGCCTTGGCGAGGGTGGCGTTGGTGCCGCCCTGGACGGCGTTGGCGATGCCGGCCAGAAGCGCGAGGCCATAGAGGTACCACATGGGAATCCCGGCTCGATCGGTCCCGTTCGGCTCGGCGCGGTGCGCGTCGGGTGGTGGGCGATTCCCCATCAGTTAGGGCAGCGGCGGGGACACATGACGAAAGAAACGGGACGCGACGCCGCAGCGGCGGGCGTGGAGGCCGGCTTCGATCTGCGCACGCTCCTGCGGCGGGCGACGTCGGACGCCCATCACCGCCTCGATGCGGGCTGGGGGAATCACGATTTCGCGAACCGTCAGGACTACGAGACCTTCCTCGCCGCCATGGCGGCGGCGCTGCTGCCCCTCGAGGCGGATCTCGATCTGGCCCCCGAGGGGACGGTGCCGGCCGATTGGCCGGAGCGCCGCCGCGGCGGCGCGATCCTCGCCGATCTCGCCGCCCTCGGCCGGCCGGTGCCGCCGGATCCGGTTGCGCCCCGAGCCCCGGCCCGGGCCGAGATCCCCGGGCTGCTCTACGTCCTCGAAGGCTCGCGCCTCGGCGGCCAGCTTCTCCTGCGCCGGGCGCTTTCGAGTTCCGATCCCCTCGTTCGCGACAGCACCCGGTTTCTCCGGCACGGCGAGGGCCTGCGCCTGTGGCCGAGCTTCACGATCTGGCTCGGCGCGCGCCCTCCGGCGGACGCCGAGGGGGCGGTCGCCGGCGCGCTGCGGGCCTTCGCGCTGTTCGAGGCGGCGCAGGCCGGACAAGCCTGAGCCGGCGGGCGATCCCGAGGCATCGCAAGGCCCGACGTCGATTCCCGTGTTCGCCCGCCCCCATGGCGGATCGGGACGTGCAGCTGGCGCAGCATGGTCGAAGTGCCGGTCCGGGGCGCAGAATCCGGGATGTGGAGCGGAAGGTGGAGCCGCACCGATCCTTCGCCGGATCTTCGCGCGGGCGTGCCGAAGCATGGCCCTTGCCGGTCCGGCCCAAGCGACATGGCGCAGCGCGGCAAAAGCACCGGTTTTATATTACGGCTTGTTGTCGACTGTTCTATTGGCTTGTTTTTCGAGAATAAGTTCCGGCTGAGGTTGGGCGAATACAAATGTGATCGATCTTTTTCCCGATCTTTTGAAAAAATGAACGCGTCTTGGCCCTATAAGGGCGCATGCTGCGCGCACTCATGCCCTTCCTGGAACGCCAAGCCGTCGACTCCATCCTGGCGGCCGTCATCCTCTGCGCCCTCAGCGCCGGGTTGATGATGCACCTCCTCCACCGGGTCGAGGGTAGATCCGGCGGGCGGGGTCCGTGGCTCTGCAGCACCGCCCTCGCGGCCGGCCTCGGCGTGTGGACCACCCACTTCCTCGCCATGCTGGGATACCGGACCGACCTCGTCCTCGGATACGATTTCGCCACCACCCTCGCGTCGGCGGCCGTCGCCGTCCTCGTGGTCGGCGTCCCGTTCGCCCTGTCGGGCCTGCCGGAGCGGCGCGCGATCCGCGCCCTCCTCGGCGCCGTCTCGGGGGCCGGCATCGGTGTGATGCATCTCGTCGGTATGGCGGCCCTGGAGGGCTGCACGCAGGCCCAGTCCCCCGCCGTCAACGCCCTCGCCTGCCTCGTGGGGGCCGCCTGCATGGGGCTCCTGCGCGGCCTGCCGCGCCTGCGCTACCCGTACGACACCCTCGTCGCCTGCCCGCTCATCGTCTCCGCCGTCTGCGGCGTGCATTTCACCGCCCTGGTCGGGACGGTGATCGAGGGGCGGTCGGTCGGCGGCGGGCTGCCGAACGTCCAGGTGGCCCTGAGCGTCCTGACGTCGGCCGGTGCGGCGCTCCTCATGGCGGGGGCCTTCCTCGCCCTGGCGGCGACGCGCCGGTTCGAGGAGCGGGAGGCGGCGCACCTGCGCGTCCTCGCCACGGCCCTGCAGAGCATGTCGAACGGCCTCCTGAAGATCGCCTCCGACGGCACGATCCAGCTCTACAACGCGCGCCTCTGCGCCCTGATCGGCGTTGCGCCCGAGGCGGTGTCCGTGGGCATGCGCCTCGAAAGGTTTCTCGCCGTGGCGGGAGCGGCCAACGGCTGGGATGACGCCCGCGTCGACCGAGTCGTGCAGAACCATTGGATCTGGATGGCCAAGGACACGGAGACGCGCGTCGAGCACCATTTCGACAGCGGCCGCATCCTGTCCATCGTCTGCCAGCCGGTGACGGACGGGGCCATCCTCACCTACGACGACGTGACGCGGGTCATGCGTGCTCAGGAGGAGATCTCCCACCTCGCCTCGCACGATCCCCTGACGGGGTTGGCCAACCGGCACGCCTTGGGCGAGCGGATGCTGGCCGAGCACCGCGACCACGGGGCGCCGACCCTGCTGCTCGTCGACCTCGACCGCTTCAAGTCCGTCAACGACACGTTCGGGCACGGCGTGGGGGACAGGCTCCTCGTGGCGGTGGCGACCCGCCTGCGCGGTCTCGTCGAGGCCGGGACCGTCGCCCGGCTCGGCGGCGACGAACTGGCGATCCTCACGCGCGGCGATGCGGCGGCGGGAATGGCCCTGGCCGAGCGGATCGTGGCCGCGATCGAGATTCCTCTCGTCCTCGACGGGATCACCATCGTCGTCGGCTGCAGCGTCGGCGTCTGCGGCGGCGCGGACGGCACCGGCCCGGAGGATCTCATGCAGCGGGCCGAGATCGCCCTGTACGAGGCCAAGCGGCGCGGGCGCGGGCAGGCGGTCTGCTACCAGCCCGGCATGGTGGAGGCCATCGCCGCGCGCGGCCACCTCGAGAACGACCTGCATCAGGCCGTTGCCCTGCGGCAGTTCCATCTCGTCTACCAGCCGATCCTGTCCCTCGCGAACGATCGGGTGGTTTCGTTCGAAACCCTGATCCGCTGGACGCATCCGCAACGCGGGGTGATTCCGCCGGACCGGTTCATTCCCCTCGCGGAGGAGAGCGGGCTGATCGTCGCAATCGGCAAGTGGGTGCTGGAGCAGGCCTGCCGGGAGGCCGCCGGCTGGCCCGCCGAGCAGCACCTCGCCGTCAACGTTTCGGCGGTGCAACTGCGCTCGCCCCTGCTTCTCGCGCACGTGTCCGACGCCCTGGCGCAGAGCGGCCTCGCCCCCCAGCGCCTCGAACTCGAACTCACCGAGACGGCCCTCGTGGGCGACGAGCGCCAGATCGCCCACACCCTGGCGGCCCTGCGCGGGCGCGGCATCCGGATCGCCATGGACGATTTTGGGACGGGCTACTCGTCGCTCGCCCACCTGCGCGACCTGCCCCTCGACCGCATCAAGATCGACCGGAGTTTCGTCGCCGCCGCCCTGCACGACCGGCAGTCCCTGGCCGTGGTCAAGGCCGTGGCCCAGATCGGCCGGGATCTGGAGATCCCCACGGTGGCCGAGGGGGTGGAGACCCGGGAGCAGCTCGATTTCCTGCGTGAGATCGGCTGCGATGCCGTTCAGGGCTATTTCATCGGCCGGCCCGCCTTCCCGCCCCGGGTGGATTTCCCGGGCGTGGCCGGTTGCGCCGGGCCGGCAAGCCCCGCCGATCCGGAAGGTCTGGCCGCCTGAGGTCGGCGCCCTGCCCGTTCCACCGGGCGGGCGCGGTCCGGTGGCGCGGGAACCTGTCCGAGCACCGCGGCTTGGTTCCGCACAGGCCAACACGGGAGCGAAACGATGAGCCAGACCGAGACGCCGGACCAGCCCACCCAGCAATCCGGCCAGATTCCCTCGCCTCGGGAGGAATCGAAGGCCGAGCCGCACCCGGCGATCCCGCAGGAGGACGATCCGGAGATCGAGAAGACGGAAGAGCAGCCGAGCTGAGGCGCGCCATGGACAGCCCCGCAGCCCAGGGCGCACCGGACGGATCGGTGATCCGCCGCGATGCGCCGCGACCGGACCTTCTCGCCTTCGAGATCCGTGACAAGATCACCAAGGCCGACATCGAGTGGATGTCGGCGCGCACCGACGAGGCCATGCAGGCCCTCGATAAGATCGACATGCTGATCATCATGTCGAACTACGAGGGCTCCGACCTCGGCGCGACCTTCGACGGGTATGCGGCGAGCGTGAAGGTGCGCTCCGTCGCCCATATCCGGCGCTACGTCGTGGTCGGTGCGCCGGCCTTCGCCAAGGCGATGATCAACCTCTCGGGCTTCGTCATGCCGGTGGAGACCAAGACGTTCGACCTCGAGGAGGAACCGGCGGCCTGGGCCTGGCTGGCGCAGGATCCGTCGCGGACCGCCTGAGCGGACGACGGGATCGCCTCACGCACGCTCGCCCCATGGCCCGAGGGGCGGGCGGAGCCGATCGACGGTCGTTATTTGGAAGGGGATGGAGCGGGTACCGGGAATCGAACCCGGGTATTCAGCTTGGAAGGCTGCTGCTCTACCATTGAGCTACACCCGCATCGGGGCCGTGGCCGCCGAGGGTCGAGACGGGGAGCCTGAACGGGAGCCCGCGATCTCGGAAGTGGTTTGGTGGGGGAAGTAGGACTCGAACCTACGAAGCTTACGCAGCGGATTTACAGTCCGCCCCCTTTGCCGCTCGGGACATTCCCCCAAACCGCCGCTGCCCGTGGGCAGCGCGCGGGTCCTTATGATGAGGCCTCGCGCGGGTGTCAACGGGGATCGCGGCAGAGTTTGCATCGCGCCGTTTGCGAGGGCCGGGGCCTGCTCAATCGATGGCGGCGAGGTCGCAGATCCGGATCTGGGCGCGGTCGGCCCCGCGCCAGCTGTCCACCGCGAGGGTGCCGGCGACGTGGAATTCCCGGCCGATGCCGGCGAGGATGGCCTGACCCAGGGGGCCCTGCGCCGCCCGAAAGCAGATGGCGCCCACGGTCTGGCCGTCGCGGCTGCGCAGGCGGGCGCGGACATGGCCGTTGCCGACGATTCCCGCATCGACGATGCGGTGGCGCGGCAGGGCGAAGACGGGTTCCGGGGCGCCCGAGCCGAACGGCCCGGCGCGCTGGAGCAGGCGCACCACCTCGGCCGTGGCGCCGCCCGCGCTCACGGTGCCGTCGAGCAGAAGCGCCTCGACGGCGCGCGCCTCCCGCACCGCCTGCGCGAGGTCGCGGGCGAGGAAGTCCGAGAACGCGCCCGTGTCGGGGCTTCCCAGGGTGATGCCCGCCGCCATGGCGTGCCCGCCGCCCTTGAGGGCGAGGCCCGCCTCCACCGCCGCCCGCACGGCCCGGCCGAGGTCGGCCCCCGCGATCGACCGGCCCGAGCCCGTGGCGGTGCCGTCGGGCCGGATCGCGAAGGCGAAGGCGGGGCGGCCGAAGCGCTCCTTGAGGCGGGCGGCGATGAGACCGACGACGCCGGGATGCCAATCGGCCGAGGCCGCCACCAGCACGGGGCGGTCGGGGTCGCCGGTCAGCGCATGGTCCATCTCGGCCTCGGCGGCGGCTACGGCTTCGGCCTCGATGGCCTGGCGCTCGCGGTTGAGCCGGTCGAGTTCGGCGGCGATGCGGGCCGCCTCCGCCGCGTCGGGCGTGGTGAGGAGCCGGGCGCCGAGGCCGGCTTCGCCGATGCGCCCGCCGGCATTGATGCGCGGGCCGACGAGGTAGCCGAGGTGCCAGGCTTCCGGTGCCTCGCTCAGGGCGGCGGCGTCGAACAGGGCCGCAAGGCCGGGGCGGCCGCGCCCGCGCATCACCTTCAGGCCCTGCACCACGAAGGCGCGGTTGAGGCCGGTCAGCGGCACCACGTCGGCGACGGTGGCGAGAGCCACGAGGTCGAGGGCGGCGGTGAGATCGGGCAGGCGCGTCTCCGCCAGGCCGTCCCGGCGCAGGCGCCGGTTGAGGGCCACGAGGGTGAGGAAGACCACGCCCGCCGCGCAGAGATGGCCGAGCCCCGACAGGTCGTCGAGGCGGTTCGGGTTCACCAGGGCCTCGGCCGGCGGCAGGATCTCGGGGGCGCCGTGGTGGTCGAGGACGATGACGTCGAGGCCGAGCGCCTTCGCGGCCTCCAGGGGCGCGTGGCCGCTGGTGCCGCAATCGACGCAGACCAGGAGGGTGGCGCCGGCCTCCCACAGGGCCGTGACGGCGGCGGCGTTCGGCCCGTAGCCCTCGGTGATGCGATCGGGGATGTGGATGCGGACATCGAGGCCGAAGCCCCGCAGATAGGCGGCGAGGAGGGCGGCGGAGGCGGCCCCGTCCACGTCGTAATCGCCGAAGATCGCCACGGTCTCGACCCTGGCGACGGCGCGGGCGAGGCGGGCGGCCGCCGCCTCCATGTCCACGAGGCAGGCGGGGTCCGGCATCAGGTCGCGCAGGCGCGGGTTGAGGTGGGCGTCGGCCTCCCCCGGCCGGATGCCGCGTCCGGACAGCACCCGGGCCAGGAGGTCCGGCAGGCCGTGGGCCTGCGTCATGGTGGCGGCGTAGGCCTGCAGCGCCGGATCGGCGCAGCGGTCGCGCCACGGACGCCCCAGCACCGAGCGGGACACGTCGAGGAAGGCACGGGGGGACTCGGCTGACACGCGGCGCTTCTTCTCCGGTCGTGAGGCCCCACTCCGAAACGAAGACGGGGCCGGCGATGGACGCCGACCCCGTATCCTGTCCGGCCGGCGCGGGCGAGGCCCGCACCGGATTCAGGTGTTTCAGAGGTTCTTGACGATGGCGTCGACGACCTTCTTGGCGTCGCCGAACAGCATCATGGTGTTGTCGCGGAAGAACACCTCGTTCTCGACGCCGGCATAGCCCGAGCCCATGCCGCGCTTGATGAACAGCACGGTCTTGGCCTTCTCGACGTCGAGGATCGGCATGCCGTAGATCGGCGAGGTCTTGTCGGTCTTGGCGGCCGGGTTGGTGACGTCGTTGGCGCCGATGACGAAGGCGACGTCGGCCTGCGGGAAGTCGCCGTTGATGTCCTCGAGCTCGTGGACCTCGTCGTAGGGCACGTTGGCCTCGGCCAGCAGCACGTTCATGTGGCCCGGCATGCGGCCGGCGACGGGGTGGATGGCGTACTTCACCTCGACGCCGTCCTTCTTGAGCAGGTCCACCATCTCGCGCAAGCTGTGCTGGGCCTGGGCCACCGCCATGCCGTAGCCCGGCACGATGATGACGCGCTCGGCGTTCTTCATGATGTAGGCCGCGTCGTCGGCCGAGCCCTGCTTGACGGGACGCGTCTCGACCTGGCCGCCGCCGGCCGCCGCGGTGTCTCCGCCGAAGCCGCCGAGGATCACGGAGATGAACGAGCGGTTCATCGCCTTGCACATGATGTAGGACAGGATCGCGCCCGAGGAGCCCACGAGGGCGCCCGTGATGATGAGGGCGAGGTTGCCGAGGGTGAAGCCGATGCCGGCCGCCGCCCAGCCCGAGTAGGAGTTCAGCATCGACACCACGACGGGCATGTCGGCGCCGCCGATGGGGATGATGAGCAGGCCGCCGAGCGCGAAGGACAGCAGCACGATGAGCCAGAAGATCGCCTTGCTCTCGGTCCCGATGAAGATCGCGATGAGGGCGACGAGGGCGATGCCCAACGCGATGTTGATGGCGTGGCGCTGCGGCAGCATGATCGGCTTGCCGGACATGCGCCCGTCGAGCTTGGCGAAGGCGATGACGGAGCCCGTGAAGGTGATGGCGCCGATGGCCACGCCCAGGGCCATCTCGAACAGCGACTCCTTGTGGATGTGGCCGTTCTCGAGGATGCCCACCGCCTGCGGCGCGTAGAGGGTCGCGGCGGCGCCCATCACGGCCGCGAGGCCGACGAGGGAGTGGAAGGCCGCGACGAGCTGGGGCATGGCCGTCATGGGCACGCGCTTGGCGATGACCGCGCCGGCACCGCCGCCGATGGCGAGACCGAGGAGCACGAGCATCCAGGCGCCGAGCCCGGCCGGCGGGTGTCCGACCAGGGTGGTGAGCATGGCGAGGCCCATGCCGACCATGCCGTACAGGTTGCCCTGCCGCGAGGTGGTGGGGTGCGAGAGCCCCCGCAGCGCCATGATGAACAGGACGCCGGAGACGATGTAGAGAAGGGATGAGACGTTCTGGGACATGTCTCAGGCCTTCTTCTTGTACATGCCGAGCATGCGCTGGGTGACGAGGAAGCCACCGAAGATGTTCACGCTGGCGAGGATGATGCCGACGAACCCGAAGAAGCGGGCCCAGCCGGTGCCGTGCTCGACGTAGGGCACGCCGGCGGCGAGGAGCGCGCCGACGATGATCACCGACGAAATGGCGTTCGTCACCGACATGAGGGGCGTGTGGAGGGCCGGCGTCACCGACCAGACCACGTAGTAGCCGACGAAGATCGCCAGCACGAAGATGGCGAGCTGGAACACCGTCGGGTCGACGGCGCCGTGGGTCACGGCGGAGAGGCCGTGGGAGAGCCCGTCGGCGTAGCTCTGCGCCTGGGCGGCGCTCTGCTGCGCCACTTCGGCGGCGGTTCGGGCCGCGGCTGCGGCGGCGCGCGCCTGCTCGGCGGCCTGATCGGGGGGAAGCGTGGCCATCGTATCCTCCGGGATCAGGATTGGGTCTGGAAGGCGGGGTGGACGACCGCACCGCCATGGGTGAGGTTCGTCGCCTTGACGAGTTCGTCGTCCCGCTTCACCGCCAGGGACTTCGTCTCCTTGTCGATCAGGGTCTCGACGAAGGCGTAGAGGTTGCGTGCGTAGAGGCTCGACGCCGTGGCGGCGAGGCGGCCGGCCACGTTGAGGTGGCCGACGATCTTCACGCCGTGATCCGTGGTGACGATCTCGCCGGCCTTGGCGCCCTCGACGTTGCCGCCGCGCTCCACCGCGAGATCGATGAGCACGGAGCCGGGCTTCATGCTCGCCACCATGGCCTGCGACACGAGCTGCGGCGCCGGCCGGCCGGGGATGAGGGCCGTGGTGATGACGATGTCCTGCTTGGCGATGTGGGTCGCCACGAGGTCGGCCTGCTTCTTCTTGTACTCGGCCGACATCTCCTTGGCGTAGCCGCCCGAGGTCTCGGCCTGTTTGAACTCGTCGTCCTCGACGGCGACGAACTTGGCGCCGAGGGACTCGACCTGTTCCTTGGTGGCGGGGCGCACGTCCGTGGCGGTGACCACGGCGCCCATGCGGCGGGCGGTGGCGATGGCCTGGAGGCCGGCGACACCGACGCCCATCACGAAGACGCGGGCGGCCGGAACGGTGCCGGCGGCGGTCATCATCATCGGCATGGCGCGGCCGTACTCGGCGGCGCCGTCCACCACGGCGCGGTAGCCGGCGAGGTTGGCCTGGGAGGAGAGCACGTCCATCACCTGCGCGCGGGTGATGCGGGGCATCAGCTCCATGGCGAAGGTGTCGATGCCGGCCTCCGCCAGGGCGCCGAGGGCCTCCTGGTTGCCGTAGGGGTCCATGATGGCCACGACGGTGGCGCCGCGCTTCAGGAGGCCGACCTCGTCGGCGCTCGGGCGGCGGACCTTCAGGACGAGGTCCGCATCCCCGGCCGCGTCGGCGGCCGAACCCGCGATGGTGGCGCCGGCCGCCTCGTAGTCCGCGTCCGGCACGCCGGCCTTGAGGCCGGCCCCGGACTGGACCGTGACGCCGGCCCCGAGGCCGACGAATTTCTTGATCGTTTCGGGCACCGCCGCGACCCGCGGTTCAGCCGGATCCGACTCTGTCAGGACAGCGATGCGCATTCAGGAAGTCCCCCTCGGCGATCCGTCCGGACCACCGCAAATCACAGGAATATAGAGCCTGAACGCTGGTATACCAGCGCGTTCAGGCTACGTCACGCGAAGAAGAGGTGCCGCCCGTCAGGCGAAGAAGAGGTACGCCAGCAGAAGCAGGGCGACGGCGACCGGCGCCTTCCAGCCCACGGCCGGCGCGAGGGCGCCCACGGCTCCGGCAGCGCCCGACACGATGACGGCGAGGATCGCGGTCAGCCAAGCTTCGTGGATCCCGCCGATGGCGAGGGCGAGCACCCAGCAGATCACCACGCTGGTGCCGATTTCGACGAAACGAACGAAGCCGCGATAGGTCTGCTCGTGGGTCTTCTCGTCCATGGCGGGGCTGTACTGCACGCCGGACGCGGTCTTCAAACTGGCCATCGTAGGGTCGTCCCCTTGGGTTTTATCTTGGTTTGTTCCAAGGGGATTTAGCGCATGCCCCCGCCCCCCGCAATCAGCATGCGTGCCATGCAAAGGCCACGAAGCGTATTTTGTCACGCCGGCAACGCAACGCCGTCCGGGGCGTCACACGGGCGGGGGCAAGCCCGCGCGGGCCAGGGCTTCGCCCTGCCGGGCCTCGAGTTCGGCCAGGGAGAACCGCTCGATCTCGGCCTCGAACAGGCGGTGGTAGTTCAGCTCGGAACGCAGGTGCAGGAACACCGCCCCGAGGCCGACGGCGGCGCGGTCCATGAACACGAATTCCTGCGGCACCGTCACGGGACCGCGCGCCTTCAGGGCCTGATGCACCTCGAAGGCCTGGCGCCGACCGTACTCCCCGGGCTTGACGCCGTCCGCCACCGTGCGGGTGCGGTCCTCCAGGATCGGCCCGTAGATGAAGCGCGCCCAGATGTTGAGGATCTCGATGAGCTCCTTGTTGAGGTTCTTGAAGCCCCAGACCTCGTAGGCGTGGACGATGCGGGCCTCGTCGTTCTCCAGGAGCCCGCGATAGAGGTCGACCACCCCGCCGACGAAGCGGGGATGGAAGATGCGCACGCAGCCGTAATCGAGGAGGTTGATGCCCCGCGCCTCCCCGTCTTCCGAGAACACCGTGTAGTTGCCGAGATGCGGGTCGCCGTGGATGACGGCGGCGCGGCTGAACGGGTGCCACCACGCCTTGAACATCGCCCGCGCGAGGCGGTTGCGGACCTCGATGGGCGCGTCCGAGAAGTTCAGGATGCGTTCGCCTTCGAGCCAGCCGAGGGTCAGGAGGCGCTTCGTCGACAGGTCGCGATGGATGTCCGGCACCCTGACCTCGGACACGTCGCGCAGGACGTCGGCGTAGAGCGCCGCGTGTTTGGCCTCGCGCTCGTAGTCGAGTTCCTCGCGCACCCGGGCGCCGATTTCCTTCGCGATCTCACGGGTATCGAGCCAGGAGCTCATGCGCCGGTGGAGGGCGAAGGCGACCTCGAGCTGCTTCAGGTCGGCCTCCACGGCCGATTGCATGTCGGGATACTGGAGCTTGCAGGCGAGCGCCGTGCCGTCGAGGGCCGTCGCGCGGTGGACCTGGCCGAGGGAGGCGGCCGCCGCCGGCTTGAGGTCGAAATCCGTGAAGCGGGTCCGCCAGTCGGGGCCGAGCTCGGCCATCATCCGGCGCTTGACGAAGGCCGCGCCCATGGGCGGCGCGTCGGCCTGGAGCTTCTGCA
>Ga0182226_1000161_pt1 | contig 12400 bp, 10 predicted proteins | sample G6R1MG_27_FD_129658 | JGI IMG/M metagenome (GOLD analysis project Ga0182226, IMG submission 129658) | Miscanthus phyllosphere microbial communities from Michigan, USA - G6R1_MAIN_07NOV2016_LD1 MG | ecosystem: Host-associated > Plants > Phyllosphere > Phylloplane/Leaf | place: USA: Michigan...
ACTGCCGTGGCCGGATTCAGCACCTTTATCCGACGAAGCATTTCCAGCCCGTCGATATCAGGCAGCTTGAAATCACAAATAACTAGTTCAAAGGTTTCTTTTCGTAATAAGGCAAGCCCGTCTTCTCCCCGCTGAACTGATGCCGTTTTATATCCCTGTTTGCTCAGAAATCGTTCGAGCAACAGACAGATATCATGATTATCGTCAACGATCAGAATTTTTTCCATGAAGTAAAGCCTTCCGGTTTTGAGGCCGGTAACAGGTTAAGGAAGGTGCTTCCACAAACGGTTGGTTCGTTTTCCTTGGTCAACAAAGATACTTAAACCTGAGTGCTTTGCAAGGCCTTCTCTACTGACAGGCGGGTGAATGGTTTTCCCACAAAGAAGTCTGCTCCTTGATCGACAGCCCGACGCCGTTCCGCCTGTCCGTCGAACGCACTGATCATAATAACCCGTGCATTAACCTGATCCTCGCGAATCAATGGTAGCAGATCGAAACCTAGTCCGTCGGGAAGGTTAAGATCGAGAAAAATGGCGTCGTACTGTTGCGAGAGCAGGCACTGGCGGCCTTCTTCGATATATTGTGCGCAGGTCGGTATGTACCCTAATTTACGTAGCAATCCGGACAGCAACAGACAAATATCCGATTCGTCATCAATAATCAGTACACGCTTTGGGGAGACTGTAGTCACTTTTGCAGGGGCTATTCCGGGCTGAAAACCGGTATTCGATCGCGTCGTCATTCGTACCATTAGTGTATAGCAGTCAACCCGCTTGACTTAGGTGCATACAATTCTATGCCGAATTTATCATCTAATGCGTCAAAAGGCTAAAAAAGAACGGGGAAACAGTGCTAGGGGGTAAATCGTATCCCATACGCTGAGTCATCGTCTAGTATAGGTGTCAATGTATGCATTAGCCTGCGTACATACTGTGTCGATTTTCCACAAATATTCTACAGTTGTAGAGAATATTCTACATAACGAAATTAAACAAACGTTAATGGCTATACGCAGCTTTTTTCATATATATTTGTTTAAACACTCATTTACAGCGACCTGCGATTATAAAACTGTGTATCAACGGCTAATAGCTCTTCTGGCACACATTTTTCTACTTCATCATGCAGAAAGAGGCACTTCTGATTTACTCAAACGAACGTTATGGGAAACCTTCTTTGCACGATTGCATACTATTGACTTGCTGTTTGTGTAGTCGATAGTCTCAGCATCGGCAACCTGATACACGTTCTGCTGGTAGTCGTTGCTATTCGACGTCTGATTTAGAGACGCATTCGATGAGAAAGAGGTTTCCTGTCATTACGACAACTACAAATAGTCAGCTCAAGACCACGAGGTTCGCACTGACATTACGATTTTAGGTTAAGTACAAGTTACGGTGGGTACGGAATCCCTGCGCCAGTTTGAGCGCAGGGATTTTTATTTTACAGCCAATCAATATACGTTGCGTAAAAGATCACTGGTCGCGGCTGTTACACCTTGGTAGTGTGAGGAATTGTTAGGGTATTCTGGGGAAATTTTTACTCAATTGTTTTACCACCTCATTTTAGCGCATACTGCTATAATTTTCTATATATCAATCATTTAATCTAACAAAATCGCGTTGGTATGGTATTCTCTCTGTAAAAAGCGTATTTGTTCACTCACTAAATCAGTAAAGAAATGAGAGCGTTACCCGGAATTTTGGTTGGTTTGGCAGTAGGAGCTGTTGTTGGTGTTCTGCTTGCTCCTGAGAGTGGAAAGAAAACCCGCAAACGGATTTCGTCGGAAACCGATTCACTTTTTAGCGATCTACAGGACCAGCTTCAGTCGGGCTTGGACAGCATCAGAAGCCAATATGGCGATTTCGTTGATCAAGCGAGTTCGAAGTCGAAAGACATCGCAGACGAAGTAAAACGCAAAGCCAAATTCTAACATAACCGCATAACGGATAAACACAAGCGATCATGAGAAGCACAAGAGATTTCTTCACAGGTATTATAACTGGCGTTGTTATTGGCTTACTGACAGCACCACGCAGCGGAAAAGAAACCCGCGAGAAACTGGTCGACGAGGCTAACAAGCGTAGTGAAGGACTGAAAGACCAATGGGAAAAAGGCGTAGCTCAGGCAAAGGAAGGTTATGAGCAAGTAAAGACGCAGGTTAACCAATACGCCGATCAGGCCAAGACACAGGTTAATCAGTACGTCGATCAAACCAAGTCACAACTCGATACGGCAAAGAACGAAGCGAAGTCTGAATTTGAGAACGGCAAGTCGACATACAATTCTAAAGTTGATAACCTGGCCGACAGTGCAAAAGAAGGCATCGACGAAGCAAAAAATACGTTTAAAGCCAGCTGATAGCAAGCCGGTAACTAAAGCAGCAAGGCCCATCGACAATTGTCGATGGGCCTTGCTGCTTTAGTTACCTTTAACATTCTTTTAATTCTTGTTTAAGTAATATTTAACGACCGAATGGCACATTTGTGAGTGGTCGATTTCGCCACAATCAACTATTTCTTCGATGCCATCTAGTTTTGCTTTTTCAGTCTGCAATCCCACCTGGTCCCGTAGTGAGGGTGTTGGCCACACCCTTGGAAGACTGCTTTTTCTCTCGCTAGTTACTGCCTTTCTGGTAGGCTGTGGCTCATCAGAAAATCCGGAACACGTCGACAAACGGGCTGACAATCACATTAATTTACTCAGAGCAGCAACGCTTGATACGGCCCGACTGGAGCGGACCAATAACGAACTCAGTCTCACGGGTAAAGTAACGTTTAACCAGGATCAGGTTGTCAAGGTGTTTCCGCTTGTTGGTGGCCACATCGAAGCACTTAAAGTGGATCTGGGCGATTACGTCCGTAAAGGACAGGTGTTGGCGGTGATTCGGTCCGGTGATCTGGCCGATCTGGAGCAGGCCACCGTAACTGCACGGGGTGACCTGGCCGTTGCTCAGAAGAACATGCAGGTAACGGAAGGGATGAACAAAGCCGGTTTCAGCTCTGACCGGGATATGGTCGCCAGTCGTGAGCAGTTGCAGGCAGCAAAGGGCGAGGTAAATCGCGTTGCCGAACGGCGTCGCATTCTGGGTGGCAGCGGCTCTTCGTACGTCGTCAAGGCGCCTATGAGTGGCTTCATCGTCGAAAAGTCGGCGTCGGCCGGGATGGAACTTCGCTCCGATGATCCCGAGAACCTCTTTACCATTTCCAACCTCGACCGGGTCTGGATACTGGCTAACGTGTACGAATCAGACCTCTCCCATGTCCATGAGGGCGACCGGGCACTCATTACAACCATCTCTTACCCTGACAAAGCGTTCAGAGGTCATATCGACAAAATATTCAACGTGCTCGATGCAGCCAGTAAAACGATGAAAGTCCGGGTTACGCTCGACAACGCAGATTATCGTCTGAAGCCCGAAATGTTCGCGAACGTCAATGTCACGTACGCGGGCAAGGATGAGCGGGTAACGATACCAGCCCGCGCGGTTGTATTTGACAAAAATAGAAACTACGTCGTAGCTGTTGACCGGCATAACAACCCCATTGTGCGGGAGGTGAGTTTATACCGAACCATCGGTGATAAGACGTACCTGACGGCTGGCCTATCACCCGGTGACCGGGTCGTCAGTCGCAATCAGCTGTTGATTTACAACGCGCTGGGCAACTAGTTGCTTCTCACCCACCGTACATGAATAAGTTTATCAAGGGCATTCTGTCCTTTTCGCTTAAAAATAAATTCTTCATTTTCTTTCTGACGTTTCTGGCCGTAGTGGCGGGGGTTATCAGTTACCGCGACACGCCGATTGAAGCCTTTCCTGACGTCACAAACACCCAGATCACCCTCATCACGCAATGGCCGGGTCGGTCAGCCGAAGAGGTGGAGAAATTCGTCACGATACCCATCGAGATCGGACTGAACCCGGTTCAGCGTCGGACGGACATTCGCTCGACGTCGCTGTTCGGTCTGTCGGTCGTCAAGATTATTTTCGATGACGGCGTCGACGACACCTTTGCCCGACAGCAGGTAAATAACCTGCTGAACAGTATTGAATTGCCGGAAGGAATTCGGCCCGACGTGCAGCCTCCGTACGGCCCCACGGGTGAGATTTTCCGGTATACGCTGCGTTCGCCTACCCGTAGTCCACGCGAACTAAAGACGATACAGGACTGGGTAATCGAGCGCCAATTAAAAGGTGTGCCGGGAGTAGCCGAAGTCGTCAGTTTCGGCGGGGAAGTAAAAACCTACGAAATATCGCTCGACCCGAGCCGGCTGATCGATTACGACATTACCCCGCTTGAACTGTACAAAGCGGTTTCCTCTTCGAACGTCAACGTCGGGGGCGACGTCATCAACAAAAACTCGCAGTCATACGTCGTGCGGGGCATTGGCCTGCTGCGGAATCAGCGCGATATCGAAAGCATTACGATCAAGACAATCAATGGTACGCCCATCATGGTTGGTAACGTCGCACACGTATCGGAGTCGGCCTTACCGAGACTAGGGCAGGCCGGACGTGGCTCCGTTGACGATGTCGTTGAGTGTATCGTAATCATGCGTAAGGGTGAAAATCCCGGTGAAGTCATTCAGCGCGTCAAGACGAAAATCAACGACCTGAACGAGCAGATTCTGCCCGGCGACGTACAGATCGACACGTTCTACAACCGCGAGACGCTGATCAACTTTTCGACACACACGGTCACGCATAACCTGATCGAAGGAATCGTCTTCGTCACGGTGATCGTCTTTCTGTTCATGGCCGACTGGCGTACTACGCTCACGGTATCGATTGTCATTCCACTAGCGCTGCTATTTGCGTTTATCTGCCTGCGGCTGAAAGGCATGTCGGCCAACCTGCTCAGCATGGGAGCCATCGACTTTGGGATTATTGTCGACGGAGCCGTTGTCATGGTCGAAGGTATTTTCGTTACCATGGATGAATTGTCTCACCGGGTCGGCATGGCGCGGTTCAACCGGCTGGCCAAGATGGGGCTGCTACGCCGTACGGGCACCGAGATGGGAAAAGCGATTTTCTTTTCCAAGCTCATCATCATTACGTGCCTGGTGCCTATTTTCTCGTTCCAGAAAGTAGAAGGGAAACTATTCTCTCCGCTGGCCTGGACACTGGGTTTTGCGCTGCTGGGAGCCCTCCTGTTTACGCTTACGCTTGTACCCGTTCTGGCCAGTATTCTACTGCAGAAAAATGTACGTGAAAAGCACAATCCGTTCGTCGGATTTATCACGAAATACGCAACCCGCATTTTCGCATTTACCTTTTCGCACCGACGTATCAGCCTGATTGCTACGGCAGTCATTGTCCTGATCGGACTGGCTGGCTTTCCCCTGCTGGGCACAGAATTTCTGCCCGAACTGAACGAAGGTTCTATCTACGTACGGGCCACCATGCCGATGAGTATTTCTTTGCCGGAATCGGTGCAGGAAACCATTCAGATGCGGCATATTTTTCAGGAATTTCCCGAAGTACGGGGCGTCATCTCACAAACCGGACGACCCAACGACGGCACCGACCCGACGGGCTTTTACAACATCGAATTTCTGGTCGATATTTATCCGCAGGACGAATGGGAAAGTAAACTCACCAAGGAAGAACTGGTGGAGAAGATGCAGCAAAAGCTGCGCATATTTCCCGGTGTTAATTTCGGTTTCTCGCAGCCGATTATGGACAACGTGGAAGAAGCTGTATCGGGCGTGAAAGGCTCGATTGCCGTAAAAATTTACGGGCCCGATCAGTCGATTCTGGAGACCAAAGCCTACGACGTTCAGAAGCAGTTGGCCCGCGTACAGGGCATTGCTGATCTGGGCGTGATCCGCACGACGGGCCAACCCGAAATGCGGATCGAACTCGACGAACGTAAGCTGGCCCTGTATGGCGTCGATAAAGCCGATGCCGAAGCCGTAATCGAGATGGCAATTGGTGGTAAAGCAGCGACGCAGATTTACGAGGGCGAGCGTAAGTTCGACCTCCGCATCCGTTACGATCAGCCCTTCCGGTCGAACGAGCAGCAGATCAGCCGCCTGATGGTGCCTACGCAGAACAACTCGATGATTCCGATCAAGGAGATCGCTACCGTTTACACGCAGACGGGCCCGGTGCTGATTTTCCGGGAAGGCGGGCAACGTTACGGCGCGGTGAAGTTTTCCGTTCGGGGGCGTGATATGGGCGGAGCGGTGGCCGAGGCCCAGCGAAACGTCCGGGAAAACGTACAACTCCCCCCCGGCTATACGATCAAATGGGCTGGCGACTTTGAGAATCAGCAGCGGGCTACCCTACGGCTCGAGCAGGTGGTACCGATCAGTTTACTGGCGATCTTCTTTATTCTGTTCGTCCTGTTTGGCAACGTCAAAGATGCCGGGCTGGTACTGGTCAACGTACCGTTTGCGATTATCGGCGGGATTGCGGCCTTGCTCCTGACGCGCGTCAACTTCAGCATCTCAGCCGGAATAGGGTTTATTGCCCTATTCGGCATCTGTATTCAAAATGGCGTCATCCTTATTTCAGTCTTCAAGAAAAACCTGCACAACCGGCTATCCCTCAGCGAATCAATCCGGCAGGGAGTTGTTTCCCGCATTCGACCGGTGGTGATGACCGCTATGATGGCCGGAATCGGTCTGATTCCGGCAGCCATGTCGCACGGTATTGGTTCAGAGACCGCCCGGCCCCTTGCTATCGTTGTTATTGGTGGACTAGTTACGGCAACGTTGCTCACGCTTTTTATTTTCCCACTGATATTTTACGTTTTCTACCGGCATAAATTTCTGGAATTATAAGTCGGTGTTACACACGTTCCTTAGGTTCTATAGCGTTATAGTATAGATTGCTTGAACGGGCACGATGGAGTAACCGCTCCTACAAACTTTCGTTACGCTTTGAACTTAAGTTTGTATTGTCTAGTTTATCAATTAATCCTTTACAAAGGGAAGGTTGAACAATCGGGATTACGAGCCAATCTGGCTTGTTCTCTCGAAATGGTGTGGATAGAAGCGGAAAGCCGCCCCGAACTTCGGAGCGGCTTTTTTGTACTTAATTGGTAACATACATTTAGCAGGATGATATGAATAGATGACTGCTTTTTAAAATAAAGTTAAAAAAGTCCTGAAACCTAGTGCCTACTGGCGCGTTCTTAGTAATATCCCCCCACTTTTGTTTGTAGCGAATTATGAAAATACTGGTTGTAGAAGACGAGCCGAAGCTGGCCTCATTTGTTAAGAAAGGTTTGGAGGAACAATCCTGTCAGGTTGATGTTGCCTACGACGGTCAGATGGGCCGCAACATGGCGCTCGGCAACTCGTATGATGTGATTGTATTGGACGTGAATCTGCCCAAACTAAACGGCTTTGACGTGGTACAGGCAATCCGGCAGGAGAAAAATCAGACGCCGGTATTGATGCTGACAGCCATGGGTTCAGTCGATGATAAGCTGACTGGGTTTGAATCGGGAGCCGACGACTATCTGGTAAAACCGTTTGAGTTTCGCGAGTTAATGGCTCGTCTGCGGGCACTGACCAAACGGAGCACGGAGAATGGGATTCAGGCCAACGTATTGAAAGTAGCCGACCTCGAACTGGACCTGAACGAGAAGGTAGCCCGTCGTGACAATCGGCGCATCGAGCTTACGGCTAAAGAGTTTGGTTTGCTGGAGTACCTGATGCGCAACCGGGGCCGGGTAGTATCGCGCATCGACATTGCCGAGAAAGTATGGGATATCCATTTCGATACCGGTACCAACGTCATTGACGTCTACGTAAATTTCCTGCGAAAGAAAATCGACAAGGACTTTCCACAGAAGCTTATTCATACCGTAATTGGTATGGGGTACATGCTTAAAGACGAATAAAATCAGGCCTGTTCATTCCTGCGTACGTTACGGCTCGGCTTATGACCATTCGCATTCGACTGACGCTCTTATTTGGCTTGCTCGTTGGCTCGATTCTGATGCTGTTCTCAGTGTCTGTTTACTACCTGTATAGCCAGTTTCGGGAACAGGAGTTTCAGAAGCGACTCGTCGAACGGGCAATAACAACAGTCAGGCTTCGCGACGATGTGGGCGACATACCGGCTGGTGATTTGCCCGTTTTGGCCGACGAACAGATCACCATCTACGATCAACAGGGCCGGGTTCTATTCAGTCTGGGCAAAGCGTCAGGACGCTATCCGATTACGCCTTCTTTTCTTCGGCATGTGTCGATGGGGCAGACGCCCTATATTCGGCAGGGCGACCGCGAAACGACTGGTATTCGGTACCTCAGCGCCAGTAAACGGGTGTTAGTGTCGGTGGCTTCGGCTTATGACCGATACGGTTTTTCCAAGCTGGAGCGACTGCGGACTATTCTGCTTTTTGGCTGGTTACTTTGCCTGTTCATCGTCGCTATTGCTGGCTATCTGTTTGCGTCTGATGCCCTCCGCCCCGTCGCCGAACTAATTGATCAGGCCAACACAATCTCGGCGACGAACATCCATAAACGACTTCATGTCGGGCGGCAGCGCGACGAACTGGCGGATTTGGCCGGTACTTTCAACCAATTGCTCGATCGACTGGAGAAAGCATTCGTTTCGCAGAAGAGTTTCGTCTCGCACGCATCGCATGAGCTGCGTACCCCGCTTACGGTGATGATGGGGCAGATTGAGGTTACCCGGTTGCAAACGCGCTCGACTACCGACTATGAAACCGCCTTCGATGCGCTGCTCGACGAAGTAAAGAATATGATTCGGCTGGTCAACGGCTTGCTCGAACTGGCGCGGGCAAACACTGGCTTCCCGAATCTACTGCCCAAATACCCGGTTCGACTGGATGAACTACTGTGGCAGGCACAAAGTCAGCTTATCCACAAAAAGTCGGACTATCAGATCGACATTGACTTTGCCGATCTGCCCAATCAGGAAGACGACCTGGTTGTGATGGGCGACGAATCGCTGTTACAAACTGCTTTTCTGAACCTGATGGAGAACGGCTGTAAATATTCGCCCAACCACGCCGTTACGGTTCGGCTTGCGTTCCAGCCCCAGCAGGTTCAAATCACTGTCAGCGATCAGGGATATGGTATCCCGTCGCAGGATTTACCCAATATTTTTGAACCGTTTTACCGGTCCGATTCAACCATGACCGTCAGCGGGCATGGTATTGGATTGGCCCTGACGAAGCGAATTATTAACATCCATCAGGGAACAATCGACGTAGAGTCGACGCTGGGCAAGGGCACTACGTTTCGCGTCTGCCTACCAAACAGAGTAACCTCAGACACATTGACAGCGACCGTTCTGACTGCCCCCCGCGATAGTACAGTGCTGCCTGAGCATTGACGGGTAGGACCATTAACGAACGAATTCAGTGTCGAATGGAACATATGACGTATGTTACCAAACTAACTTATTAATTTTGCATTAAAACAAAGAAAATTTTATGAGCTTATACGACAAAGTGTTTAGTCACAACAAGGAATGGGTACAGAAGCAGTTGGACATCGAACCGACTTACTTCTCTGAAATGGCTAAAAACCAGGCGCCTGACTTCCTCTACATTGGTTGCTCAGACAGCCGTGTATCACCAGACGCTTTCATGGGTATTAAGCCCGGCGACGTATTCATTCACCGAAACATCGCCAACCTTGTTCCAAATAATGACATTAGTTCACTGGCCGTACTTCAATACGCTGTGGAGAGCCTGCGTGTGAAGCACGTTATCGTATGTGGTCACTATGGCTGTGGTGGTGTGAAAGCATCGGTTTCGCACGATGATTACGGGTATATGAATACCTGGCTTCGTAACATTCAGGATGTATACCGTATCCACCGCGACGAACTCGACGCTATCAAAGATTCCGCAGAACGGCATCGCCGACTAGTTGAGTTGAACGTACGCGAGCAGTGCCTGAACGTAATGAAACTATCCTTCGTGCAAAAGCGGCTATTCGAAAGTCAGGATATAAAAGTACACGGTTGGGTGTATGATCTGTCAAACGGACAACTGACGGATACCAAAGTATCGCTGGCGGATCTGGAACCAAATCTGAATATTTACCGATTCAATGACGCAGCGCTAGCGAGTCTGTAAGCACAGGCGTATAAAAAGCAAAAGGGCTTGCCAGTACTGGCAAGCCCTTTTGTATGCAACAGAAAGAAGATTAGTCCATTTTCTTGGCGTCTTTCTTCATCTCTTTGTGCATCTTCTTCATATCCTTGGCAGCCTCCGCTTTGGTATCGTCACCAGCGCGTTTAGCTTCCTTTTTCATTTCCTTAGCCTCTTTCTTCATTTCTTTGTGTGCCTTTTTCGCATCGTCTTGGGCAAACGAAACGCTGGACATAGCAACAACGGCAACTAGGGCGAGCATTACTTTTTTCATGAGTGTACGTGGTTTGATTTTACGATTACTTACCACAACTACATGATCGCCAAAAAGTTGTTAAAGGCTGGTAAAACCCCACTAATTTCCTCCCTTCGCGTTTTTCATCCGCGCCTTCACCGACGTCGGTCCTGTCATCGTGCTACTACGTGCATCGGTGGACGTTGGTTGGGTTGGTGTTTTCGCTGCCTGCGTTTGTTCCATGGTCGTACCAGTGCCTGCTGGTAGTCCATCGTGCGCGTTTGATTCCGACTGGTTCGAGCGTTTTGCGTCCATCTGCGACGTGCTAGCGTTGGCTTTACTGGTCGATTTATTCTTTTTCGTGGGTTGTTGGGCAAACACAGCTGAGCCGATCAGCAGCGAGAGCGCAAACGAAACGAGTGGCGTTTTCATAGTAAGCGATTTAGGTTCGTTGCTATGATAACGCCACTCGTTGCCAGTGGTTTGAAAATTAATCGGGAATGTCTGTAGCTGATTAGACCGCCACGTCGAACTCCGAAGTCAGGTGAAACTGTACATCCGGATTATTTTGCTGGTTCATGCGCAGCATCCAGTCTGATTCAGCCAGAAATACTGGCCGGTTGTCTTTGTCGTACGCAATCTGAGTGCCCTTCAGGCGGATAAATTCGGCCAGCTTGACGGGATTATCCGCCGTAATCCAGCAGGCTTTCGTGTAATTCAGGCCTACCCAGCGACACTTGGCACCGTACTCGTTTTCAAGCCGGTATTGTATAACTTCAAACTGAAGTTCGCCCACCGTACCGACGATTTTCCGATTACCGATTTCCAGCGTAAACAACTGCGCTACTCCCTCGTCCGTCAGCTGCTGAATCCCTTTGTCGAGCTGCTTCGACTTCATCGGGTCGAGGTTGATCAGTTCTTTAAAAATCTCTGGCGAAAAGCTGGGAATCCCCTGAAACTGTAGCTCCTCCCCTTCGGTCAGTGTATCGCCGATTTTGAATGTGCCGGTATCATACAGCCCCACGACGTCGCCGGGAAATCCTTCCTCAACAACGCTTTTACTGTCGGCCATAAAACTGAACGGCGATGCAAAGCGCACATTTTTGTCGAGCCGAGTGTGGTGGTAAAATTTGCCCCGCTCGAAAACGCCCGAACAGATACGCAGAAAAGCGATCCGGTCGCGGTGACGTGGGTCGAGGTTCGCGTGAATTTTGAAGACGAAACCGCTGAAGTTTTTTTCTTCCGGCAGCACTTCCCGCTTGTCGGTCGGGCGGGCAATCGGCTCAGGCGAGATTGAACAGAAACCTTCCAGCAGTTCCTTCACGCCGAAGTTGTTGACCGCCGATCCAAAGAAAACAGGGGCCAGCTTACCATCGAGGTAAGCCTGCCGGTCAAACGTATCGTAAACGCCTTCGATCAGTTCAACGTCTTCCCGGAGTTGTGCCGCATCGCGCTCACCCACTTTCTGATCGAGCAGACTATCCGCTAACTCAATCGGCAGGACGTCATCCTCTACCTTGGTTTTATTGACTTTGAAGAAATATAACTTTTTCTCGATCAGGCTATAAACACCTTTGAAATCAGACCCCATGTTGACGGGCCAGGTCATTGGCCGCACACGGATGTTTAGTTTCTCCTCCAGCTCGTCGAGCAGATCGAACGGGTTTTGCCCTTCACGGTCCAGTTTGTTGATGAAAATGATCACCGGCGTATCACGCATCCGGCACACTTCCATCAGCCGTTCGGTCTGCTCCTCAACGCCTTTTACGCAGTCGATAACCAGAATGACACTGTCGACAGCCGTCAGGGTCCGATACGTATCCTCCGCGAAATCTTTGTGACCTGGTGTGTCGAGAATGTTTATCTTCAGATCACTGTACTCGAACGTCATTACCGATGTCGCCACCGAGATACCGCGCTGCTTTTCGATTTCCATGAAATCGGAGGTGGCGGTTTTCTTGATCTTGTTTGACTTTACGGCCCCAGCCGTCTGAATCGCGCCCCCAAAGAGCAGTAACTTTTCGGTGAGGGTGGTCTTACCGGCGTCAGGGTGACTAATGATGGCGAACGTCCGCCGACG
>Ga0182226_1000162_pt1 | contig 12393 bp, 10 predicted proteins | sample G6R1MG_27_FD_129658 | JGI IMG/M metagenome (GOLD analysis project Ga0182226, IMG submission 129658) | Miscanthus phyllosphere microbial communities from Michigan, USA - G6R1_MAIN_07NOV2016_LD1 MG | ecosystem: Host-associated > Plants > Phyllosphere > Phylloplane/Leaf | place: USA: Michigan...
ACTGACAAATTCGCCTGGGCGTTTCCGAACCTCGCCTCCTCGGTTTGCGACGGGAGAAGCAACCTCCTAAGTCTAACCCTCGGCTCCCGCCGTCGCGGGCGGCCCCGTTTGGTGTGAGATGGCCGTCGTCCTCGATCTCCTGCGCAACGACCAGCGCCCCCGGCATCCGGAGAAGGCGCATCGGCCGGACAAACCGATCCAGCGCAAGCCCGACTGGATCCGCGTGCGGGCGCCGGGCTCGCCCGGTTGGGCCGAGACGAGCCGCATCGTCCACGAGCATGGCCTCGTCACCGTGTGCGAGGAGGCCGGCTGCCCGAACATCGGCGAGTGTTGGGAGAAGCGGCACGCCACGTTCATGATCATGGGCGACACCTGCACCCGCGCCTGCTCGTTCTGCAACGTGCGCACGGGACTGCCGCAGGGGCTCGATGCCGACGAGCCCGAGAAGCTCGCCGATTCCGTGGCCAAGCTCGGCCTGCATCACGTGGTGGTCACGTCCGTCGACCGGGACGACCTGCCCGATGGCGGCGCGGAGCATTTCGCCCGCACCATCCGGGCGATCCGGCGGATGAGCCCGGCCACCACCATCGAGATCCTGACGCCGGACTTCCTGCGCAAGGACGACGCCCTGGAGACCGTGGTCGCCGCCCGGCCGGACGTGTTCAACCACAATCTCGAGACGGTGCCGGGCAATTACCTCACGGTCCGCCCCGGGGCGCGATACTTCCACTCCGTGCGCCTGCTGCAGCGGGTGAAGGAACTCGATCCGACGATCTTCACCAAATCCGGGATCATGGTCGGCCTCGGCGAGGAGCGGAACGAGGTAGTCCAGCTCATGGACGACCTGCGGTCCGCCGACGTCGATTTCCTCACCATCGGCCAGTACCTCCAGCCGACGAAGAAGCACCACGAGGTGGTGCGGTTCGTGCCGCCGGACGAGTTCAAGGGCCTCGAGACCACGGCCTACGCCAAGGGGTTTCTTCTCGTCTCGGCGACGCCGCTCACCCGATCCTCGCACCATGCGGGGGAAGATTTCGCGCGGTTGAAGATGGCGCGCCTCGCCCGTCTGGCGCCCGAAGCGGCCAACGCCTAGATAGGCCCGATGCCGTCCTTTCGTATCGACCGCCTCGTGCGGCACTCTCCGCGCGCGATGTACGATCTCGTCGCCGACGTGGAACGCTATCCCGAGTTTCTGCCCCTGTGCGAGTCCCTCCGGGTGCTGCGCCGGCAGCCGGGGGAGGGCGGCACGGAGATTCTCGTCGCCGAGATGGGGGTCGGCTACAAGGCGATCCGCGAGCGGTTCACCACCCGGGTGACCCTCGACCCGGCCAATCTGAAAATCGTCGCCGAATACATCGATGGGCCGTTCCGCCACCTCGAGAACCGCTGGGCTTTCCATGAGACGGCGGGAGCGGGCTGCAAGGTCGATTTCTTCATCACCTACGAATTCAAGAGCCGAACCCTCGGGCTCCTGATGGGGACGATGTTCGATCGCGCGTTTCGCAAGTTCACCGATGCCTTCGAGGCGCGGGCGAACGCCGTCTACGGCGCGGCGGCCCGCGCCTGAAACCAACGTTTCGACGCGTCACGATCCGGGAGCGTCTGCGGCGCTCATGGGCATCCGCATGCCGCGGAGGGCCCGCACGGCGCGGTGCCATCCGTCGAGGCGCTGCGCGCGGTCGGCCGTCGGCATCGTCGGGTTGAAGCGCCGCTCCAGACGCCAGGCCCGCGCGAACTCGGCCGGTTCCGGAAAAATCCCCACGGTCCAACCGGCGAGGTAGGCGGCCCCGAGGGCGGTGGTCTCGCGCACCACGGGGCGGTCGACGGGTAGACCCAGGAGATCGGCGAGGCGCTGCATCGTCCAGTCCGAGGCGGCCATCCCGCCATCGGCCCGCAGGACGGTCCCGGCCTCCGTCCCCGGCCAATCGGCCCGCATGGCGGCGAGGAGATCGTGGGTCTGGTAACAGACGCTCTCCAGGGCGGCGCGGGCAAAATCCTCGGGGCCGGTGTCGCGGGCGAGGCCGAACAGGGCGCCGCGCACGTCGGGCTCCCAATGGGGGGCACCGAGGCCGACGAAGGCCGGAACGAGATAGACGCCGGAGGCGGGGTCGGCCTGCGCCGCGAGGGGCCCGCTCTCGGCGGCATCGCGCAGGAGGCCGAGGCCGTCGCGCAACCACTGGACCGCCGCGCCCGCCACGAAGATCGAGCCTTCGAGGGCGTAGGTGCGTTCTCCCGAGAACTGGTACGCGATGGTGGTGAGGAGGCGGTTGCGCGAGGCGTGGGCCTGCCCGCCCGTGTTGAGCAGCGCGAAGCATCCGGTGCCGTAGGTCGCCTTGACCATGCCGGGGGTAAAGCAGGCCTGTCCGATGGTCGCCGCCTGCTGGTCGCCGGCGACACCCCGGATGGGAATCGCCGCGCCGAAGAGGTCGACCCGCGTCGCACCGAAATCCCCGGCGCAGTCCCGCACCTCCGGCAACAGGGCGCGGGGAATGCCGAACAGCGCGAGAAGATCGTCGTCCCAGATGCCCCGGTGGATGTCGAACAGGGCGGTGCGGGCGGCATTCGTCGCATCGGTTGCGTGCAGGCCGCCGGTGAGGCGCCACAACAACCAGGAATCGACGGTCCCGAAGGCGAGTTCGCCGCGCTCCGCCCGCTGGCGCGCGCCCGGCACGGCGTCGAGGAGCCAGGCGATCTTGGTGGCGGAAAAATACGGATCGAGGATGAGGCCGGTGCGGGCGCTGACGAGGGGTTCGTGCCCCCCGGCCTTCAGCCGCGCGCAGTGATCGGCCGTGCGCCGATCCTGCCAGACGAGGGCCGGGTGGATCGGCGCGCCCGTGGCGCGGTCCCAGATCAGGGTGCTCTCGCGCTGATTGGTGATGCCGAGGGCCGCGACCGACGCGGCCGGGACGTCGGCCCGCGCCAGGACGGCCCGGACGGTGGAGAGCACGCTCGCCCAGATCCCCTCCGGATCGTGCTCGACCCAGCCGGAGGCCGGATAGGATTGCGCGATTTCGGCCTGGGCCGAGCCTGCCACCGAGAGGTCGGGCCGGAACAGCATCGCCCGCGTCGAAGTCGTGCCCTGGTCGATGGCGAGAACGAATGTCGACACGCCGGCTTCTCCCGTCCGTTCACGCGGCCCGCACGACGCCGCGCAGATGGGCTTCGAGGGCGGCGACTTCGTCGGGTCGGACGTGCAATCCGAGCTTCGAGCGCCGCCACAGCACGTCCTCGGCCGTCCGCGCCCATTCGAAGCGCACGAGGTGATCCACCTCCGCGGGCGTCAGATCGCCGGCGAGAAACCCGCCGAGGTCGGCGGCCCCTTTGGCATCGCCGAGGATCGCCATGGCGCGGGTGCCGTAGGCGCGGGCCAGCCGTCCGGCATGGGCGGCGGCGAGCCACGGATGGGCGTCGCGCAGCCGCGCCACGAGGGCGGGCAGGCCATTACGCGGAAAATCGCCGCCGGGCAGGCAGGCACCGGCCGTCCAGGCCGGAGCGGCGAGGCTCGGCAGGTGGGGCGCGAGGCGGGACAGGGCGTGTTCGGCGAGCCGCCGGTAGGTGGTGATCTTGCCGCCGAAGACCGTGAGCCGCGGCGCGCCGCCCGGTGGGGCATCGAGGTCGAGGGCGTAGTCGCGTGTCGCGGCTTGCGCCGCGCCAGTGCCGTCGTCGTGGAGCGGGCGGACGCCGGAGAAGCTCCAGACCACGTCCTGCAGACCCACGGGCACGCGGAACCAGCGGCTCGCGGCCTCGCAGAGATAGGCGACCTCCTCCGGGCCGGCGGTGACCCGGGCCGGATCACCGGCATAGTCCCGATCGGTGGTGCCGATGAGGGTGAAAGCACCCTCGTAGGGAATCGCGAAGACGATCCGCCCGTCGCCGTTCTGGAAAAGGTAGGCGCGATCGTGGGTGAAGAGGGCCGGCACCACGATGTGACTGCCCTGGACGAGGCGCACGCCGCCGGTGGGACCGGGGTGGAGACATTGCGACAGCGCGGCGACCCAGGGACCGGCGGCATTCACGAGTCCGCGCGCGCGGACGCGCTCGGACGCGCCGTCGGCCCGGATTTCGATCTCCCAGAGATCGCCGATCCGGCGGGCGCCCAGGACCTTCGTGCGGGTTCGGATCACGGCGCCGCGTTCGGCCGCGTCGCGGGCATTCAGGACGACGAGACGCGCGTCGTCCACCCAGCAATCGGAATATTCGAAGGCCCGGGTCAGGCCGGACCGGAGCGGCGCGCCGGTCGGATCGCGGGCGAGATTGACGGTGCGCGTGCCGGGCAGGGCGCGGCGTCCGCCGAGGTGATCGTACAGGAAGAGACCGAGGCGCAGGAGCCAGGCCGGGCGCTGCTCCGGGGTGTGCGGCAGGACGAATCGCAGGGGCGTGATGAGATGGGGCGCCAGGCCCCAGAGGATTTCGCGCTCGATCAGGGCTTCGCGGACGAGGCGGAAGGCGCCGTGTTCGAGGTAGCGCAGCCCGCCGTGGATGAGCTTGGTCGAGGCCGACGAGGTGGCGCCGGCGAGATCACCCTGCTCGAACAGGACGACCCGCGCGCCGCGCCCGGCCGCATCCCGAGCGATGCCGCATCCATTGATCCCGCCACCGATGACGGCGAGATCATAGGGATCGGGGCGCGCGACGGTCTCCGTCACGAAATCTCCGGACCGGGTTTCGCGTCCCGCCGACGCGCGGGCTCGCTCACGCGCATCCTTTCACACGAAACGCGCACCCGTCCACCCGAACGGGAGACGGTTTCAGGCTGCCAGGGGCAGCGCCGCGAAGTCCGCCCCAGCAATCGGCTCGGCGACGGTCTCGTCCTCAACGGTCTCGTCCATGACGGTCTTCGGCGCGAAGAGCCGCGCGTAGAGCGCCATGGGGGTGTGGCTGCGGCCGTTCCCATCGACGATCCGGACCTCCTGCATGCCGGCGGTGAGGAGAGACAAGCCCTGCTCCAGGGCGCCGACGATCGAACCGTGCTGATAGCAAAACGCGCGCAGGGACACCCGTGCGTGGACGGTGAAGCTCACGGTTCAGATCCTATGATGAGAGGCGAGCCGGCGCTTTGCCGGACCGGAGAGGGGAGAGTGCGGGAGGGAACGTGCGGTGACGGCCCTTCGATCCCGTGGATCGCTGCGGCGGTCGGCCTCGTCTGTGCAGACAAATAATGTCCAAGTGTTGACGAAGTCTTCATCAGATTGCGGCTGGGCGCGAAATTTGACGAGATCCCCGGCCTCGGATCCCCGCCGCCGGCCGAGGCCTCAGCGCGCCAGGGCACCCACCATGGGTCCGAGGGGGCGGCTGAGGTCGGAGCGCCCGAGGGCCGGCGCGTAAAGGCTCGAGACGCTGCCGTCCAGGAACAGGGCGTTGCGGCAGCCCAGCGTATCCTTGAACAGACGCGCGAAGGCTCCGAAGCTCACGGGGCGCTCGGAGATGGCGAAGACCGCCGTGCGCCCGTCGTCGCGGACGCCGACGCCGTTGCGGATCTTCTGGCTCGGCCCATCGCTGGAAATCTTCGGATGGATGCGCCCCTCGACGACCAGCATCGGCCCCGACTGGGTGGCGAAATCGGGCTTCGGGTTCACCCGGAGATAGCGCGTCGTGTCGAGGACGCCGGCCCGGTCGCCCTTCACGTAGAACACGCCGTTGGGCTTGAGGTGGAAGTTGCCCGGCCCGTTGGCGGTGGAGACGCCCTTCAGCTCGCGTCCCTCTTCGACGTAGAGGCCCACCGGCGCCTGATCTTTGTCGTACATGCCGGCATTCATGGCGAAGCGCAGCGCGGGCCCCTGCTTGTCGGCGAGGGTCGAGAGCGAGGAATAGGGCTGCCCGTCGGCGCCGCGCCAGAACACCCGCACCGTCTCGCGGCGCAGATCGACGGTGCAGACCGTGTAGGCCTCGCCCTCGGCCTGGACCGGGCGGCAGGGTGTGGAAACGGGGGCCGCGGGAGCCGGCGTCACGGCCGTCACGGCCCCGCCCACGAGGACGGCGGCGATCGCCAGACGTGCGACGGTGACCTGCTTCTCGGGACGATGCATCGCGAAAACCTTGAGGAGGGCAAACGGCCGGGACGCGCTTCCTCGCGCGAAAACCCGCCGGTTTTCAAGCCTCCCCGGGGGCGGGCCCATCGTTCGAGTCGCTGCGCCCGAAGACCCGTGAATGCAACGCGGAGGGAGGGGGCAGAGTACGGGGTCGCCTTCCCGGCGCATCACGAATTCGGCACAAGGCGCGCGTCACTGAACCGTTATGCCCGCCTCTGCGTTTGCGTGTCGTTGGGGGACGCACAGGTATCTCTCGGAGAAGTTGAGATGAAGCAGGTTGTTCTGGCCTCGGCAGCCCTGGTCGGCGCCTTGGCGATGATCCCGGCCACGGCCGAAGCCCGTGGCGGGTTCCACGGGGGCGGCTTCCATGGTGGTGGCTTCGGCGGGGGCGGGTTCCGCGGCGGCTTCGGCGGTGGTGGCTTCCGGGGTGGCTTCGGCGGTTATCGCGGCGGCTTCGGCGGCTACCGTGGGGTCGGGTTCGGTGGATACCGGGGCGGCTTCGGCGGCTATCGCGGAGGGTTCTACGGCGGGCGCGGCTACGGGTATCGCCGGGGTCTCGGTTACGGCCTGGGCGGCCTTGGCCTCGGCGTGGGCCTCGGCCTCGCGGCGGGTGGCCTTTACGGCGGCTACGGTGGTTACGGCGGTTATGGCGGCTACTATGGTGGCGGCTACGCCCCCGTGGGCTACGGATATGGCGGTTACGCTCCCGTGAGCTACGGATACGGCGGCTGCTACGTGGTGCCGCGCACGCGCTGGACGCCCTACGGCTACCGCCGGGTTCTGGTCGAGCGCTGCTACTGAGCCCTCGAACCGAGATGGGACGACGAGTGGGGCCGCCTCCGGGCGGCCCTTTTCCGTGCGCGTCAGCGCCGCATCTCGTCCCGTCGCATCGGCATCGCGTCGATGGTGGCGAACAGGGTGTCCGGGGAGACCGGCCGGTCATCCGATCGCTTCACCGTACCGTCCTTGCCCACCAGCACCACCCGGAAGGCTGCCTCCCCGAGGCCGAGGCGGACACGCTGGCGGCGAGCCTCGGCTCCGTCGCCCACGGCCTCCATCACCGTGATCGCGCGCTCGCGCAGGCCGTCCTGTACCGCCGCCAGATCCTTCCGCTGCCGCGCGAGGCGGGGATCGTCGGCGGAGGGGGCTGCGATCACCACGACCCGGGCCTTCCAGCGGGAGGCCGCCAAGGGATCGTCGGCGGCCATCGCTACACCGGCCGTCAGCATCACGCCCATCGTCAAGCCCCCCCGAATCACCGCGCCCTCCCGCTTGGATCGAGGTCAACGCACGAGGCCGGCGTTTGCCTTCACGGCACCGCACCCCATCTGCCGTCCTCGTACCCATCAGCGGGAGAGCGCGCATGACCACACCGAGTTCCGGCACCGTGAACCGCCGTATCGTCCTGGCAGCCCGTCCGCACGGCGAGCCCAACGAGAGCCACTTCCGCCTCGAGGAGACGCGCGTACCCACACCCCGCGACGGCGAGGTGCTGCTCGCCAACCGCTACCTTTCCCTCGATCCGTACATGCGCGGACGGATGAGCGCGGCGAAATCCTATGCCGAGCCCGTCGCCATCGGCGACACCATGGTGGGTGCCACCGTGGCCGATGTCGTCGCGTCGAACAATTCGGACTTCGCGCCCGGCGACACCGTCGTGGGCTTCGGGGGCTGGCAGGACTTCGCCATCTCCGACGGCAAGGGCCTGCGCAAGCTCGACCCGAACGCGGCGCCGGTTACCACGGCGCTCGGCGTCCTCGGCATGCCGGGCATGACCGCCTATACGGGCCTCCTCTCCATCGGCGCGCCGAAGCCCGGCGAGACCGTGGTGGTGGCCGCCGCCGCGGGTCCCGTCGGTTCCCTCGTCGGGCAGATCGCCAAGCGGCAGGGCGCACGGGCGGTGGGCATCGCCGGTGGGCCGGAGAAATGCGCCTATCTGCGCGACACCCTCGGTTTCGACGTGGCCCTCGACCACCGGGCCGACGATTTCGCCGATGCGCTCGCGGCCGCCTGCCCGGACGGCATCGACGTCTATTTCGAGAATGTCGGTGGCGCGGTGTTCGATGCGGTGCTGCCCCTGCTCAACACCTTCGCACGCATTCCCGTCTGCGGCCTCGTCTCGGGCTACAGCGCCACGGAATTGCCGCCGGGTCCCGACCGCGTCCCGCTGCTCATGCGCGCCGTGCTGTCGAAGCGCCTGACGCTTCGAGGTTTCATCGTGTGGGATTTCGCCGATCAGGAACCGGCGTTCCTGCGCGATGTCGGCGGGTGGCTCGAGGAGGGCGCCATCGTCCACCGCGAGGACATCGTCGATGGCCTGGAGAACGCGCCCACCGCCTTCGCCGGCTTGCTGAAGGGGCGCAACTTCGGAAAACTGATCGTGCGGATCGGGTGACGCGGGCCGCATGGCGCCTTGTTGCAAATTCGGAACAAAGGTGGAACTTACCGGACGGTAAAGCACTCGTGTGTGTCGCGGGGACAACCCCGCCGCGAGCGATTGCCGGGTGCTTCGGGACGGCCCATGACGGGGCGTCGAGCGTCGGCCCGTCCGTCACGGACGGCGCGGCGCTGCGGCGCGCGGTGAGATCGATCGAGAGGAGAGAGCGGCATGGCCGGCAGCGTGAACAAGGTGATCCTGGTGGGCAATCTCGGGCGCGATCCCGAGACGCGGCGCCTCGGCTCCGGCGATCCCGTGGTCAACCTGCGCATCGCCACATCGGAGTCCTGGAAGGACAAGATGTCGGGCGAGCGCAAGGAAAAGACCGAGTGGCACTCGGTGGTGATCTACAACGAGAACCTCGCCCGGGTCGCCGAGCAGTACCTGCGCAAGGGCTCGAAGGTCTACATCGAGGGCCAGCTCCAGACGCGCAAATGGAGCGACCAGTCCGGCGTCGAGAAATACACCACCGAGGTGGTGCTGCAGCGCTTCCGCGGTGAGCTCACCCTGCTGGACGGCCGCTCGGGCGGCGGCGGCGACATGGGCATGGACGAAGAGGGCGGCGGCCAGATCAGCCGGGGCGGCGATTTCGGCGGCGGCGGTGGCGGTGGCGGGGATTACGGCGGTGGCCGATCGTCGGGGGGCGGTCGCTCGTCCGGCGGTGGCGACCGGCGCCCGGCCCCGTCGAGCGGCGGTGGCGGCGGCTCGAAACCCAACTACGACCTCGACGACGACATTCCGTTCTAGGGTCCCGCCGTTCCGGGATCGTTCACAGAGGCGCGGCGCCGGAGGGCACCGCGCCTTTTCTCTTCCATTCTCCGAAGGATCGATCGCCCGGACGGGGGAGGTCGGCGCGTCGACCCTCTCCCCCTCCGATCCCGTTCGGGGCCCGCTCCATCGCCGCCACGTGCCGGGCGGGCCTGTCGATCGGAGTGCTTGCAGCGCCTCCCCTCGGTTCGAAGACCCGTTCGCCCTGTGCCCCGGGGCACGATCCGGTGCCCGTTCGGCGAACGGCAAGCCGTTGCCGATCCACGTCTTTCTCGTTGGGCGCCGCACCGTTCGGTGGCGACGAGACCTCGGATCATGTATGGGTGGCGCGAAGGGCTTGAGCGGCTCGGTTCGCCCGTGCGGACCGGCGCGATCCCCGCACGTTGAATTTTCCCCAGGCGGGACCGTCGCACGGCAACGCCTCCGCGCCGGACGACCCGCAGGCAGAGAACCAAGACCTTGGCAGAGAACGACATTCCCGGCGCCGGAGCCCCCCCCGCCTCCGACATCAAGCCGGTCTCCATCACCGAGGAGATGCGCCGCTCCTACCTCGACTACGCCATGAGCGTGATCGTGAGCCGGGCGCTTCCCGATGCCCGCGACGGCCTCAAGCCCGTGCACCGGCGCATCCTGTACTCGGCCTACGAGAGCGGGCACCTGCCCGAACGCAAATACGTCAAGTCGGCCCGCATCGTCGGCGACGTCATCGGTCTCTACCATCCGCACGGCGACCAATCGATCTACGACGCCCTGGTGCGCATGGCGCAAGATTTTTCGATGCGCCTCATGCTCATCGACGGCCAGGGCAATTTCGGCTCCGTCGACGGCGATCCGCCGGCGGCCATGCGCTACACCGAATCGCGCCTGGCCAAGCCCGCCACGGCTTTGCTCGCCGACATCGACAAGAACACCGTCGATTTCCAGCCGAACTACGACGAGTCGCGCGAGGAGCCGACCGTCCTGCCGGCCCGGTTCCCGAACCTCCTCGTCAACGGCGCCGGCGGCATCGCGGTCGGCATGGCCACCAACATCCCGCCGCACAACCTCGGCGAACTCATCGCTGCCTGCGTCGCCCTCATCGACGATCCCGGCCTGACCTTCGAGGCCCTGCTCGAACTCGTGCCCGGCCCCGATTTTCCGACCGGCGGCTCGATCCTCGGCCGCGCCGGCACGCGCCAGGCCTACGCCACCGGTCGCGGCTCCATCGTCATGCGGGCCAAATCCCACGTGGAGGAGTTGCGCAAGGAGCGCGAGGCCCTCGTCTTCACCGAGATCCCGTATCAGGTGAACAAGGCGACCCTCATGGAGAAGATCGCCGAACTGGTGAAGGAGAAGCGCGTCGAAGGGATTTCAGATCTTCGCGACGAGTCCGACCGGGACGGCATGCGCATCGTCGTCGAGATCAAGCGCGACGCCATGGCCGACGTGGTGCTGAACCAGCTCTATCGGTTCACGCCCCTGCAATCGTCGTTCGGCTGCAACATGGTGGCGCTGAACGGCGGGCGCCCCGAACTCATGAACCTGAAGGACCTGCTTCAGGCCTTCGTGGATTTTCGCGAGGAGGTGGTGTCCCGGAGGACCAAGTTCCTCCTCGGCAAGGCGCGGGAACGCGCCCACGTTCTGTGCGGCCTCGCCATCGCGGTGGCGAACATCGACGAGGTGATCCGCCTCATCCGCACCTCGCCCGATCCGAACGCCGCCCGCGAGGCGCTGATGGGCCGTGACTGGCCGGCCCTCGACATCGCGCCCCTCATCGCCCTCGTGGACGACCCGCGCCACCGCATCAACGACGACGACACCTACCGTCTGTCGGAGATCCAGGCCCGCGCCATCCTCGACCTGCGCCTGCAGCGCCTCACGGCCCTCGGCCGCGACGAGATCGGCGACGAGCTGCAGAAGCTCGCCGACGAGATCGCCGACTACCTCGACATCCTGCGCTCGCGCCTGCGCATCATGGGCATCGTCAAGGACGAGCTCGCCGAGGTGCGCGAGGCCTACGCCACGCCGCGCCGGACGATGATCCTCGACTGGGATTCCAACGTCGAGGACGAGGACCTGATCCAACGCGAGGACATGGTGGTGACCGTGTCCCATGCCGGCTACGTCAAGCGCGTTCCGCTCTCGACCTACCGGGCCCAGCGCCGGGGCGGCAAGGGCCGCTCGGGCATGACGACCCGCGACGAGGATTTCGTCACCCGTCTGTTCGTCGCCAACACCCACACGCCGATCCTGTTCTTCTCCAACCAGGGACAGGTCTACAAGGAGAAGGTCTGGCGCCTGCCGCTCGCCGCCCCCAACGCGCGGGGCAAGGCGCTCGTCAACATCCTCGCCATGGATCCGGGCACCGAGCGCATCACCACTATCATGCCGCTCCCCGAGGACGAGAAGTCCTGGGAGACCCTTGACGTCATGTTCGCCACGGCGAGCGGCGGCGTCCGGCGCAACAAGCTCTCGGACTTCGTGCAGGTGAACCGCGCCGGCAAGATCGCCATGAAGCTCGACGCGGGCGACCACATCGTCCACGTCGAGATCTGCCGCGCCGACCAGAACGTCCTGCTCACCTCGAAGGACGGCCAGTGCATCCGCTTCCCCGTCGAGGACGTTCGGGTGTTCAAGGGCCGCGATTCCACGGGCGTGCGCGGCATCAGCCTCGCCAAGGACGATCGCGTCATCTCCATGACGATCCTCAACTCGTTCGAGGCGAGCCCGGAGGAACGCGCCGGCTACCTCAAGATGCGTCGGGCCGTGATCGGCGACGGCACGGAGGGCGAGGACGCCTCAGAGGCCGATGAGGCCACGAACGAGGCGACGATCTCCCTCGATCGCTACAACGAGATGGGCGCGCACGAGCAGTTCGTCCTCACCCTGTCGGAGCGGGGCTTCGGCAAGCGCACGTCTTCCTATGAGTACCGGACCTCGGGACGCGGCGGAAAAGGCATCACCGCCATGCGGGTCAACGCCCGCAACGGCACCCTTGTGGCCTCCTTCCCCGTGCAGCCCTCGGACCAGATCATGCTGGTGACCGATGCGGGGCAACTCATCCGCGTGCCCGTGGACGATATCCGGATCGTGGGACGCGCCTCGCAGGGCGTCACGGTATTCAACACCGAGAAGACCGAGCGCGTGGTGTCGGTGGAGCACATCGAAGGCGAGGACGAG
>Ga0182226_1000163_pt1 | contig 12391 bp, 10 predicted proteins | sample G6R1MG_27_FD_129658 | JGI IMG/M metagenome (GOLD analysis project Ga0182226, IMG submission 129658) | Miscanthus phyllosphere microbial communities from Michigan, USA - G6R1_MAIN_07NOV2016_LD1 MG | ecosystem: Host-associated > Plants > Phyllosphere > Phylloplane/Leaf | place: USA: Michigan...
ATCCCGGTCGCCCGCCCCGAGGGGACCGGGCAGGAACGCGCTCGGCGTCGTCTGGAAGATGCCCGACAGGCGGATGTTGTAGAAACCCGAATCGATGCGCTGCCGGAACTCGGCCTGGCCGAGCACGCCCTGGTTGCTCAGGAAGGCCGGCGACAGGGTGAGGTCGTAGTCCGGCGCGAGGTTGAAGAAGTACGGCGTGGCGATGCCGCTGCCCAGCGCCGTCGAGGTGAGGAAGCGCGGCGTGAGGAAGCCGGATTTGCGCTTCACGCTCGGATCGGCCGTCTCGAAATACGGCATGTAGGCGAGCGGGATGCCGGCGATCTCGAGGGTCGATTCCTCGAACGCGATGGTATGCGTCTCGTTGTTGTGGATGATCTTGGTGGCGCGGATCTGCCAGAGCGGCGGCGTCTCCGGATTGTTCTTGCACGGCTCGCAGGCGGTGTAGGTGCCGTATTCGAAGCTCGTGCGGTCGCCTTCGATGCGCTCGGCGCGGGGCGCGGAGAACCGGGTGCGGACGGGCTGGCCCTTCACCTCGATGGTCTGCTGGATGCGCAGGGCGTCGATGAAGCCGTTCTTGAAATCGTCCGTCAGCTCCATCTTGGAGCCGGTCAGGACCGCGCCGGTCTCGTCGGTGAGGCGGACGTTGCCCTCGGCGAAGACCCGGCTGGTGTTGCGGTCGTAGAGGACGCGGTCGGCCTGGAGGGTGCGCGGGCCGTAATGGAGTTCGGCGTTGCCGCGCGCCGTCACGGTGTTGCGGTCGTTGTCGTAGATGAGCTCGGCGGCCTCCACGAGGAGGCGCTCGGCGGGCTTGGCGGCCTTGGCCTCCGCGGCCGGACGCGCTTGCGCCCCCGTGGAGACCACGGCCGGAGCCAGCGCCAGCACGGTGGCGGCGAACGCGATGTCGGCGACCTTACGCAACGCGAGTCCCAACTCCTGCCACGGCCCCGTTCCGTTTCCCGATCCGGAGACCGACATCAGCCGTCCTCCTGATAGAGAAGCGTGAGCGTACCGAGAAGACTTCCTACCACAGCCGGGAACCACGCCGCCACCGCCGGTGTGACGATCCCGGACGCACCCAACCCTTCGAGAAGCTGCCGCGCGACGTAGAGCGCGAACCCCGCGGCGACGCCGCCGAGCACGAGCTTTCCCACGCCACCAAAGCGGAAGAACCTTAAGGAAACGCTGGCCGCCACGAGCACCATGGCGACGAAGAGAACCGGCCGCGCCATGAGGACATCATACTGGAGTCGGTAACGCGTGGCATCCAACCCCGCCCGCTCGTTGCGCGCGATGGTCTCGGGAAGTTGCCAGAAAGGCACAGATTCGGGAGGGGTGAAGCGCTGGCGCACCTGCCCGGGGTCGAGGGTCGAGGCGATGAGATATGTGGAAAAGCCCTCCGGCGGCGCGTCCGGCTTGAGGACACGGGCTTCCTGCAACTCCCAGTAGCCGTCGTGGAGAATCGCCCGGGCGGCATCGACCTCGGAGACGAAAACGCCCGCCGCATCGAAGGTGTAGGCCGAAACGCCGGCCAAGGTGGTGGTGCCCTCGATGGCGGTCTCGGCGCGAAGGATCGCCTGCCCGTCGAGGCTGCGCTGGCGGATCCAGATGTCCTTGCCCGACCCCGCCTTGGTGGATTTGGCGAAGATCTTCGCTTCGATCTGCGTCGAGCGCTGCTTCAGCATGGCCGAGACCGGGTTGTAGACCCCGACCGTGAAGGCCCCGATGGCGAGCGCCACGAACAGGCCGGGCTGGAGGAACTGCCAGGCCGAGATGCCGGCGGCCCGCGCCACCACGAGTTCGAGTTTCCGCGAGAGCTGGAGCAGGGAGGCCATGGACCCGAACAGGATCGCGAAGGGCAGCACGCCCTCGGCCACGGCCGGGGTCCGGAACAGGGCGAGCTGGGCCATGAGCCCGGCCGAGGCGCCCTCGGCGTCGCCGGCGCGCCGCAGGAGTTCGACGAAATCCAGGGTGTAGACGAGGGTGAAGACCGTGAGGAACACTCCAAGGATCGTGCGCAGGAAGCGCGCCGCGAAGTAGCGCCCGAGGGTGAGGCCGATGAGGGCGCTCACGGTTTCAAGCCCGCCCGAAGCGCGGACGGCGCAGGAGCCCGCCGAGGGCGCGCGCCACCCCGGCGTTCCAGGCTCGCACCTTCGGTCCGTGGAAAATCAGGACGCTCGACCACGCGATGGCGACGAGGGGCACAGCATAGACCGCCACGACGGCGCCCTGGCTGCGGGCGGCGGCCGAGGTGGCGGCGAAACCGGCGATCCGCAGCACCACCACGGCGAGCACCGCGCCCGCGATCGCCGTGCCCCGGCCCTGACGGGTGGTGCGCGGGTCACCCAGCGCCGCGAACGCGATGAAGGTCATCGCGAGGGGATAGAGCCAGGACGACAGGCGGTCGTGGAGTTCCGAACGGAACCGGCCCTTCTGCAGCTGGTAGTAGCCTTCCGAGCGATCGGGGAAGAACAGCTGCGTCGTCGAACGCTCGCGCGGCTTGTAGGTCACTTCGCCGTCCGGGGGCGTGAAGGCGGCGAGATCCACGGTGTACCGCTCGAAGGTGATGATCGAGGAATCGCGCGAATCCTTCTGCTGGCGGTGCACGCTGCCCTTCTCCAGGGCGAGGTAGCTCTGGCCGCCATACTCCACGGCCTGGCCGCGCTCGGCGAGGTAGACCACGGTCTTGCCCGCCTCGCGCTTGTCCTGGATGAAGAGTCCGAGCAGGGATCCGCCGGGGCCGCGCTCGCGGAAGTGGAAGGTGATGCCGCTGTCGAGCTGCGTGAACTGGCCTTCCTTGACCACGTTGGCGATGAAGTCGCCGCGCACGCGGGTGAGGACGTCGCGCAGTTCCTGGAACGAGGACGGCATCACCTGGATGGTCAGGAACGCCACGGCGAAGCTCACGCCGAGGCCGAGGGTGAGGAACGGGCGCAGGATGCGGCGCGGCTTCATGCCCGCCGCCGACATGACGATGAGTTCAGAATCGCCGTTGAGCTTGTTCAGGGCGTAGATCACGGCGATGAACAGGGCCACCGGCGAGATCACGGTGATGAGGGTCGGCAGGGACAGGCCGGTGATGAGAAGGAAGATCACCAGGGTCTGCCCCTTGGCGGTGATGAGGTCGAGTTCCCGCAGGGCCTGCGTCACCCAGATCGTGCCCGTGAGGCCGACGAGGCAGGCCAGGAAGGCTCCGAACGCGATTCGGAAGATGTAGCGCTCGATCTGCGTCATCGATTCTCGCGGCGGACCCTCCGCCCGAGTCTTTGAGGGCGATGATCGGCCGATGTAGCGCGGGCACGCGGGTTGCGTCGAGCCTCGCCGTGTCGCGGCCGGGGCCGGCCTCGCGTTGCGTTCCGTGGCTCAACGGGTACACAGGAAGGCGATGCGGGGCGCCCTGCGACAGGCCGCACCGAGAACGGCTTCACGTACGATCTTTGGAAAGCTGCAGGTATGGCGGACGATATCACGATCGCATTCGGCCCCCTCGGACCGGTGGGCCGGGGCGACCTCGTCGTCTTCGTCGGGGACGATCTCGCCCTCGCCCCCGAGGTGGCCCAGGCAGTCGGACGCGGGGCCGCGGATCTCCTGGCCCGGGCGGCGGCGAGCGAGCGGTTCAAGGGCAAGTCCCAGTCCGCTCTCGTCCTGCCGGCTCCGGCGGGTCTCGATGTCGACCGCCTCGTGGTCGTGGGCCTCGGCTCCGAGAAGGACCGGGCCAAGATCGACTGGACGACACTCGGCGGCTTCACGGCCGGCAAGGTCGCGGGCCGCACCGCGAGCCTCGCCCTGATCCTGCCGGGCGTCTCCGCCACGGGCGCGAACGCCGCCGATTTCGCCCTCGGCGCCCGCCTGCGCCACTACAGCTTCGACCGCTACAAGACCAAGAAGAAGCCCGAGGGCGAGGAGGCGCGCGGCACCGCCCTGACCGTGATGGTGGCCGACCCCGCCGCCGCCGAGGCCGCCGTCAAGGCGACGGACGCCGTCGCGGAGGGCGTGATCCTGGCCCGCGAACTCGTCAACGAGCCGCCGAACGTCCTCTTCCCCGAGGAATTTGCACGCCGCGCCGAGGCGCTGACGAAGCTCGGCGTCGAGGTCGAGGTGCTCGGTCCGGCCAAGCTCGCGGCCCTCGGCATGGGGGCGCTCCTCGCCGTGGCCCGCGGCTCGGTGAAGGAGCCCCGCGTCGTGGTCATGCGCTGGAACGGCGGCGCGGCGGGCGAGGCACCCATCGCCCTCATCGGCAAGGGCGTGTGCTTCGATACCGGCGGCATCTCCATCAAGGGTGCGGCCGGCATGGAGGACATGAAGGGCGACATGGGCGGTGCCGCCTGCGTCGTCGGCACCCTGCACGCGCTCGCCTCCCGAAAGGCGAAGGTGAACGTGGTGGGCGCCATCGGCATCGTCGAGAACATGCCGGACGGCGACGCCTACCGCCCCGGCGACATCGTCACCTCCATGTCGGGCCAGACCATCGAGATCATCAACACCGACGCGGAAGGCCGCCTCGTGCTGGCCGACGTGATCTGGCACGTCCAGGGCGCCTACAAGCCGAAGTTCATGATCGATCTGGCGACCCTCACGGGCGCGATCATCGTGGCTTTGGGCCAGGACGTCGCCGGCCTGTTCTCCAACGACGATGCCCTGGCCGCCAAGATCACCGCCGCCGGCGAGGCGACGGGCGAGGCCGTGTGGCGGATGCCGCTGATCCCGGCCTACGACAAGGCCATCGATTCGAAGTTCGCCGACATGAAGAATACCGGCGGACGTCACGGCGGCGCCGCCACGGCGGCCTCGTTCATCAAGCGCTACACCAACGACGTGCCGTGGGCGCATCTCGACATCGCGGGTGTGGCCATGTCGTCCTCCGCGTCGGAGATCAACCGCAGCTGGGGTGCCGGTTGGGGCGTGCGACTCCTCGACCGGCTGGTGCGCGACAACTGCGAAGCGTGAACCCCGCCGCCGCCAGGGCCTTCGGTCCGGTCGCGGTCGCAATCCTGGCCGTCGCGCTGGCTTGGCTCACGGGTTTCAGCCAGCGCATGGTGCTTCCGAACGTGGTCGAGGCGCGGTTCTACGGCTTCTTCCTCGACCGCTACCCGCTGTTTTCCGCCGCCATCGTGTACGGGCTCGCGCGCCTCGTCCTCGGGGCCGCCCGGCCCGGTCCGGCCGGTCCCGCGCGGCGCCTCGTCGGGAGCGCGATCGCCGTGGTCCTGCTCCTCGCCGTCTGCCTCCATCCCACCTTCGGGGGCGGGGTACTGCGCGCAGGCTTCGCCACGGGCGGCATGGCCTTCCTCACGGGACAGACCATGCCTGTGGCCTACGGCCTCGGCGCCGCCGCCACCGCCCTGGTGTACGGCCTCGTCCTCGGCCTCGGCGGCCTTCTCGCCACGGGCTCACCCCGCAGCGACGCCCAATGGGGCCGGCGCTTGCGCATCGGCGCGGGACGAATGCTGGCGCGGACCCTCGCGCTGTGGTTCGCCTTCGCGGTGCTCGGCCTCGCCACCGCCGCCGGCCTCGGCGCCTGGCCCCGTCGTCCCCTCGGGGCCGAGGAAGCGGGCCTCGCCGTCGCCCTGGTTGTCCTCGCCTTCCTGCCCCATGCCGGCCTCGCTTGGCTCGACAGCCGGGTGCCGTCGCGGTCACATGGAATCGCACGGCTTGATCCCGGCCCATGAATCCGAGAAGATAGTTTAGATGTGAACGAAAGCGGCACCAAGTCGCTGCGCCACATCGCAGGGAGGTTCCAATGGCCCGACTCCGTGGCGCCGAGCGCCCGTGGCTGTCTGCCTATCCGCCGGGCGTTCCGGCCGAGATCGATGTGGCGGGCCTCGGCACCCTCGTCGATCTGTTCGAGGACACCCTGCGGCGCCATCCGGGCCGGCCGGCCCTGCAATGCTTCGGCTCGCGCATCACCTACGCGGCTCTCGGCGAATCGGCCCGGGCCGTGGCGGCCTGGCTCGCCGGCCAAGGGTTCGCCAAGGGCGACCGCATCGCCCTGATGATGCCGAACGTACCGGCCTATCCGGCGGCGATCCTCGGCGTGCTGCTCGCCGGTTGCACCGTCGTCAACGTCAACCCGCTCTACACCCCCCGCGAGTTGACGGCCCAACTCCTCGATTCCGGGGCGCGTGCCCTGTTCGTCCTCGAGAACTTCGCCCACACGGTCGGGGCCTCGCTTCCCGAGGTCGGCCTGGAGCGCATCGTCGTGGTGGGACCGGGCGACGGCCTCGGGCTCAAGGGGCGGGCCATCGGCTGGGCCAGCCGCCACCTGAAGAAGGCGGTTCCGGCCTATACCCTGCCGGCGGACCGAACGATCCGGTTCGAGCAGGTCCAGCGCCTCGGCCGTGCCCTGCCGCGCCCCGTCGTCGCCATCACCCCCGACGACCTCGCCTTCCTGCAATACACCGGCGGCACCACGGGTGTCGCCAAGGCCGCGATGCTCACCCATCGCAACATCGTCGCGAACGTCGTCCAGTCGCAGACATGGTTCTGCATCGACGGCGAGGACGGCCACGAACGGGTGATGATCACCGCGCTGCCACTCTATCACATCTTCGCCCTGACCTGCTGCTTCTTCCTGTTCACGCGGCTCGGCGGCTGCTGCCTGCTGATCCCGAACCCGCGCGACGCCGACGGCTTCATCAAGACACTCAAGGCCAACCGCTTCACCCACCTGTCCGGGGTCAACACCCTGTTCAACCTGCTGGTGAACCATCCCGGCATCGGCGACGTGGATTTTAGCCACGTCGATTTCATCATCGCCGGCGGCATGGCGGTGCAATCGCCCGTGGCGGCGAAGTGGAAGGCGGTCACCGGCACCACCATCGTGGAGGGCTACGGCCTGTCCGAGACCTCGCCCGTGGTGTGCGTGAACCCGCCGGGGCTGCCCGAATGGTCCGGCACCATCGGCTTCCCCCTGCCGTCGACGGAGGTCAGCATCCGCCGCGCGGACGGAAGCGAGGCGGGGTCCGGCGAGGCCGGCGAACTCTGCGTGCGCGGCCCCCAGGTGATGGCCGGCTACTGGCGGCGCCCCGATGAGACCGCCCGCGCCACGACGGCGGACGGGTTCTTTCGCACCGGCGACGTCGCGGTGTTCGAGCCCGATGGACAGGTGCGCATCGTCGACCGGATGAAGGACATGATCCTCGTCTCCGGATTCAACGTCTATCCCAACGAGATCGAGGAGGTGCTGGCCGGGCATCCCGGCGTCCTCGAATGCGCCGTGGTGGGCGCGCGCAGCGACGAGACCGGCGAGATGGTGGTGGCGCACGTGGTCCGGCGTTCGGGCGAAACCACGCCCGACGATCTACGCGCCTTCGCCCGCACCCAGCTCACGGGCTACAAGGTGCCGCGCCGGGTGGTGTTCCACGAGGCCCTGCCGAAGACCAATGTCGGCAAGGTCCTGCGCCGGGCCCTGCGCGACGATCCGCCCGCACCGTGACGGCGGACGGCCTGTAACCATTCGGCCCTCTGCTCCGTATGGTACCGCATGGGCCATCCGGTGCGCGCACCGACGGCCTTCGCGGAGGAACCCGATATGCACATCAAGCGCCCGCGCGGCTGGGAGATTCCCGAAAGCCAAGCGACTCCCGAAAGCGTCTTCCTCAATCGCCGCGCCCTGCTCGGTGCCGGGGCGGGTCTCACGGCCGCCTCGCTCCTCGGGCGGCCCGCCCACGCGGCCGCCGGGGCGGGGCTCTACCCGGCCCCGCGCAACGCCGCCTACACCCTCGACCGCGCCGTGACGCCGGAAAAGTTCAGCGGCGACTACAACAACTTCTACGAATTCGGCATGTCCAAGACCGTCCTGCCGGCCGCCAACGCCCTCAAGACCGATCCCTGGACCATCGCGATCGACGGCCTCGTCGAGAAGCCGTTCCAGATCGGCTTCGAGGACCTCGTCCGCAAGGTCGACCTCGAAGAGCGGCTCTATCGCCACCGCTGCGTCGAGGCATGGTCCATGGCGGTGCCGTGGACGGGCTTCCCCCTGTCGAAGCTCGTGGCGCTCGCCAAGCCCACCTCGGGGGCGAAATACATCCGCATGGAGACGTTCAACGATCCGGCGATGGCGCCGGGCCAGCGCTCGTTCCTGTATCCCTGGCCCTATGTCGAGGGCCTGACCCTGGCGGAAGCGGACAACGACCTCGCCTTCGTGGTCACGGGCGTCTACGGCAAACCGCTCCCGAAGCAGTTCGGCGCGCCGATCCGCCTCGCGGTGCCGTGGAAGTACGGCTTCAAGTCGGTGAAATCGATCACCAAGGTCTCGTTCGTGGCCGAGCGGCCGAAAACCTTCTGGGAGGGCCTGCAGGCGGCCGAGTACGGCTTCTGGGCCAACGTGAACCCGGCCGTGCCGCATCCGCGCTGGAGCCAGGCGACGGAGCGGGTGCTCGGCACCGACCAGCGCGTGCCGACGCTGATCTACAACGGCTACGGCGAGCAGGTGGCCGGGCTCTACAAGGGCCTGGAGAAGGAGCGTTTGTTCGTCTGATTCGGCCGGGCGCGGCGCTCAGTAGGTCCAGCGCTGCGCCTTGGCGACGAGGAAGTCCCGGAACGCCTGGACGCGGGCCACGGTCCGCATCTCCTCGGCGTAGACGAGGTAGCTCTCCATGTGGGGCATCTCGCTGTCACGCATCACCTGGACGAGGCCGGTTCCGCTCTCCACGGCGTAGTCGGGCAGGATGCCGATGCCGGCGCTCGTCTCCATGGCCTGCTGCAGGGCCGAGATGTTGTTGACGGTGAAGTGGATCGGCCGGCGCTCCTGGCCCTCGCGTCCGACCGTGGCGAGCCAGTGGGTGGCCAGCAGATAGGACGGCTCGTTGCCGCCGAACGAGATCAGGCGATGGTTGTCGAGGTCGGCGATGCTTTTGGGCTCGCCGAAGCGCTTGACGTAATCCTCCGACGCGTAGGCGTGGTAATGGACCGTGAACAGCCGGCGCTGGATCAGGTCCGGCTGGGCCGGGCGGCGCATGCGGATGGCGACGTCGGCCTCGCGCATGGCAAGATCGAGCTCCTCGTTGGTGAGGATCATCTCGACGCGCACGTCCGGATAGAGATCGAGGAACTCGGCGACGCGCTGGGCGAGCCACGAGGTGCCGAGCCCCACCGTGGTGGTCACCTTGAGGTCGCCGGTGGGGCGCTCGCTCGTCTCCACGAGGCGGGCTCGGGTGTTCTCCAGGCGCTGCTTCATGTCGCGCGCCGCCCGGAAGAGGAGATCGCCCTGCTCCGTGAGGATGAGGCCGCGGGCGTGCCGGTGGAACAGGGGGGCCTTCAGCTCGCGTTCCAGGGCGCTGATCTGGCGGCTCACGGCCGATTGGCTCAGGCCGATATCGTCACCGGCCCGCGTGAAGCTGCCCGCCTCCGCGACGTTTAGGAAGATGCGGATCTTGTCCCAGTCCAAGGCGTCCACTCCCGTACGCACTGAAGGCGGATCCCGCCCAGCCGTTCTCGGCCCGGAACCCGCCACGCGCCGCACGGGAGGCGCGACGACACCGCCGCGATACCGACCTCCCATGCAAGAAGCGCCGACGACTCATGCCGTCAGCGCTCAGGTTAGGACTACGATCTTGCGATTGTGTTGCCGCCCGGCGCAAGCCGCTCGGCTAAAAAATCGCTATTCGGCCGCAGCTTGCTGTGGGGTTTCACCGACATCGAGGGCGGCGAGGTACTTTTCGGCGTCGAGGGCTGCCATGCACCCCATGCCGGCCGCCGTGATCGCCTGACGATAGACGTCGTCGGTGACGTCGCCGGCGGCGTAGACGCCCGGGATCGCCGTGTGGGTGGTTCCGGGCTTGGTCTCGATGTAGCCGCCCTCGCGGAGGGCGAGCTGGCCTTCGAAGATCGCAGTGGCCGGCTGGTGCCCGATGGCGATGAACACCCCGTCGGCCTTGCGCTCCACGATCTCGCCCGAGCGCACGTCCTTCAGGCGCAGGTGCGTCACCGATGGCGGCTTCTGCGTGCCACAGATCTCCTCGACGGCGTGGTGCCACAGCACCTCGACGTTGGGGTGCTTGAACAGGCGCTCCTGCAGGATGCGCTCGGCGCGGAATTCACCCCGACGGTGGACCACCGTCACCTTCGCGGCGAGGTTGGCGAGGTAGAGGGCCTCCTCCACGGCAGTGTTGCCGCCGCCCACCACCACGACCTCCTTGCCCCGGAAGAAGAAGCCGTCGCAGGTGGCGCAGGCCGAGACGCCGAAGCCCTGGAACGCGGCTTCCGAGGGCAGGCCGAGCCACTTTGCCTGGGCGCCCGTAGCGATGATGAGGGCGTCGCACGAATAGGTCTCGCCGGAATCGGCCTCGAGGCGGAACGGGCGCGCCTGGAGATCGACCTTGGTGATGTACTCGGACACGATCGTCGTGCCGACATGCTCGGCCTGGGCACGCATCTGCTCCATGAGCCACGGCCCCTGGATCGCTTCGGCGAAGCCCGGATAGTTCTCGACGTCGGTGGTGATCATGAGCTGGCCGCCGGGCTGGAAGCCGGAGATCATCAGGGGCTCGACCATGGCACGGGCGGCGTAGATGGCGGCGGTGTAGCCGGCCGGTCCCGAGCCGACGATGACGAGCTTGGAATGCGTATGTGCCATGCTGTCTCCTTAGGGTTGGCCCGGGGCCTCGGCGGCGAAACCGGCCGCGTGGGCCGCATAGGACCGCGCCATCGCCTCCGCGATGGACGGCGTCGCGTCGATGGGGCGGTAGCGCAGGGTCTCCAAACGCCCGATGAAGGGCTTCAGCGCCCCCGCCATGGCGAGGCCGGCGAACATCCGCCGATGCCGGATATAGGTCTTCGGCAGGTCGAACAGGAGGACGGGAGCGCCGGTGCTCACGGCCTCACCGACCATGTTGGCAGAATCCGAGGTCGCCACGATGGCTTCGGCGAGCGCCAGCATGGCGACGTAGGGGTTGTCGCCGCTGCCGTCCCAGAAGAAGCCGCCCTTTTCCGACACCAGCCGCTCCAGGGCGTCGCGCAGGGCCGGCGGCGTCCGGCGCGAGACCGTGAGCATGAGCGAGCAGCCGCCTTCGGCGAGCTTGGTGAGGTCGCGCACGAGGCGGCGCATGTCGGCGTTGCGGTAGGTGAGGTGGCGACTGTCGCCGCCGATGAGCACGGCGATGCGCGGCCAGGGCAGGGCGGCGAGGCGCGGATCGGGCGCGGCCCGGGCGGCGGCGAGGCGCGCGGCCGAGACCTGATGCGGCGCTGTCAGGGTGGTGAACACGTTGGGCCCGCGCAGGTCGTCGTAATCCGGCACCCAGACGAAGTTCGCCGTCTCCGGTCCCGTGCGCGGGTCCTTGAGGAATGCCGTGAAGGTCCGCCCCCCCGAGGCTTCGCGCACGGCCCGCAGGTACGGCACGGCGCGGCGGCCCGAGGCGATGAGGATGTCGGGGAGGGGGCCGGACAGGACGCCGCGGGCGCGGCTGGGCCGGTCGCCGGGATCCACCGGCCCCCACGGGGCCATCCAGCCGAAGGGTGGGCGCGGGGCGATGCGGCGGATCTCGAAGGGGAGACCGAGGGTCTCGGCGAGGCCGAGGCACTGGTTCTCGTCGCCGGCCTTGCCGTCGGTGACGATCCAGGTCCGGGCGTGGGCGATATTATCGGGGACGGGGGCCGAACGATGGGGCATGGCGGTCATCGCGCACGCTTTCGCCATCGGCGACGCCACGTCAATGTCGCGGACCCATTCGGCACCCGGTTCAGTTCGACGGCAGGGCGCGGCGCAGCCACCCGGCGTAATGCGCGGCGATGGCCGTCACGCGGCGGCGCTCCGAGGCGGGATCGTACCAGGCACCGCCGGAACTCGCCGGCACCACGGAGAGCTGCGGATGCCGGGCGAGCACCTCGCCGCGTCGCCCGACCAGCAGGGCCTCGCCGTCGAGGTAGTCGGAATCCATGCTGCCGCCGAAACCGCTGCGACCCTGGTTGCCGACGTAAGGATTCATCGACAGGCTGCGCAGGCGCACCACGAGGGCCGGGCCGCGCCCGCCCAGGACGTCGGCGAACTCCGCCCGGAGGGCCTGGGTCAGGTCGGCCTGCAGCGCCTGCGCCCGGGGACCGTCGCCCTGCGCCACGAGGGCGCCGACCTCGACGCGGATGCCGGAGAGGCGCTCTCCGTGAAGGCTCGGCAATCCCTCGGCGAAGGCGGGGGTCGCGAGGGAGAGCAGGCCCGTGAGGCTCGCTCCCCCGATCCGGCGCAGAAGGCGGCGCATGCCGGCTTCAGGCGCCGTACTGGACGGCGACAACCTCGTAGGACTTGCCGCCGCCGGGCGTCGTGACCTCGACGGTGTCGCCGACGCCCTTGCCGATGAGGGCGCGGGCGATGGGCGAGGTGATGGAGACCAACCCCGAGCGGACATCCGCCTCCGGCTCGCCGACGAGCTGGTAGGTCTTCTCCTCCTCGGTGTCCTCGTCGACG
>Ga0182226_1000164_pt1 | contig 12324 bp, 11 predicted proteins | sample G6R1MG_27_FD_129658 | JGI IMG/M metagenome (GOLD analysis project Ga0182226, IMG submission 129658) | Miscanthus phyllosphere microbial communities from Michigan, USA - G6R1_MAIN_07NOV2016_LD1 MG | ecosystem: Host-associated > Plants > Phyllosphere > Phylloplane/Leaf | place: USA: Michigan...
CAGACGGGCGACAACGCTCGCCAGGGCCGGGCTCGGACGCGGATCGGCCAGGAAGGCGTCCGGGTCGATCCCGGCTTCCGCCAACCAGTCGAGGGGCAGGTAGAGCCGGCCGGCGCGGGCATCCTCGCCGACGTCGCGGGCGATGTTGGTGAACTGCATGGCGACCCCGAGGTCGCAGGCCCGGGCGAGGACGGCGGGATCGCGCGCACCCATGATCAGGGTCATCGTCGCGCCGACGCTGGCCGCCACCCGCGCGGCGTAGGCCGTGAGGTCGGAGAGCGTCGCGTAGCGGCGCCCTTCTGCGTCCCAGGCGAGCCCCTCGATGAGGGCCATCGGCAGGGCGCGCGGGATGGCGTGCGCGACGACGAGATCGGCCAAAGCCCGATCGGCCGGCGCATCCGCCGGACGCCCCTCGTAGGCCCGCGACAGGCGCGCGGCGAGGCGGGCCACGGCTGCCCCCCGGGCGCCGGGCGCCACGCAATCGACGGCGTCGTCGGACAGGCGGCAGAAGGCATAGAGCCCGTAGGCCGGGCGCCGCACGCGGGCCGGCAGCAGGGCCGAGGCGGCGAAGAAGCTGCGGGAGCCCGTCCGGATCGCGGCCCGGCAGGCGGCCTGGTCGGCGGCATCGGCGTGGGGCAGCCGCCACAGGGGGGCGCGCTCCGGCACCGGCACGGCCCAGAAGGACGGCCTTGCGGCCTCAGGCGAAGACACGCGCATCCGGCACCACGGAATCGAGGACTCGGGCAGAGGAGAGGACGCCGGGAAGCCCGGCGCCCGGATGGGTGCCGGCGCCGACGAGGAAGAGGTTGCGCACGTTCTCGGAGGCGTTGTGCGGCCGGAACCAGGCCGACTGCGTCAGCACCGGCTCCAGCCCGAAGCCCGATCCGCGATAGCTGAGGAAATCGTCGGCGAAATCGCGCGGCGTCGTCACCCGCGAGGTCACGAGGGCATCCGACAGGCCGGGCATCACCGTCGCCTCGAGGTGCTGCGCGATGGCTTGGCGGTAGGGCTCCGCCAGGGCGGCCCAATCCTGGCCGCCATCGAGGTTCGGCACGGGCGACAGGACGTAGAACGCATCGTGGCCGGGCGGGGCCAGCAGCGGGTCCGTGGCGGTGGGCCGGTGCAGGTAGAGGCTGAAATCCTTCGCCAAGTGTTTCTTGGAAAAGATGTCGTCGATGAGGCCGCGATAGCGTGGTCCCATCAAAATCGTGTGGTGGGCGACGTCCGGAAACTTCTTGGCCGTGCCGAAATACCAGACGAACAGGCCCATGGAGGACTGAGCGCGCTTGAGCCGCTTCGTGCTCCAGCGCCGGGTGCTGCCGCCGAGCAACGTCCCGTAGGTGAAGGCCGAATCGGCGTTCGAGACCACGATGTCGGCGGGAATCGCTTCCCCGCCGGCCAGGGTGACGCCCGTTGCCCGGCCCGCCGTGACGGTGATGCGGGCGACGTCGGCGCCGCAACGCAGGGTTCCGCCCTGCCCCCGGATGAGGTCGCACAGGCCGTCCACCAGCCGGCCGGTGCCTCCCATGGCGAAGTGCACGCCCCAGCGCCGTTCGAGGTGGGCGATGAGGCAGTAGATCGCGCTCGCCCGGAACGGGCTGCCGCCGATGAGGAGGGGATGAAAGGAGAAGACCGTCCGCAAGCGCTCGTCGCCGATATGGCTCGCCACGAGGTCGTAGACCGAGCGGTGGCCGCCGAGCCGCAGCAGGCTCGGCATGATCCGGATCATATCGGTGACGGACGAGAACGGGACGTGGCCGAGTTCCTCGAACCCGACCCGGCAGATCGCCTCCGAACGGGCCATGAAGGCCTCGTAGCCAGCGACATCCCAGGCCGAGAACTTCGCCACCTCGGCCCGCATGGCGGCGGGGTCGCCGCTATAGTCGAAGGTGGCGCCGTCGTCGAAGCGGATGCGGTAGAACGGCAGCATCGGCGCCAGGGTAACGTCGTCCGCCATGCGCCGGCCGCACAGGCGCCACAGCTCCTCGAACAGGAACGGCGCCGTGACGATGGTGGGGCCGGCGTCGAACGTGAAGCCGTCCTGGCGGTGGACCCGGGCGCGGCCGCCGGGCTGCTCCAGGCGCTCCAGCACGGTGACGCGGTAACCCCGGGCGCCGAGGCGGATCGCCGCCGCGAGACCGCCGAAGCCGGAGCCGATCACCACCGCGTGGGGGCGGGCTTTCGATGGCGTCGCAGCGTCCGGGATGTCGGCGAGTGTCAACATAAGCTGACACTAATCCGCGTCTCCGCCGGGGTGCAAGCGTTGTTTTGCCGATGTTCCGGGTGACACCGAACCGAGCTGGCGGATGATGCCGGCCACCGCACCTGGGTCTTCCTCGTGAGCGAGGTGACCGAGGTTGCGCACCAGTTCCACTCGCGCCCGGGGCAGGCGCTTCTGCAGGGCGAAGGCGGTCTCGGGTGCGATCGCCCGGTCATTCCCGCCCACCACCAGGGTCGTGGGTATGGTGAGGCGGGGAAGGGCACGGTCGAGGGCCGCCAGATCCCAGTTCGCCATCATGCCGAGGGCCCCGGCGACGTGACCGGGGCACCGGAACAGGCGGCGATAGAGGTCGAGCCCCTCCGCGTCGAGGCGCGAGCCGGTGCCGCGAATCAGGCGCTCCACCGCCGGGCGGTCGGCGGTCCAGGCGAAGATCTTCGGGGTCACCCGGTTGAGGAACAGCATCCGGGCCAGACTCGGAAACAGCACCGCGGCGAGGCCGGGGAACGGGGTCAGCGCGCCGTTGAGGGCGACGAGGTGGCGCGGTGAGAGTCGTCCGTCGAGGCACAGGCGCACGAGGAGGGCGGCGCCGGCCGAATGTCCGACCGCGATCTCGGGCGCGATGTTCAAATGGGCGAGGAGGTCGCCGATGGCCGCGGCCATGCCAGGGAGGGACAGGCGGCCGGGGGGAAGCGGATCGGTGAAGCCGTGGCCCGGCAGGTCCGGGGCCAGCACGAGGAAGTGCTCGGCCAGCAGGGGGGCGAGGCCGCGCCAGGAATGCGTCGCCGCGCCGGTTCCATGCAGGAGCAGGAGCGCGGGCGCCTCCGCCCGGCCGAAGGTCTGGATATGCCAGGTCAGGCCGGATGCCGCGACGAACCGGCTCGCCTCGCGGTGAGGCCAGTCCGCGCCTTCGCGCGCCCAATGAGGTCTATCACCCGACGGAACCATGGCGCGTCCTCAGCGCGTCGCCCGGACGGCATCGCGCATCGCCCCCGCATCGGCATAGGGCAAGGGCAGGTAGCGTCCCCCCATGGCCTCGGCGAGGCGACGGGCTGAATCCTGCGGCCGGGCCGCAGTGTCGATGAGGAGGGTCCGCACGCCCTCCCCGCGCAGGCTCGCGGCGGCGGCCAGGGCCTCGGCCCCGGCCTGGGCCCGGCCGGCCTTGCCAGTGCGGGTGACGTTGGCGCGCCCATCGGTGAGCACCACCACCAGGGGCGTGCCCCCGCCCCGGCGCACGGTGCGGGCGAGATCCGCCGCCGCATCGAGGCCGGCGGCCAGGGGCGTGCCGCCGCCGCCCGGCAGCGCGCCGAGGCTGCGGCGGGCCCGGGCCAGGGCGCGCGTGGGGGGGAGGATGATCTCGGCGCCCATGCCGCGAAACGCCACCACGGCCACGCGGTCGCGGCGGGTATAGGCCTCGGCCAGGAGCAGCTCCACGGCGCCCTTCGCTTCCGCGAGGCGTTCGAGGGCGGCCGAGCCCGAGGCATCGACGGCGAAGATCGTCGTGGTCTCGGTGCGCTGCGCGAAGCGGGTGATCCGAAGGTCGTCCGGGCGGATCCGGATGCGCCGCGAATCCGGGGACTCTCCCCGGCGCAGGCGCTGCCAGGGGGCGGCGGCGCGCAGGGTCTCGATGAGATCGAGGCGCCCCCGGCGCGGATCGCCGGCGCGCGTGCCCGTGGGCCGTCCGGTCCGCGAGGCTGCGGCGATCCCCGCCTTGCCCGGCCGGGGCAGACGGGGACGGCTGCCGGCTTCGAGACCTTGCGCCAGGAGGCTGGGCGGCAGGACGGCCCGGACGGCCTCGACGAGGCGCTGTTCGAGGGGGGCACCCTCCCCTGGAGCCGCCTCGGTTTCGGGCGGTCGCTCTTCCGGGGCCGGCGTCTCGGGAGACGAATCGTCCGATGCTGCATCCGCATCCGGAGACGGGGCGGTGTCGAATGTGGGAACCTGCGTCGCCCGGGGGGCGAGGACGAGGCGGGCGGCGAGGATGCTCGCCGCCTCGGTCGGATCGCCGCCGCCGCCGAGGAGCCGGGCGACCCGCATCGCCAGGAGGGGGCCGCGCAGGGAGGCGATGCCGAGGGCTTGCGCGGCCTGACACAGAACCTCTGCCGCATCCGCGACGGGCTCGCCCGCCCCTGTCGGTGTCGCTTCGAGGAGCGTGAGGTCGCCCAAGGCGATGTCCGTGAGGTCGATGTGGAAGGCGATGCGGTCGGTGAGCGCCTGCGCCACGGGTTCGTCGTCGCCCCGACCCTCGTCGAGGAGGATTACGCCGAGATGGGCCGGGCGGCACTGGCCGAGACCGTCGCGCTCCACCCGCACGGTGCCGTCGTCGAGGGTCGCGGCAAGGCGGGCGGCGAGGCCCGGCGACAGGCGTTCGGCCATGGGCACCACGAGGAGGCCGCCATGGGTCTCGGCGAGAAGCCCTGCCTCGGCCACGGGCCGCCCGGCCGCCAGGGTGGCCGGCAGATCGAGGCCGCCCAGAAGGCGCGCATCGGTGATGCTGCCGGGCATCCGTCGCAACGGCCGCGACGGGGGCAGGGCCTCCCGCAGGGCCGCGAGCCAGGCGTCCCGCACGGGGCCGGCACCGGCCCGGACCAGGACGCCGCCGACCCCGTGCGGATCGGCCGCCGTGAGCCGCGCCACGAGGAGCGCATCGGCCCAGGTGGTCACGGGGCGAGAACCTCCGCCACGGCCCGGGCCACGCGGGCGGTAGAGCCGGATTCGTCCAGGGGATTGCGGCGCAGGCGATGGCGCAGGGCGGCCGGGGCGATGCGGGCGAGGTGATCGCGGTCGACGGTCTCGGAGCCCTCAAGGGCGGCCAGCGCCCGGGCCGTGCGCATGAGGGTGAGTTCGCCGCGCAGGCCGTCGGTGCCGAGGGCGAGGCACAGGCGGGCCGCCGCCTCCAGGGTCGCGTCGGGCACGGTGAGGGACGGCAGGTGCGCGCGAGCCCGGGTCAGGGTTTCACGGATGGCTTCGTCGGCCTCGGCATAGGCGGCGCGGAAGGCCGCCGGATCGCGCTCGTAGGCGTCGCGCCGGCGCACCACGTCGATCCGGGTCGGCAGATCCGTCGGCGTCGTCACCTCCACGGCGAGGCCGAAGCGGTCGAGGAGCTGGGGCCGCAACTCCCCCTCCTCCGGGTTGCCGCTGCCCACCAGCACGAAGCGGGCGGGGTGGCGGATGCTCAGGCCATCGCGCTCGACGGTGTTCACGCCCGAGGCCGCCACGTCGAGGAGGAGGTCGACGAGGTGATCGTCCAGCAGGTTGACCTCGTCGATGTAGAGGAAACCGCGATTGGCCCGCGCCAGCAGGCCCGGCTCGAACGCCTTCTGGCCGTGGGCCAGGGCCCGTTCGAGGTCGAGGGCGCCCACCACCCGGTCTTCCGTGGCGCCGAGCGGCAGGTCCACCACCGGCACCGGTACGGCATGGATCTCGAGGGGGGCGGCATGGTTGCGGCAGCGCTCGCACAGGTCGCCGGGCCGGGCCGGATCACAGGCATAGGGGCACCCGACCACGGCCCGCATCGGCGGCAGCAGGGCGGCCAGCCCCCGGATCGCCGTGGACTTGCCCGTCCCCCGGTCGCCGAACACGAGGACGCCGCCGACGGACGGATCCACGGCCGCGATGAGCAGCGCCTGACGCATCTCGTCCTGGCCGACGATGGCCGAGAACGGAAACACGCAGGGCGATGGATGCGGGTGTGGGGCCGGCCGGGGGGATTTCGCGCGGATCGTGCCGATCGGCCCGTTCAGGGGAGGAAGGGAGGCCGGTTCGCGGGACATCGCTCGGGTCGATCCATTGACGATCATGGGCTGGAGTCCCCGTTGCCTCGACGCGTGGTGGGTGGTCCCGCCCCGCACCGGCGGAGCGGGAGCCCGGCTATTCGGCGGCCGCGCGCTCGACGCCCATCCGCCCCCAGATCGTGCTCAGGGCCGTCACGAGGTGGTCGATATCGGCATCGGAATGCAGGGGCGACGGGGTGATCCGCAGGCGCTCGGTGCCGCGCGGAACCGTGGGGTAGTTGATCGGCTGGACGTAGATGCCAAACTCGTCGAGCAGGGTGTCGCTGATCGCCTTGCACAGCACGGGGTCGCAGACCATCACCGGCACGATGTGGCTGTCGTTGGCGAGGTAGGGAATCCCGGCCGCGTCGAGGCGGGCGCGGACGGTCGCGACCCGCTCCTGGTGCCGCGCCCGCTCGGTGCCGCTCGCCTTGAGGTGGCGGATGCTGGCCGCTGCCCCGGCCGCCACGGCGGGCGGCAGCGAGGTGGTGAAGATGAAGCCCGAGGCGAAGCTGCGGACGAAGTCGCAGAGTTTCGCCGAGGCGGTGATGTACCCGCCATGCACCGCGAACGCCTTGCCCAGCGTCCCCTCGATGACGTCGAGGCGGTGGGCGAGGCCGTCGCGCTCCGAAATGCCGCCGCCGCGTGCGCCGTAGAGGCCGACCGCGTGAACCTCGTCGAGGTAGGTGAGCGCGCCATGGGCTTCCGCCACGTCGCAGATCTCGGCGATGGGCGCGATGTCGCCGTCCATGGAATAGACCGACTCGAAGGCCACGAGCTTCGGGCGGGCCGGATCGACGAGGCGCAGCTTGCGGTCGAGGTCCTCCGGGTCGTTGTGGCGGAAGATGTGGCGCTCGGCCCGGCTCGCCTTGATGCCCTCGATCATCGAGGCATGGTTCTCGGAATCCGAGAACACGGCGCAGTTCGGGAGCTTGCCCGCCAGTGTCCCGAGAGCCGCCCAGTTCGAGACGTAGCCCGAGGTGAACAGGAGGGCGGCCTCCTTGCCGTGGAGGTCGGCGAGCTCCCGCTCCAGGAGCACGTGGTAATGGTTGGTGCCCGAGATGTTGCGGGTGCCGCCGGCCCCGGCGCCGCACCGGTCGAGGGCCTCGTGCATGGCACCCAGCACCGCCGGGTGCTGGCCCATGCCGAGGTAGTCGTTGGAGCACCACACCGTCACGGGCCGGGTGCCCGTCGGCGTGTGGTGGGTGGCATGGGGGAAGCGGCCGTTGTGGCGCTCGAGGTCCGTGAACACCCGGTAGCGGCCCTCCCGGTGAAGGCCGCCGAGTTCCGCCGTGAAGAAGTCTTCGTAGTTCATGGCCTGTCCCCTTCCCGTGTCTTGTGCGTGGTCGCGGCCCGATCCAGTGCTCGTCTTCGCGAGGCGTTGCTCAACCGGCGGTTTCATGGGCGTCCCGGCTCCGCGTCGCGAGGGACGAGGCCGAGGGCGGGGTGCCGTACTCGACGGCACTCAACACGGGCGCGGCGACGGCCTCGGCCCCCTTCCCCGGGAGGCTCCACTGCCACAGGGCGGCCGAGGGCAGCGGCAGCATGAGGAAGCCGTGTTCCAGGGTGGCGAGCGCCATCAGGGCGGTGACCACGGTGAAGCCGACGCGTTCGTGGGCGTCGATCCCCTCGCCCAGGGCTGCCTGGGCCAGCCACACGGTCCCGAGCCCGGCGAGAACGACGGAAATCGGGAACAGGGGGTTCATCGGCCGATTGCGCAGGAAGCCGGCGAGGTAGCCCAGATGCGCCGGCAGGAACTCCGCGTTGAGGTTGCGGACGCCGAGGAACATGTTGAGCCGCGCCGAGAGGTTCATGCCGGCCAGGATGAGGTAGGTCCACAGGGCGAAACGGTTGGGGCCGCCCCAGGTGAGGCCGAGGATGGCGAGGCCCCCGAGGAGGATCGCCGCCTCGTGCCACAGGCTCGTGGCCAGCGCCGCCCGGAAGCGGGCGAAGCCCCGCGCCCCCGGCGGGCACGCCTTGGCGGACGGCCCGGAGACGAAGCCCATGTAGTAGCTCATCTCCTGCCAGCCCCAGACGAGGAGCGCGCCGGTGAAGGCCGTGTAGGCCCCCGCCTCGCTGGTGTCGGCGGCACTGGCGCCGATGGCCCACAGGGCGGCGGCGAGAACGACGGTCCCGCCCGCCATGCTCCACGGATGGGTGGAGCGCGGCCGGTGATCGAGCAGGATGATGAGGCCGGTGGAGAACCACCAGATCACCACCGCGTAGAGGATCGGGACGGCGTAGGCGGCCATGCTACCAGACCGGTTCGAGGCGGATTTCGGCCGGCATCGGATTGTCGAGGGTGGGCAGGGCATAGAGCCGGGCGAAGTTCACGGCCGAGGCCGCGATCCAGGCGCCGTGCTTGAGCTTGCCCAAGAGCCCGCCCCGCGCCTTGGCGTCGGCGATGCCGTTGGAGCAGGCGAGCAGCCGATCGAGCGCTCGTTTGAACTTCGGGTTCTCGAGGTCGAGGGTGAGGGGGAAAGTCTGCTTCGAGATCTCCGAGGTGATGCGGAACACCTTGAAGTCGTAGTCCGTGGGATCGACCCCGAGGGCCTTGTGGAAGGCTGGCCGGCAATGGTCGCGGACATACATCGTCGCGAACACGGCCAGCAGGAAGAACTTGATCCAGTAGCGGTTCACGCCCGTCGTGAGCTTCGGGTTCGCGCGCATGAGCAGCGCGAAGGCCTCGCCGTGGCGGAACTCGTCGTTGCACCACTTCTCGAACCACTTGAAGATCGGGTGGAAGCGCCGCTCGGGATTGCGCTCCAGCTCCCGGAAGATGGTGATGTAGCGGGCGTAACCGATCTTCTCCGAGAGATAGGTGGCATAGAAGATGAATTTCGGCCGGAAGAAAGTGTATTTCTTCGACTTCGTCAGAAAGCCGAGATCCACCCCGATGCCGAAATCCTTCAGAACGTCGTTGATGAAGCCGGCGTGCCGCGCCTCGTCCCGGCTCATGAAGCCGAACAGCTCGCGGATGTCGGGGTTCTTCGCGCGCTTCCTCATCTCGGCGTAGAGCACGCAGCCCGAGAACTCGGCGGTGATGGACGAGACGAGGAAGTCCATGAACTCCTTGCGCAGTTCCGGGTCGAGACCGGACATGTCCGCGTCGAAATCGGCGTTGCGGGTGAAGTGGCGCTTGTTCGGGTCGGCGCGCAGCTCGGCGATGAGCTTGTCCCAATCCGCCCGCACGGGCTCGACATCCGTGCGGTCGAGCTCCTCGAAATCCGTGGTGTAGAAGCGCGGCGACAGGAAGGTGGTCTCCTGCGCGGCCTTGGTGCCCTCGTTCATGGGGAATCTGGGCTGCACGGCTGGATTCTGGGTCGAGACGGTCACAGGCGCCTCCTCTCGGAAAAGCTGACTTCGTAGAGCTCGGTGAGTTCGAGATGGCCGGCGAGTTTGGTCCAGAGTCGCTCCAGGCGTCCAGCCCGGATCACCGTGGCGGTGCGGCGCACGACGAGGCGCTCGCCGTAGGGGACGCTCACGGGGGAATCGTGGACCTGGACCTCGTCGCCGGGTTCGATCTCGAACGCGGCATCCAGGGTGACGTGGGCGTGGAGGCTCTCGGGCGTCTGCTCGATCTCCACGGTGCAGGGCACCTCGACGGTGGTGCGGCCGGTCAGCCAGGCGATCATCGGGGGGCTCCGGGCTCGGGCAGCAGGCGGGCGAACGCGGCGAAGTTGGACGGGCCGAACGCCCCGAGATTGACGGCGCGGCCCGTGAGTTCGTCGTCGAGCTGCAGGCTGCCGTCGTCGAAATGCGTGAGGCGGAACGGCGCCTCGCGGCCGAGCCCGGCTCGCAGGCGGGCCTGACCGAAGCCCCGCAGGGTCGCCCGCATGAAGTTCTCCTGGCCCGGCTCCAAGGTGGCGACGACGGCGCCGCGTTCGGCATCGCGCAGGAGGATCGCGCCATCCGGACGGTCCTCGACCGTGAGACGAAGGATGCGGACGGCCTGAGCCGCGGGCATCCGCGTGAGGCCGACGCCCTCGTACCGGGCGAACCCGATCGTGCCCACAACGAAGGCGATGAGGAGCCCCGCGCCGACGGGAAACCAGCTCGCTCGGCCGAAGGGGGCGTTCAGGGTGCGTCCGCTCATGGGCCTCGTCCTCAACTGGCGGTGGCGAGGCGCGGGCCGCGTGCGCGGGGGCGGATCACCGGGTCTGCCGCTTCCTCGTCCACCTCGCGGGCCGCCGCGAGGGCGCGGGCGAGGATCGCCGAGACTTCCGCCGCGCCCGGCACCGAGCGCATCATCGGCTCGGGGCGCGTCACCCGCCACGGCCGGGCGTGGGGCCAGAGGTGGAGATAGGCGATGCGGTTGCCGGGCTTCACCGCGAGGGCGAGGTCGCCGCTGCCGTCGGAGAAGTGGCGGCAGCCGGCCCCGGCCACGAGGCCGAAGGGCAGGTTCAGGGTCATCGGCAGGGCGATGCCGATCCGCATCACCACCCGGCGGTTGGTGATGGTGTAGGTGGTCGTGCGTGCCGACAACCAGCCGAGGAGGCCCAGGAGCGCGATGGCGCCGGCCCCGACCACGAGGGTCGGCCCGGCGGCGAGGGCGGCGTCGCGGAACCCGCCCTCGGCCGCCAGGGGAACGGAGGCCCACAGGGCGAGGCCGCAGAACCACAGGCCGACGAGGGAGACGTGCAGGGCGCGGATCGCCACGGCGCGGCCGCCGGGGCGGCCCTGCCACAGGATGTGTTCGCCGGCCGGCAAGGGGGCGGGCAGGCCGGGCGGGGCGTCGAAGCGGTTGGCCGGGACGCCGGGTGTGGCCGTTCGCGGGCGCATCGCAGACAGTCGCATCACAGGTATGCCTCCTGTCGGCCGGGGGTGGCGTAGAGGGTGCCGGCCCCGAAGAAGGCCATGATCCGCTCCTCCTCGTAAAGGGTCACGGAGTCCGGATCGGCGTGGGCCGGGATGTCGGCGAACTGATGGGCGAGGAGGGCCTCGGTCTTCACCGTGCGGGTGAAGCGGCCCGTGCGGCAGAAGGTGTTGGGCATGAGCACCCGCCGGCCGCCGGCCCCGAGTTCGACCTCGTAGTAGCGCACCATCGATTCACCCCGGTCGACCCAGAGATCCGAGACGGTGCCGGCGGGCTGCCGGTCGGCGCCGAACACGGTCATGCCGATGGGGTTGGGGCCGTCCTCGTGGACGACGAAGTGTTCGGCCACCCGCAGGGGCACGATGCGCTTTTCGCCGTCCCAGGTGTGGTCGTGGGAATTGTCGCGGTCGGCGTAGGCGCCGGGGCCGATCGCGTCGTGCATCCCGTCGGTCTCGGGTTCGAGGGGGGCGCCGGGCCAGACTTCGTGCTTGTGGCCGCGGTAGTTCCAGGCGTTGGGGCCTTCGCGCGGCGGCGCGGTCTTCACCTTGCCGTCGGAGAGGTGGAAGAACTTCGGCGTCGGGATCAGGATCGGGTCGGGCGTGGCGCGCCGTCCGGGGATGCCCTCGACCTCCAGGGGGTAGCCCTCGCGGCGGTCCTCGCGGCGCAGGTAGAAGATCAGCCCGGCAAAGAAGATCCAGAACGCGTAGAGCACCACCTGCGCGACATCGACGTAGCCCGTGATTTCCCCTCTCGGCATGGTGTCTCTCCCGATTCTCAAACTGATGGGTTGGGCAAGGCGTGTGGGTTGGGCAGGGCTTGTGGCTTGGGCGGGGCTTGGGATGAGGCCGCCGCGCGGCGCCGCGCGGCGGGGTCGCGCACCAGGGGGCCGATGGCGACGAGGGTCGCGAACAGCAGGGCGATCTCGAGGTGGTAGACCATGAGGTAGCCGGTGGAGGGCTGGTTCATCCCCTCCCCCAGGGTGCCGGAGGTGGCGAGGTAGGAGCCGAGGTCGCGCAGGATGCCGCTCATCGCGATGGCGATCCCGGCGGCGCTGGCCTGCACGGCGCCCCAGGCACCGAGCGCCAGTCCGGTCTCCTCCGGGCCGGCCTTCGCCATGGAGGCCGTGAGGGTGCCGTGGGCGAAGAGGCCGCCGCCGAGGCCGATGAGGGTGACGCCGGTGGCGAACAGCGGGATGGAGTCGAGGGGGGCGGCGAAGATCACCGCCGAGAAGGCGAGGATGCCGGTGCCGGACCCGGCGGCCGCGACCCGGAAGGCATCGCCGCCCCGGCCGAGCCAGCGCGCGGCGAGCAGCAGGCCGAGGCCGCCCCCGGCCGCCAGCATCGCGGTGAGCGCCGTGGTGGCCGCCACGGGCAGGTGCAGGATCTGGCCGCCATAGGGTTCGAGCAGGATGTCCTGCATGGAGAAGGCGGCGGTGCCGAGTCCCGTGGCGACGAGGCGCCGGCGGGCGAGCCCGCTGTTGGCGTAGGCCGCCCAGGATTGCGAGAAGGTCTGGCGCG
>Ga0182226_1000165_pt1 | contig 12270 bp, 10 predicted proteins | sample G6R1MG_27_FD_129658 | JGI IMG/M metagenome (GOLD analysis project Ga0182226, IMG submission 129658) | Miscanthus phyllosphere microbial communities from Michigan, USA - G6R1_MAIN_07NOV2016_LD1 MG | ecosystem: Host-associated > Plants > Phyllosphere > Phylloplane/Leaf | place: USA: Michigan...
AGGACGGCGAAGATTTCCTGCAGATAGTCGATATAGCTGTCGAGATCGAAGCGCCCCTCCGCCAGGGGCACCATCCGGGCATCGGTCCAGTCGGTGACGTAGACCCGGTGGTTGGGCAGCATCGCCTCCACGGTGCCGCGCAAGAGCGTCGCGTAGTGCCCGGACATCGGCGCGACGATGAGCAGCTTCGGCTGCGGCTCAACCGGGGGCGTGATGAAGGCGCGCTCGAACGCGACCAAGCGGCAGAACGGCCGCTCCCAGACCACGCGCTCGCTGACCGGGACCGCCGTCCCGTCGACGATCGTCTCGGTGAAGCCGAAGGCGGGCTTGCCATAGCGGCGGGTCGCCCGCTCGAACATCTCGCAGCCGGCACTGATCGCCCGAGCGTAGGGCCCGTAGGCGAGCGGATTGCCGGGCATCTGAAGGGCGTGGCGGGTGAGATCCGCGGCGAGCCGGGCTGGCGCCATCAGGGCACGCGCACCTTCGAACATCCCATAAGCCAGAAGCATCGCACCCTCGCGGTCTCGGATGCCGTCCGGGGCCGACCGAGACCGGTCCGCCACGGGACGGCACGCCACCCGGGCGGCCGACATCCGACCTGCACGCGGAGCCTTTTGCAACCTGGCTCGTGGGATAAGGTTCCACCCTGAACGATCGCGGAACATCCCCGGCCCCGAGCGACTTGCTCGTGACACGCCGTGGGCACAACGGATCCGGCCCTTCGCCCGGACGCTGCGCTGCGGCCTCCGTCGAAACACCCTGCGCCGGCGAGGCCTCACCGGCGCTTCACCGATGCCTGCATGCCCGACAGCAACCTCCACGGCCTCGTCCGCAACTCGCGCCATCTCCGGCTCGACACCTTCGTCCGCCTGCGCTGGCTCGCCATCACCGGCCAGAGCGCCGCCGTGGTCGGGGCGCAGTTCGGCCTCGGCTTGGCGCTGCCCTTCGGCTGGTGCTTCCTGGTGATCGCCACCTCGTCCTGGCTGAACCTCGCGCTGCGGATCCGCTTCCCGGCGAGCTACCGGCTGAGCGACGATTCCGCGGCCCTGCTGCTCGCCTTCGACATCGTGCAGCTCGCCGCCCTCCTGTTCCTCACAGGCGGCCTTCAGAATCCGTTCTCGCTACTCTTCCTCGCCCCCGTGCTGATCTCCGCCACCGCGCTGCCGCCCGAGAGGACCCTGGCGCTCGGCCTGCTGGCCGTGGGACTGGCGACCCTGCTTGCCCTGGTGCACCGGCCGCTCCCCTGGTTCTCGGACGGGCGGATCGAATTGCCGTTCCTCTACGTCTCCGGGGTCTGGACCGCGATCCTGCTCGGGACCGCGTTCACCGGCGTCTACGCCTGGCGGGTCGCCGAGGAGACGCGGCTCCTCGCCCAGGCGTTGGCGGCCACCGAGCTGGTGCTGGCGCGCGAGCAGCACCTGTCTCAGCTCGACGGTCTCGCGGCGGCGGCTGCCCACGAATTAGGCACGCCGCTCGGGACCATCATGGTGGTGACCAAGGAGCTGATCCGGCAGCTCGGGCCGACCGCATCGCCGGCGGTGGCGGAGGATCTGAACCTGCTGCGCGAGCAGGTCGACCGCTGCCGCAGCATCCTCGGCAAGCTCACCTCCCTCGACGGCGACGGCGTCGGCTTCCTGGAAACGGTCACGTTCAGCCATCTGGTCGAAGAGCTTGTGGCACCCCAGCGCGCCCTCGGCGCGGTCCTGGACATTTCCAGCCTGGGTGACGGCCCGGAGCCCGCCTGCCGCCGCAACCCCGGGGTGATGTTCGGGCTGGCCAACATCCTCGACAACGCCGTCGACTTCGCTGATTCGCGCGTCGCTGTGGAGGGGCGCTGGACCCAGGAGCGCGTCTGGATCGAGATTCGCGACGACGGGCCAGGCTTCTCCAGCGAGGTCCTGCTGCGGGCCGGTGAGCCCTACGTAACCACCCGCAGTGCCGATCGCTCGCAGACCGGCGGGACCGTGGGTGCCGGCCTCGGCCTCGGCCTGTTCATCGCCAAGACCCTGATCGAGCGCTCGGGCGCCCAGATCGCGCTGATGAACGTCTCGGCGCCGGAGGCTCACGGGGCGATCGTGCGCGTGTCCTGGGCCCGCCACATCTTCGAGCGGGGGGCAGCCCCGCGCCATTCGCCGGAACTCAATATCCACACGCCCCTGCCCCCGGGCGATGTCGTCCCTATATGAGGATCAGACCAAGAACTGACTTAGTAATTCCCTTACGAAAACCTGAAAGGAGTGCCGGATGCTGACGCAGCCCGGGACCACGGCAGCGATCGATCCCGCCGTGATCAACGAAGCCGATCCGCTCGCCGCCTTCACCGACCGCAGCTTGCTGATCGTGGATGACGACAAGCCCTTCTCGACGCGGCTCGCCCGCGCCATGGAAAGCCGTGGCTACCACGTTCAGGTGGCAGACAGTGTCGCCGACGGAGTCTCGGCGGTCGAAGCCCGGCCGCCCGCCTTCGCGGTGATCGACATGCGGCTCGGCGATGGCAACGGCCTCGACGTGATCGCCCGCCTGAAGGAGCGCCGCCCCGAGGCGCGGGGCGTGATCCTGACCGGCTACGGCAACATCGCGACCGCCGTCACGGCGGTGAAGCTCGGCGCCTTCGACTATCTCGCCAAGCCCGCCGACGCGGACGAGATCCACGGTACGCTGATGGCGCAGCCTGGCGAGCGGGCCGATCCGCCGGAGAACCCGATGTCGGCGGACCGGGTCCGCTGGGAGCACATTCAGCGGGTCTACGAGCTGTGCAGCCGCAACGTCAGTGAGACTGCCCGGCGCCTCAACATGCACCGCCGGACGCTGCAGCGGATCCTGGCCAAGCGCGCGCCGCGCTGAGGCGCAAAACCACCGATCCCGGGTCCCGCGGTTGCATCCCCCCTCTCCGGTGGGCTAGCTGCGCGGGTCCCGGGCTTACCACGTCCGGGGCCTCGCAATCGACCGGGGGGACGAGTCTCGTGAACGGGCGCAACGCCATCACCATCGTGAGCATGATGGTCCTCGTCGGCACCGAGGTGTTCGCCGTGGCCATCGCCGCCGGCTGGGCCCTGGCCGGCCTGTTCGACCTGGGCGACCGGGTGGGCCACGTTCTGATGGGTGTCTTCAGCCTGTTCGCTGTCTGGATCATGCTCCAGCTCTGGCGCCGGGCGACCAGCATCGAGCCGATCCGGACGCGAGCCACGCCGCGCTAGCCGGGCCGCCTGTCCGAGACGGCGTTCGACAGGCCGGCAGCCTTCCTGCTAGGAACGCGCGACGGCCGCGGTGTGACGACGCCGCGTGTCGCGCCCTCGTTTCCGGCTACGCGTGAGACCTGAAGATCCATGAAAGCCCGTATCATCGTCACCCTGAAGACCGGTGTGCTGGACCCGCAGGGTAAGGCGATCGAGGCCGCGCTTCGGTCCCTCGACATCGAAGGCGTCGACAGCGTCCGCCAGGGCAAGGTGTTCGATCTCGAAGTCTCGGCCGCCGACGGCCCATCGGCCGAGTCCACCCTGCGGGCCGCCTGCGAGAAGCTGCTCGCCAACACCGTCGTCGAGAACTACGCGATCGAGATCCTCTGATGCACGCTGCGGTCGTCGTCTTTCCGGGCTCGAATCGCGAGAGCGATGTCGCCCGGGCTCTGCGCCGCTCGGGGGCGCGGGTCAGCATGGTCTGGCACGCGGATCAGGACCTGCCAGCCGGCACCGACCTCGCCGTCCTGCCGGGCGGCTTCTCCTACGGCGACTACCTGCGCTGCGGCGCCATCGCCGGGCGCGCGGCTGCCATGGATGCGGTGCGGGCGCATGCGGCCCGGGGCGGTCTCGTACTGGGCATCTGCAACGGCTTCCAGATCCTGTGCGAATCCGGCCTCCTGCCGGGCGTCCTGATGCGCAACGTCAACCGCCGCTTCATCTGCCACCGGCAGACGCTTCGGGTCGAGCGCACCGACACGCGTTTTACCAGCGCCTACACCCAGGGACAGGTCATCGACGTCTGCGTCGCGCACGGCGAGGGCAACTACTTTGCTGATCCCGAGACGCTGGCACGGATCGAGGGCGAGGGCCGCGTGGCCTTCCGGTATTGCGACGCCACCGGGACCATCACGGTCGAGGCCAACCGCAACGGCTCCCTCAACGCCATCGCGGGGGTCTATTCGGAGGGCGGCAACGTCCTCGGGATGATGCCGCACCCGGAGAACTTCGTGGAAGGCCTGATCGGCGGCACCGACGGCCGAGGACTCTTCGACAGTCTCGCCGCATGAGTTTTGATCTGAAAACTGATTTTTAATCAGCCGTTAACGCTCATGATGCATAGAAAGGCATCCAGAGATCTGGATATCGAGTTGGACGGTTCCGTCCGCTCTGTTTGATGCCTCCCTGACGACTCGCGAAGCCGCCCCCAACCGGGCGGCTTTTTTCTGTCCGGTGGGTGAACCGCGCAGCCGCATCGGGACAATGTCGCCTCCCCAAAGTCCTGGGACGCGCGTTCGCGGACAGGGATTTTTGGCGCTGCCTGGACTGCCGAACAACCGATCCCGTCATTCAGAGGCGCGGCAGACAGCCCAGATCCTAAGGGACTGCCAATGGCGGCACGCGAGAGCCGCCAACGGCGCAAGGTTTTGATGGCAGGGTGCTTCCAGACTCCGGGCTCCGCTTGGCGGCCCCGGAATAACACGATGGTTTATCCCGCGGCGCTTCCTCAGTAGAGCCCGCCGGCCTGCGCGGCCCGGTCTGGGTCCGCCGGGACCGCCGCGGGGGCGGCGCTCTGGCTGGAGGCCGGGGCGACATATGAATCGGGCGGCGCGGTACCGGGCTTGAACGCTTCCAGGATCGTGCCGGCACCTTCCCCCGATCCGGCCCGAGTGCCGGAGGCGAGGTTCACACGGATCAGCTTGATCCCGGGCGGCACCCGGAACGGTGTCGGCGGCTTGTCCTTGAGAGCCGTCTTCAGGAATTCGAGGGCGATGGGCGCCGCCAAGCCGCCCCCGGTGGCACGGTCGCCGAGCGAGCGCGGCTTGTCGAAGCCGATATAGATGCCGACCGCGAGATCCGGCGAGAAGCCGACGAACCACGCATCCTTGGCGTCGTTGGTGGTGCCGGTCTTGCCGGCCAGCGGCTTGCCGATCTGCTTCAGCAACGTCGCGGTGCCGCGCTGGACGACGCCCTCCATGATCGACACCATCTGGTAGGCGGTGAGCGGGTCGAGCACCTGCTCGGAATCGTCCACCAGCTTCGGCTCATCCTGGCCGGACCACTTTTCCGCATCGCAGCCGATGCACTTGCGGTTGTCGTGCCGATAGATCGTCTCGCCGATGCGATCCTGGATGCGGTCGATCAGGGTCGGCCGGATGCGGCGTCCGCCATTGGCGAGCATCGAGTAGGCCGTCACCATGCGCATGACCGTGGTCTCGCCGGCGCCGAGGGACATCGGAAGCACCGGCAGCAGGTCGTCGTAGACGCCGAAGCGGCGGGCGTATTCGGCGATGAGCGGCATGCCGACATCCTTGGCCAGCCGGACCGTCATCAGGTTCTTCGAATGCTCGATCCCGTACCGCAGGGTGTGCGGGCCGCCGGACTTGCCGTCGTAGTTCGAGGGCGTCCAGGCTTCCTGGCCCGGGCCGGCCTCGATGGTGATCGGCGTGTCCTGCACGATCGACGACGGCGTGTAACCGTTGTCGAGCGCCGCCGAGTAGACGATCGGCTTGAACGACGAGCCGGGCTGGCGCATCGCCTGGGTGGCGCGGTTGAACTCGGATTCGTCGTACGAGAAGCCGCCCACCATCGCGTGGACGCGGCCTGTGTTCGGGTCCATCGCCACGATGGCGCCGGAGACCTCGGGCTTCTGGCGCAGGCGGAACTGGCCACGGCCGCCCTCCATCGCCTCGACATAGACCATGTCGCCGGGCTGGAGGTTCGGCCGACCGGCCCAGCGCATGCCGTCCGGGGGGATCACGCCGGTCTCGCGATCCTTGCCGACCTGGCCCGACGCCTCGCGCCGGGGTTGGAGGCCGACCTGCACGCCGCCGCCGCCATTGCCCAGCACCACGGCGAGCCGCCAGGGTGCGACGTCCCCGAGCGCCGGAACCTCGGCCGCCGCCATGCCCCAGTCGCGCCCGGTCAGGTCGACCTTGGTGACCGCGCCGCGCCAGCCATGGGCCTGGTCGTAGCGCACGAGGCCGTCGACCAGGGCCTTGCGGGCCCAGCCCTGCATCTTCGGATCCAGCGTCGAGCGCACCGAGAGGCCGCCCTCGTAGAGCTTCTTCTCGCCGTAGCGCTCGGAGATCTCGCGGCGGACCTCCTCGGTGAAGTAGTTGGCGTTGGCGGCGTTCGGGAAGGCCACCCGGGGGTTGACCCCGAGCGGCATCTTCTTGGCGGCATCCGCCTCGTCCTTGGTGATGTAGCCGTTCTCCGCCATCAGGCGGATGATCTCGTTGCGGCGGTCCAAAGCCGCCTGGGTCTTGCGGTAGGGGTGGTAGTTGTTCGGCCCCTTGGGCAGCGCGGCGAGATACGCGGCCTCGTTGATGGTCAGCTCGTGGACCGATTTTCCAAAGTAATCCAGCGCGGCCGCCGCCACGCCGTGCAGGTTCCGGCCGGGAACGATCGTCCCCAAAAAAATCTCGTTGAGGTAGAGTTCGAGAATCTTGTCTTTCGAATAGGCCGCCTCGATGCGCAGGGCCACGAGCGCCTCCTTGATCTTGCGATCATAGGTCTGCTCGGACGACAGCAGGAAGTTCTTGGCGACCTGTTGGGTGATGGTCGAGGCACCCTGGCGCTTGCCCGACTTGGCATTGGTCAGGAAGGCGCGCACGATCCCCTCGGGATCGATGCCGCCGTGCTTGTAGAAATTCTTGTCCTCGGCCGACAGGAAGGCCGCGACCACGATCTTCGGCATCGCCTGGATCGGCAGGTACAGCCGCCGCTCGCGGGCATATTCGGCCAGCAGCGAGCCGTCCGACGCGTGGATGCGGGTCATCACCGGCGGCTCGTAATTGGCGAGCGCGGCGTGATCGGGCAGGTCCTGGCTGTACTTCCAGTAGAAGTAGCCGCCGGCCGCGGCGCCGACCACGAACAGCACCGCGCCGGCGCTGAACAGGATCCCGAAGAAACGAAGGATCAGACGCATCCGGTGTTCCGCTCGTCGCTGGCCCGGCCGCATGCCGGGTTCGGCTCATCCGGCACGGGCGTCCGTATTCGACGCGGTCGGCTCCCGGACGCTCCCGTGAGGCCCCCTCGGATTGCCGGTTCAGCGGCGGTGCGACGGGGCGTCGGACGTCCCGTATCGACACTTACTCTATGGTAAAACTGGGGCGACGGCGGCCGATCGACGGGTGATCGTCGGCACCTTGAGCGTCGCGCGGTTGCCGAAGAACAGATCGATCGCCTTGGCCATGGAGCCGGTGACGCCCGCGCGCCACTCCGGCGATTGCAGCATCTCCAGGTCGCGCTTGCTCGAGAGATAGCCGAGTTCCACCAGCACGCTCGGCACGTCGGGGGAGCGCAGCACCATGAAGCGCGCCTCCCGGTGGGGCTTGGAGCTCATCTCCATGACCGGGGCGAGCTGGCCCATCAGGGTGCGGGCAAAGCCCGACGAGAAGCCGCGGGTCTCGCGCAGCGTCAGCTCCTGCAGGATGTCGGCGATGTCCGGGGGGGCCTCGGCGGCATCGGTCCCTGCCGCGGCATCGGCCTTGTTCTCGCGCTCGGCGAGCCGGGCGGATTCGATGTCGGTGGCCTTCTCGGCGTTGGTGTAGATCGTGGCGCCGCGCACCTGGGGCGCCGCCGAGATCGAATCGGCATGGATCGACACGAACAGGTCGGCCTTGGCCTCGCGGGCGAGGCGTACCCGGTCGGCCAGCGGCACGAACACGTCCCGGTCGCGGGTCATCCGGACCCGGTAGCGGCCGCTCGCTTCCAGCTTCTCGACCAGGGCCTGCGCGTAGCCGAACACGATGTCCTTCTCGAACACCCCGCCCACCGCGATCGCCCCGGGATCGGTCCCGCCATGCCCGGCATCGACCATGATCAGCGGCCGCTGGTCGGCGGGCTCGGGGGCAGCGCTGCGGGCCTGGGCGGGGGCCGGATCGCTGGCGGCGGCCGCCTTGCGGAACGCCTCGCGCTCGACGCGCTGGAGCGGGATCGTCAGCAGCACGGCACCGTCCCGGGCTCGGGTGACGGTCTCGATCCGCCCGATCGTAGCCGGGGCGGCGAGGTCGATCACGACCCGGGAGCGGCCGGGGGCGAACAGGCCGTAGCGGAAGGATTGGACCAGGCCGTCGCGGCGGCGCCCGGACCCGGAATCGAGCTGGAAATTGACCTCCGGCAGGTCGATCACCGCCCGGTCGGGCCGCTCCATCACGAAACCGCGGGCATCGACAGCCCGGGACAGGGTCAGGGTGAGCCGCGTGGTGCCGGCCTGGCTCGCGAGATCCGCCCCGATGGCGATCGCAGGCGCAGGTCCGGACGGCTTGTCGCCGTTCTGTGCGACGACCGGGGCACCTGCCAACGTCAGAGCGAGGCAGAGGCCGTGAACGGCAGAACGGATCAGGTGCGCACGGCTCGGCATCGGTCCGGATTCATCTCCCGCGCCCTCCGATGAGGCATAGGAGCGACAGGGTTAATCGTTGGTTGCCCGGTGCGGTTCGATGCGCCCGTGCATGTCGTCCCTATGCGACAGCCTGAACATGGCGATCGTACGTCAGCGGAACGCAACGATGCGGCTCGCCTTGCGGATGACGTCGCTCCAGCAGGTCAGCGAGGCATCGGCCGCGCGCTGGACCTCGCCCATCTGCAGACGCATCAGTTCGCTGGGCGAGCCGGCGTCCGACAGGGCGCGCAGATGTGCAAGGGCCGCTTCACCCTCCCCACGCATGTAGCGGGCGATCGTCGAGCCGATGCCTAGGCTGTCGGAGCGATCCGGCACGAATCCGGCTCGGCTGGGTGAGGCGACGCCTGCGGGGCCGGCGTCTTTCGCGACCGGCGCGTCGGACGGAAGCGCGACGGGCGGGATCGTAACGGGTGGGATCGTAACGGGTGGGACCAGGGCGGCCACCGGGACCTGGGCCTCCGGGGGAGCTTCCGGCTTGGCGACGTCCGGATTCCGGCTCGCGACCGCCTCGCGGGCCCTGGAAACGGCGGCGTCCGGGATGGCCGTGTCGGTGAGCGGTGGGACGGCGCGGAGCGCAATGCCATCCGCAGCACCCGGAGCCGGCTTCGGATCCCATTGGGGACGGGGCGCCTTCGGTCGACGCGGCTTGCTCATGGCGCGATCTCCTCCTCATCCGCGTCGGGCTCCCTGACGGAGCAGCGGCCGGAGGGAGAGACCGTCTTCGGTTTGTTGTGTTCAACGACGCCCGGCCCGTCGGGCCGAGCGCCGCCTCAATCGATCCGCCGGCGGCGGACCGGTCGGTCTTCAGCGGGCGATGTTCTGCTGGGCGAGGGCGCCGAAATCCTTGGCCTGGGCCTGGAGGGCAGCGAACTGGCTGCGGACGAACTCGGACTGCAGCTCGAACGCCTCGCGCAGGTCCTTGGTGCGCGCCAGCTTCTGAGCGAAGTCGAAGGTCGCGTTCGCGTTGTTCTGCGCGTGCTCGAAGCCCTTCGAGACCGCCGCCGTCATGGTGGACTGGAAGGTCTGGCCCGAAACCTGGGCCTGCTCGGCGGCCTTCATGGCGTTCGCCATCATGGTGCCGACAGCGTTGCGCGCCTGGTCGACGCTCTTCTCGGCGAAGTCGCGCATCTCGTTCGGGATCTCGAAGTTCGGGGTCTGCATCGGGGTCTCCAGCACGCTGTCTCGGGTGGGACGCCGATCTGCGTCCGCGGTGACGCGTCCGTATATGTTGCAGTGCAACAAGAAGTCAAGTGCATAATCGGGGGAGGAGCAGGGCCATGAAAGGCCCGATAAAATGCCGGATTTCGGTATGCGCTCAGTCGTCACGTCGCATCAACACCAACGCAATCGCTGATGATAAAGCTCGACCATTGCACGTCCCGTCGTGGCGTGGTCGCACCGATTGAACGCCTCTCTATATCAATCCGATCGTCTGTCTATAGGCCTGCGGGCGTCCTGAAGTCTTGCTAATCCGACCTCAGGCCGGTCTGGCGTCGGCCCATCTATGGTGCATCGCACCAGGGGCTGTGCCGGCCAGTCCGGCATAGAGGGACCGAAGCGCGGCGGCATGCGTGGCGAGCGTCATCGGTGCCGCGCGGAACCGGGCTCGGGCATTCGCTCCGAGGGTTCCGACGCGAACATCGTCCCGCAGGGCCGAGAAGGCGGCCGTCAGCGCTTCGATGTCAGGGGCGACCACGAAGCCGGTCCGCCCGTCCCGGACTTTCTCGGCGGCCCCGGACCGTTCGGACACGACCACAGGGATGCCGGCCGCCAGGGCCTCGTAGACGGTGAGGGGCCCGGTCTCGTACCAGCGCGACGGGGCAGCGAGGGCTCGGGCACGGCTGCGTAACAGGGTCGAGACGGTATCGGGTGCCTGCCAGCCGATCACCTCGACGCCGGGCCGGGCGCGCAGCTCCGCCTCCAGGGGTCCGGCGCCGATGAACAAGGCGGGGAGCCCGGCAGCCCGGGCGGCGTCAGCCACGAGATCGGCCCCCTTCTCCCGGGTCAGGCGCCCGACATACGCGATGGCATCGCCCCGGGCGGGATCGGCCGGCGGCCCGTCCGCGACCCGAACCGGATTGTCGACGCGGTGATGAGTCAGGGCGTAGCCGCCGAGCAGGTCGCCGAGCCGCCGCCGGCTGGCGTCGCAGACATGGACGACATGGAGCGGGCGCCGATGAAGCGCTTGCCGGAGCGCCCCCGCGCGGGCGACGCGCACGAGCTTGTGAACCCGGCTGTGAGGATCGCAGGGGGCGGCCAGGCAGGCGGGCCCTAGCGGTGCCAGCCCGCAGGGCTCACCCCGGTCGAACCGGTAATAGACCCCGTTCGGACAGGCCATGGCGTAATCATGCAGGGTGACGACCACCGGCACGCCGAGCCGGGACAGGACCGGGAAGATCGCCGGCGACAGAGCGCGGGTCCACTGGTGCAGGTGGAGGCAGTCCGGCGCCGCCGGCAACTCGCGTAGCACTCCCTCGAGGGCACGCGCCGCAGCCGCGTGCCAGATCCCGGTGGCCGCCGCCTTGATACGGCCCAGGGTCCAGATGTCGGGCAGCCCGAGTTCGATCCGCCGGATGTTTGGGTGGTCCAGCAGGGGATCGACCGGGCTCGGGATCGCCTGGACATAGGTGATCGCCAGGCCGGCCTCGGCGAGCCCCCGGGCCGATTCCAGGGCGACCTTCTCGGCCCCGCCGCTGGCGGTCGCAAATTCGGCGAGGATCACGACGTGCATGGACCATACCGGCTGGAACTGCTGCGACGGTAAGTCAAGGCGGGTTTACGGAGGATCAACCGGCAGCCGTTACAGGTTTTCGTCCCGGATTTGAGCGGCGGAATTTCTGACGTGCACGTCGTCCTCGTCGCAGATCACGCCGCGATCAACGGTGGCCAAGCCAAGGTCGCGATCGAATCCGCCCTCGGGCTTGCCGCCCGCGGGTTCCGCGTCAGCCTGTTCGCCGCGGTGGGTCCGGTCGATCCCCGGCTTGAGGCCGCCGGCGTCCGGGTGGTGTGCCTGGATCAGGACGATGTCACGACGGCGCGGAGCAAACTGGCTTTCGCGGCGCAGGCGATCTGGAACGGGTCGGCAGCCCGCGCGCTGGCGGCCGAACTCGCGGCCTGCGATCCGCGCGACACACTGGTCCACGTCCACGCCTTCGCCAAGGCGCTGTCGCCCGCCATCGGCCCCGCCCTGCGGGCCTCCGGCCTGCCGTGCCTCTACACGATGCACGAGTTCTTCCTGGTCTGCCCGACCGGGGGATTCTACGCCTATCCCGAACAGAAGATCTGCCACCGGGTGCCGATGTCGGCGTCCTGCATCCTGGCGAAGTGCGACGCGCGCAGCTACCCGCGCAAGGTCGCCCGGATGATCCGCCATGCCGGGCTCACGCATGTCGCCCGGCTGCCGGACTTGTTCTCCCACGTCGTCACGATCAGCGACCTGCAGGAGAGCGTGGTCCGGCCGCTGATGCCCGCCGGCACCATATTCCATCGGGTCGACAACCCGATCGCTGTCACGCAGGCGCCCGTCCACGAAGGCCCGCCGGGCGACTTCCTGTTCGTCGGCCGGATCTCCACCGAGAAGGGCGCGCCGATCTTCGCCGAGGCGGCCCGGCGGGCCGGGGTGCGGGCGGTGTTCGCCGGCGATGGCTCGGAGCGGGCCGCCCTCGCCGCCAGGTACCCCGCCGC
>Ga0182226_1000166_pt1 | contig 12231 bp, 8 predicted proteins | sample G6R1MG_27_FD_129658 | JGI IMG/M metagenome (GOLD analysis project Ga0182226, IMG submission 129658) | Miscanthus phyllosphere microbial communities from Michigan, USA - G6R1_MAIN_07NOV2016_LD1 MG | ecosystem: Host-associated > Plants > Phyllosphere > Phylloplane/Leaf | place: USA: Michigan...
CGGGGAAGGGGTAGTTGTCGCCCCCGAGACCCGGCGCCGTCGCGGTGCCGGTGGCGAGGAAGTCGAGGGTCACCACCTTGATGGTGCGGTTGGCATCGCCCACCACCTGACCATTCTGCACCAGGGTATCGAGGATGCGGCCATCCGCGTCGATGATCGCGGCCGAAACGATCCGCTGGCCCTCGCGGGTGACGTTGCCGTTCGTGTCGAGGGTCTGGGCCTGCTTCGTGGCATCGAAGCTGTAGGAGATGCCGCCCACCTGGGTGAACTGGCCCGGCGTTGCACCCGGCGCCACGGCGGCGACGCCGTGCTCGAGGATCCGCTCCAGCTCGGACGCCGTCACGGTGACGACGGCGAGGTTGTTGTTGAAGCGTAGCGAATTGGTCACGTCGAGCTGAGAGATGTCGCCGGCCTGCTTGCCGGCAGAGGGGTTGGCCGCCGGAGGCAACTCGGCGGTGCCGCCGCCGGCCGTGGAGAACGAACCGATGGAGTCGCGGATACCGCCGCCGTTCTTGATCGACACGGTGACGCCGGCATCGAACTGCTTGGCGTACCAGAGGTTCGCGTCCGACGAGAGGTCGCCGAGGTTGGTCTCCTCCGTGCGGACCTCGCCGCGTCGGCCCTCCAGATAGACGCTGCTGCGTCCGAGGATGTTGCCGTCTTGGCTGCGGATCACGTCGGCGATACCGGCGGTTTCCTGGATGCCGTCGTTATTGGCATCCAGGCCCTCGATCACCTCGCGGACGAGGAAGCCTTTGCTGCCGGGCGTGAACGCGGCGGCGGTCGAGCCGTAGAGTTGGGCGACGGTGGCGTCGTCCACCGCCACGGCGCCGCTGGTGGCCGGGTTCACGGAGTTGCGGATGATATTGCCCGCATCGTCGAAGGTGACGTTGAGGCGGCCGACATAGGAATATTCAGAGGCGGTATTCAGAAGGACGAGGGCCTGCCCACTGGCATTGGTGAAGAACTGCGGGTAAGCGCCCCCGGCCGTGTCGCCGGAGAGAAGGCGGTCGTTCCCATCGGCCAGCAGGGTGTGCGAGCCGCCGCCGATGAGCACGTCGACGTTGCGCAGGAGCGGCGCCAGGGCCTGCTCGTTGGCGAGTTGCTGCAGGTGCGTGCCGACGATGACCTTGTTGAGGCCGGGGTTCGCGGCGAGCACCCGATCGACCTCGGCGTTGATTTGGTTCGCTAGGAGAGTGATGTCGTCCCGACCGCTGAAGCCGTCCACCGTGACGTTGCCGAGGGTGGTCAGCAGGGGCTCCAACTGCGTGGTGGCACCGATGAAGGCGATCTTTTCGCCGTTTTCCACGATGATGGTGGATTTGGCGATCTTGTCCGCCCCCGTGCCGGTCTGGGTCGAGGTCGGGCCGGTCTGCGCGAAGGTGGCGTTGGAGACGTTCGGGTTGACGAGGCCCGAGAGCGCGGCTTCCCGGGAGAAATTCAGGTTCGCGGACAGGTAGGGGAACTGGGCTCCCACCCAGGTATCGTCGGCGTTGCCCGGTGACGTGCCGAGGTTGGCGCCGATGATATTGGCGACCTCGGTGGGGCCGGAATCGAACTCGTGATTGCCGAACACCGCCGCTTGGACGCCGATGATGTTCTGGATCGTGATATCGGCGCGGCCCACGGACGCCGTGAGTTTGGTGTAGGCCGCGGAACCGGTGAGCCCGTAGAACTGGTTGTAGACGCCGTTATAGGTCGGGGCCAGCTGCGGGTCGGCCCCGGCGATGAAGAACGGGCTCGGGATCCAGCCGTCCCCCGTCGAGAGGGTAATGGAGTTCGGGGTCGCATCCTCGAGCTTGTCGACGATGGCGGCGAAGTTCGCGGCCCGCTGCGTGGCCAGGAGACCCGCTTCCCAATCGGACGCATGAAGAATCTGAAGCGTATAGGTCATGGCCGGCGGGATCTCCGTAGGAACGTCGAGCGCGTTCGTGCCCAGGACAGGCGGCTTCGAAGGGGATCCTGTGAGACGAGACCCTGGGAGAGACGCCCGGACCGACACGCGTGCCCCGATCCCAAATGTCTCGGTCCGGTGCACGAAATTGGGCGACCCAATGTTGGATCTTCCCAGAACCCTGGAAACCGTAAGACGTCCCCCGTCTAGATCAGCAACATGACAAGGCCGTGAAGAGAATGCCCGCTCGGTCCGTTCTCGCGCGAAGCTATATCAATAGCCGGCCATGTGATCTCGCTTGCAGATAAGCTTTCTATCCTGCTCGAAGGACAGGAGCCTTGAACGGCCGGTCGGTCCGACACGCTTTCGGCGGATCTACGAAACGCCCGATCCCACAGCTTCGCCTCTCCGAGGACGGCGGTCGGCCACAGCACTCGCTTGAGAAACTCGTCCTTGGGGCCGAAGGCCTGGGCTCGGCCATCGGTCATCATGAGGACGAGGTCGAGGGCAGCGAGGGCGGACGGGCGATGGGCGATGACGACGGCGATGTCACCGCGCCGGCGGATTTTCAGGATCGCCTGAGTCAGTGCGTTCTCGCCCTCGGCGTCGAGGTTGGCGTCGGGCTCGTCGAGGATCACCAGGAAGGAATTGCCGTAGAGAGCCTGGGCCAGACCCACGCTCTGGCGCTGGCCCGCCGAGAGACCGACTCCGCCGTCCCAAATCCGGGTGTCGTACCCCTCGGGCAAGCGCAGGATCAGGTCGTGGATCTCGGCCGCCCGGGCCGCGGCGATCACCGCCGTCGGGTTCGCCCCCGGCTCGAAGCGGGCGATGTTCTCGGCCACGGTCCCGGCGAACAGCTCCACCTCATTGCGCCATCTCCGGCAGATCCGTCCCCGTCGCCAGCCCGAACACCGCGCGGGTCACGCGCAGATTCTGACGTCGCGTCGGTCGCGCGCCTGATCCGGGGCATCCCCATGCCTCGGATCGGCATACCACGCGTTTTCGGCAGCGACCTGCGCCGGTGCATCCCGCCGCCCTGGACATCCAGGATGACGGAGAACCGGCAGCGCTCGATTCTGCGGTTCGCGCCAGACCATCCGAGGACGGAGCATCATGCGTCACCCGGCCGTCACCGAAGAGATTTAATCCGGGGAAGACCATAAATATTTCCAGGGGCGACAATGGCCGATTCAGTGCTCACCTCGGCCGTTCCGGCCGGGTCCGGGACGGACGGAAAGCCGAAGCTGGACCACGGCATGCATGCCGGTGGTGTCATCGCCTTCCTGCTCGTGCTCGTCGCCGGTCTCGGCTACGCCGTCATCAGCCTGGTCGCCGACATGAACGCGGTCCATGAGGAGCCGCTGGCCCTCGGCGCCTTCGTCCTCCTCGGCCTCGCCCTGCTCATCGCCCTGGGCTTCGAGTTCGTGAACGGCTTCCACGATACCGCGAACGCGGTGGCCACGGTGATCTACACCCACTCGATGCCGCCGCTGGTGGCGGTGATCTGGTCCGGGACCTTCAACTTCCTGGGCGTGTTGCTGTCCTCCGGCGCCGTGGCCTACGCCATCGTCACCCTGCTGCCCGTCGAGCTCATTCTCCAGGTCGGCTCGGGCGCGGGCTACGCGATGATCTTCTCGCTGCTCATCGCGGCCATCCTCTGGAACCTCGGAACCTGGGCGCTCGGACTGCCCAACTCCTCCTCGCACGCGCTGATCGGCTCCGTGCTCGGCGTCGGCCTTGCCAACCAGCTCATGGGCGGCCAGGACGGCACCTCCGGCGTCGACTGGAACCAGGCGCTCGGCGTGTTCAAGGCGCTGGCCTTCAGCCCGCTTTGCGGTTTCGTGGCGGCCGCCCTGCTCTTGCTCGCGCTCAAGCTCACCGTGCGGCGCAAGGACCTCTACGAGGCGCCCAAGGGCGATGCGCCGCCTCCGCTCTGGATCCGTGGCGTCCTGATCCTGACCTGCACCCTGGTGTCGTTCTTCCACGGCGGCAACGACGGCCAGAAGGGCATGGGACTGATCATGCTCATCCTCATCGGCGCCGCGCCCACGGCCTACGCCCTCAACCGCACCATGAACGCCGAGGCGACCCCGGCCTTCGTCCAGACCTCCGACGCCGCGAGCCAGGTGTTCTCGACCTATGCCGGCAGCGCAGCGCGTCCCGACGCGGCCCAGGCTCGGAAGACGGTCGCCGAGGCTCTGAAGGCCAAGGAGCTCAACAAGCCGGAGGTGTTCGGTGCCCTGTCCGTGCTCTCGACCGACATCGCGACCTCGGTGAAGGCCTACGGCTCGCTCCAGCAGGTCCCGGCCGGGGCGACCTCGAATGTGCGCAACGACATGTACCTCGCCTCCGACGCGATCCGCCTGCTGCCGAAGTCGGGAGCGGCCCTGACCGAAACCGAGACGAAGACCCTGAAGGGCTACACGGACCTCCTCAACGAGGGCACCCGCTACATCCCGAGTTGGGTGAAGGTCTGCGTCGCCCTGGCGCTCGGGCTCGGCACCATGGTCGGCTGGAAGCGCATCGTCGTCACCGTCGGCGAGAAGATCGGCAAGACGCACCTCACCTACGCCCAGGGCGCCTCGGCCGAGATCGTGGCCGCGGGCACCATCGGGCTCGCCGAGCTCTACGGCCTGCCGGTCTCGACCACTCACATCCTGTCCTCGGGCGTCGCCGGCACCATGGCAGCCAACGGTTCCGGCCTGCAGATGTCGACCGTGCGCAACATGGCGCTGGCCTGGGTCACGACGCTGCCGGCGGCGATCCTCATCGCCGGCACACTGTTCTTCATCCTGCGCCACGTGTTCTGAGCCGGATGGACGCTGCCGCCGCGACTTCCGCTCGCCGTCTGTGCGACGAAGCGGCGCTTCCAGGCCTGCTCTGGGCGATGCGCTTCGACGCAGCGGGCTGCGGTCACCTCGTCGACCACGGGGAGGCGCTGCCCGCCCCCGGAAGCTTCGGCGAGGCGTTCACCTGGCTGCACTTCAACCTGAACGACGCGCGTTTGCCGGCCCTCGTCGACGGGGGGCGCTTCGGGCCCCCTCGGCTCGCCGCCGCGGCGTTCGCCCGCGATCCGCATCAACGCGTCATCGTCGAGGGCGGCCATATCGGCGGGGTTGTGGCCGATCTCGTCCGGCAGACGGGCGAAAGCCCGAACATCGATGCCGGCGGACGCCTGCATTTCGTCATGGGCCCGCGCCTGCTCGCGAGCGGTCGACGGCATCCGGTCGTCGGACCGGACCTCGCCCGCGACGCTGCCGTGGACGGTCGCGGCATCCTGGCCCCGATCCAGTTGCTCGACGTCATCGTCGAGCGCGTCGTGACCTCGATGGCGGAGACCGGTGCGCGCCTCGCCGATGAACTCGACGAGATCGAGGATCACATCCTCGACGAGCGTGTTCGCGGCGAGCGGCGGCGGCTCGGGCCGATCCGCCGGGACGCGGTTCGGCTGCACCGGCAGCTCCTCGGCCTGCGCGCGGTCTTCCATCGCCTGGAGACCGCTGCGGCCGACGAGGATGTTCCGGACGTGGCCATCGCGGCGGCCGCCCGGATCGCACAGCGGCTCGACGCCCTCGACCGCGACATGGTTCTGCTCGCGGACCGCAGCCGGCTGATGCAGGAGGAACTGTCCTCGTATCTGGCGCAGGCCTCCAACCGCCAACTCTACACGCTGTCGGTGCTGACCGCGCTGTTCCTGCCGCCGACCCTGGTGACGGGGCTTTTCGGCATGAACACCAAGAGCCTACCGCTCGCGGACAACGACGCCGGCTCGTCCGTGGCCATCGCCATCGCCGGCCTCTCGGCGCTCATGGCCTTCGCGCTGATCCGCGTCCTGGGCATCCGGCCGCCGCGGGATTGAGCGATGCACCGCACCCGGCTCCGGAGCGGGTGATGGCGCGCAGGCCGAACACCGTCGCGGTGCGCACCCGTTTGCCGTCGGGATCGCGGGGATGGGCGATCCCGCTCCCCGGGTGGACGACGTCCTGCAAGATCGGCTGCAGGGCGATGCCGGGAGCGAGCGCGGCCTGATAGGTCGCCTGGATCAGGTTCTCGGCGCTGCGGCGAGGGGTGGGTGTCGCCCCCTGGAACGCGGCCATCGCATCGAGCCTGCGGGCCGCGGGGGAGATGCGCGCGACGCCGACCCCCAGGGTGTCGTCCGAGCGACCGGGGAAAAGGCCGCGATAGGCGATGCCACCGTCGAGGGTAGAAGTCCACGAAGTTGCAATCTCCGTAAGACGCCAAGCGTCGCAGGAGCACGCTGACTCGGCCGTTGTAATCGGTCGGCTCTTGGTAGATCGTCTGGTTGATCAACCCGTCGATAGCCGAATCGCCGGTCACCCTTCGACCGGGTCCGCTCACCGGGTCGGGCAGAGGGTAATCGACGCGACCGATTGGCTCAGACCTCGTGCTTTTCGGAGCGCAACGATGCGCGCTGCAACGGATCTATCCTCGTCCTCCGGCTGCCTTGGCAGGGGGCAGTTGTTCTCCTTATGACGGCGGGCGTCCTGGCAGACCCTCGTGCGGACGTCTTACCGACGTTCCCGGCTTCACCTCGCATCAGCATTGAACGGCCCCAACAGGGACATCCGCCGCGTGATCGCCGGTAAGGGGTACGACGGCTACTGACTGCGGGAGAGGCTGCGCGTGTAACGTCGAGCCCACCACCCCAGGTACTTCGGTGAGCGTCGTGTCGCGTACGACATGTACCATGTGCCTAAATCAGGTCATTTCATTTCTCACCAGACGTGAGATCGGCGAACCGAACGATACTCTCCTTCAATGAATTTGAGGTCAAAAGCTCTGATGGGATGGGTTGACGCAAGGGGAGCATGAGGTCGATGGGACGAATTCGGCTGGCACTCGTGCTTCATCCCCGCCCTGTCGCGACGCTTATTTCATTTTTCTTGATTGCAACGCTCATCATTACAACGTGTGCGTCGGTTTTTGTTGCTGATATGTATTTTCAAGCCGTTCAGGGAGTTGAACGCGGCCTGGTTGGGCTCTCCACGGTTGTGGCCGATCAGGCAGACCGCTCTTTACAAGCGATGGAACTCGTTCAAGACGCGATCATTCAGGAAATCAGCGAAGCGAATGTTGCAACGCCTATGGATTACGCCGCCGTTGCAGGTCTCCAGGACCTCCATCAGTCGTTGAAAAAACGTATCGCGGCGTTGCCGCAGGTCAACGCGATTACGATCGTCGATCACACCGGCAAGCTTTTGAATTTTAGTCGTTATTGGCCGATCCCCGACGTGAACATCGCGGACAGGGACTATTTCATGGCGCTTGCTGCAGATCCCAAGCTGCAACGCTTCATCGGCAAGCCCGTTCAAAATCGCGGTGACGGAACCTGGACGATTTATCTCGCCCGTAAGGTGACGGCCGTCGACGGGTCGTTCCTTGGCCTCGTCCTAGGAGCGGTCGAACTCAGCTACTTCGAGGGCCTCTATCGCCAGATCACACCTTCCGACGACGCTGTGATTTCTCTATTCCGTAATGATGGTATGCTGCTTGTGCGGCATCCTCACCGGGAGAACGCCGTTGGCAAAATTCATCTGACGACGGGGGCTGCTTTGATGGCGGCTCAGAACCCGTCCGGCGGAGTCCTGCGGAACCGGAGCCCGATCGATGGCTTGGAACGGCTCGTCGCAACCAAGGCTCTAGCCCGTTACCCGCTCATCCTCAGCGTCAGCCGAACGGTGGACGCGAGTCTCGCTCCCTTCCAGCGGCAGGCCCTCGCGGTCGGTACGGCGGTGGCCCTACTCGTCGTCTGCCTTGCAATCCTTTTGGCGCTGATCCTACGGCAGACACGCACGGAACGCCGTATTGCGAGTGCTGAGGAGCGCATGCGCAGCGAAAGAGATTTGCGCACGCACTACGAGCGATTTGGTGTCGCGCTCGACAATATGATCCAGGGACTCTGTCTCTTCGACGCCGACCACAGACTTGTTGTGATGAATGCTCGGTTCTCCGAATTACACGACATTCCCCAGCATCTTTGTCAGTCGGGTGTGAAAGCTGAGGATCTGCGTCGCCATCTTTTGGCCGTTCGTCCGGACGCCGTGGGCGAATGGAGCAAAGTCGTCACAGCGCCAGCGTTGGAAACCTCGTCCGTCGGTGCGAGCGTCGTTCATTTCGCGGACGATTTGGACATCAGTATCCTTCGCATCGCTGTGCCCGGTGGGGGCTGGATCTGCACCCACGAGGATGTCACGGAACGCCGCCGGAGCGAGGAACGCCTTCGGTTCCTCGCCCGGCATGATGTTCTGACGAAACTCCCGAACCGCGTACAATTCGAGGAGGCGGTCGAACGTGAGCTTGCGATCCGTGCCGGTTCAGGGGAGGACGTCGCTCTTCTATGCTTGGATCTCGACGGCTTCAAACAGGTGAATGATCTGTTCGGTCATCCCGCAGGGGACCGCTTGCTTTCCGAAGCTGCCGCGCGGCTGAAGGGTTTTGTCGGCCAAGGCTACATGGCCGCGCGTCTCGGGGGTGATGAGTTCGCCGTGTTGGTGACAGGTCTCGACGCCGCTCGGACGTCGGGAATGGCCGCTCAGGCTGTGATCGATGCGCTCAGTGCGCCCTACAGGGATGACGACCGGCTGATTTACATCGGCTGTAGCGTCGGCATCGCATCGTTCCCGCGCGATGGAAGCACGTACGAGGAACTCTTGACCGCATCGGACATGGCACTTGCTCATGCGAAGAGCGACGGCAAAGGACGCTTTCGCTTTTTCGTGCCGGAAATGGACGCAGCGGCCCGCGCGCGGCATCAACTGGCTCTGGATCTCCGCGCGGCCATTGGTACCACGCAGTTTGCACTTCACTACCAGCCGCAGTTCGAAGCTGTGACGGGCCGCGCCAGCGGGTTTGAGGCTCTTCTACGCTGGACGCATCCAACGCTCGGGCCGATTCCCCCCTCCCACTTCGTGCCGCTTGCGGAGGAAACCGGATTGATTCTTCCCCTCGGCGAATGGGTTTTGCACGAAGCTTGCCGTGAGGCAGCATCCTGGGCAATTCCGCTGACGATCGCCGTGAACTTGTCGATCGCTCAATTCCAACAGGCGAATTTGTGCGAGCGCGTTCGCGAGATCTTGAACCAAACCGGACTGCGCCCCGATCGCCTCGAACTGGAGGTGACGGAAAGCCTGTTTCTGGAAACGACAGCACGTTCACAGGATGTTTTGCGCGATCTCAAGGCGACAGGGGCGCGCCTTTCGATGGATGACTTTGGCATAGGCTATTCTTCACTGGCTTCGCTGCAGGCATTCAGCTTCGATAAAATCAAGATCGACCGGTCGTTCGTCGCTCAGATCGGTGTTACAAACAAAGGCGGTGCGATCGTACGCGCAATTTTGAGCCTCGGTGAAAGCTTAGGCGTGCCAGTGATTGCTGAGGGGATTGAGACGGAGGAACAGCTCGCGTTTCTGCGGCAACACCGTTGTGCAGAAGTTCAGGGGTTCCTGCACGGCAAACCGAAACCGATCGCTGACTACGGCGGACTCGTCGACCCGGAAAAGCATCTGCTCGTAGCATAGGCCTGCGATATCGCTGCGCTTCATGAGTTCAGCGGCGAGCAAGGAAGCGAAGGGTTCGGGCTCCTCGATCAACAAGATGTTTGAAAGCTGGAATGGTCGGGGATTGCAATGCAACGGTTTGATCGGACTCACCGGGCAGTCGGTTTAGAATGGGACTTGGGACTGGATTAAGAACAATGCGAAGCGTGTCAAACGAAAACAAGGAGGTGAGGACCGTTCGCCTCTCGGACGTCCTCGGAGCCCTGAGTCATGCTCTCGATCTTACGGAAGGTCAGCCGGTCGGGCATTGCGTGCGCGCGACGTGGATCGGGTTTCACATCGGCCGCGCGATGGGCCTGCCGGAGTTGCAGCTTTGGGAACTTTATCACACGGTGATGCTGAAGGACCTCGGTTGCTCGAGCAACGCGGCACGCATCTGCGAACTCTACCTGTCCGACGATCTGAGCTTCAAGCGTGACTTCAAGACAGTCAGTGACAGCCTGCCGCAGGTGCTGGGCTTCGTCTTCTCTCATACCGGTCTCAAAGCCGGGTTGGCCGAACGTTTCCGTGCGGTGCTCAATATCCTGCAGAACGGCGGCCTGATCGCTGACACTCTCATCCAGACCCGATGTCAGCGCGGTGCGGAGATCGCCCGACAGCTTCGCTTTCCCGCGAGCGTCTGCGATGCCATCCATGCGCTGGACGAACATTGGAATGGCGGCGGCAGACCCGACCGTCTCGCCGGTCCCGCAATCCCGCTCTATGCCCGCGTGGCGCTTCTCGCTCAAGTCGTGGACGTGTTCCATACCGCTGCCGGCCCGGCGGCCGCGATCGCCGAGGTGCGAGCGCGCTCTGGCACATGGTTCGACCCCCAGATCGTCGCCTGTTTCGAAGCGGTGGCTGTCGAGTCCGGCTTCTGGGAGATCCTGGCCTCGGACCGTGTCGAAGCGGCAGTGTTCGCGTTGGCACCGAGCAGCCCGATCGTCGTGGATGAGGACTACCTCGACGATATCGCTCGGGCGTTCGCTCAGATCATCGATGCCAAGAGCCCTTTCACGTCTGGTCACTCAGAGCGGGTGGCGGTCTATGCCGATATGATCGCGGCCGAACTCGGCTATCCCTTGGAGCGTCGCCGCTGGCTCAAACGGGCTGCGCTCCTACACGATGTCGGCAAGCTTGGCGTCTCGAACACGATCCTCGACAAAAACGGGAAGCTCGACGACGCCGAATGGCAGGACATGCGCAATCACGCATCCCTGTCCGAGACGATCCTGAAACGCGTGGCGGTTTTCCATGAGATGGCCTGCATCGGCGGCGGCCACCATGAACGTTTGGACGGAAAGGGGTATCCGCGTGGGTTGAAAGGCGATGCGATCGCACCTGAGACTCGCATCGTCTCGGTCGCCGACGTGTTCGACGCCCTGACGGCCGATCGACCATACCGGGCGGCCATGCCGCTGGAAAAGGCGCTCGGCATCATGCGGGCGGACCTTGGGACGGCTTTCGACCCAGCCTGCTTTGCAGGGCTGGAACGAGCACTCGCCGCAATCAAGGGAGATCTCGCTCGGGCGGCATGAGCGGCCGCCTCCTTCGCTTCCGTCTCCCGCTATCGGACCGGGATCATCGTGCCGGTTGCGCCGCGAGGAGCTTCGCCGCAAGGCACGTCATCTCGAGACGCCAGGATGACCGCGCGTACGACCCGCCCGAGGGCCGGTGAGCTCAGGACGCGGACACACAGTGTATCGAAGAACCGAGTGAACATGGGCTGTGTCTCCTCACAGAACGGATATGTGGGCGTCGTATGCGGCTGAAACCGCCTCCAGCCTGATCCTAAGAATGCCTTCTCCAACGATAGATCGTGATACGAAATTTGATTACATTTGACATAATCGAGGATTCGCTAATCCAAACGCGATCAATCGTTTTCGAATCAACCGACCCAAAATAATGCGTCAGATCGCAGCTGCGGCAGTGCCTGAAGGGGTATCGAGTTTTTCCATGCGAGCCGCGACTTCACAGGCTCGTGCCGTCTGGTTCCGCCCCCGGCCTTTGCTGTATAAAGCGCTTCATCGGCGTGCCGGTAGAGATTGGCTGCCTCTACATCGCGGTCACTCGCGCCGGCCATGCCGATACTCACAGCCACCGTCCCGGCAAGAATTCCGGAAGCCTCGATCGCAACTGGAGTTGACCCCGTTTGTGGTCCACGGCCTATGCAAGTTCTCGGGCTATGACAGCTTGGTTGGCGAAGGCTCGGGGCGTCAAGCCGCCCAGTGCCGTGTGGGGACGATCATCGTTGCAGTGGCACCTCCAGTCCTCGATGCGGTCGCGGGCACCAGCCAGCGACAGGAACCACGAGGCGTTCAGGCACTCCGCTCGTAGGCGGCCGTTGAACGACTCGATATAGGCGTTGTCGGTCGGCTTGCCCGGTCGGGAGAAGTCGATCTCGACCCCGTTCAGGTAGGCCCACTGGTCGAGCATGCGACCGGCGAACTCCGGTCCATGATCGACCCGCAAGCTCTTGGGCCGTCCCCTCAGCGTGGTGCGCTTTTCGATCCGCTGGCACATCGCCCGCGCCGGCCCAGTTCGATGAGCCGGGCCATCGCGCTGATCGACGGCAACAGCTTCTATTGCTCGTGCGAGCGCGTGTTCGATCCGAAGCTGGCCCGCGTGCCGGTGATCGTGTTGAGCAACAACGATGGCTTCTGTAATTGGGCCTCCGCAGTCAAGCAGTGCCGCGCTACCACGCTGGCCGGCAGGTCCGCGCGCAGTGGAACGCGGCCCCTGCGTGCAAGTCTCAGGGTTGATTTTGCGACCAAGACA
>Ga0182226_1000167_pt1 | contig 12227 bp, 10 predicted proteins | sample G6R1MG_27_FD_129658 | JGI IMG/M metagenome (GOLD analysis project Ga0182226, IMG submission 129658) | Miscanthus phyllosphere microbial communities from Michigan, USA - G6R1_MAIN_07NOV2016_LD1 MG | ecosystem: Host-associated > Plants > Phyllosphere > Phylloplane/Leaf | place: USA: Michigan...
GGAACCGGTGCCCTCGTCGTCCTGGAGGTCAACACGCAACCCGGCATGACGAAGACGAGCTTGGTCCCGGAAATCGCAGCCCACGCTGGTTTTAGGTTCGGTGAGCTCGTTCAATGGATGGTGGAGGACGCAACGTTGGCCCGCTGAGCGCCCCGGGAACCCCCGGCGGCGCAGGCTTCGGCCGCGCCCTGCGCGAGGCCCTCGTGGCCGGCCTGCCGCACTGGGCCGCCCCGCTGGCGTCCGGCCGCCGCTCTCGCCTCGCCCAGCCCATCGAGCGGCGGGTGCCCCGCCATGTCGGCACCCTGGCGATGACGACGGCCTTCGCCGTCCTGGCGCTCGGCGGCTTCGTCGCCAGCGGTCGCTACGCGCGCTTCGTCCTCGAACACGGCCAGCCCCTCGACCTCGCCGCCCGGCTCGCCGGATTCGGGGTCGAGCGCGTCACCATTTCGGGCATCGCCCGCCTCTACGAGCGTGAGGTGCTCCAGGCTGCCGGCATCGACGGCCATTCCTCGGTGGTGTTCCTCGACGTCAACGAGGTCCGCGACCGGCTGATGCGGGTGCCCCTCATCGCCAGCGTCTCCGTGCGCAAGGTCTACCCCAACGAGATCGTCATCAACCAGGTCGAGCGCGAGCCCGCCGCCCTGTGGCAGCGCAACGGCGTCATCTCGGTCATCGCCGCCGACGGCACGGTGATCGACGAGATGCGCGACGACCGCTACGCCACGCTCCCCCTGGTGGTGGGGGAGGGCGCCAACGAGCGTCTCAAGGATTACCTCGCGCTCATCGAGGCGGCCGGATCCCTCGCCGAGCGCGTGAAGGCCGGCACCTACGTCTCGGGCCGGCGCTGGACGCTCAAGCTCGACGGCGTCGACATCCGCCTGCCCGAGACCGGAGCGGCCGAGGCCCTGGCCCGCCTCGTGCGCCTCGAGCGCGACAACCGCCTCCTCGAGAAGGACATCATCGCGGTGGACCTTCGCATGCCCGACCGGGTGGTGGTGCGCCTCACCGAGGAGGCCGCGGCCGCCCGCGCCGAAGCGCAGAAGAAGCCGAAGGCCAAGGGGACGGCGACATGAGCCGTCACCCGAACCGCACGATCCGTCCGGCGGCCGCCGCCGCCCGTTCCGTTTCCGCAGCCACGGCCCGGTAGACCGATGCACGCCCAACACGGCCTCACGCCACGGTTGAAACCCCTCTCCGCCCGGCGGAGCACCACGCTTTCGGTGCTCGACATCGGAACGAGCAAGGTGGTCTGCCTCATCGCCGAACTCCAGCCGGCCGAGGCCCTCTCGACCTTACGCGGGCGGACCCATTTCGCCCGCATCATCGGCATCGGCCATCAGCGCTCGCAGGGGCTGAAGGGCGGCGCCATCGTCGATCTCGAAGCCGCCGAAGGCGCCATCCGTCAGGCGGTCCACGCCGCCGAGCGCATGGCCAAGGTCGAGGTGCAGTCGGTCATCGTCAACATGTCGGGCGGCCGCATCGGCTCCCAGCATTTCGAGGCCCGCATCAACACCCGCACCGGCACCGTCACGGGCACGGACGTGGAGCGCGTGCTGGAGACGGCCTCCGCCCACGGAGTCAGCCCCGGACGGGCCGTGCTCCACGCCCTCCCCACGGGCTACGCCATCGACGGCCAGGGCGCGGTCATCGATCCCTCCGGCATGATGGGCGACGCGCTGGGCGTCGATCTCCACGTGGTCACGGGCGAGGCGGCCGCCGCCCGCAACCTCATGCTGGCGGTGGAGCATTGCCACCTCGGCGTCGAGGCGGTGATCGCCACGCCCTACGCCGCCGGCCTGTCGGCGCTGGTCGACGACGAGGCCGAGATGGGCGTCTGCGTCGTCGATCTCGGGGGGGGCACCACGAGCGTCGGCGTGTTCTCGGGCGGCCACCTCGTGCATGTCGACGCCATCGCGGTGGGCGGCCACCACGTCACCATGGACATCGCCCGCGGCCTCTCCACCCGCGTCGCGGCGGCCGAGCGCCTGAAGACCCTCTACGGCTCGGCCATCGCCACGGCGTCGGACGACCGCGACATGATCGCCGTCCACGGGGTCGGCGAGGACGAGGGCGACGCCCCGACCCACGTGCCGCGCTCGCAGCTCGTGCGGATCATCCGCCCGCGCGTCGAGGAGGTCGTCGAACTCGTGCGCGACCGCCTGCGCAACGCCGGCTTCTCGGCCCAGGCCGGGCGCCGGGTGGTGCTCACGGGCGGGGCGAGCCAGCTCGTCGGCCTGCCGGAAGTCGCCCGCCGGGTGATGGAGGGCCAGGTCCGCATCGGCCGGCCGCTGGGCATCCGCGGCCTGCCCGAGGCCGCCAAGGGCCCCGCCTTCTCGGCGGCGGTCGGGCTCCTCGTCTACCCGCAGGTGGCGCATGCGGAGCATTTCGAGCCGCGGGGGCACGGCGCCTTCGCGAGCACGGGAACGGACGGCTACTTTTCGCGGGTCGGACGCTGGATCCGCGAGAGCTTCTAAAGGCGCAAGCCGCCCGAGGCGTGAGCCTCACAGGAACGACCGCCGCCGCACCCGAAACCCTCGAACCGGGGTGGGAGCGAACGGCCCGACGCAATCGGCGCCTCACCCCTGGCGGGGCGTCAAACGAAACGTGAGAGGCACGAGAGGCTCGACACCCATGGCCATCAGTCTGCAGGCACCTGACATCCGGGAACTGAAGCCCCGCATCACCGTCTTCGGCGTCGGCGGAGCCGGCGGCAACGCCGTCAACAACATGATCGAATCCGGCCTCCTCGGCTGCGAGTTCGTGGTGGCCAACACCGATGCCCAGGCGCTGACTTCCTCCAAGGCCGAGCGCGTGATCCAGATGGGTCTCGGCGTGACGCAGGGCCTCGGCGCCGGTTCGCACCCCGAGGTCGGATCGGCCGCCGCCGACGAGGTCATCGACGAGATCCGCGACCAGCTCTCCGGCGCCCACATGTGCTTCATCACCGCCGGCATGGGCGGCGGCACCGGCACGGGGGCGGCCCCCGTCATCGCCCGCGCGGCGCGGGACATGGGCATCCTCACCGTCGGCGTGGTGACGAAGCCGTTCCAGTTCGAGGGCGTGCGCCGCATGCGCACGGCCGAAGCCGGCATCCAGGAGCTCCAGGCCGCCGTCGACACCCTCATCGTGATCCCGAACCAGAACCTCTTCCGGGTCGCCAACGAGAAGACCACCTTCGCGGACGCCTTCGCGATGGCCGATCAGGTGCTCTACTCGGGCGTCGCCTGCATCACCGATCTCATGGTCAAGGAAGGCCTGATCAACCTCGACTTCGCCGACGTCCGCGCCATCATGCGCGGCATGGGCAAGGCGATGATGGGCACCGGCGAGGCGTCCGGCGAGAACCGCGCCAACCGCGCGGCGGAAGCCGCCATCGCCAACCCGCTCCTCGACGACGTGTCGATGAAGGGCGCGCGCGGCCTCCTCATCTCCATTACGGGCGGCAACGACCTCACCCTGTACGAGCTCGACGAGGCCGCGACGCGGATCCGCGAAGAGGTGGATTCGGACGCCAACATCATCCTCGGCGCCACCTTCGACGAGAGCCTCGACGGCATCATCCGCGTCTCCGTGGTCGCCACCGGCATCGAGCCGGCCCTGATCACGGCGCATTCGCAGAACAACCCCGAGATCGTGCAGACGGAGCAGCGCATCGCGGAAGTGGCCGAGCGGCTCCGGGCGGAAGCGAGGGCCCGGGCGGCGCAGCCCGCCCCGACGTTTCGCAGCCCCGTCCAAGAGCAGCCCCTGACCGCCGCTCCGGTCGCCCCGCCCGCCGCCCCCGTCGCCCAGGCGCCGGTCCAGGCGCCCCGCGCGGCCCTTCCGGAGGCCTCCGTGGCCATCGAGCCCATGCGGATGGAGCCGGCCCCCGTCATCCGTGACGAGGTCGTGCTGACGCAGACCCAGCCCCGCGCCGCCATGGCGTACGAGCCGGCCCCCCTGCCGCAGCCCGAGCCCGCCCCCGTGCCCGCCGCCGGCCCGTTCGTGCCGCCGCGTCCGGCCGTGGCCGTCGCCCGCGCCCCGCGCATGCCGCAGATCCAGGACCTGCCGATGCCCGGCCAGGCCCAGATCCGCGCCAGCCGCGGCGAGGAGCCGGCCGAGCCCGCCGCCGACACGAAGCGCATGACCCTCCTGCGCCGCCTCGCCACCGTCGGCTTCGGCGGACGCCGCGAGGAGGCCGAGGCCGCGCCCGCCCCCGTTCGGGCCCCCGTCGCCGCGCCGATGCCGAGCCCGATGCCGCAGGCTCCGGTTCCGGCCGATTACGCCAAGCGGACGGCCCCGGCCGCCGCCCAGGGCTACCGCCCGGCGCAAGGGCATCTCGATGCCCAGGGCCGCGTGGCGGCCCCGTCGTCGCGGATGATGGACGACGACCAGCTCGAAATCCCGGCCTTCCTGCGCCGGCAGGCCAACTGAGACGCGCCGGGCGGGGGTCATCCCCGCCCGGCCTGATGCTTTTTTGCAACGCACCCGGCGTCTCGCCGCGGTCCGTCGGACAAGTTGTTAAGTCGTTGATCGCGCTCGACTATTTCAACCCGTCCCCCGGTGTTGCGCTGTAACAGACCGTAAGAATCCGTGATTTGGTCCCGGTTTGGGGCGGGGCTATACGAAATTCGGAACGAAAAGCGCGGCGGTTTCGCCGTCGGCGCTTGCGGGGCTTCAAGCAGCGGACGGATCACCGGAACGACTTTCCTCCCTCGAAGGAGGTCTGCGTTCGATCACGGCCGAGGGCTATGGAATGCGAACGAACCAGCAGACGACCCTCAAGGCACCGGCGACCCTCAGGGGGATCGGGGTGCATTCCGGGAACCCGGCGGAGATCACCCTCCATCCCGCTCCGGCGAACCACGGAATCGCTTTCCTCCGCACCGGAATGCCCACCGGCAACGATCGTCTCATCAAGGCCCATCACGCCTGCGTCTCCGCCACCGAACTCTGCACCGTCATTGGCGACGTCGTGACGGGGGCCGTGGCCACCATCGAACACCTCATGTCGGCCCTCTACGGGCTCGGGATCGACAACGTCCTCGTCGAGATCGACGGCCCCGAGATGCCGATCCTCGACGGCAGCGCCCGTCCCTTCGTGCAGGCCATCGACGGCGTCGGCCTCACCACCTGCGGCGCCCCCCGGCGCTGGATCAAGATCCTGCGCCCCGTGCGCATCGACGTGGACCGGGCCTTCGCCGAGCTCCGCCCCATCGACCGGGGCTTCCGCCTCGACGTGGAGATCGATTTCGAGAACCCGGTGATCGGCCGCAGCCGCAAGGCCATGGACCTCACCCCCGCCGCCTACCGCCGGGAGATCGCGGGCGCGCGCACCTTCGGGATGATGCGCGACGTGGAGCGCTACTGGAAGGCGGGCTTCGCGCTCGGCGCCTCCCTCGAGAACACCGTGGCGGTGGGCGAGACGGCCGTCGTCAATCCGGAAGGCCTGCGCTACGCCGACGAGTTCGTGCGCCACAAGTTCCTCGACGCCGTCGGCGACCTGGCGCTCGCCGGCCTGCCGATCCAGGGCGCCTACCGCTCCTATTGCGGCGGCCACCGCATGAATGTCGGCGTCCTCACCGCCCTGTTCGCCGACCGGGCCAACTACACCATCGTCGAGGCCGCGACGCCGCGCCGTGAGACGACGCTCGCCGAGTTCGGCTCGAGCCTCGGCCTCGCCGCCTTCGCGAGCGATCTCTGATCCCTGCGATTGGTGCGCGGCGGCAACAGATTCAGACTTCGTAAACCTGCGCGGTGCGCGCCCCATGGGCCGCCGCTTTCACGCCCAAATCGCACGTCACGGTGAATCGTCCGTGAAACGGAGCGAGGTCCGCTGGGCAATACAGCCGGACCGTGGCATCACGCCGTCAGCCACGCGGCCACACTTGTGATGGCTTGACGACGCGGTCCCGAGCGGGCCCGTCTGTTGGGGGAAGGACCGGAATGCGCCTCACTCATCCGAACCGCGGTGCGATGGCGGCCGTGCTTCTCACGCTCTGCGGCGTGGGCCTCGGCGGCTGCGACGCCCTCGATTCGATCAACCCCTTCGCCGAGAAGTACAAGCCGGAAGTCGTGCCGGACGTTCCCGCCGACAAGCTCTACAGCGACGGCCTCGCGCGGATGGAGGACAAGGACTACGAGGGCGCCGCCAAGAAATTCGGCGAACTCGACAAGGCCTACAGCTATTCCGACTGGTCGCGCCGCGCCCTGCTCATGACGGCCTACTCGAACTACGAGGGCCAGAAGTACGACGATGCGATCTCGGCCTCGAAGCGTTACCTCCAGCGCCACCCGGCCAGCAAGGACGCGGCCTACGCCCAGTATCTGATGGCGATGTCGCACTACAAGCAGATCCCCGACGTGACCCGCGATCAGGACCGCTCCGAGAAGGCGCTCGCCGGTCTGCAGGAGCTCGTCCAGAAGTATCCGACCTCCGAATACGCCGCCGACGCCAAGGCCAAGATCCAGATCACCCGCGATCAGCTCGCCGGCAAGGAGATGGAGGTCGGCCGCTTCTACCTCGAGCGCCGCAACTTCCCCGCCGCCATCAACCGCTTCCGCGATGTGGTGAGCAAGTACCAGACGACCCGCCACGCCGAGGAAGCCCTGGAGCGCCTCGTCGAGGCCTACATGGCGCTCGGCATCACCGCCGAGGCCCAGACCGCCGCCGCCGTGCTCGGCCACAACTTCCCCGACAGCCCGTGGTACAAGGACGCCTTCGCGCTCCTCCAGAACGGCGGCCTGGAGCCCCGCGAGGAGAAGACCTCCTGGCTGAGCAAGGTCTATCGCGGCGTCATCGGCCGCACCGCCTCCTCGGAGTGAGATCGGGGGCAGGACCCCTCGGATCCCTGCGGGTGGCGTCGCAACGGCGCCACGCCAGGGTTGATCCTGAAAGCCGGGCGGGTAATTTGCCCGCCGGCGAACTGGAGCGGGCGCGAGGCACCGCCATCGCTTCTGGAGCGATGTGACCGTCTCATGCTCGTGCGGAAAACGACCCGGCTGCTGCGGAAGGCCGGCCTTCTTCCTCCTGTGCGACCGTCCGCGCCTGCGCCGGCCCCGCCGGATGTGCCGCCGCCGCCGGCCCCCGTTCGGATGACGCCCGATGGCCGCTACGTCATCTCGGCCGCGCTGAAGGAGACGCTCAAGGCCCGGGGCATCGATTCCGCGCCGCCGCCGGATGGCCGGGTGCTCCCCCCCAACAGCGTCTTCGAGCCGCCCTGCTCCCTCCAGTGGATGGACATCTTCGGCCGGATCGCCATCGGCAGCTTCAGCTACGGCGTCTCGGGGTATTTCAACAACGTCACCATCGGCCGTTACGTCTCCATCGGCGACGATGTCCAGATGGGCCGGGGCGATCATTCGATCGCGTGGCTGAGTACGTCGCCGTTCTTCTACCTGAACGAGACGATCTTCTCCGTCGGCCGCGAGTTCGCAGGGGCCGACGCCTACCACGCCTTCCGGCCGGACACGTCCGGGTCCGCCGGCTTCGTGCAGGGCAGCACCATCGTCATCGAGAACGATGTCTGGATCGGTCACCGCGCCTACATCCGGCCGGGCGTGACCATCGGCACGGGGGCGATCATCGGGGCCTACGCGGTGGTGACCCGTGACGTGCCGCCCTACGCCGTCGTCGTCGGCAATCCCGGGCGGGTCGTGCGCTACCGCTTCGACGAGGCCCTGATCGCGCGCCTTCTCGCCTCGCGCTGGTGGACCCGCGCGCCCTGGCAGCTCGAGGGCATCGACCTGTCGCGTCCGGCCGAATCCATCGACGCCCTCGAACGCCGGGTCGCGGAAACCGAGGCCTACGCGCCGGACCTCGTCCACATGATCGACCTCGTCTAGGGTCGGGGTTCGTGGTGAGGTTGCGTGCCCTTGAGGCGTGGCGCCGGATCCGGAGCGTCGCGACGGCGGGGCGGCTCCAGGACACCTATTATGATCTGCTCGAACATCCACAACGGCGGCACCTCGACCTGTGCCGCCAGGACGTCGCGCATGACACGCCGACCTTCTCCAAGCGCGTCTACGAGGACAGTCGCGGGAAACGCTTCCTCACGCGCGCTCAGGCCTATCGCGACTGGCTCGCCGTCGGTCGCCGGCAGGGCCTTGCCTTCAACACGGGCATGAACACCTGTCTGAAGGTCGTCCTCAAGATCAAGGACGACGCGTCTCTGCTGCCGAAGTGGATGGACTATTACAGCCGCCTCGTCGGGTGGCACAACATCATCGTGATGGATTGCGGATCGACGGACGAGACCTATCTGTCGCTTCTCGCGTCCTACGCGGACAAGGTTTTGGTCTTCTCGTATCCGCATTACTACGACAATCTGCACGATGTCGCCTTCAATCGGGACTTCTACGGGTTCGTCGCGCGCAACTGCAAATATCTCTGCGTGGTCGATGCCGACGAGTTCGTGTTCGGCCACCGCAACGGGACCATCGGGCGGGACAACGTCCTGACGATCCTGTCGGAGGGGGACGCGCCGGTCTATCCGGGGACGTGGTATCCCAACGTCTCCGTACCGGTGGAGCGGGACGGGGGCGGGCCGTGGCAGGGCCCCCTCGGCTTCGCGGTCTCGGCGGACGCCATCGCGGCGGGGACCTTCAACGGCAAGGCCGTCATCCGCTCCGATATCTGCCTCGACGTCGGGCATGTCGGTCACAACCTCCATGTCGGCGCGGTGGCGGCACGGATCCGGCCCTCGGCCTGCGGCCGGATCGGCGTCCTGCACGTGTCGAACCTCGGCGTCCGGCACGCGAGGGAACGCATCCTCCGGCATCTGAACGCCAAGGGCCTCGTTCCAGGCGGCATGCCCCTCGAGGCCGTTGCGGCGTTCCTCGCCGAGGCGACGGCGGCGGGCCGCATCGCGGAGGGGGATCTGCACTATGCGCACGCGTTCCAGCGGGCCGGCGACGCCGTCGTCGAGGCGGGCGCGGTCTTCGCGACGGACCTGATCGCCGGTCCCGGCAGCGAGCCGAACCCGGATTTCACGCGGGCCATCGCGGCGTTCGACTTCGGCGCGATGCTGCCGCCCTGAGGGCAGGCGACGGGGCCGGGTTGACGCGGCCACGCATTTTGCGCGTGAAACCGGAATGCCTTGCGGGTAAGAGTGCTCCCGGCGAACCCGCTCCGGCCCGCCTCCCCTGGGGAGCGACGCCGTCGCGGTGCGTTCATGAGGGGCTTTCGCCGACCCCGATCGTCACGTCCCACGGAAAGAGTCCGCGCCGCAGCATGCTGAGCCAGCTCGCGATCCGCGACATCGTCCTCATCGACAAGCTCGACCTGAATTTTCGCGAGGGCCTCAGCGTCCTCACGGGCGAAACGGGCGCGGGCAAGTCGATCCTGCTCGACGCCTTCGCCCTGGCGCTGGGCGGGCGCGGCGACGGGCGGCTCGTGCGCCACGGCGAGGGCCAGGGCGCGGTGACGGCGGTGTTCGACATCGGCCTCGACCATCCCGCGCGGGCGCTGGCCGCCCAGGCCGACCTCGACACCGAGGGCGACCTCATCCTGCGCCGCATCCAGATGGCCGACGGGCGCACCCGCGCCTTCGTCAACGACCAGCCCGTGGGCGTGCAGGTGCTGCGCGCCATCGGCGCCGCCCTGGTGGAGATCCACGGCCAGCACGACGACCGGGCGCTCGCCGATCCCGGCACCCACCGCGCCATCCTCGACGCCTTCGGCGGCCTGCACGGGCCGCTGGCCCAGGTCGGCGAGGCGGCGAAACGCGTGCGCGCCGCCCGAACGAATCTCGCCGAGCACCGCGCCCGCGTCGAGGCCGCGCGCAAGGAGGTCGACTTCCTGCGTCACGCGGTGGACGAACTCGAAGCCCTCGATCCGAAGCCCGGCGAGGAGACGGCTTTGGCCGAGCGCCGCACGACCATGCAGCAGGGCGAGAAGGTCGCCCGCGAGCTCAACGAGGCCATCGAGGCGTCCGGCGGCGCGGGCGTCGCCCATCTCTCCGCGGCCTTGCGCAAGCTCGAACGCCGGGCCGGGCAACTGCCCGCCCTCGTCGACCCCTGCGTGGCCGCCCTGCATGCCGCCCTGACGGCCCTCGACGAGGCCCATGCGGTCCTCGACGCCGCCCTGCGCGAGGCCGAGTTCGATCCGCGCGAGCTGGAGCGGGTGGAAGAGCGGCTGTTTGCCCTGCGCGCCGCCTCGCGCAAGTACGATGTCGCCGTGGACGACCTCGCCGCCCTGCGCGAGCGCTACGCCTCGGATGTCGCCGCCATCGATGCCGGCGAGGAGGCGCTCGGCGGCCTGGAGCAGACGCTGGCCACGGCGGAGGCTGCCTACGCCAAGGCGGCGACGAAGCTCACGGAGGGGCGCCGCAAGGCGGCCAAAGCCCTCGACGCGGCGGTGAAGGGCGAGTTGCCCCCCCTCAAGCTCGAACGCGCCCGCTTCATCACCGAGATCGCCACGGACCCGGACGCGCGGGATGCCGCCGGGTACGACCGGGTCGAGTTCTGGGCCCAGACCAATCCGGGCACCCGGCCGGGGCCGATGATGAAGGTGGCGTCCGGCGGCGAGCTGTCGCGCTTCATGCTCGCCCTCAAGGTGGTGCTCGCCGACAAGGGCTCGGCCCCGACCCTCATCTTCGACGAGATCGACACCGGCGTCGGCGGCGCCGTGGCCGATGCCATCGGCGCCCGCCTCGGGCGCCTCGCCACGCGGGTGCAGGTGGTGGCCGTGACCCACGCGCCCCAGGTCGCGGCCCGGGCCGAGACGCACTTCCTCATCGCCAAGGACCCGGTGAAGGGCAGCGACCGCGTCGCCACCCGCGTCGCGTCGCTCGCCGCCCCGGCGCGGCGCGAGGAAATCGCCCGGATGCTCGCCGGAGCCACGGTGACGGACGAGGCCCGGGCGGCTGCCGCCCGCCTGCTCCTGGCGACGGACGCCTGAGGGCCGAGGCGCATCCGGGGCCGATGCGATTGAGACGGTCTTCGTCTCACTCCAGGCGCGCGTTAATCATTTGTTTACCATGATCGGAGACTCTCACACCCTAACGGGCACGCCTTGATTCGGCGTCGGCGTTGAACATCGCTCGAGACGAGGGACTGAGACGTTGGACCAGAGAGTCACCGAGATCGACAGGGGCGGCGCGCATGACGACAGCCACCCGATCCTGCCGAACGACACCCGCTACCGCCTCGGGACCGCCCTGCGGTCGATCTACGAGGAGACCTGCGACACGCAGCCGATCCCCGACAGCCAGATCGATCTGCTCCTGCGCCTGCGCCACAAGGAGCGCGACCGCCGCCGGATCGACTGACGCGAAGCCCGCTCCGCCGCTCTGAACCGGGACGAGGGGCGGCTCCGCCGCTCGGACCCCGAAGGAACGCGGCTCGGCCGCTCGGGGCCGCAAGCGGGATACGGGGGGATCGTTCCGTCCGGCGGGGGGCATGAGCCCGATATCCTCGCCGGGGGCACTGCACGCGGCGCGCGGGCGGCGTCCCGCCTCCTACCAGCGCCGCGCGCCGGGCTGGCGGCGATACTCCGCCGCGCGGATCCGGGTGAGCACCCGGTCGAGATCGAGCAGGGCCTCCCGTTCGTCGTGTCCGGCCTGGGCGACGTCGTCCACGTCCGTGCCGAATTGCTGGCGCTGCTGGGCGAGGACGAGCCTGCGCTCCAGGGCCTCGCGCTCCCCGTGCAGGTCGCCGAGGACGTCGGAGCCCGCCGGCACCATCCCGCTGCTCGCTTCGTTCGTCACCGTCGCCCCCGCCCGAATCGCGTCGCTTCGTCCCGGCAGAACCGAACCGCGATGGCGTCTCAACGCGTGAAGCCCCCAGACCGTGCCATTTCGTGTGCCACGGGGCGGGACGGCGGCCATTGTCATCGCTGTGTCATGGGAGCGTCATAGAGCCGCTACCATCGGACGGCTAACGCGTCGTGGCGGATCGAGGGCGCGCGGATCGCGCGGGCTCGGCTCCCCCCCTTCGTCCGACAGACACGGAGAGCTACGTGAAACCCTTCGCCTATGCGCTTGCCCTCGGGCTCGCGACCGCCCAGCTCGCCAGCGCCGCCGTAGCCGCCGAGATCACCGGCGCCGGCGCCACCTTCCCGTTCCCGGTCTACTCCAAGTGGGCGGAAGCCTACCGCAAGGAAAGCGGCCTCGGGCTGAACTACCAGTCCATCGGCTCCGGCGGCGGCGTGAAGCAGATCCTGGCCAAGACCGTCGATTTCGGCGCCACCGACGCGCCCCTCAAGGGACCCGCCCTGGAGAAGGACGGCCTCGTCCAGTTTCCCACCGTCA
>Ga0182226_1000168_pt1 | contig 12221 bp, 13 predicted proteins | sample G6R1MG_27_FD_129658 | JGI IMG/M metagenome (GOLD analysis project Ga0182226, IMG submission 129658) | Miscanthus phyllosphere microbial communities from Michigan, USA - G6R1_MAIN_07NOV2016_LD1 MG | ecosystem: Host-associated > Plants > Phyllosphere > Phylloplane/Leaf | place: USA: Michigan...
CTGGCGCTCGGCGTGGTCCTTCTTGCGCAGGGAGATGATCTTGCGCAGGGCCTTCACGTCGAAGCCCGTGCCCTTGGCCTCCGCGTAGACGTCCTTGATGTCCGAGGCGAGGCCGGCCTTCTCTTCCTCCAGGCGCTCGATGCGCTCGATGAAGCTTTTCAGCTGGTCGGCGGCGACGGAGGAAGCATCGACGGCGGGTTCGGCGGAAGCGGCCATGGTCGTCACAATCCCTGACTGGCGAGGCGCAGTCTGTCGAATGCGCCGGAACCGCTTCACTAAGCGTTCAAGCTTACCGGGTTGTTACGGCCCGGACCCCGGCGCGTCGGCCGGGGCCAACCCCCTGGTCCCGCTCCCCTTTCTCCGCTCCCGATCAGTGCGGCTCGGCGGCCTTCGCGGCGAAGGCCGCCTGCTGGTCGGGCGTCACCTCCGACTGGTGCAGCCGCTTCCACGCGTCGTAGGGCATGCCGTAGACCGCCTCGCGGCTCGCATCCTTGGTGAGCGGCAGGCCCTTCGCGTCGGCGGCGTCCTTGAGCCAGTTCGACAGGCAGTTGCGGCAGAACCCGGCCATGTTCATGAGGTCGATGTTCTGGACGTCCGTGCGGTTCCGCAGGTGCGAGACGAGGCGGCGGAACACGGCGGCTTCGAGTTCGGTGCGGGTGGCGGCGTCGATCCCGCTCAGGGCGTCGGTCGGGGCACTCTCGGTCATGGCGATCTCCTCGCGGTGTCGTAAGCCTGTCTGATCCGGCGTCCGCGCGATCCAAGCGGTCGCCGGCCGGGAAAGCCCGCGCGGCGCTTGAGGACAACCGGACTCCGTCGATCCGGAAGGACGCGAACGGAGTTCGTCTGACAGGTCGTGTCGCGGGCCGTCCCGTCAAGCGCCGGCCCCGCCGTGCCGCGTAAACGCGTCCGGACGGCGGCACGGAACAGCAACGCTCGGGACGAGCGGCGCCGGCTCCGGCCGAGGGAGAAGTCGTTCGGCGGCCAGGCGAGCGTCTTCGGTACAAGGCATACCAGAATGGCGGTCATCGCTGTGAAAAGCAGCGGCGGTGCGCTCATTTGTTCGATCGGGTCATCTTGGACTCTTCCGTCATAGGTTCTAGTCTGAGTTGAGAGTATCGTTGTGAGTCTTCGGGGTCAGGATTGTTCGGCAGTCGATCACTCTCGGACCGCATCGGAGGGAACGAGACTCTGGCGATGGATGCAGCAGCGTACGGCTTTACCGATCTCGAGCGTCTCCGCGCCGCCCTCGACGCCTCCTGCGTCGTCGGAACCTGGGATTGGGATCACGTCGTCGGGGCGGTGACCTACGACGAGGGCGCAGCGCGGCTTCTCACCGGCCGGCCCGAACTCGCCGGCTCGCGCCTCTGCGGCCCAACCGCCCTCGCCGCCGTGCACCCGACCGATCTGACCTGGCTCATCGAGCACATGCTGCGGGCCGTCCGGAACGGCGGTCTGGTGCTGGCGGAGTACCGCGTCTACCAGGCGGACGGCGCGGTCCGCTGGTTGCTCAGCCGGGGGCGGACCTACCACGACGCGGCGGGCCGGCCGGACCGCTCCCACGGCATCCTCATCGACATCACCGAGATGCGCGACGGCGGCGAACGCTACGTCCTCGGCACGGAGCCGATGGCGGACAACAGGCTGATGCGGGCGGTGGACCTCGCCCTCTCCCTGAAGGATCTCCTCGCTTCCGACGTCCCCCCGGAGGTGGTCGCGGCGACCGACCGGCTCCTGCTCAGCCTCGGCCACGCCATCGCCCGCAGGACCCAGCGCTACGCCCATTGACGGGGGCGGTGCGCGGGGCCCGCCCTCATGGCAGCAGGGGACGCAGGAGGCGGGCGAAGCGCTGCGCCCATTCGATCTGGCCGGGCGCCTCGGCGATGAGGTCCTGGCGGATCTCCACCAGGGCGTTGCGTAGGCCGCGCGCGATGGCGTGACGGTCGATGGTGTCGCCGGGGAGCCCCCCGCCATAGGGTTCGTTGTCGCCCACCGTCAGGCCGGCGGGGTCGGCCCGCAGGCCGGCGATGAGGGGGGCGCTCAGGCGGTCGTCCCGGTCCCACAGGATGCCGACGTGCCAGGGGCGCGCCACCGTGCGCCAGTAGGGCGTGAAGCTGTGCATGGTGAGAATCGCCGGCGGCACGCCCGTGGCCTCGGCCGCCGCCACGTGCGCGTCGATGGCGGCGTCGAAGGGGGCGTAGAACCGGCGGATGCGCTCGGCCTTGCCCGCCTCGTCGATGCGGGCGTTGCCCGGCACGATGGCCCCGTCGGAGAGGCGCATCACCAGGGTCGGGTCGGCCCGCCCCCGGTTCGGGTCGATGATGAGGCGCGAGAACCGGGTGAGGATCGCGGGGGCGCCGAGGAGGGCGGCGAGATGCCGGGTCACCGCCGCCGCGCCGATGTCGTAGGCGATGTGGCGGGCGAATTCGTGCTCCGGCACCCCGAGTTGCGCCAGATCCTCGGGCACGTGGTTCGAGGCGTGGTCGCAGACGAGGAGCAGGCCGCGGGCGGGATCGCCCGGAACGGTCTCGACGGGATGCGGTGGCAGCATGGGCGGCGGGGTCCTGGGGCTCGGGCGGGGCCGAGCAAGTTTCCGGCCGCACGCTTGCCGCGACGGCGAGCGTCGGGCACAGCACGTATCGCGGACAAGCGCGGGCACGGCAACACGCGGGCCTGCCCGAACTGAGTCCTGCGAGAAATCACGATCCGGCGCGGAACGCCGGGCGGCCTCCCTCACGACCTCCTTCCGCGATACACGGACACGCCATGACCGCGCCCTCTCCCGCCGATCCCCGCGCCCTCCTCCTCGGCATCCTCGACGAGGCCATCGCCGCCGCCCATCCGGCCCGTTGCCTCGTGCCGCACCTGCCGGCGCCCGGCCCCGGCCGCCTCATCATCCTCGGCGCGGGCAAGGCCGGCGGGTCCATGGCGGCCGTGGCGAGCCGGTTCTACCGGGAGGAGCACGGCGTCGACGGCAGCCGCATCGTCGGCCTCGCGGTGGCGCGCCACGGCTACGGCGAGGAGGCGCCGATGATCCGCATGGTCGAGGCCGGGCACCCCGTGCCCGATCAGGCCGGCATCGACGCCACCGCCGACGCCCTGAAGATCGCCGCCGATGCCGGCCCGGACGACGACGTGCTGGTGCTGCTCTCGGGGGGCGGCTCGGCCAACTGGATCGCGCCGGCCGGGGACCTGACCCTCACGGAGAAGCAGGCCATCACCAAGGCGCTCCTGCGCTCGGGCGCGCCCATCAACGAGATCAACTGCGTGCGCAAGCACCTGTCGCGGATCAAGGGCGGGCGCCTCGCCCTCATGGCCCGCAACGCCCGCTCGATCCTCACGCTCGCCATCTCGGACGTGCCCCACGACGATCCGGCGGTGATCGCCTCGGGCCCCACGGTGCCGGACCCCTCGACCCTGGAAGAGGCCCGCGCCATCTGCGAGCGCCGGGGCATCCCCCTGCCGGAGACGGCCAAGGCCCTCCTGGCCGACCCCGTGAACGAGACCCCGAAGGCCGGGGACGCCGCCTTCGCGCGCGCCGAGTACCGGATCATCGCCCGGCCCATCGACGCCCTGGAGGCGGCGGCCGAGGCGGCGCGCCGCGCCGGCTACGAGGCGGTGATGCTCGGCCCCGACGTCGAGGGCGAGGCCCGCGAGGTCGCCGCCGAGCACGCCAAGCTTGCGCTCAAATACCAGGCGGACGGCGCCAGGGTGGCCATCATCTCGGGCGGTGAACTCACCGTCACCATCAAGGGCGAGGGCCATGGCGGCCCCAATCAGGAATACGCCCTCGCCCTCGCCCTGGCGCTCGACGGCGCGCCCGGCATCCTCGGCATCGCGGCCGACACGGACGGCACCGATGGCGGACGCGGCGAGGCGACGGACCCGGCCGGCGGCCTCGTCGACCCCACCACCCTCGCCCGCGCCCGCGCCGCCGGCCTCGACCCCGCCGCCATGCTGGCCGACAACGACTCGACCCGGTTCTTCGCCACCATCGGCGACCTCGTGCAGCCGGGCCCGACCCGCACCAACGTCAACGATTGCCGGGTCATCCTTGTCGGGTAAGCGCTCCCCGTCGGTCGAAAGGCCGGCGCCCGCGGCCGGGCGCCGGCTCTCGTCGGCCTCGGTCCAGCGCGGGTCCCCTCTCCCGGAAGGAGAGGGGGAACCCGTTGCCGTGCGCGCAGCCCGCGTTTGCCGGCGGTTCGTTGCCCCGATCCTTCCGGCGCTCGTCCTGTTCGCGAGCCCCGCCCATGCGGATCTCCGCATGTGCAACCTCACCACCAGCAAGGTCGGCATCGCGCTGGGCTACCGCGACACGCAGGGCTGGGTGACGGAGGGGTGGTGGGAGGTGGCGCCGAAGGGCTGCGAGACCCTGCTCAAGGGCGCCCTCGCGGCGCGGTTCTACTACGTCTACGCCGTGGACTACACGCGCGGCGGCGAGTGGTCCGGCCGCTCGCTCATGTGCACCAAGGACCGGGAGTTCACCATCCGGGGCGTCGAGGATTGCCTCGCGCGGGGCTTCGACCGCAACGGCTTCTACGAGGTCGATACCGGCGAGCAGAAGAGCTGGACCATCCAGCTCACCGATCCGAACCAGCCCCCGGCCCCTTGAGCCGGGATCACGCGGCCTCGATCTCGGCGAGCAGCGCCTCGGACAGGGTGAGGCCCACGTCCATCGCGCGGGCGCGGGCGGCGAGGCGCCGGGTACCGGGCAGGCGGGCGCCGTCCTGATCTTCGATCATCCCCGCCAGGGCGGCGAAGCGTTCGCAGGCGTCGGGCGAAAAGGCCGTGGCGTCGAGGGCGAGGATGAGCTGGCCCGTGCCGGGCGGCCCGCCGACGGCGTCGAGGAAGGAGGTCGCCTCCCCGGCGAACCGCGCCCCCACCAGCCCGGCGGCGAGGAGCTCGACCATGAGGGCCAGGGCCGTGCCCTTGGCGTCGCCGAGCGGGATCATGGTGCCGGCGAGCGCCGCCGCCGGATCGGTGGTGGGCCGGCCCGCCGCATCCACCGCCCAGCCCGCGGGAATCGCCTCGCCCCGCTGCCGGGCGGTGACGATGTTGCCCCGCGCCACCTTCGAGAGGGAGAGGTCGACCACGATGGGCTCGCGCCCCGGCAGGGGGCAGGCGAACGCGATGGGATTGGTGCCGAACACCGCCCGGTTGCCGCCCCAGGGCGCCATGGAGGCCGGCGCGTTGGCGAACAGCAGGGCCACCACGCCCTGCGCCGCCAGGGCCTCGGCCGGGCGCCCGGCGGCGCCGCAATGGTGCGAGCGCCGGATGGCCGCCGCCGCCACGCCCTGGCTCCGGGCGAGGTCGGGCAACGCCGCCACCGCCGCATCGAGGGCCGGATAGGCGAAGCCGTGGCCGGCATCGACGGCGAGGAGGCCCGGCCGCGGCCGGGTGACGGTGACGGCGGCCCCGCCCACCACCTTGCCGGCGCGGACCTGCGCCCCGTAGGCGATGAGGCGCACGAGCCCGTGGGACGCGAGGCCGTCGGCCTCGGCCCCCACGAGGGCGCGGGCCGTGCTCTCCGCCGCCGCCCGGTCGGTGCCGCAGCGCAGGAGCGTGCGCACCGCGAGGGCGTGGGCCTCGGTCAGGGTCAGGGTCGGCATGTCTCGGGGCTGTCCTCAGTCTCGGGATCGGGAAGAGGCCTCCCGATCCGGCGCGAAGGTGGCATCGTAGAGTGCCGCGTGCTGCTGCAACAGGACGTCGATGCGGGCGCTCAGGAGGGCGTGGATCGCGCGCATGCGCCGGAAATCGGCGTTGGTCCGGGCCTGGAGCGCGCCGAGCCGCGCCGGTTCGCCCGGATCCCGCGGCGCCTCCAGAGCGCGGCTCGTCTCACGCAAGGCGAGGCTCCGGACGTGTCGCTCCGCCGCGTCGAGGGCCGCGACCTGTCGGGCAAGGTGCTCGCTTGCATCCATGAGCCGGGCGACGTTCGACTGGAGGGACTGCCGGATCGCGGCGACGTCCGAGGGTGCGATCGCAGCGTCGGAGGAACCCATGGGATCACGATCCTCGTTCTGACCGGCTGGAACGGGAGGAGCATCGCGGAGGACCCGTTAAGGTCCATTTAGGACTTCGCCTGAAATACAACTGAAGAGAGAATAGTTCTTACTTTTGGCGAGAGCGCGGCATCCCGCACGGAGCGGCGGGTTCGGAAACACGGGGCCTGCGAAGCCGCGCGGCCGGCCGGGGACTGGGATGCCGGGGCGCCGGAAGCGAAGACTTTCCATCCGCGATCACCCTGCGCCCCGGGGAAACCGTGTCCGCCCGGAACCGAGAGGATCGCCCGGCGAGGAGGCGAGAGCCGAAAAGTCTTGACAATATTCCTATTTCGTGGTTCCCTGTCCTCACTCGCCTCCGACACGGGAGGCCCCCCGGCGGACCGGCTCGGGGGGCTTGGGAGGGACGAGACGGCGCCCGCGTCGATGGCCCGGTTCGCCATCGCCCCGGGCGGCGCCGGCGACGCAAGGTGTCCTGGGCGGGGATGGCCGTGTTGAGGCTCGAACCGGACCCTGGGGCGCACCGAGACAACGGACGGTCCGCCCACTACGAGGCGGGCTCGGGGTATCGCACCCTGATCAGTCGGCCGCCGGCCCCTTGTCCGCAAGGGGCCGGAGGAGGGCCGCCACCAGCCGAGTCGCCGACGCCGAGCAGACGCCGTGACGTGACGCGGGACCGGCTCCGGAAGGCGCCGGCCCGAGGGACGCCGGGGAACCGGCTTAACACTGTCCAAACGTGGTTTCGCGGCGTCCCGCGTCTCCCGTTGCGCCCGCCCTCCCCCGCGCCGGATCCGGCGGCGGGGCCGGGTTCGCATGCCCGCCGCGCATCGCACCGTCACGAACGGCGATTAAGCGTGGCGCCACGTTCTTGACGCGCTGGCCCCATCGGTGCTTGTGGCCCTTCGCTCAATGCCCGGTCGCTCGAAACCGGCGGGGCCTCATTCGGGTATGGAGACCGCCTTGAAACGTTCGCGCCGCACGAAGATCATCGCCACCCTCGGCCCGGCCTCCGACACGCCGGAGATGATCGAGAAGCTGTTCCGCGCCGGCGCCGACGTGTTCCGCCTGAACATGAGCCACCTGCCGCGCGAGAAGCTGCCCGAGAAGATCGAGGTGATCCGCACCATCGAGCGGGAGCTGCGCCGGCCCATCGCCGTGCTCGTCGATCTCCAGGGGCCGAAGCTGCGCGTCGCCGCTTTCGCGGAGGGCGCCGCCATCCTGGAGAACGGCGCCACCTTCGTCCTCGACAGCGACCCGACGCCGGGCGACGTCCATCGCGTGTACCTGCCCCATCCCGAGATCCTCTCGGCCCTGGAGCCCGGCCACGTCGTCATCATCGACGACGGCAAGCTGCGCCTCGTGGTGACCGAGGTGTCCGAGGGCCGCGCCGTGACGAAGGTGCTCATCGGCGGCCGCATCTCGAACCGCAAGGGCGTGTCGCTCCCCGACACGGTGATCCCCGTCGCCGCCATGACGGAGAAGGACCGGGGCGACCTTGAGGCCGGCCTCAATGCCGGCGCCGACTGGATCGCCGTCTCCTTCGTGCAGCGGCCCGAGGACGTGGCCGAGGTGAAGAAGGTGGCGGCCGGGCGCGCCCTCGTCATGGCCAAGATCGAGAAGCCGCAGGCGCTCACCCGCCTCGACGAGATCATCGAGGTCTCCGACGGTCTCATGGTGGCCCGTGGCGATCTCGGCGTCGAGATGCCCCTGGAGCAGGTGCCGGGCGTGCAGAAGCGCATCACCCGCGCCTCCCGCCGCATGGGCAAGCCCGTGGTGGTGGCGACCCAGATGCTCGAATCCATGATCACCGCGCCGGTGCCGACCCGCGCCGAGGTGTCGGATGTCGCCACCGCCGTCTACGAGGGGGCGGATGCCGTGATGCTCTCGGCCGAGAGCGCGTCGGGCGGCTTCCCCATCGAGGCGATCTCGATGATGAGCCGCATCGCCGAGCAGGTGGAGCGCGACGCCCTCTACTGGACCATCCTCACGGCCCAGCGCTCGGAGCCCGACGCCACGGCCTCCGACGCCATCGCGGCCGCCGCCCACCAGATGGTGGACGCCCTGAATCTCACGGCGATCATGGCCTGGACCCATTCGGGCTCCACCGCCCTGCGGCTCGCCCGCTCGCGGCCCAACGCCACGATCATCGCCCTCACCCCGCGCCGCGAGACGGCGCGGCGCCTCGCCCTGTGCTGGGGCACCCACCCCATCGTCACCAACGACGCCAGCGACGTCGACGACATGGCGTTCCGGGCGGCGAAGTTCGCCGTGCGCGAGCGCTACGCCGATATCGGCGACCGGGTGATCGTGGTGGCGGGCGTGCCGTTCGGGACGCCGGGCGCCACCAACCTCGTGCGCATCGCCTTCGTCACCCGCGAGCACGCCGCCAAGGCGTGATGTCGCCTCTCCCCGACCCTGGTTCGGGGAGGTCCGGCGGACGACCGCCGCCGCGCCGTCGCGCGGATCGCCTTCGATGAGCCTGATCCAACGACCGTGTGATCAGAGCGGTCGTTGGATCAGCCAGCCCGCGCGGCGCCTGAGCGAAATCGAACTCCGCCATTTCGAAGGAATCAAACGGAGTTCGTATGACCCATCGAAGGCGTCACGGCGCGGCCGGATCCCGTTTCGCGGCGATCCGGTCGGCCAGCCGCACCACCTCCGTCGCCAGGGCGTCCACGGCGACGTACTGGAGCATGTGGCCGATGCCGGGCAGCAGCACGAGGCGGGCTTGCGGAATCGCGGCGGCGAGCGGCACCGCCTGCCGCTCGGCCGGCACCGCCGCGTCGGCATCGCCCGCGATCACCACCGTGGGCACCCGCAGGCCGGCGTAGCGCGGGGCCTGGGCGTCGAGGGCGGCGGGCAGTCCCGCCAGATCCTGCAGGTTCGCCGCGATGGCGCCGGGCCGCAGCACCAGGGCAGCGCGGCTGCGCTCGAGGTAATCGGCCGGTGCGGCCTGCGGCCGGAACACGGCGCCGCCGACGCGGGGCAGGTAGTACAGGCCGACGGGCGTCGCCACCGTGTGGCTGAGAAGCCAGGTCGCCGGCGGCCACAGGGCGAGGCGGTAATACCAGGGAACCGCGCCTATGCGCGGATACGGCATCGCCACGGGGGCGGCCAGCACGAGGCCCGCGACCTGTGTCGGATGGTCGAGGGCGATGGCGGTGGCCAGGGCCCCGGACCAGGAATGGCCGAGGACGATGGCGGGGCCGACCCCCATCGCCGCCAGGGCCGCCGCGATGGCGTGCCCTTGCGCGGCGGGCGCCGCCATCTCGGCGCCGCCGAGGCGGTCGCTCCAACCCGAACCCGGCCGGTCGAAGGCGATGACCCGGAACCCCTGCCCCGCGAGGCGCCGGCCGATGCCCTCCATGGGGTCCGAGGCGTTGGCCGAGGCACCGTGCAGGAGCACGACGGTGCCGCGCGGGGGGCCCTCCGGCTCCGCCACGATGGAGGCGATGCGCCCGTTCGGCACGGACACGAACGGGCCTTGCGGCGGATGGCGCGCCTCGATCCGCAGGGTGATGAGGAGCGTCGCCAGGGCGCTCGCGCCGAGTCCCACGGCGACGAGGCCGAGCAAGCCCGCGATCAGCTTCAGGAGGATCATGGCGGGCTACAGGTCGCGCCCGTCGACATCGGGCGCGAGGCGGTCGATGGCGCCCTGCAACTTGTCCATGCGCGGGTACAGGGCGGCGGCCCGGCGGAACGCCTCGAGGGCGCGGGCCTTCTCGTCCATGGAGAGGTAGATCCGCCCCAAGGCCGCCCAGGCCTCGAAGTGGCGGGGCTCGATCACCAGGCTGCGCTTGAGGTCGCTGATGGCGCCGTCCTGATCCTTGAGCAGCCAGAACACCGTGGCGCGCCGGTTCCAGCCTTCGGACCAGCCGGGCTCCAGGGTGGTGGCCCGGTCCAGGAGTTCGATGGCGAGGGGAAAATCGTGGCCGCTCATGGCCTGGCGCGCCCGCTCGGTGAGCAGATCGGCCGTGGCGCTGCCCGAGCGCCCGAGGCGCTGCTCGATGAGGCGGGCGATGCCCTTGGCCTCGGCATCGTCCTCCGCCGTCTTGAGGCGGGCATAGAGGTCGTCGAGGCTGAGGGGCGTGCGGGGCTTCTCGACGGGTTTCTCGGCCGGCGCCGGCCGGGCCAGGACGGCGGGCGCACCGCCCACGCAAAAAGCCGCGACGAGCGCGGCTTTGAGCAACATCGAAGACTGTTTCGAGGCGTTCGGCATGGGGGGAGCTTCCTCGCCCCGTCCGGTGTCGTCAACCCGCCGCCTTGCCGCGCCCGCCCCCGAAGGACCGGGCGGAGCCGAGCCTCAGCCCTGGCGCGCCTTGAAGCGCTTCTGGGTCTTGTTGATGATGTAGACGCGGCCCTTGCGACGCACGAGCTGGTTGTCGCGGTGACGGCCACGGAGGGACTTGAGGGAGTTGCGAATCTTCATCGGTCTCACGTCGGCCGGGCTTTGCACCCGCCGCCTGTCCATAGGGTCTCGGGAACGAGGCACCTCGAACGGCGACCTCGGCGATGTGTGTGGACGCATCGCGGAAAGGCGGTTGCCTTATCAGGATTCGCGACGCCAAGGCAAGATGCCGCGATGCGAATCCGGTCCGATGCGTCGGTGGCCCGGAGGGTTGGCCTCCGGGCGGGCCGGTCTCCCGGCCCCGCCCGGCCCTGGCAAGGGTCATGACCCGGTAGGTGGACCGGCAGGTGGACCGGGATGCGGATCGCGTGCCCCCCGGAGCACGAAAACGACCGCCGGGTGACCCCGGCGGCCGATGGCGGAGGCGTTCCCGGCCCTCAGGGCTGGGGCGCGGCCGGTGTTGCGGGCTGCGGCGCGGCCGGCTCCGCCGGAGGCGCGTCGGGCGCCTTCATCCCGTCCTCCGGAGCCTTGATCCCCTCCGCCACTGTGACCTTCGTCAGCGCCGGATAGGCTTCCACCACGTGGGCGCCGTTCAGGGGCTTGTTCTGGCCGTTGTGGCAGGTGGTGCAGTTCACCTTCGGCACGTCGCCGAGGACGCCGAGGCGATTCCTCGGGAAGGTCGAGGTCAGGGGCTCCATGAAGTTGCCGTTGATGTCCCGCACCATGCGGATGCCGTGCCAGGCGGTGGTGCGCTGGGGCGTGCTCTGCGACCAGTCCGCGATGGCCCGGGTGTTGTGGCAGAAGGTGCAGTTGACGCCCAGGCCCTCCGCCATGTGGATCATCAGGCCGAAGGTCTTCTCCGCCTCCTGGATCGGCTTGCCCTTGGAGGTCGGCAGCGCCGTGGTGGCGTTCACCCGGATGGCGTTGTTGTCGATGGACTTGTCGGCGAGATACTCGGTCAGGGTGTCGTAGGGGAGCGACGACAGGCCGACGGAGGGCGAGGCCAGGTTCTGGCCGTTGTTGCGGGCGATGAAGCCGCCGGGCCGGGTCGGGCCCGGATTGGTGAACCAGATGTTGGCGGGCACCGGCTGGCCGCGATGGCAGGTGTAGCAGGTGACGCCCGCACCGCCGACGTGGTTCGCCTTCCAGTCGCTGTTGATGTGCTGGGTCATCTGCAGCATCCGGCGGGCGACGCGCTTCTGGTAGAGGCTGTCGTCGGCCATGTTCTCGGTGTTGTGGCAGTAGGTACAGCCCTGCTCGGGCGCCACCCACTCCGTCATCGAGACCATGAGGCGGTTGAACTCGTTGGTGGTGAGGGCGCCCAGAACCTTGACGTTCTCGTAGGTCTGCCCGGCGAGGTCGCCCCCCTCCTCCGCCGGTTCGGCGGGGGCGGGGGCGGCGTTGGCGGCCCGGGCCTCGGCCACCGCCTCGCGGGTGTGGATCTGGTCCATGCCCGTGCCGCGGAAGCCGTTCTGCGTGGTGGTGAGGGGCGGGCGTTCCCAGCCCGCCGTGCCGAACATCGCCACCGTGAGGAAGAAGGCGATGGAAGCCCCGAGGACGACGAAGAAGGTCTTCATGGGGTCCCTCCGGGTTGGCTCAGGGGATCGACGATGGGGCCGAAGACCTGCGGATAGGATGGGGCGACGCCGTGCTTGACCGCCCAGAGATACCAGTTGTCGACCACGGTGCCGGTGAGCAGGATGCCGATGCCGCCGGTCAGCGTGGTGAGCACCGCGAACCACCAGGCCCAGCGATGGATCGATTCCATGGTGGCGTTGAAGCCCATGGTCCAGCGCCAGAACAGGGCGGCGCGCTCCGTGGCCGTGCCGCGATCGACGATCTGGTCGATCTCACGCTCGCCGCCGAAGCGGCTCACC
>Ga0182226_1000169_pt1 | contig 12170 bp, 19 predicted proteins | sample G6R1MG_27_FD_129658 | JGI IMG/M metagenome (GOLD analysis project Ga0182226, IMG submission 129658) | Miscanthus phyllosphere microbial communities from Michigan, USA - G6R1_MAIN_07NOV2016_LD1 MG | ecosystem: Host-associated > Plants > Phyllosphere > Phylloplane/Leaf | place: USA: Michigan...
GAAGGCGCTCAACTACAGCCGAGCCGCCGCGGTGCAGGCCGGCGGGATCCCGCTCGCCGGCGCGCAGTATTCCGCGCTCCTCGACCGGCGCACCTGCGAGCTGTGCGCCCGGCAGGCCGAGCTCGTGATTCCGATTGAGTCGACCGACCTCGCCCGGTTCACGCCGCCCGTTCACCACAACTGCCGATGTGTGTACGTGTGGATCACGCGCGACGAGCCCGATTTCACGGCGACGTGGTCGACGCCGCCGCCGAGCATGGTCGAGCGGTTCGGCGGGTTGGTGGTCGGGTAGTGGAGCGGGACACCCGGGCGTCGCTGTCGCGGCTCGAGCGTCGGGCCGCTGCGCTGTGGTCGAGCGTCACGGCGGCCGACAGTCGGATCGGTCGGCTCGTGACGCAAGTCGAGGGGCTCGTCGTCGTGGCGAACGACGCCGCGACCCGGGCGACGAACGCGGCGAACGCGGCGAACGCGGCGGCGACGGCGGGCGCTGTCGCCGGCACCGCGACCCTGTCGGGCAACCTGGGCGCGATGAGTGCCCGCGACGTCGACGTGACGTTCGACCGGCTGCTGCCGGCGGCGAACTACGCGGCATCGGCCGAGCTGCTCGGCGGCGGGGCGAACGTCCTGCAGGGCGGGTTCGTGAAGGTCGACGGGATCCTCAATCGGACCCGGGCCGTGTGCACCGTGCGGATCCGGAACACGTCGGCGTCGGTCGTGTCGACGTCGGGCGGCGAGCTGCACGTCGTCGCGGTGCCGCGCAGCTGAGGGGCGTTGCTCGACGGTACCCGCTCGTGTACCGTAAGGGCATGGCACACACCCGCTACACCGCCGCGAAGCGTCGCGAGCTCGACGCCGCCCGCGCTGCCCGCATGGTCGAGATCGACCGCCGCCTCGCCGAGCTCACCCTCGACGACCACCTCGAGCTCGCCCTCGCCGGGCACAGCCTCGACGCCGACGGGAGCGTGCGCTACGACGTCGCGATCCCGCCCCGGGCCGGCGACGCAGCCGACCACGCCGCGCACGTCGCGTGGATCACCGCCCGGCACGCCGAGCTCGTCGCCCGGTTCGCCGCATGACCGGCCCCCGGCCCTGCGCGGCGTCGACCCCCGACGGCAACGCCGACGACCCGACGTTCGCCTACTGCGGGCACCCGACAGGGCACGCCGGCGATCATGGGGCGTGGCAGCTGTGACCGGGTTCGGCACCGGCTGGTGCCCCGAGTGCCGGGCCCGCGTCGAGATCGCCGACGTGACCACGGCCGAGCACCCGACGCCGCGCGGCATGGTCGAGACGCCCGTCGAGCAGTACGCGTGCGGGCACCAACAGCACGGGCCCGACACGGTCGTCGCCGACGCCCCGGGCGAGCCCGACGCCGGCGTGTCGACCGCCCCGACGACCACGGGCCGCGCGCTCCGCGCTGCTCGAGCTCGAGCGCGACGAGAGGGGCCCTGGTGAGCGTGCCGCGCCCGTTCCGGGCCGTCGCCTACGCCCCGCACGTCGACGGCGGCCGGCAGCGGGAGGTCGTCGGCCGGGCCGCTGCGAAGTCGGCGGCCGGACTGCAGCGGTTCCTCGACGCTCACGCCGAGGCCGGGCACGCCGTCGACACGCTCGAGGTGCTCGACCTGCTCGACGAGATCCCGGCCGACCTGTGAGGCGGCTCCGACGTCTCGTCTACCGGCTCGGGTTCCGGCCCGACCCTCGCCGCGGGACCCTGCAGGCGATCCTCTACTCGCCGTCGCTCGAGCTGCACGCGTTCGGCCGCGCGATCGTCGACGCGTTCGACGAAGGGCTGCGGGCTCCGCGTGACGACTGACCTGCACGTCGCCGGCCGGCACTACTTCCTGCGGCTGGGGGCCCTGTGGTGCTGCGCCTGCGGCGAGGTCCGCGACCGACACGGCCGGCCCGTCACGCCGTCGTACGTGCCGCCCGGGGGCACGTCCGGCTAGTCTGTCGCTCGTGAAGCCGTCGACCCTGCCCCGTCTCGCCGAGAGCGCGACCGCCGCCCGCGGCGGGGCCGACCTGCTGCGCTACGGGCTCGACGGCCGGATCCCGGCCGACCGGCTCGCGAAGGGCGACGACGGCACCGTGACGATCACGGGTATCGACGTGCTCAAGGCCGGCCTATTCAACGGGGTTGTGAGCATCCTCGACGAAGACCTCGACGCGCTCGCCGCCCGGTTCCTTGAGCTGCGCGACTCGGGCGTGTTCGTCCCGCCGTTCCGGCTCGATCACAGCTGGTCGGTGCTGTCGGTCGTCGGCTACTTCGACAACCTCGAGACGTACGTGCGGGTCGACGAGACCGACGGGCAGTCGCGCACGTTCCTGCGCGGCGACGTCGTCGTGACCGGGTCGCTCGACTACACGCCCGATCAGATCCGCGAGGCGATCGCCCGGGGCGCGCTGCGCTCCCGCTCGTCCGAGCTCGGCTACTACGTCACGAACGCCGGCGTCGAGCTGCCGCTCGTGTTCTACGGGTGCGCGTTCGTCGACATTCCCGCGGTGGAAGGGCTCGCCCCCGTGTCCCTCGCCCGCCTCGAGCGGGACAACGCCCGCCGCCCCGACCCGCGCTCGATCACAACCCTGACCACAGTCCCGACCGGAAGGCTCGACACGATGGATCCCGCCAAGCTCGCCCGCCTCGCTGCCCTGCGCAACCTCGCCGCCCTGTCGCAGACCGAGGGCGGGACCCCGATCGAGCCGGCCGCCGCGGTCGAGCTCGAGCAGCTCGAGGGCGAGGCGACCGCCGCCGGCGTCACCGACGAGCAGGTCGCCGCCGCGGCCGAGCCCGGCGAGCCCGACCCGGTCGACCCCGCCGACCCGGGGGTGACCGACCCGCCGTCCGACCCGGACCCCGTCGACCCCGCCGCCGGCACCGAGCCGACGGACCCGCCCGCCGAGCCCGGCACCCCCGCCGGCGGGACCGCTCCCGCCCCGACCGGGGCCCCCGCCGACGAGCTCGCCGAGCTGCGCGCGCAGCTCGCGACCGCGAACGCCGCGACCGCCCGCCTGCGGGCCGCTGCCGCCGAGCGCGAGGTCGCCAGGTTCCGTACTGCCGGCGCGATCGTCGAGGCGAACGACGCCGCCGCGACCGCGCTGCTGTCGCACGACGACGACGACGTTCGCCGCATGGCGGGAACGCTGCTCGAGAGCGTGTCGACCCGCGTCGAGCTCGGCCGACGCCGCGGCACGACCGCGCTGTCGTCCGACGGCAACGCCGGCGGCGCAGAGGGGCAGGTCATCAACCTCGAGATGACCTCCGACGAGATGGGTGACGCGTGGCTCACGCTGACGCCCGCCGAGCGCAAGCTGCACGCCGCAGAGCGCGACGCATGGTTCGCGAACCGGGCCGAGAACGGGATCACCGACTGACCCGCCCGGGTCCGTCGCACACACACCTGCACGAAGGGCACGAACAGATGACGACCAACCCGCTCCGCGACAAGCTGGCCGCCGCACAGGCGAAGGCCGACGAGATCATGGCCGCCCGCCGCGGGTTCGCCCCCGGCTACAGCATGGCCGTGACCCGGCCCGCCGACGTGCCGGACTGGAACCCCGGCGTCGTGTCGGCCGCGTTCTACGACCGGCTCGCCGAGCCGAACGCCGTCCTGACGTCGCTCTCGAGCGTCTACGGCGAGCTCAACGGTGCGCCCGGCGACACGATCCGGGTCCCCACCGACGCCGTCACCACGCCCGCGGCGAACCTCGCCGTCGACGTGCCCGCCGTCGACGACAGCCTGACGTCGGCCGCGTTCACGTTCACCATGAAGGAGGCCGTGAAGTCGATCGCGTGGTACGACCGGACGCAGATCCAGAGCAACCAGAACGTGAACGACCTCGCCGGCCGCAAGGTCGGGACCGCCGTCGAGCAGCGGATCGAGCTCGATCTCGGCGCTGCGCTCGTCGCCGGCCGCAACGTCGCCGCCGACGCGACCGCGACGAAGGTCGACACCGCCCTGATCCGCGCCATGAAGCGCAAGATCCCGTCGCGGCTCCGCCGCCGCGGGCTCGTGCTCGTCGGTGCCGACTCGCAGATCGACCTGCTGTCCGACGACGCGCTCGTGCTCAACGCGTCGGCGTTCGGCTCCGACGAGGTGATGCGCAGCGGCGCGGTCACCCGTCCGCTGTTCGGCGTCTCGCCCTACACGCTGGACGACGGCGTGCTGCCGGCGACCACGATCGGCGGGGCTGCCGGCCCGGTCGTCGTCATGTTCGCGCTCGGGATGCTCGGCTACGGATTCCAGAAGAACCCGACCGCCGAGCAGGAGCGCGACGCCCGCGCCCGTCTGACCCGGTGGGTCGGGACCGCGATCCACGGCGAGGGCACGCTCGAGGCCGCCGGCATCGTCGCGACCCGGATCACCGGCTGACCCGCCCGGGTCGAGCTGACACCGACAGACGGGACACCGAACAGATGAAGGTCACGAACCCGAACGACGACCGCGCGATCCTCGCCTGCATCGTCGACGAGCCGACCGGCGAGCAGAAGTGGTACGAGATCCCGGCCGGCGAGAGCGTCGAGCACGACGACTACGTCGTCGCCTCGACGCTCGTCGAGCACGGGGCCGTCGCCGCGGCCGCCGACCTGCAGGCCGCCCGGCAGCTGTGGGCCGAGCAGAACCGGGACGCGAACAGCCGCACCGCGTCGGCCGCCGCGTCCGAGGGCGAGATCCTGCAGCGTCGGCAGGCGACCGTCGACGTCGCGACCGGCTCCGCGACTGGTGTCGTCGAGCCGCTCGCCGGCCCGGCCCTCGCCGCCGCCGTGAAGCTCGCGAACGACAGCGGGGCGACGATCTCGACCCGCGCGACCGCGGGCGAGAAGCGCGAGGCGCTCGCCGCGTGGCAGGCGCAGCGGGGCAGCTCGACCCCCGTGGATGGTGAGTTCCTCACCGACGACGACGGCGAGCTCGTGCTCGACGACGAGTCGCAGCCCTACCGGCTCGACGAGCTGCACCGCGACGAGTCGGGCGCGCTCGTGTACGGCGACGACGGCCGGCCCGTGCTCGCCGACAGCGGCCGCGAGCTGCTCGAGCTGCCCGACGGCGGCGGCACCGGGACCGGCGACGAGTCGGCCCCCGAGCAGCCCGCCTAGCTGCAGCTGCACGCGACACCCTGACGGGGTCGGCCCGCAAGTCGGGCCGGCCCCGTCTCGCGTCGTCTAGGCTCGCCCCGTGCCCCGCCGCCTGTTCCCGCTCGTCGACGTCCTGATCGGCACGCCCGACTCGGGGCCGCGCTACGGCACGCCGGCGCTACTCCCGCACGGTGTGACGATCCGGCTCACGGCCGACGAAGCGAAGACCGTCCCCGTCGACTGCCGGGCCCGCAACGCCGACGGGTCGGTCGGGGCGGCGATCTCGAGCGTCGTCGTCGTCGGGGCGGCGATCCCGACGTTCTACGGGCCCGACGACAGCACGACGGTCGCCGTGTGGGGATCGGTCGCCGACGGGCCGGCGTTCCCGCTCTACAGCCGCCCCGAGACGCAGACGGCGGCCGTCACGCGCCCGTCGAGCGTGCCGGCGTCGCAGGCGCTCGCGTACAGCTTCAACGGGTCGAAGGCCGCTTACAATGTCAAGCCGTCGAACACGCGGCGACTCACCGCGGCGATCGCCCGGTCGGCGTTCACGCTGCAGTCGATCGCCGCTATCGGCGACAGCCTCACGGTCGGGTTCGGGACCCCCGTCGCCGAGCTCAACCTCTACAGCTACCCGTCGTGGCTGGCCCGCCGGGTGCTCCCGACCCGGCTCGGGACCCCGCAGAGCGGGACCGGCGTCGTGTCGCTTTTCAACAACTACGGCGACCCCCGGGTCGCGACGTCGGGCTCGGGGCTCGCGTTCGGTGCCCCGCATTTCGCGCTGCAGGCGAACGCCGCCGGCAACGTCGTCACGTTCACGTCGGACGTGCCCGGCACCGTCGCTGAGGTGTGGTCGTTCGGCGGGTCGTCGCCGTTCACGATCGCCGTCGACGGGGCGATCCCCGCCGCGGGTGCCGTGTCGTTCCTGTCACCCGGCCCCGCGTCGGCGACCTACAACGCGAGCACGGGCACCGTCACCCCGAACGGGCAGTCGGCCGTGCTGCGCGTGATCGTCTCGGGGCTCGCGAACACGACGCACGCCGTGCGCTGGACGTCGACGGCGGCCGCCGGGTTCGTCGAGGCGTTCCGGGTCGGCAACCCGACCGGGCTCGAGGTGTCCCGCATGGCTGTCGCCGGCGCGACCATGCAGACCGCCGGCGGCGGGTACAGCTGGCAGGACACCGATTTCTTTAGCTACGCCGGGATCATGCTCGCGAGCAACCCCGCGGCCGTGCTCGTCGGGATCGGCGGGAACGACGCGAATCAGAACCTGTCGATCGACACCTACCGGACGCAGCTGCAGGCGTTCCTGCTGCGGATCCGTGCGGCCGGGGCCGACCCGATCATCGTCGCCGAGTCGCCGTTCGACGTCTCGGGCGGCGTGAACCCGGCACGGTGGGCGTCGTTCGTCGCTGCGCAGTACGTCGTCGCCGACGCGGTCGACTGCCCGCTGATCGACCAAGCTCACGCGTTTGGCAGCTACGCCGAGTCGACGACGCTCGGGCTCACGATCGCCGACGGGCTGCACCTCAACCCGTCGGGATACATGCGCTACGCCGACGTGATCGGCCGCGCGCTCGCGTCGTAGGGCGGCCCGCTGTCCTACCCTGGGCCCATGCCCGACACCGTGACCACCTACGCGACCGACCCGGACGTGCTCAACTTCCTAGGGCAGATCCGGAACCGGCTCCCCGAGTGGATCGGGACCGCCGAGCTGCGGGCCCCGTTCCTCGAGATCGCGCACAGCGAAGTCGTCGACAGCCTCGCGGCCGCCTACCCGCAGGGCGTCCCGTCGTTCACGGGGGCGGGCCGCGACGTCGTGCGCTACGCCGAGGCGAAGCTCGCGGCCGCGCAGATCCTCGACGCGGTGCGGGTGAACCTGTCGACCGACCAACTAGACGCCCCGGACCGGCTCCGCTCGTCGGCGTTCCTGTCGCTCGAGGGCGGCGTCGCCGGCTACCTGCCGGACACCGAGCAGACCCCGACGCCCGGCGGGGGCGGCACAGGCGGCGGGACGACCACGACGGGCCCCCGGCCCCGGGTGTCGTCCTACACGTCGCTGTCGGCGTTCCCTGACCCGTACGAAGGCGTGCGGGACTACGCCGAGGGCTACGTCGCCCCCGAGATCCCGTCGAACCCCGGCAACCCCGCCCCGGCCCCGACGCCGGCACCTGACGGCGACGTGTTCGACGACGAAGCCGCGCAGGCCGAGTACGACGCGGGGCTCGCGTCGTGAGCGTGTGGCAGCGGATCGGGGCCGACGTCGCCGCCGTACGCCGCGCGCTCGAGGGCAAGTCGAAGACGACCGACGTGCAAGTGTTCACGACGGACGGCGTCTGGACGAAGCCGGCCGGGGCCCGGTCGGTGCACGTGAAGCTGATCGGGGCCGGCGGCGGCGGCGGGTCCGGCTCGACGACTCTCGCCGGCGTGTCCGGCTCGGGCGGGGGCGGCGGCGGCGGCGGGGGCGCGTCCGACTACACGTACAGCGCGGGCGCGCTCGACGCGTCGGTGCCCGTCACTGTGGGCGCTGCCGGCGTCGGGGCCCCCTCGACCGTCGGGGCGATCGCCTCGACCGCCGGCCGTCCCGCAACGGCCGGGGGCGCGGCCGTGTTCGGCACGTACCTGTCGGCCGGCGGCGGCGGGCTCGGGCCCGGCGGCGGCGTGAACGCCGGCACCTCCGCGGGCGCGGCCGGCGGCGGGATGCTCGCCGGGTCGGCTGGCGGGGGCGGCGCGAACGGCACGACCGGCGGCACGGCCGGGAACGGGGTCGGCACGAGCGGCGGGGGCGGCGGGGGCGGGATCTCGTCGGCGACGGCCGGGGCGAACGGCGGGATCGCCGGGGGCGGCAGCGTGTTCGGCTCCGCCCGAGGGCTGCAGGGCAACAGCGGGGCCGGGAACGGCGCGAGCGGCGGCTCGGGGGCGCAGCGTCCCGACGTCTACGCCCCGGGCGCTGGTGCCGGTGGCGGCGGGGGCGGGGCCGGGACCGCGGCCGGGTTCGCCGGCGGCAGCGGCGGGACGGGCGGCACGTACGGCGGCGGGGGCGGCGGGGGCGGGGCGTGCCGCACCGACGGCACGGTCGCCGGGCTGCCCGGGAAGGGCGGCGACGGCGGCCCCGGGATCGCCGTCGTGACGACCTATTTCTAGCCGTGGCTGCTGACCCGTACGCCCGGCTCCGGACGGCCGTCGAGCGGTTCGTGCGCGACACCGGCGGCCCCGGGGCGCAGGCACCTCCCGGGGCCGGTCGCCCGATCCCGCCCGGCATGGTCGGCGTGACGATCGTCGACGACTCCGCCGAGCAGCGGGCCGGACTGTCGAGAATCTTCGACGCGTTCGACGCGACGGTCGCAGACTTCCCGGCCGTGCTCGAGGCGGCCGTCCCGACGATCCGCGAGGCTCACCGGGCCGTGTTCACCTCCGAGGGTGCGGCCGGCCGCGGGGCGTGGCCCGCGCTCGCACCGCGCACCCTGCGCGACCGGGCCCGGCTCGGGTTCGCGCCCGGCCCGATCCTTGTCCGGACGGGGCAGCTGCGCGATCACGTGCTGTCGGCCCCGGCGAAGATCACCCGCCGGGGCTCGTCGGTCGAGCTGCGGATCGAGCCGGCGGGCAGCGTCGGGGGCGTCCCGAAGTACGTCGCGAACGCGCTCGGCACGTCGACGATCCCGGGTCGGCCTATGGTCGCGATCGGCCCGGCGGCCGCGGTCAAGGTCACGTCGACCGTGCAGCGTGCGCTGCGCGAGGTCGCCCGCCGGAACGGGCTCCGCTGACCCCCGGTTTGCCTGACGGTACACGGTCGTGTACCTTGTACCCATGACCACGAACACCGACGCCCCCGCCGCCCTCGACCTGTGCTCGTCCTGCGGCACCCGCCCCGCCGGACACGGGCACTTCGCCCTCTACTGCGAGCCCTGCAGCGACCTGCCCTACGGCGACGCCGCCCCGGCCGCCGCGCCCGCCGCGCCGGCGCACACCGACCACCTGCCCGGGTTCGTCCTGTGCGCCCGCTGCTCGACCCGCTCGACGCCCGTCATGGTGCACCGGAACGACAAGCGCGCGCACGATGCCGTCTGGCACACCTCGAGCTGCTGCCCCGACCTCGCCGCCGACCACGAGGGCCCGCACAGCCTCGCCGGGCAGCGTGCGCTGTGACCGGCCGGCTGCCCGTTCCGGACGCCGTCCGGCTCCGTCGCGACGGCGTCGCCGATCTCGTGCGGCTCGACCCGCCCGACGCCCTCGACGAAGCGGTCGGCGCAGCGCACGGCGTCACGTTCTGCGAGACGCTAGGCGACGTCGGCCCCGCCGAGGGGCAGCTCGAGCGCGTCACGGCCGAGCTGTACCGGCGGGGGCTCGTCCCGCGGGGCGGCACCCTCGCGTGGGCACAGGACACGACCGACGGTAGCGCGACCTGCCCCGTCCGGTTCGTAATGACACGCGAGGCCGCCGTCGAATGGCGCGAGCTCAAGGTCGCCGCGCACCGGACCGCCGAGCGGGAGGCCGACGGCCGCGGCCGGGTGCTCGGCCGCATGATCGCCGGCCGCTCGGCAGCGGCCGCCCCGCTGACCCTGTCGCCCGCCGACCCGTTCGTCGTCGCGTTCGCCGCCGCCGACGCCGCCGCCGACGACGCCCGCGACGCGTGGCTCGACGCGTCCGATCTCGTGCGGCGCATGACCGGGCACCCGCTCACCCGGGCGTAGCCTGTGCCGCGTGATCGGCTACCCGTACGACCTGCTCGTCGAGCACGTCCTGCAGCCGCAGGGCGAGGCCTCCCGCGGCGAGCTGCGGGCCGTGCTCGATCCCGACTCTGCCCCGCTCGACGTCGACCCGCAGGAGATCGACGTCCGGGCGATCTCGACGCAGCCCGTCGCCTACGAAGTGGGCGGCGGGCTCGAGGTCGTTCACCGGCTGTCGGTCGTCGTGAACGTGCAGCACGGCGACCCCGGCAAGGCGCGGGAGCGACGCGACGCGATCGCGCTCGAGGTCGCCCTGCGGGCCGTCGCCGCGGTCGACGCGATGGTGAACGCCGACGACCCCGCCGGGCGGCAGCAGATCGAGCGGGTGACGTGGTCCGTCGACTACGTGCCGCTGCTCGGGTCGACCGACCGCGACACGAACGAGTCGGCGACGTTCACGTTCGACGTGACCGCGCGCGTGTCCTAGTACGCTGCCGACCATGACCACCGACGACTCGCCCGCCCCGACGCGGGCAGCTGCCCGCTACGTCTCCGACGAGCCGGGCGAGATCGCCCTGCCCGGCTACCTCAACCCGACCCCCGCGATCCTCGAGCCGGGCGACGGGTTCACCTACGACCCCGCGTTCGTCGACGACGTGCTCGCCGCCGAGCGGTTCGTCGCGATCGACCTCGACGACCCGCTCGTCGCGTCGCCCAACCTGCACCGCACGAAGGCCGAGCTCGTCGACAAGATCGCCGCGCACACCGACGACGCCGACCGGGCGGCCCTCGCCCGCTGGTCGAAGGGCCCGCTCGTCGAGCTGGCCGACGCCGTCGACCGCGCGAACCCGACGCCCCCCTCCGACTCCGACCCCGACGGGGCCGGCGACGACACCGACACCGACGGGAACCCTGACCGATGAGCCTCACCGCACAGACCGGATACATCGCGCTCGCGACGCAGACGGCGAAGGGCACGCCGGCGACCGTCGACGGGTCGCTCGCGCTGCGCGTGAACAGTCACTCGATCTCGGGTAACGCCGAGCTGTTGGACTTCGAGGACGAGATCGGCGGCGGCCGCGACGCCGACTCGGGGCTCGCCGTGCTCGGCGGGTTTAGCGTCTCGGGCGAGCTCTAGGGGCTGTTTCGACCCAAGGTCATGGGCCTGTTGCTGCTGGCCGCCGGGTTCGCTGCCGCCGCTCCCGTGCAGGACGGCACGACCGGGGCGTACACGCACACGTTCACCCCGGCGAATACCGGGACGTACCTGACGATCGTCGGGCGCTGGGGCTCGACCGACGCCGTGCGTCGCTTCACCGACGTACTCGTGAACGAGCTGAGCTGGTCGCTCGACGCCAACGGGAAGGTGACGTGGACGGCGTCGTTCGTCGGCCTCGACGAGTCGTACGGCGTCACCGGCGTCACGCCGACGTTCGAGACGAACCCCGTCGCGACCTACGACGGGTCGGCGATCACCCTCGACGGGCTCGGCACCTATCGTTGGGAGTCGGTCGGTCTGTCGATCGGCAACAACCTCTCCGACGACGAGTACGTGATCGGGTCGCGCAAGCTCGACGACGTCACGTTCGGCACGCGCGAGGTGATGGTCACCGGCACGATCAAGGTCGGGAGCAACACGCCGAGCGTGACCGACCTCTACCGGGCGGCCGTCTACGGGTCGAAGACCGCGACGAGCCCGATCACGTCGGACCCCTACCACACGGCCGCGGCCGTCACCCTCGCGTCGCGGAAGCTCGTCGGCACGTCGGCGACCCGCCGGCACGGGATGCTCGCGACCATGCCCGACGTCGTGCTGTCCGGGTTCCCGCTCGAGGGCTCCGGGGCTGACCGTCTGACCGTCGATCTCGAGGGCCGGGCCGTGAAGGGCCCCGGCAACGTGCTCACGATCGACCTGACGAACGACCGGGCGACGCAGTACGTCTAGTGCCCCTGCCCCGGCCGTCGTCGTCGCCGCGCGCGGCCGGGGCAGGCACCACACCTAGCGCGGCGGCAAGGCGACGAAAGGCGACAGCATGACGAACGACAGCACGACCCCCGAGCCCGAGCTCGAGCCGGCCCTCGAGCCGGCCCCGCAGACGCCCCCGCGCGTCGCTGTGCGCACGTGGAACCCGACCGACCGGCCCGCGCTCGTGTCGGTGCCCCTCGAGTGCTCCGCGACGCTCTACAGCGACGGCACCCGCGACGAGCCGAAGGCGTCGGTCACCCTCCGACGCTGGTCGGGCCGGGAGCGGCTCGCCTACGACGACGAGGTGACAATGCGGGCGATCGGCACCGACGCCGACGGAGACGTGTCGATGAGGTTCGGCACCCTGCGGCTCGTGTCGACGTCGCTGACCGTCGTCGGCTGTAACGGGTTCCCGCCCCGCCCCGACGGGACGGCGTTCCTGACCGGCGAGCGGCCCCGGATCGAGGCC
>Ga0182226_1000170_pt1 | contig 12125 bp, 7 predicted proteins | sample G6R1MG_27_FD_129658 | JGI IMG/M metagenome (GOLD analysis project Ga0182226, IMG submission 129658) | Miscanthus phyllosphere microbial communities from Michigan, USA - G6R1_MAIN_07NOV2016_LD1 MG | ecosystem: Host-associated > Plants > Phyllosphere > Phylloplane/Leaf | place: USA: Michigan...
ATGAACTTTGCGGGACAGCACAAGGAGCTCGGCGAGGCCGAGGCGATCGCCGACGCCGTGCCGGCCGGCGAAACCGGCGACGTCCCCGCCGCGAAACGTTCGTTCAAGGGCCGCTACGCCTGGATCGGCACCATCGCGAGCATCGTGATCTTCGCGGTGTCGCTCTACGTTCTGTGGCGCCTCGTCGAGACCGTCACCTGGGCCGAACTGCATGCGGCCTTCACGGCGGCGACCCCGTGGCAGCTCGGACTGGCGTTCCTGTTCGTCGGCGTCAGCTACCTGTTCCTCACCTGCTACGACGCCCTGGCGCTGCGTCAGCTTCAGATCAAGGTTCCGTACCGAACGACGGCGCTCGCTTCGTTCACGAGCTACGCCGTCAGTTTCACCCTCGGGTTTCCCCTGCTGACGGCCGGCACCATCCGCTACTGGATCTATTCCAGCCGAGGGCTGAGTGCGGCCAAGATCGCGGCCCTCACGGTAATCGCCGGCTTCACCTTCTGGCTCGGCATGGGCGTCGTGCTCGGGTTGAGCCTCATCGTCGAGGCCGGGCAGCTCGCCGGGCTCACCTTCACGAGCATTCGCCTCAACCAGGGCGTGGGGCTGGCGGCGTTGCTGTCCGTGGTCGCCTACCTCGCCTGGGTTTCGCTCAAGCGCCGGAGCGTGCGGGTGAAGAGCTGGCGCCTCGAACTGCCCGGCGCCTCCGTGTCCCTGAGCCAGATGGTGGTGGGCATCGGCGACGTCTGCGCCGCCGCCGCCACTCTGTACGTGCTTCTGCCGACCGAGACCTCCATCGGCTTCACCACCTTCGTGGCGATCTACGTTCTCGCTGCCATGCTGGGCATCGCCTCGAACGCGCCGGGCGGCCTCGGGGTGTTCGAAGCGACCATCCTGCTCGCCCTCTCCAGCCTGCCGCGCGATCAGGTGCTCGGCTCCCTGCTGCTGTTCCGCGTCTGCTACTACCTCGTGCCCTTCGTCATCGCCCTGTCGATGTTGGGGGCTTACGAGGTGGTGAAGCGCGCTCGCGCCGGGCGTCCACGCGGGGCCGAGGGGACGTGAGGTTCGCCGCCTGAGGACGGCCGGTACGGGGGAACAGCATGGCACGGGGCGCGCGTCGATCCGCCTGGACCGCCGCCGCATGCGCGAGCGTGGTGCTGGGCCTGTTCGCCTCGGCGCGCGGCACCCTCGACGGGCCGTGGATCGCCGCTTCCCTGGTGGCGATAGGCCTCGGGGGGCTCGCCGGCGGCCTGTTCCGGGGGCGCATCCGCGTTACCCCGGAGGCGGCGGACCGCACGCGGCATTCCGTGGCGGAAGCCCTGCTCGCCAACATCCCCGATCCAGTGATCCTCGTCGACCGGCGGGCCGTGGTCATCGAGGTCAATCCGGCCGCGCGCGCACTCCTGCCGGCCCTGAAGCTGCGCCACCCGCTCTCCTTCGCCCTGCGCGCGCCCGATGTCCTCGACGGCATCGAGGAGGTGCTGCGCACGGGCGCCCCCCTGAAGACCCTCTACACCACCCGCGTTCCCACGGAGCGGGCCTTCGAGGTGCAGCTCGGCGCCCTGCCGATGCCCGACGGTCAACCGAACGTCGTGCTGTTCCTGCGCGATCTCACCTCGGCCCGGCGCCTCGAAGCCATGCGGGTCGATTTCGTCGCCAATGCCAGCCACGAACTGCGCACGCCGCTCGCCTCCCTGCTCGGCTTCATCGAGACCCTGCAGGGGCCGGCCCGGAACGACGCCACGGCGCGGGAGCGCTTCCTCGGCATCATGAAGACCCAGGCGCACCGGATGACGCGCCTCGTCGACGATCTGCTGTCGCTGTCCCGCATCGAACTGCGCGAGCACGTGGCGCCGACGCGCGCCGTCGACCTCGCGCGGATCGCCCGCCAGATGGTGGAGACGCAAGGTCCCTTGGCGCGGGAGCGCGGTGTCGAACTCACCCTGGAGACGGATGGCCCCCACCCCGTGCCGGGCGAGCGGGACGAACTCCTGCGCGTGGTCGAGAACCTCGTGGAGAACGCCGTGAAGTATGGCGGTAGCGGCGGCCGGGTCGTCGTTTCGATCACGCGCGTGGCGGAGCCGGCGCCGCGCCGCGCCGAGGTGGTTCTCGCCGTTCGCGACGAAGGCCCCGGCATCGCACCCGAGCACATTCCCCGCCTGACCGAACGGTTCTACCGGGTCGATGTCGCGTCGAGCCGCGACCAGGGCGGCACCGGCCTCGGCCTCGCCATCGTCAAGCACATCGTCAACCGCCACCGGGGTCGCCTCGTCATCGAAAGTACGATCGGCGCCGGCACCACCGTGCGGGCCATCCTGCCCGCCTTCGTGGCGGAGCCCGACGAGGCGGCTCCGGCGGGGTAGGAGGATGGGTGACCGCGGGGGGGGCGGGCTGGTCTGCCGAAGCCGCATCGCCCCGTGTACCGTTCCGGGACGACACGCCCCACATGGAGATCATGACCGCGACCGCACGCCCCGCCGCCTCCGTCCCCCTCGATCTCCCCGTCGTGGGCCTGTCCTGCGCCTCCTGCGTCGGCCGGGTCGAGCGCGCCCTGCGGGCCCTGCCCGGAGCGTCCGACGTCGCCGTGAACCTCGCCACCGGCCGGGCGCATCTGCGCCTCGATCCGGTCGATGCCGGGGCGGCCGTCGAGGCCATCGTCCGGGCCGGTTACGCGGTGCCGGAGGCGACGACGGCGTTCGAGGTTTCGGGACTGTCCTGCGCCTCCTGCGTCGCCCGGGCCGAACGGGCCTTGAACGCCGTGCCGGGCGTCACCGGGGCGACCGTCAACCTCGCCACGGGGCAAGCCGTCGTCCACCACCCCGAAGGCGCCGTCACCTTCGCTTCCCTCGCCGAGGCCGTGCGCCGGACGGGCTACGAGGCACGGGCGAGGAACGATGCGGTGCCGTCCGATCCCGGTGAGCGCCAGGCCGCCGAGGCCGTCGCCCTGAGGCGCGATCTCGTCACCGCTGCCGGTCTCGCCGCACCCATCGTCGTGCTCGACATGGGCGGCCACGTCGTCCCGGCGTTTCACCAAGCCGTTGCGGCGACCCTCGGGGCGGGCGTGGTCGCCTGGATCGAGGCCGTCCTGGCGACCCTGGTCCTTGCCGGTCCGGGCCGACGCTTCTTCCGCCTCGGGATTCCGGGGCTGCTGCGCGGCCATCCCGAAATGAATGCCCTCGTCGCCCTCGGGGCCGGCGCCGCCTACCTGTACTCCCTGGTGTCGGCCTTCGCGCCGCATTGGCTGCCGCCCGGCACCGCGCATCTCTACTTCGAGGCGGCGGTGCTCATCGTCACCCTCATCCTCCTCGGCCGCACCCTGGAGGCGCGGGCCAAGGGCCGGACGGGGGCGGCCATCGCCCGCCTCGTCGGCCTCGCGCCCTCGACCGCCCGGGTGATCCGCGACGGGGTGGAACTGTCGGTGCCACAGGCGGAGTTGCGCCGCGGCGACGTCGTGCGGGTCCGCCCCGGCGAGCGTGTCGCCGCCGACGGCACCGTGGTGGCGGGGGCGAGCTACGTCGACGAAGGCATGGTGACGGGCGAACCCGTCCCCGTGGCCAAGGGCATCGGCGCTCCCGTCATCGGCGGCACCCTCAACACCACCGGCAGCTTCGACCTCGCGGTCGACGCCGTCGGGGCCGAGACGGCCCTGGCCCGCATCGTCGCCATGGTGGAGGCGGCGCAGGGCGCCAAGCTCCCGATCCAGGCCCTGGTCGATCGGGTGACGGCGTGGTTCGTCCCGGCCGTGCTGGCGGCCTCCGGGCTCACCTTCCTAGCCTGGTTCGCCCTCGGCCCGAACCCGGCCCTCGGTTTCGCCCTCGTCAACGCCATCGCGGTGCTCATCATCGCCTGTCCGTGCGCCATGGGGCTGGCGACGCCGACCTCGATCATGGTCGGCACCGGCCAGGCCGCCGAGCGCGGCGTGCTGTTTCGCAACGGCACCGCCCTCCAGGCCCTGCGCGACGCCCGGGTCGTCGCCCTCGACAAGACCGGTACGCTGACGGAGGGACGCCCGACCCTGACGGACCTCGTGCCCACGCCGGGCTTTTCGGAGGCTGAAGTCTTGGGCCTCGTCGCGGCCCTGGAAGCGCGCTCCGAACACCCCATCGCCCGCGCCGTCGTAGCGGCGGCGCAGGAGCGGGGCCTCGGCCTCGGGGCGGTCACGGACTTCGAAGCCGTTCCGGGTTACGGCCTCGTCGGCCGCGTCGCAGGCCGCGCGGTGGCGGTGGGGGCAGGCCGCCACATGGCGCGCCTCGGCGTCGGGGTCGAGCCCCTTGCGACGCAGGCCGACGCGCTGTCCGGCCGGGGCCGCAGCCCCCTGTATGTCGCCATCGACGGGCGCCTCGCCGCCTTCCTCGCCGTCGCCGATCCGATCAAGCCCGGCGCGGCCGAGGCGGTGGCCGCCCTGAAGCGGCAGGGCCTCGCCGTCGCCATGGTGACGGGCGACGCGCGCGGCACCGCCGAAGGGGTGGCTCGAACCCTCGGGATCGACGCGGTGTTCGCCGAGGTTCTGCCCGGCGGCAAGGTCGAGGCCGTGCGGGCCCTGAGAGCCCACCACGGCGCCGTCGCCTTCGTGGGCGACGGCATCAACGATGCGCCGGCCCTGGCCGAGGCCGAGATCGGCATCGCCATCGGAACCGGCACGGACATCGCCGTGGAGAGCGCCGACGTGGTGCTGATGTCGGGCGCCCTCGAGGGGCTCGTCACGGCGCTCCGCCTGTCGCGGGCGGTGATGCGCAACATCCGCCAGAACCTGTTCTGGGCCTTCGCCTACAACGTCGCCCTCATCCCCGTGGCGGCCGGGGCGCTGCGGGCCTTCGGCGGTCCGCTGCTGTCGCCCGTCCTGGCGGCGGGCGCCATGGCCCTGTCGAGCACCTTCGTCCTCGCCAACGCCCTACGGCTGCGCCGGGTGGGTTGACGGCGAGGCCTGCGAATTCACGCTCCGCGGCGGAGGCACGGCATTGACCCCGCGTCTGGCCCCTTGTTTGCTGAGCTCCGATACGACGGTCGCCCGAAACCCGTGTCGGGACCGACCGACCCCGTGAAAGTCTCGCCCATGCCCGTCCTCGACCGGATCGTAGCCCTGGCGCCGGAGATCACCGCCTGGCGGCACGATCTCCACGCCCATCCGGAACTACAATACGATGTGCACCGCACCGCCGGCTTCGTCGCCGACAGGCTGCGGGCCTTCGGCTGCGACGAGGTCGTCACCGGCATCGGCCGCACGGGCGTCGTCGGGGTGATCCGGGGGCGGGCGCACGGCTCGAACCGCGCCATCGGCCTGCGGGCCGACATGGATGCCCTGCCGATCCAGGAGGTGCGCGATCTGCCCTACCGTTCGACGGTGCCGGGCAAGATGCACGCCTGCGGCCATGACGGCCACACCGCCATGCTGCTCGGCGCCGCCCGCTATCTCACGGAGACGCGCGCCTTCGACGGCACCGCCGTGATGATCTTCCAGCCGGCGGAGGAGGGCGGCGGCGGCGGCGAGGCCATGGTCCGCGACGGGCTCATGGAGCGGTTCGGCATCGAGACCGTCTACGGCATGCACAACATTCCGGGTCTGGCGCTCGGCCACTTCGCCATCCGGCCCGGCCCGATCATGGCGTCCACCGACCGGTTCACCATCACGGTGGAGGGCAGGGGGGGACACGCCGCGCAGCCGCACGCGGCCATCGACAGCGTTCTGGTGGCGAGCCACATCGTGGTCGCCCTGCAATCCATCGTCGCCCGCACCGTCGATCCCCTCGACAGTGCCGTGGTGTCCGTCTGTGCCCTCGAAGCCGGCGAGGCCTTCAACGTCCTGCCGCAATGCGTGACCCTGCGGGGCACCATGCGGGCTCTGTCGAAGCCCGTCCGCACCCTGGTGCGGGGACGCATCGAGGAGATCGTCACGCATGTGGCGGCGGCGTTCGGCGCCCGCGGCACCATCGCCTTCGGCAGTGGCTATCCGGTCACCGAGAACCACCCGGCGGAGACGGATTTCATCGCCGACGTGGCGGCGGACCTCGTGGGTGAGGCGCGGGTCGACCGGGACGTGGCACCTATGATGGCGGCGGAGGATTTCGCCTACATGCTCGCCCACCGCCCCGGCGCCTACATCTTCCTCGGCAACGGCGACAGCGCCGGGCTGCACCACCCGGATTACGATTTCTGCGACGCGGCGGCGCCCTACGGCGCGTCGCTCTGGGCCAGGGTCATCGAGACCGGGCTGCCCCTTCGCTGACTTCAGGCCCGGCGCTCAGGCCGTTGGGCTCTGCCCGACACCCGCCGAAGGGATGATCCCTTCGGCATCACGATCGCCGGAAGACGTTTTCAGCCGCGCTGGGGGGCCGTGCCGCCGAGGTGGAACACCCGGTGCGGCACCAGTTCGCCGCGCTCGACATCGCCCACGGAAACGAGGATGCCGCCGCAGGTGGCGAAGGCCTTGCCCTCCACCGGCGCGTCGCGTCCGCGCAGGATCACCGACTGGCCGCGCATGAGGCGCAGCGCCATATCGCGGGAAACCGGCACGGACGGGACCCCCTCCAGGGCGGTCTCGACGGGATGCAGGTGCGGGGCGTTCCCGTCCGGACCAGCCTCTTCGAGGGTCGCGACGAGGCAGGATTCGGCCTCGGCGAAGGGGCCGACGCGGGTGCGGCGCAGGGCCGAGACGTGACCGTAGCAGCCGAGCATCCGGCCGAGGTCGCGGGCGAGCGCCCGCACGTAGGTGCCCTTGCCGCACTGGGCCTCGATGACCGTGCGCTGGTCGTCGTGCTCGACCACGGCGAGGTGGTCGATCTGCACGGGACGGGCCTGGAGTTCCACCACCTCACCGTCGCGGGCGAGGTCGTAGGCCCGCTCCCCGGCGATCTTGATGGCCGAGTAGCGCGGCGGCACCTGCTCGATGGCGCCGATGAAGCTCGGAAGCGCCGCCTCGACGGCCGCGCGCTCGGGCCGCGCTTCGCTCGTCGCCACGGGCCGGCCCTCGGCGTCGTCCGTGTCGGTCTCGATGCCCCAGGTGACGGTGAAGACGTAGGCCTTGCGGCCGTCCATCACGAACGGAACGGTCTTGGTCGCTTCGCCCAGGGCGATGGGCAGGATGCCCGAGGCCAGGGGGTCGAGGGTGCCGGCATGGCCCGCCTTCTTGGCGTTGAAGGCGCGCTTCACCACCGCCACCGCATGGGTCGAGGTCATGCCCACCCCCTTGTCGAGGATCACCCAACCGTTGACGTCGCGGCGCTTCGGCCGGTCGGGGCGCGGGCCTCCGCGCGGCTGGCGCCGGTCCTGAGCCGGGCGCGGCGTGCCGGTCGCGTCCTCCACACCGGAAGCCGCCGGGGCGGCCTCATCGGGGGATTCGATGGCGGTGTCGTCGTGGATCATGCTGTCCTCGGTCGGGGACGGCGCGCGCGAAGCCAAAAGCCGTCCGATCTTGGTACTTTGAAAGAATGGCACGGGCAGGCCCGGCGTCCCCATGGGGGAACGCACGACACCCGCCCGGCGGTTCTGAAAAAACGGATCAGGCGGCGTCGGGGTCGGATCCGTCGTCGTCGGCCTTGGCCGAATCGAGGTCGCGCCGGACCTTGTCCGTGCGCAGGAGGGCGTCGATCCGGTCGGCCTCGTCGAAGGTCGCGTCGCGCAGGAAGCGGAGATCCGGCGCGAATTTCAGGTTCACCCGGCGGGCGACCTCCTGGCGCAGAACCTTCTTGTTGCGCTCCAGGGCGGCGATCACCCCCGCCTCGTTCTGGCCCCCCAGCGGCATGATGTAGGCCGTGGCGACCTTGAGGTCCGGCGACATCCGGACCTCCGGTACGGTGATGACGTGCGCACTCAAGGTCGGATCCTGAACGTCGCCGCGCTGCAGCACCTCCGCGATGGCGTGGCGGATCAACTCCGCCACGCGCTGCTGGCGCTGCGTCGGTCCGGTCGGGGTCTGTCTCTGGGCCATGGGCGGTTCTGATCGTCTTGCCGAAACGACCGATGACGGCCGCCCCCGGACTCCACGGGGAGCGTCGAGGGCATGCCGTCAGCCGGGCGTCGCTGAAACGGAGCATCGATCGGCCGCCGTGAAGAAACGGACGCTGGCTGGACCGAAGCGGATGTCGAGAGCGCCTCTTCTAGCGCAAATACTCGTTCCGGATATAGGCCTGTTGCGCACGTTTCGCCGTCGCCGGCGTGCGGGTGGGGTGATCGTGGATATGCGCCGCGAACATGCGGTCGATCCACTGGGCGTTCTTGAAGATGCGCTTCGAGCGCAGCAGGTTGAACGGCGCGACCTTGCGCAAGGCGTGGGCCTCGTTGAATTCGGCCACCGCGAGGAGCTCGCCGTTCCAGGGGTTGCAGCCGTCCATGGCGACGTCGTCGAGGTAGACCGGCACGATGGGCAGATACTGGTCGGGCGTCCCGTCGAGGATCGGCAGGGTCCGCACCGTGGAGGAGTAGTAGTCGACATCCACGGACACGAAGCCGATGGGCGCATCCGGCCGGACGCTTTCGAGGTAGCCCGGGATCGTCTCGGCGACATCGCCGATGATGAGGCGGCAGCGCGGCGGCAGCGAGCGGCGCAGGGCCTCGAAATCCATCGGGTAGTCGCCCTCCTGGAAATACTCCGGCAGGTCGCGATGGTCGACGGCCGGGGGCATGCCGGAGCCGGTGTCGAAGCCGACGACGTCGATGAGAACGCCCGTGGCGGCCTCCGTACGCGCCGCGAGTTCGCACATGTTGAGAAGGCCGGCCCCCGTGGCGACGCCGAATTCGAGCACCACGATGCGCTGGAGGCCGAGTTTCTTGGCGGATTGGGCGGCGAACAGGATTGGGTAGGCGTATTGCTGGCGCACCACGAGGTCGAACGCCACCTTGGCCGGATACGAGCCGAACAGGGCGACGCCGGCGGACAGGATGTTCAGGTGCAGCGGTTCGGTGAGGCGCTCGACGAAGATCTTGCGATATTTTCCGTCTGTCAGCGCCCGACGCAAGGCATAGGATTGCAGCATTGGTGGCTCCGGAACCCCAGGATCGGTTCGTTGCCCCGCACCATAATCGAGGGCCGGAGGCCCGTCCGGTGTGGGGAGCCGTCTGACCACGTAAACTTCTGCTTAAGCTTAACCTCGCCGACGAACGAAAAAGGGGCCGCAGCGTCTGGCTGCGGCCCCGATGGGCTTTGCGTGGAACCGTGCCCTCAGAGGGTCCGGCGGATTTCCTCGACCCGGTAGCACTCGATGGTGTCGCCGGCGCGCATGTCCTGGAAGTTCTCGAAGGACATACCGCACTCGTAGCCGGAAATGACTTCCTTGGCGTCATCCTTCAGGCGCTTGAGCTGGGCGAGCTTGCCCTCGTGGATCACCACGCTGTCGCGGATGAGGCGAACGTGGGCGCCACGCTGGACCACGCCGTCGGTGACGCGGCAACCGGCGATCTTGCCGACCTTCGACACGTCGAAGATCTGGATGATCTGGGCTTCGCCCAGGCGCTCCTCGCGGAGCGTCGGCGGCAGCATGCCCGACAGGGTCGATTTGATGTCGTCCACGAGGTCGTAGATGATGTTGTAGTAGCGGATCTCGACACCGTTCCGCTCGGCCGACTCGCGCGCTTCCTTGTGGGCCCGCACGTTGAAGCCGATGACGACGGCCTTGGATGCCTCCGCCAGGGTGATGTCCGATTCGGTGATGCCGCCGACGCCCGAGAGCAGGATGCGCGCCGACACCTCGTCGTTGCCGAGCTTCTCCAGGGCGCCCGTGATGGCTTCCACCGAACCCTGCACGTCGCCCTTGACTACGAGGGCCAGTTCCTTGCGGCCGGCGCCTTCCTTGAGGTCGCGCATCATGTCGACGAGCGAGCGGTTGGCACCACCGGTCCGCGCCGCGATGCGCTCGCGCTTCTGGCGGGCACGGTACTCGGTGACCTCGCGGGCACGGGCCTCGTTCGGAACCACCACGACGCGGTCGCCCGCATCCGGCGTGCCGTTGAAGCCGAGCACCTCCACCGGGACCGAAGGACCGGCATAGGGGACGTTCTCACCCTTGTCGTCGATGAGGGCGCGCACGCGACCCCACTCGGCGCCGGCGACCACGATGTCGCCGGTGAACAGGGTGCCGCGCTGCACGAGAACCGTGGCCACAGGGCCGCGGCCGCGGTCGAGCTTGGCCTCGATCACCGTGCCTTCGCCGTCGCGCTGCTCGTTGGCACGCAGGTTCATGATCTCGGCCTGCAGCTGCAGACCTTCGAGCAGGTCCTCGAGACCGTCGCCCGTCTTCGCCGAGACCTCGAACTCGAGGGTCTCGCCGCCCATGGACTCGACCTGGATGTCGTGCTGCAGCAGCTCAGTGCGGACCCGTTGCGGGTTCGCCTCCGGCTTGTCGATCTTGTTGATCGCCAGGATGAGGGGCACGCCCGCCGCCTTGGCGTGGGCGATGGCCTCCACCGTCTGGGGCATGACGCCGTCATCGGCCGCCACCACGAGCACGACGATATCCGTCACCTTGGCGCCGCGGGCGCGCATGGAGGTGAAGGCCGCGTGGCCGGGGGTGTCGATGAAGGTGACCATGTCGCCGGACGGTGCCGCGACCTGATAGGCACCGATGTGCTGGGTGATGCCGCCGGCTTCGCCCGAGACCACGGTGGTCTTACGGATGGCGTCGAGCAGCGAGGTCTTGCCGTGATCGACGTGGCCCATGATCGTGACCACGGGCGGACGGGGATCGAGATCCTCCTCCAGATCCGGCTCGTCGCTGACCAGGCCTTCCTCGACGTCCGACTCCGCGACGCGGCGCACGGTGTGGCCGAGTTCCTCGGCGATGAGCTGAGCCGAATCCGAGTCGATCACGTCGGTGATCTTGTGGATCTGGCCCTGCTTCATCAGCAGGCGAATCACGTCCACGGCCCGCTCCGACATGCGGTTGGCGAGTTCCTGGATCGTGATCGTCTCGGGGATCGTCACCTCGCGGGAGAGCTTTTCCTTCTGCTCCACCTGCCGGTTGCCGCTCATGCGCTGCTGGCGGCGGCGGAACGAGGCGACGGAGCGCGTGCGCTCGTCCTCGCCCGAGGTCGCCGTGGCGATGGTGAGGCGTCCGCGATTCCGATCGCCGCCCGGCTGCTTCGGGGTCTTGGGCGGCGTGATGATCTTGAGCGGCATGCCGGGGCGACGGATCACGCGCTTCTGCTCGTTCTCCTCCTCGGCGGCCTGCGGACGACCCGGCGTCCGGGCCGTGGTGGCGGCACCGGCCGGACGCGCGGCGGTGGCCGCCGTGGGGGCGGTGGGTTCGGGCTCGGGCGCCGGAGCTGGCCGCGCCATGAAGTTCAGATCGCGCGGCTTGCGCACATCCGCCGTGATGGTCTTGCGCGGCTCGCTGGAGGCCGGGCGGGCGGTCAGGGGCGGGCGCGCCGCCGGAGCCGCCGGGGCGGGAGCCGGACGGGCCGCCGCTGCCGGAGCGGCGGGGGCCGCCGGCGCGCGCGGCGGAGCCGGCGGTGTGCGCACGATGGTGGGGGCCGCGGGCATCGGCGCCGTCTTGGAGACGGTGGGGGAAGGGGCGGCCGTCGCCGCAGGGGCGGCAGGCTTCGCGGCTTCCTTCGAAGCTTCCTTGGCGGCCTCCTCGGCGGCGCGGCGCGCCTCCTCGGCGGCGGCGAGGCGAGCCTCTTCCTCCTGGCGGCGGCGGGCTTCCTCCTCGCGCTTCTTCGCTTCGGCGGCCTCGCGCTCACGCTGCTCGGCGGCGAGGCGCTCGCGCTCCGCGGCGGCCTCGGCTTCCGCGCGCTGCTTGGCCTCGGCCTCGCGACGCTTGGCGTCGGCGAGGGCGGCCGCGCGGGCGTTGCTCTCCTGCTCGCTCAGCGTGCGCAACACGACGCCCGAGGCGGAGCGCTGGGCCTGCCGGGGGGCTGCGGGAGGGGGCGGCGGCGCCACGCGCGTCGCCGGGGCGACGGGGGTCGTCTCGCGCGCAGGTGCGGCCGGTGCCGCGCCGATGACACGGCGCTTCACCGTCTCGACCACGACCTGCTTGGTACGGCCGTGGGAGAAGCTCTGACGCACCGTTCCCTGCTCGATCGGACGCTTCAAGGACAGCGGCTTCGAAGGGGGTCTCGCCTGCGTCTTGTCGCCCGGATTGTTCGTATCGCTCATTCAGTCCAAACCCTGAGGGTTTCCATCGTCCCGTGAACCGGCAGAC
>Ga0182226_1000171_pt1 | contig 12099 bp, 21 predicted proteins | sample G6R1MG_27_FD_129658 | JGI IMG/M metagenome (GOLD analysis project Ga0182226, IMG submission 129658) | Miscanthus phyllosphere microbial communities from Michigan, USA - G6R1_MAIN_07NOV2016_LD1 MG | ecosystem: Host-associated > Plants > Phyllosphere > Phylloplane/Leaf | place: USA: Michigan...
ATGCCCGGCCGGTGCCGCGGGTCGCCGCGGGGATCGGATCCCGCGCGTATCTGGCCGACACCTGGGTCCCCGCGGCGTCCCGCGTCCCTCGTGCTGGGTCTCTTGGGCCATGCCCCCGGCGCCTCAAGGCGGGTGGGGACGATAACGCGTGTTTGGCGGGCGCGCGATGAATCCAGCCCATGCCGAAGGATCGGATCGATCAGGCGGCACACATCGCGCGCCGTTCCCTCGCCAAGAAAAAGAATTCGGTCTACACGGCCGCTCCCCGAAGACGCGCCCCTGACGACGCTTACCTGCCCCGTATGCAGGACTGAGCCTGGAGAGCCTGAACCATGCCGATTCTCACCTTCCCCGACGGCAACACGCGGGAGGTCGCCGCCGGCACCACCGGCCGCAGCGTGGTCGAGGGCATCGCCAAGTCCCTGGCCAAGCGCACCGTCGCCATGGCACTCGACGGTACGGTCGCCGACCTCGACGATCCGATCGCCCGGGATGCCCGCATCGAGTTCCTGGACCGGACCGACCCGCGCAGCCTTGAGCTGATCCGCCACGATTGCGCGCACGTGCTGGCCGAGGCCGTCCAGAGCCTCTGGCCGGAGACGCAGGTGACGATCGGCCCGGTGATCGAGAACGGCTTCTATTACGACTTCTATCGCGAGACCCCGTTCACGCCCGAGGACTTCCCGAAGATCGAGGCGCGGATGCGCGAGATCATCGCGCGCGATGCGCCTTTCACCAAGGAAGTCTGGAAACGCGAAGACGTCCGGGCTTTGTTCGAAGGCAAGCAGGAAAAGTTCAAGGTCGAGCTGGTCGACGCGATCCCGCCCGGCGAGGACCTGAAGATCTATCGTCAGGGCGAGTGGTTCGACCTGTGCCGCGGCCCGCACATGACCTCGACGGCCAAGGTCGGCACCGCCTTCAAGCTCATGAAGGTCGCGGGCGCCTATTGGCGCGGTGATTCGAACAACCCGATGCTGACGCGCATCTACGGCACGGCCTGGGCGAACCAGGCCGATCTCGACGGCTACCTGCACCGGCTCGAGGAGGCCGAGCGCCGGGATCACCGGCGGCTCGGCCGGGAGATGGACCTGTTCCACTTCCAGGAGGAGGGGCCGGGCGTCGTTTTCTGGCACGCCAAGGGCTGGACGATCTTCCAGGAACTGATCGCGTATATGCGCCGCCGGCTGCGGGGCGACTACGCCGAGGTGAACGCGCCGCAGATCCTCGACAAGGCCCTGTGGGAGACCTCCGGCCACTGGGGCTGGTACCGGGAGAACATGTTCGCCGCGCAATCGGCGGGCGACGAGGCCGAGGACAAGCGCTGGTTCGCCCTCAAGCCGATGAACTGCCCGGGCCATGTGCAGATCTTCAAGCACGGCCTGAAATCCTACCGCGATCTGCCCCTGAGGCTCGCCGAGTTCGGCGTGGTCCACCGCTACGAGCCCTCCGGGGCCATGCACGGGCTGATGCGGGTGCGCGGCTTCACGCAGGACGACGCCCACGTCTTCTGCACCGAGGATCAGCTGGCCGACGAGTGCCTGAAGATCAACGATCTCATCCTCTCGACCTACGCGGATTTCGGCTTCGGCGAGATCGTCGTGAAGCTCTCGACGCGACCCGAGAAGCGCGTCGGCTCGGATGCGCTCTGGGACCATGCCGAGGAGGTGATGACCCGGGTGCTCGCGCAGATCGAGGCGCAGTCGGCCGGCCGGATCCGCACGGAGGTCAACCCGGGGGAGGGCGCGTTCTACGGGCCAAAATTCGAGTATGTCCTGCGCGATGCCATCGGCCGCGACTGGCAATGCGGCACCACCCAGGTGGACTTCAACCTGCCCGAGCGATTCGGCGCCTTCTACATCGACGCCGACGGCGCCCGGAAGCCGCCCGTGATGGTGCACCGGGCGATCTGCGGCTCGATGGAGCGGTTCACCGGCATCCTGATCGAGCATTTCGCCGGGCATTTCCCGCTCTGGCTGTCGCCGGTCCAGGTGGTGGTAGCCACGATCACCGGCGAGGCCGACGCCTACGCCCATGAGGTGATCCGCGCCCTGGATCGTGCCGGGCTGCGGGTCGAGGCGGATCTGCGCAACGAGAAGATCAACTACAAGGTCCGGGAGCATTCGCTCGCCAAGGTGCCGGTCCTGCTGGCGCTGGGCAAGCGCGAGGCCGAGGAGCGCACCGTCTCGATCCGCCGGCTCGGCAGCCAGCAGACCCGCACCCTGCCGCTCGCCGAGGCGGTGGCGGCCTTCGTCGACGAGGCGACCGCCCCGGATCGCCGCCGGGCGCAGGCCGTGGCCGACACGGTCCCGACCAGCGACACCGTCCTCGACGGGCATCACGGCGTGCACGACACGCCCTGAGGCCTTCTCGAAGCATACGATCCCCGTCTCGCCGAGAGGCAGGAGCGCGACGGGAAAAGCGGCTCCATCCCCGCGCCCTCGGGGGTGGGGATGGTCCGGAGCCGATGCGTGCATCGGATCTGCCGCAGGCGGACAATCGTGCGGCAGTCGCGGCACCGGGCATCATGGCGGCGCCGTGCGGCAGGGCGCTTCGGCCGTGCCCCGCCCGCCGCAGCTTTCCTGTTGCGGAAGGCAATCCGGCTCAGCGGGCCTTGTCGTGCTCCGCGAGGCCGACGGCCTTGTAATCGTAGGTCGGGTAGAACTCGGTGCGGTAGGCGCCCCAGGCGGTATCCTCCAGGACGCGGTTGATCTCGCGGAGCCGGGTGGCGGGCAGCCGCAGGGTGATGATCTGCCCGATGCCCATGACGACGTTCCAGGAGACCACCTCGATCCCCGGCGGCGGGAAGGCCTTGTAGAAGCCCTGCTTGGCGAGCTGCTCATTCAGCTCGGCCAGGGGGCGCGACTGGTCATGCCGCAGGAAGACGGTGAGCAGGATGGCATTGTCCGGCGTCGCCGCGGCCGCGCCGATCTGGGGTGGCGGTGTGGTCTGGGCCATGGCGGACCCTCCGGCGGAGGCCATCAGCAGAAGGGCCGCCAGGACTGATCCGGTCGCGATCGTCGCGCGTGTCATGCATTCTCCTCGGCCATCAGCGCGACACCAACGCGCGCAGGTCCGCTTCCGTCGCCGCCGACCGCAGCCCCGGCGTTCAGCCGGGTTCGACATCGTAGGACAGGCGCAGCCGCAGGCGGACGGCTCCCTGCTCGTCCCGAACAGCGATCACATAATCCTGCCGGACCTGCGGGTCAGACAGCCCCTGCGCGATCCGGGTCATCATGCGGACCGCCTGGGCCTGCGCGGCACCGAGATCGGGCAGGTCGAAGCCCTTGTGGTCGCGAACCAAGTTCGCGCCATCGTGGAGATCGATGAAGTATCGGGGCACGGATATTGGCTCTGGGCACACGATCGTTCACCAGCATCGTGCTACGTTGTTTCTACGTAGTGTCCAGAGGGACGCCGATACATTTCGCTGGTGACGCATCAGCTGCCCGAGCGATCCCGGGACCGACGGGCGCCTCAGCCGCCCTGAAGGCTCTCGGCGAAGTCCTCCGGCACCTCACCGAACTGGCCAAGGATGGTCACGCCTTCGAGCTCGCCGGTTTCGTCGTCGGCGACCACCTTCAAAGCCGCGGCCCCCGGCATGCGGGCAGCCAAAGCCTCGGCTTTTTTGAGGGCGCCGAACTCACTCTGGGCAGGCTCCTGCCGGGCCGGCCGCAGCCGCTTCCGGTGCAGCTCGAACGGCTGCACCACGAATGTCGTCTTCATCGCCATCCGCTACCTTTGAAGCACGCGGGGCGGTTGCGATAGAGCGATGACGTCCGAATACGGCGCGCCCCGGCACAAGCCGGAGGCGGGACCCGTCACAGACTGCGGGTCGTGACCCCGAGCGCCAGCAACGCGTAGGCGCCGATGAAGAACCATTGCCGATGCGCCACCACGGTCCGCCCGACCATGGGGATGCGCGTGTAGAGGCTGGCGACGGCCAGGCCGATGAGCACGGCCGAGACCAGGAAGGTGAGGAGGCGCGGGGCTGACAGCGTGGGCATAGCCCATGCTCGCGCCGGGACGGTTACCGGCGCGTTACCGATCGAGCCCTGGGACACGGGGCCGGTCCGGCGTCAGCGGCCCGGTGGAGCCCGGCAGCAACCCAACCTGGGCCAGCCACAGGGCCATGATCGCCCCGGCGATCAAGGTGGCGAGCGAGGCCAGCCGGCCGGTCCAGCGCCGCGTGATGATCATGACGGCCAGGACGACCATAAGGGCGAAGAGGAGAGCAAGCAGGAGCATGATCGCGCAATGCCACGGCTTGGCCCTGTCGTCACCGAGAGAACAGCGGCCCGGGCAAATACTGTTCGCCCATGAGTTGAGAACCCTAGGGGTATCGATCACGCAAGGTCGGATCTCGCCCAGTCCGGGATCCAGATGCGCGACCGAATCAAGATCGTGCGGAGGCGGCAAGCCCGAAACGCCGCCGCATACCGTATCACCAAGGTCGAGCTTGTCTCATGCGGTTGGAGACAAGGATCTCGCCGCATCGACTGCTGCCTTAGACAATCCTGACAGAACTGATTACAGCTTGTCGCACCCCATTTCAGAACTGTCTTCGATCAGGCGATCAAACAACTTCATCAGTAAAAACGACGCACCCGCCGTTAAGAACTGCGATGCTCCGCCTCGTCGGATCGGGGGCGTCTCGGAACCGCGTCCGCACCGGCAAACCATTTAATCCGGGTCCCCGCAAGCGATTGGCTGGAATGCGGAAACACTGGCGCAGTGGTTATCGAAGCCGCTGCCCTCGCGGATAGTTCACCTGACGGTTGTGCCAGAATTTCCCAGCCTGACGCGGCAGCATGCGCAGCGATCATAACCGAAATGCACCCCGTTCTAGGGTTTTGTAACTTGCATTCGGCCGGGAGAAGTAGCAAATCGCCGGTGAGGGGCATGTCGGGAACCATGAAGTGACAGAAGAAACCATTGTGCACACACCAGATTTGATCGGACTGGCCGGTGACATCATCGCCGCCTACGTGTCGAACAACCCTGTTCCGGCTGCCGAGCTGCCGGCGCTGATCGCCCGTGTGCACGGCGCGATTGCCGGTCTCGCCTCCGGGACGAGCCCCGTCGGGGCCAGCGCGGTCGTGGGTGAAGCGGTCGACAAGCCGACCCCGGCGCAGATCCGCAAGTCGGTCCAGCACGACGGAATCGTCAGCTTCATCGACGGCAAGACCTACAAGACCTTGAAGCGGCATCTGACCGCAAACGGCCTAAGCCCTCAGAGCTACCGCGAGCGCTACGGTTTGCCGGCCGATTACCCGATGGTGGCACCGAGCTACGCCGAGCAGCGCTCCGCCCTCGCCAAGGCGATCGGCCTGGGCCAACCCGGAGCCATGGCCGAGCGCGACCGCAAGGGCCGCAAGGCAGCCTGAACGCACTGGGCGCCTCCGGCGGCGGACGCCGCCGAGGTCGTTCCGCGAGCTGATATTCAGGCGTGCACGCGCTCCGGCTCCCCCCCATCCGTTGACCGCGTGCCGTCATTCCGTCTCTCAAGCGATGCGATCGACGCCCGATCGCCGGCCCAAGGCCGTAACCACGATCGTTGCCGCGCAGCCACACAGGCCGACGACATGCAGCGACACGGATAAGCTGCCACACTCTGCACAAAGCTGATGCCCACGCCGGATCCCGAGAGTGATTGGTGCGGGATCGAAGCATGATGAAGCGTGAGCAGACGAGAACCGACACGGTCGTGGCGTTCCCGGCCCATATCGCGCCCACCGTGGCCGACGAGGACACCGCGTCGGTGATCGCCGTGCTGCAGGACCAGCTGGCGCTCGCCCGGGAGGGCCGGCTGCGCTCGGTGGCCGTCGTCTCGGTCTCCACGGATGGCGAGGCGATCGGCACGCAATGGTCGTGCAAGGGCGCCGACATATCCAGCCTGATCGGCAAGCTCACCGTGCTCACGCACGACATGATGTCGGCCCGGAAGTGACCGGAGCGTAAGGCGGGCCGGAGAGAACAAGCTTTAAAGGCCATGACGGGCTGCCGCCCGACGGCACCGCGCTGCGATGTCGCTTCGCGACGCCTCTCGCCGGGTCTGTATCCGGGATGGGCGGCCCTATCTCTGCGTCATGGACCGCCGCCGACGCGCTGGTCCGGCTTTCAGCCCGCAGAGGAAGATTCGACCATGAGACGCGCCCTGCTCGCCGCCGCGCTGGCCGCGGCGACCCTATCGTCCGGCCCAACGGCGGCGCAGGACGAGAAGCGGGCCGAGACGATCGACGGGCTGGTGCGGATCGTTGGCGCCCAGGCCGGCATCGTCCTGTATTGCCGTACGTTCTACACGGTGGACGATACGGTCTCCGAAGGCCTGTCCCGGACCGTCCGCAGGGCACTCGACGCCGCCCTCGGCGCACGTAAAGCCCGGACCGCCATCGCGGAAGAAGGGCGGCGCGTCGCCAAGACAATCGCCGAGGTCGGGGCGGAGCAATGGTGCGCCGACCAGCGCGATATCCTCAACACCGACGGCGTGCGGGTCTTCGTCGACTGAGGGCTGCTGTTGCGGTGGTTGATGGAAGCGCTCGGGACGGCCGGGACCATCCCCAGAAAAAGCTGCGGCGCAAGTGAGATCTGGCAGGTTCAACCACGCCCGTTCTGCAATGCAGAACAGATTATCTCCTTGTTCGCGCTCAGATCGTCTGTCATGTTTCGACGACGGACGAGCGAAAGCAGATCACGCCGGCTGTGATCGTCCGGACAAGAGCCCGAAGGGCCAGGAGACCGGCGTCGGAGGGTCACGCCATGTCCACACCGATCATCATCGCCATCGCGCTAGTCGTGTTCGGCGCTGCGCTTACGATCTTCGCTTTCGCCCGCGCGCCTCGATCGAACGATTTCGCGGGCTGGGACGTGATGTTCATGAGTGGGATCGGTGCCGTCGCGCTCGGTTTTCTCGCGACGCTGGTCGGGGTCGTCACCGGGTAACGGGGCTTTCGACGCGAATACGGACAATCCGACACGATTCCAGAACCTCTTCTGAACCCGAGGCGCCGATCCTGCGCGCCTTGAGGTTCACGAGGCGGCGATGCTTGACCGACGGAGCGCTCCGCGCACGTTCCTGAACGAGACCGGCAGCATCTCAGTCGACGAGCATCGCAGCCTGCCCTGCATCGTCTACGACCGTTCCGTCGGCGGCGTCCGTGTCGCTCTGCCGGAAGCGGAAATCGTGCCCGATCGGTTCGTGCTCAGCATCGATGGCAGCAGCGAGATCCTCATCTGCCGGGCGGTTTGGCGCAAGGCTGAGGAGATCGGAGCAGCGACGAACGATCCGAAGGCCGGACGGTCGAGCCGACCGAGCCTTCGTCGCGAGGCGGCACCGGCGTAAGGCGCCTCGGGCGGGTCAGCCCGAGCGCCGGGCGTTCCACCGGCCGCTGCACGTGATCGCACCGCCGCTCGTGCGCCAAGTACCGCTGCCGGCACCCTGAGTATCCAGGCTGCCGGCGATCGGGACCGTGTTGGATCCGCTGGTGATCGTGGCCTGGACGCTGCCGCTGGCCGAGACGCCGCCGTCGATATCGACCTCGTCCCCGGGAATCGATGCGTCGCTGTTCTTGATCTGGACCTGATAGCTGGTCTGAGCGGCACAGGGTCCTTCGGACGTGGTCGCCACGATGGTCCAGGCTCCGTCGTACCGATTGGGGATCTTGACCTTCCGGGTGACCGCGGAGGCAGGGGACAGGATGCCGACGATCAAGGTCGCGGCAAGGATCGGGGTAAGGCAGCGGTTCACGGGCAGCTCACGGGCTCGCGCAGCCAAGGCCAGCCACGCGGAGACAGAACCGCGGAGCCGCCGAAACGGTTGCCGCGGCCGATCAGGAGCCGGCACATTCGCCCGCGACGACCGTTCTGTTCGTGCCGAGCCTACCGAATGCAGGTTGCGGCAAAGACCTGGGGAACACGTCATGCCCGATCCGAGATCGCCGAACGCCGACGACGCGCCCATACCCGATCTGCCCCAGGGGCTGCCGACACCGCCGAATACCGGCGACATGCCGCCGCCCCGGCTTCCGCCTGCCCGTGAGGACGATCCCGCGCCGCCCCACCGGGATCCTGCGCCGGATATCGACGACGTCTCGGGTTTATGACCACGACGCGAAGGACCCGATCGATGCGCCGGTGGCTGAGCTTCTCCGCCTGCCTGGGATCAGTCCTGGCAGCCTCGGCCGCCGAGCCACTGACCATCGAGCGGCTCAGTGCCGACGGTTGGGAGATAGCCGGCTATACCGGCACTTTCGACAATCGATCTTCGCTGATCCTGTTTCGGCGGAAGGACACCAAGTACCTCGTGCAGTGCTCGATTCTGTACGATGTGACTCGCAACCCGCGGGTGATCACCAACTGCTACGAGTTGCACTGAGAGCGTCCTGGCAGTTCGCGCCGTGCCAGCGTGAACTTCGCCGGCCCACACCCGTTGCCGTCCGAAACCAAGACCGGACGGATTCATGACACGCACGACGATCCTGCTCTCGAGCGCCCTGACCCTGCTGCTGGCCGGCCCGGCCGCCGCGCAGGTGGTCACCGGCGGCGCCGGCAATACTGGCGTGACCGCCCCACCCTCGACCGGCGGCGTGGGGGCTGGCACGGTGGGAAGCGGCCCCAATGCTCAGATCACCACGGGCACGATGGCCAATCCCAGCAATTCATCCGTCCCAGGCACCACGCCGGGGGTGAATATCGGCGGCACCCCGACCAGCGGACCGCCCGGGACCGGCGGCACGGCGGGTGGCCCGTCCCTCGGCAACCGCTAAGACGCTCGCCGCGTCGGCTCACTCACCCCAATCGATGTCCAGCGACCGCTCGAACGCGGCCGCGGACATCTCCTTACCCTTGGGATCGGCGACCATGATCTCCCGGAACCCACGCCGGGCAAGTTCCCAGGTCTTCTCCATGGCCTGCTCGTCGGTCCCGCACGCGAAGGTCATGACGCGGCCGGACGGATCGATCCCCTTGACGGTGAACACGACACTCTCCTCGTTCTTCCGCCCGCATATAGCGCGGCGAATGCTATCCCGGCCACTCGGCGACTGATGTTCCGGGAGCTGCGGCGCACACGCTGCGTTGCCTCAGGCATCGTCCCAAAAAAGTTGTGCCCGGCTTTCGCCGAAGGTGCTTCGAATCGAAAGCTTGGATCCGAACGCAGTATCCAGGGTGCAACTTTCGACACAGGGAAGTATCGAATGATTGATTCGCGTGAACGCGGGACCGTCCCGGAACGGTCCACTCCCCCGTCCGTCAATTCGGATCCGGAGATCGTATCCACGGATACCGTGCCGGATGCCTTAAAACCTCTGCCGATCCCGGGAGACGAACCGGAGGTCGGGCTGTCGCAGAAGGGGGGCGGCGAGGACGCGATCGTCCGACGCGAGACAGAGATCTGACGGATCCGCCGTTCCGTTACCCGATGATCCCTGGACCTGCCGACTTGTGCAGTGCACAATAAATTCTGCCGCGGCCGGACATGCGGCTGACAGGAGACCAGTCATGGCGAACATCCCGAGCTTCGAGGTCCCCCCGCAGATGCGCGATCTGGCCGAGACCAGCGTCGAGCAGGCCCGCAAGGCCTTCGGGACTTTCATCGGTTCCGCCCGGCGCGCCACCGACACGATGCAGGGCTCCACAGAGCTGGCTCGCACCAATGCGCAGGATATGTACTCCCGCAATCTCGAGTACGCCGAGCAGAACGTCCGCGCCGCCTTCGACCTGGCGCAGAAAATCGCGGCCGCACGGTCGTTCCCGGAGGCGATGCAGCTCCAAGCCGAGTACGTTCGGGAGCGCTTCGCGGCCATGCAAGCTCAGGCCAAGGAACTCGGCGGCCTCGCCCAGGGCGCATTCCAGCAAGGTGCGGAGCGCGCCAAGTCGGCGGTGCAGCAGGGCGTTGACGACACGCAGAAGGCGATGAAGCAGGGGCAGGATGCGGTCCAGCAGACGCAGCACGCCGCTGAGCAGGCGTCGCACTAGCGAGTTGCAGGCGCGAGGCCGCGGGCTCCCGGAGCCGCCGCCTCGGTCGTGGGCCGGCGACGCATCCCGGTGTCGCCGCTTCTATCCAGGCGTGGAGTTGCTGATGATGTACGGCGAGGTTGGCCGTCTGGCGGACGAGGCCATCCGGCTGAGCATCCGCCAGGCGGAGAACGCCGCCCTTCTCGCGGTTGCCATCCAGTACGCCTGGCTGGACTTCTATCTGGAGAGCTATCGGGTCACGGGCGCCGCCATGCGTGCCGAACTGGGCCAGCAAGCTCGGACCCGCCGCCTAATCCAGCGCGGCGTCTCACCAATTATCGCCGCCCAGGAACTGCATATCGTCTAATCGGCGCCGCGCTGCAGGAATCCCCGTCCGGCGCGGCAAGCCGTGTGATGCGCTCAGCGGTTCGTGTCAGCCGAGGCCTGGACCATCGGCCGATCGAGGGTCGCCACCGGGCGGCCGACATTGCGGGTGGCCGAGACCGGCTGGGGCGTGGTGGTCAGGTCACTGACCGAACGGGCCTGCGTGGCGGCGCGGGCCTGCTCCCGATACAGCGGCGGGGTGAGGTTCAGGCTGTCATCCGCGGCGGCGGGGCCGGCGAGGATGGTGGCCGTCGTGAGCGCCGCCGACGCGAGGATGAGGATCGTGCGCATGGTGCGTCTCCGGTTCGATCGCGGAATGCAATCGCTAGACACATGAGACCACGGATTTGTGCAGTGCGGCATGCTCATTTCGCATTGCAACATACCGCAGAGGATGCAGTTTTTTGCGATTATCGTATCGCACCTGCAGGGAACGACGTTCCTAAGATCAATTGACGCCATGCATTCCGAACAAATGAAATAAATTTCACCCCATGAACTCTCAAATATAAATTGAAATCACGTCAGATTTAATTTCGCTCGGCGTCCGGTGAACCGACAGGAGCGGTGAGGTTTCGCGCAGTGTTTCGATTCCCCCGCGGGTCCTGGCCGTTGTGGGGCCGACGGCCCGGGGATTGGCTGCGAACACACGTCGCAGCGCCCTGATCGATCCGACACCAAGCAGCAACCTGATCGCCAGCTCCACGTCACATAGATGGGCTAGATGAGGTCCAATCTTCGCATATCCGGAGCGCGACCATGACGCCCGCTGATCTCGACAAGCGCGCCGAATTGACCGTGTGGCCGAGCCGCTCGCACGGGCGTTCCGCGAAGGGCCGTCCCTTCGCCACCCTGCGCGAGGCCCTCGCCGTCGCGGCGCAGGCGATCGAAGCCGAGGATGCCGAGCCCTGGATCATCACCGAGGAGGGTGACGTGCTCTCGCCGCGCTGGATCCGAGCGAACACCCGGTCCCGCGCCCTTCAGTGATCGGAGGGTCAGGAGCGGCGCGGGGCGCTCAGCACCCGATGCAGATGTCGTGCACCACATGTTCCCGACGGGGTCCGGTGCGCTGGTTCGGGAGCCGCCCCTCGATCGGCGGGAAGCCGCTGCCGAATGCCTGAAGGCGCCGCCGGCCATTGGCGGGATCCGCTGACGTGGAAGCGGGCGCCGGCGCGTCGGCCTCGGGGGGCGGTGCCGGGTTCGGGGTGCTGTTGGCCATGCCCGAATCGGGCAGGGACATCACCATGCCCTGGACGGGCGGAGTTGCGGCGAACTCGCCCGCCTGAGCGGACGAGGCCGCGCAGGCCAGGGCGACGAGGATCAGCCGACATGGCACCGGCATCAAGGTCTCTCCGCGCATGCCCGATCGATGATCGCCAGCGCCATCACGGGCCGGCGGGGCGAGTGTTGAAAGTGGCCGGGCCTGCATCCCGCGAGCCAGTACCTCGTTCGGCGGCGGACGCTCGATAGCATCGTCTCGACAGGTGGGCCGCCGGCTTTCGGGAAACGGACGACGCGCTAGTAGGCCCGCCCGTAGAACGGCTTGGATTCCGGACGATAGCGGTCACCGACCGGCCAAGTATAGGGTTGATCCTTGCCGGTCCGGATGTCGGAGCCGAATTTCGGCGTGTTGAACCCGATGCCGTGAAGGCTGCCGGCCCGGCCCTTGGCGCCCGGCATCGTGGTGCCAGCATCGCGGGCCAGCGCCACGCTCGACATCCCGACGACGAGAACAGCCGCAAGCGAAACGCGGCCCAGTCCCAT
>Ga0182226_1000172_pt1 | contig 12077 bp, 12 predicted proteins | sample G6R1MG_27_FD_129658 | JGI IMG/M metagenome (GOLD analysis project Ga0182226, IMG submission 129658) | Miscanthus phyllosphere microbial communities from Michigan, USA - G6R1_MAIN_07NOV2016_LD1 MG | ecosystem: Host-associated > Plants > Phyllosphere > Phylloplane/Leaf | place: USA: Michigan...
CGTTGTGGAACCCCCGGCTCTCCGCGTGCAGGCGCTCCACCTGCCATCGCAGCTCCGGATGATCCTCGGCGCGGCCGCCCGACAGCGCCCCGCCGACCCGGCGCTCGACGCCGTGAAGCCCAGCCGCATCGAGGCGCGCGGGGCCCAGGAAGCCGTCGATCACCGTGACCGGACGGCCGGTCACGATCGCCAGCGCCCCGCCCAGCCGATCGCGCAGGCGTTCGAGGGTCTCGACCAAGCCAGGCTCGACCAGCACGGCATCCGGCCGCGGCGCGATCTCGGCGAGGGTTCCATCGAAGTCGAGGAAGAGGGCGATGTCCATCGCGGTCGGTCCCGGGCGGTAAGCGTCCGGCACGCGCTAGCATGCGACGACGGCGCGAGAAACGGCTATGGGCCTCAACCTATCGCTTCAACCGGACACGATATACGCCGGAAACGTCATGGCTAGACCGATCTCACGCCCGATCCCCGACCCGACCGCCCCCGGCGATGAGAGCGTATGGGATTATCCACGCCCGCCGCGGCTGGAACGGGTGGCGGAGCGATTGCAGGTGGTGCTCGGCGGTGCCGTGATCGCTGAAACGACTGCGGGCTACCGGGTTCTGGAGACCGCCCACCCACCGACCTACTACTTGCCGCCCTGTGATGTAACGGCCGGCGTACTCTCGGGTCCGCGTCGCGGTGGCATTTGCGAGTGGAAGGGGCAGGCCGTGCTGTTCGACGTGCATGGCGGCGACCGGCTGGCGCCCAGCGCTGCCTGGTCCTACCCGGAGCCGACGCCCGGTTTCGATGCCATTGCCGGCTATGTAGCATTTTATGCCCTGCCGATGGATGCCTGCTTCGTGGGAGCCGCACGGGTCACGCCCCAGCCGGGGACCTTCTACGGCGGCTGGATCACGCCCGGCATCGTTGGCCCGTTCAAGGGTAGCCCGGGCACGATGGGCTGGTGATCCCGCCGGAGCGCGCTTTATCCTCCTGATCGAGCCTCACCGGCCGAAGGAGACGACATGAGCGCGCTGACTGCGATCGATCCCAAGGGTGCAGGCCTCAGCCCGGACGGGCTCGCCCGGATCGTGCCTTGGATGGACCGGCTGGTTGCAGACGGTCGACTCGCTGGACTGTCTGTCACCGTGGCTCGACGCGGCCGCGTGGCCTTCGCCCGCGCCTGCGGCCAAGCGGATCTGACCCGCAGCACGCCGTTCACCCTGGATACGGTGACCCGAATCTACTCGATGACCAAGCCGCTCACCTCGGTGGCCGTCATGCAACTCTATGAGCAAGGCCGCTTCCAGCTCGACGATGCTGTCGCGCGGGTGCTGCCGGAGTTTGCCGAGATGCGCGTCGCCGTGGGCGGCAACCGGTCGAAGATCGAGACCGAGCCGGCTCGCCGACCGATCACCGTGCGCGACCTTCTCACCCATACGGCGGGCCTGACCTACGGCTTCATGGAGGCGACTCTCGTCGATGCCCAATATCGCGAGCACGGCGTGGATTTTCTGGCGCGCGAGGGCAGCCTCGCCGAAATGACCCGACGGGTCGCAGCGCTGCCACTGTTGGCCCAGCCGGGTAGCGCGTGGAACTACAGCGTCGCCACCGACGTGCTCGGCCAGTACGTGGCCACTCTCACCGGGCGCCCCTTCGCCGACTACCTGCGGGAGGAGGTCATTGCGCCCCTCGGCATGGTCGACACCGACTTTTATGTCCGGCCGGAGCTGATGCCGCGCTTCTGCGCGACCTACGCGTATGACCGCGCCCGCCAGCTCAGACAATTCGACGATTCCATTGAGACTGTCTTCGCGCAACCGCCGGCCATCGCCTCGGGCGGCGGCGGTCTCGTCTCGACCGCGGCCGATTACCAGCGCTTCTGCCGGATGATCCTCAACCAAGGGACGCTCGATGGAAATCGATTGCTCGGCCGAAAGACCGTGGCGCTGATGCTGGCCAATCACTTATCGGGGGATCTTGCGGCCATGGGCACGCCACGCTTCGCTGAGACTTCCTACACCGGGATCGGCTTCGGCCTCGGCTTCTCAGTGATGCTCGACCCTGCCCGGGCCCAGATCCTCGGCACGCCCGGCGAGGTCGCCTGGGGCGGCTTGGCCTCGACGGCCTTTTGGATAGACCCAGCCGAGGATCTCTCGGTCGTGCTCATGACGCAGCTTGTGCCGTCTTCGGCCCTGCCGATCCGGAGGGAACTGCGCGTGCTGACCTACGCGGCCCTCGACGATTGAGGGCCGCGCATCCTGCTTATTGCGGAGCGGGAGCGTCCGCGGCGGCTGGCTTCGACGGCGGCTTCGCGCCCGCCTTGGCGGTGGGCTTCGACCCCGTGGCGAATTCCGGATCGCTGCGCGGGCCGTTCGGGGCGTTGGTGGGTCCTGTGAGCTGGCCGGGCGCGAGGTCGACGACCTTGTTCCAGGTCTGCGACTTGCACAGGAAGGCGATCAGGCATCCACGCACCGTCAACTCGTTGGGCGCGTCCGTCCAGATCGTCACGTCGTAGGACTTGCCGTCCTCGGAATTGTAGATCTTGCCCTCGTAATGGGCGTCAGCGTTCGGCTTCAGACCCATGATCAGCTGGTGACCCAGGGATGGGCGCGCCTGCTTCTTCGGGTCGGGATTCTTGAAGTCGATCCGCGGCTCGCCCTTATCGTTGAGCGGAACCTTGAGCCACACCACGTAGCCGCACAGACGGTCGTTGGCCGCACCGCACTTCTCGAGGCGAACGCGGGCGCGGCCGTCTTCGGTCAGATAGGTGCCGCTGGGGTCGGCCGGAGCCGCGGCTTGCGCGGGAGCCGCCAGCGCGGCGAGCGCAAGGACCGCGAGCGGCGCGATCCGCCGACCGATCGAAGACATCGTCATACCCGAACTCCCTTGCCTCGCGACCCTGAAGGAGCGCAACCACCCGCCATGCGGAAAGCCCCCTCGGTCGCGTCATCGCGCTGTCGCCGGGTCCAGAACCTGGCGACGCGCGCGTCCTGCCCGCCCTGTCCCGCGCGAAGTTGTCCGCATCATGACGGCGCAGCCTAGGGCTGAGGCGTATTGGCAAGTCTTCGTATCGATGGCGGATGGTTCAGGCACGCGTGGGCGGTGTGCTGCGGCCGGGCCCGAGCGGCCGCTGCATCAGAGTCACGTCGAGCCAGCGGCCATGCTTGTAGCCAACGCCTGCCAGGGTGCCGACCGGCGTGAACCCGAGGCCGGCATGCAGCGCAACGGAGGCGGTGCAGTCACTCTCGGCGATGACCGCGACCATCGTCCGGCCACCAATGCGCTCGCTCTCGGCGATCAACGCGGTGAGCAGGGCGCGGCCGACTCCCTCGCCCCGGGCCGACCGCGCGACGTAGATCGAATCCTCGAGGGTCGAGCGGTACGCCGCGCGCTGGTGATAAGGGCCGGCATAGGCGTAGCCGGCCACCGTGCCATCCCGGACAGCCACGAGATACGGGAAGCCGCCCTCGTTCAGGCCAGCGAAACGGCGAGCCATCTCAACGACGCTCGGCGGCTCCAACTCGAAGCTGGCCGTGCCGGTGCTGACGGCATCGCCGTAGATGGATGCGATGGCCGGGAGATCGACCTCGATTGCAGGGCGGATCGTGTGGGTCACGGTCCACTTCTATCTGCCCGACGCTCAGACCGGCAATGCGCGATCACCCCGAGGGGCCGGGCGATCGCGCCCGGATCGTCACGGCCGATCCCGTGGCCGGATTGCGCGGGGATGGACGCAGATCCGGTCCGCAATCGATCCGCCGTGCGATCCGATTATTCGGCCGCGGTCATTTCGGCGGTGAAGTGGCCACACCAGTCCTTGGAGGCCACCACCGGCCACAGACCCTTGGACTGCGGTGCGGGCTGGCTGACCGGCGGATTGAAGCGGCAGAGACCCTCGTCGCCCTGCGCTTGAGCACCGTTGAGCTTGTGATCGTCGAAGAAGCGGCAGCTCTCGCAGGCGGCGTTCGCGGTACCGGTCATGGTGTCTCTCCGTCGTCGTGAAAGCTTCGGCAGGTCGTCGAATGGCCCGCTCTATGTCAGTTCTTAATTAGAACAACTCCAATGAAGCGTCAAGGGCGACGCGACCTCCGGCGGCGGCTTGGAGCGACGGTTCGCTTGGTGCGGTCCGGCCAATCCCGCTCGGCGAACACGGATCCAAAACGGAAGAAGCCGGATCCCCCCTCAGGGATCCGGCTTCATGAGGCCGTGGGGCATTCCAGGTCACCGCCCTGTCGAGGACGGTGCATGGGTCGAGCGAGAGGGCTGGATTAGCCCTGCTTGTCTTTCTTGTTCGCCCGGTGATGCCCGACTGCGCAGCCAGCGGCGGCGCCCATCTTGCCGTGACCGGCCATATGCCCGGCAATCCCACCAACGACCGCCCCCTTGAGACAGCCTTTCGCTTCGGCCGGCGCGCCGAGCACGAGAGCGCCGATCGCCAGCGCGGAAGCCAGTGCAATCCGATATGTCATTGCGGTTCTCCGAATGTGTTGTTGGCAACGACCACGTGACCGAAGACGTTCCGCTTCCCACTCTCGGGCGGCCTACCGCGCCAGCCCGGTCACAAGCCGGAGCAGGTCCGATTGCCGGGTCGCGCCGGTCTTGGCGAAGATCGCCTTCAGCTGTGAGCGTGCCGTGGCAGCAGTGATCGAAAATTGGTTCGCCGCCTCGGCGAGGCTGAGACCACCGGATACAGCCTGGGCCAAGCGCGCCTCCGCTGGCGTCAACCGATAGGCGGTCTGAAGGATGGCGGCAGGCGGAACCGGCAGAGCGCCGGGGACGCTGGCGATCAGCAGCGTACGCCCGCCCGCGAACAATCCGCGGCTGGGGCCGACCAGCGGCACGACATGGATCGCGATCGGAAGGGCATCGCGCCGCGGCACCACCACGGCGGAGATCGGCGATCGCCCGGACGGCCGCGACAGCGCCTCGAGCTGCCGCGCAGCCTCGCCCTCCTCGGCGATGAGACGTCCACCCGCCAGTTTCAGATCGCGACCGAGCAGAGTACTGAACGCCGTGTTCCAGCGGATGGCCCTCCCCTCGGAATCGAGGATCATGGCGGGACGCCCAAGGACATCGAAAGCCTCCGTCAGCCCGGCGAGTCGCGCCTTCTCGACCACCGCGGTGAGGAGCCCGGCACGTCGGAGCAGCGGTGACAGGGTGGCGAGACGCGCCTGCTCATGGGGCTCGTACAGGCCCTGCGCCACGGTCCTCTGCAAGGCCAGGCACCAGAGCCGGCCCTTCACCTCGAAGCCGATGCCGGCGAACCAGCGCAGGCCGCTGGAGGCCAGCAGATCCTGATAGAACGGCAGCCGCTCAATCTCCTCGGGCGTCGTGAAATCCTGGTCGACGGCGATGCCCCGGGCCCGGATCATCGGCAGTCCGCGAAAGCGGTGATCCTCCCGATGCCAATGTTCTTCGAAATAGCGCCTCGAGGATTCGGCCAAAGAGGCCGTTGTGATCGCGTCCAGACCCGTCCGGTCGGTGCGCAGGAGCAGCGCCCCCTCGCTCCCAGAAGCCTGTGCAACTCGCTCCATCAGGTCCGGCCAGCGCGCCGGATCGACCACCGCCTCTTCCAGATCTTCCCGGAAGCTCATCTCCAGATCATCACGCAGGCGCGCAACGGGATCATGATTCAGGCCGGGCATGGGGCTCGACTCCGAGCCGGCAAAACCGGCCATCAGGATCGTTATACATTCATTTCATCAAAATAACGCCCGATGATCAATCGTATTTCGTCATTTTAACCCTCAATACCGAGCAATCAGCTCAACGGACGGCAATTTCGATAGGTCGATCCAGGTTGATGGATTGATTATTCCCGAGGGTGGCTCCTGGGTATCAGGTGGCTCAATGAACGTAAGCGCCGTCGATCCGGCAGATGGAACGGCGTCGGTTGAACCCAGAAGGGGCATCCGGCCCTGCCGCCGCCCGACCACAGCTCCGTACTCTGCCACGCGGCCGAGATCACAACTTCTGATAGATTCGAGACGGGGGAGCTTCAAGCCTCGTTAACCAAACCCGTCGATTGTATCGCTCAGCGCGGTTCGATCACGAGTTGTCATCGGACGGGCGCAGTCGAGCATGGTGCGGCTGAAGGTCGATGGCGTTTATCCTGTCTGCGGTCCTCAGCGCGGCGACCCGGCGCGTCTCCCGGGCATCCGGCCTCGCGGCTCATCCGCGAAGTCGTGCCACCGCGCTGGCGGTCCTGACCTGCGCACCGCTGCTAAGCGGTTGTATGTCGGGCAAACCCACATCCGCCGGGCGATCCGGCCCGGACGTGACGCAGACCGGCTCGATTACCGAGGGTCTGCCGCCCGCCTTGGTCGCGGCTGCCCAGGAGGAGGTCGGGCGCACGATGCGCCTGGGACTGGCCAACTATCGGCTCAACGTCGGCGACAACCTCGAAGTCTCGTTCCTGATCGATTCCAGCGTGGTTCAGCCGACCTACCGTCTCAACCCCAGCGACGAGTTCGACGTCGATTTCCGCACCCACCCAGAATACAACCGTACGGTGATCGTGCGGCCGGACGGCCGGATCTCGCTGCCGGGCAAGAACGGCATCAAGGTCGCCGGCCTGTCGCCGGAAGCCGCGGCCGCGCTGATCAAGAACAGCTACGACGACGTCCTCATCGACCCGGTCGTCACGATCATGCTGCGCAAATTCCGCACCGTGACCGATGATTTCCGCGAACTCACCCAGCGGGCCGATATGGGCCGCGTGAAGGTCCTGGCGATCGAGCCGGACGGCAAGATCAACCTGCCGATGGTGCCCGCGGTTCAGGCCGCCGGAAAGACCGTGACCGAACTCGCCGGCAGCCTCACCGCGGCCTACCACCGCCAGCTCGCCACGGTGAGCACGAGCGTGCGGCTCGCGAGCTTGGTGCCGGCCAACACCATGGTGTTCGGTGAAGTCCGGGCTCCTGGGCCCGTGACCCTCCAGGGCGCACGCACCTTGGCGCAGGTCCTGGGCTCGGCCGGTGGCATCCTACCGACCGCCGCGGGCGAGGCCGTGCGCATCATCCGGTTCGACGCCGAGGCAGCAGGCAGCGTCCGCATCGTCGATATCGGCCAGCCGGGGCTGGCGGACACGATCATCGTGCCGCCGAACGCCACGGTCTACGTGCCGCCATCACTGCTGGCCAAGACCGCCCGCGCCGTGGATCTGGTGGTTCGCCAGATCCTGCTCTTCAACGGTACCGGCTTCGGTGTGAATTACATCACCGGTCCGTCCGCCAACACCTCCACCAGCGCAACCGTGAGGTCCGGGACGTGACGAAGTCCGACCTGTCCCGGCCCGACCGGACCACGCCCGACGCGTTCGAGGATATCGCCTTCGATCTCCGCGACGCCCTCGCGGCCTTGTTCCGGCATATCCGGCCAGCCCTGCTGATCCTGGCCGCCGCGATCCTCGGCGCCGGCATCTACCTCCTGCTGACGCCGGCCGAATACACCGCCGACGCCAAGCTGATCATACGCCTCGGCCGCGAGAAGTCGGCCGCCCCGATCCAGAGCGGCGCCAACCAGAACTACATGTTCTCGGAACGCGCGCAGAACGTGAACAACGAGATCGAAATCCTGCGTGATCCGAGCATCGTGCGCGACGAGTTCGCGGCGCTGAAGGCGATCACTCCGGCGGGCGATCTCGGGCCGCCCCCCGAGGACTGGATGGATTGGCTGATCTACCAGGGCCGTGTCGCCATGCGCGGGGCCAAGGCGGTCAAGACCTGGATCGTGGACACCGCCCGCATCCCGTTCGAGGCGCTCGGCCTCCTGCGCCACCTGAGCCCTGACGAGAAGCTCTACGAGGCCTACTTGGCGTCCTTCAAGGTCGTGTTCGTCAAGGAGACGGACGTGATCCTGACCGGCTTCACCTGGACGGATCCGAACTTCGCCGCCCAGGCCCTGAATCGGCTGCTCGACGCCTACAAGCGCCGCCATGTCGAGGTCTATGCCGACGAGACCCCGGCGACCTTCTACCAGGGCAAGCTGGAGCGGGCGCGCGCCGACCTCGCCGCCATCGATGCACAGCTGGCAAAATCCCTGAAAGGCAACAACACCGCGAGCTTCGAGATCGAGCAGCAGAACGACCTCGGAACGCTGTCCGACCTCGCCCGCCAAAAATCGGCCGCGCAGATCGAGCGTGAAGGCGTCGAGGCCCGGCTCAAGCGCACCCGCGAGACCGGCCCCGATCGCTGGCAGCCGACGCCGCCCGATGCCGACCCGACCGTCGCGGCCTTCGACACGCGCTGGGCGGATCTCAGGACCAAGCGCGCGGAGATCGCCGTCCGGTTCAGGCCGACCGCGCCCGAATTCGTCAGCCTCGACCGGGACCTCGCGGCCCTGACCCGGCAGAAGTACCAAGCGCTGATCGCCGCCGACACGGCGCGGCTCTCGGTTCTGTCGGAGAAGATTCAGACCATCACGGGGATCGAAGCCAACCGCCGCAGAGCCGCCATAGGCCAGAGCGACGCCGCCCTGGCCTATGGCCGGCTGGCGCAGCAGAAGAGCCTGCTCAGCGACGAGATCACCGACACCCAGAAGCGGATCGACGCCCTGCGCACAGGCACCGGGCTTGACGCGCAGTCCGTGACCTCCTCCGCGTTGGTCGCGCGCGCCGTACCGCCGCGGCTGCCCTCCGGCCCGAACCGGCCCTTGATCCTCGGCCTGGCAGCCGGCCTCGGGCTGCTCGCCGCGCTGGCCTATGTCGCTCTCGCCGAGATACTCGCCCAGACCTACCGTAGCGCATCCGAGGTCGCCCGCTCGCTGCGCGTGCCGGTCCTGGCCGCCGTGCCGCTGCGCTCGGGCCCTGGGCGGCGCCCGCGTTTCGGCGGAGCCGCCGCATGATCACCGCCAACGCCCCGCTGATCGACCCGGCCGTGCTGGAGCCGGCGCTCGTCCAGCTCAGCCGCCACGAGGCCCGGCTCCGCCGGGTCGGGATCACCGCCGTCCAGCCCGGCGAGGGCGTCAGTACCCTCGCCCGGGAACTCGCCGGCGCCTATGCCCGCCGCGGCCGCACCGCCGTACTGATTGAAGCGAACTGGTCACGGCCATCGCTCGCAGAAGCCTACGGGCTCGTCGGCCGCCCGGGCTTCGCCGACATCGTCGCCGGCGACGTAGCACCGAGCCTCGGGGTTCACCCGGTGGCGGACGGCCTCAGCGTCGTGCCGGCTGGCAACGACAGGGCGATTCAGCGGGCGACCCTGGACGACGGCCGCGTGGAGGACTTCCTGGCGCTGGTCGACGACCGCTTCGACCTCGCCATCCTGGACTGCGAGCCGATCACCGAGATCGGCGACGCTGCAGCGCTCTCGCCGTTCGTGGACGGATTCGTCGTGGTGATCGGCGCCGAGCGCACGCGCCGGGCCGTGGCGCAGCAGGCGCTCGCCGACCTCAAGGCAGCGGGCGGTGCGCCGCTCGGCATCGTCCTCAACGGGACCCGCCGGCCGATCCCGAAATGGCTGTACCGGTGGCTCGGATGAGCGGCGCCTCGCTGCGCGCGCTCCGCGCCTTGCCCATCGCCACCCTCGGCCTGGCCGCCGCGGCTGGCGCCGTGGCACTTAGCGCTGCGCCTCTCAAATTCACCGTGGTCGGGCTGGCGGCTGCCTTCGGCGGGGTCAGCGCCCTCATCGCCGGACAGCGCTACCGCCTGACGCCCCTCCTGCTGGTCGGCCTCGCGGTCGGGCTGACCGTGAAGCTCGACGTCAGTTTCTTTCAGCATTTCGAGGCGAATGGCCAATACCTGCCGAGCATCGGCGGCGGGGCTGGGCTGACGGTCAGCGTCGCGCTCCTCGTGGCTTTGACGCTGATCCTGTCGAAGGTGTCCGGCGTCGGCGAGCGCGTCCGGGGCCTGCGCCTCGATCGGCCCCTCGTCCTGACGCAGATCGGATTTCTGGCGGCCGGCCTGCTTTCCCTCAGCAACGCCACAGACACCGCCTACCTGTGGTTCGATGCCTGGCGGTTCCTGGGCCTGCTCTTGGTCTCGGTCGCGGTCTCGAACCTGTCGGGGGCCGACATCCGGACCCTGGCTCTGGCGATCTGTGCCCTGTGCCTTGTGCAGACCGCGGTGGCGGGCCTGCAATACGTCTCCGGCTCCGAACTCGGCCTCTCGGTGCTGGGCGAGGAGCAGATCGTCGAGGAAAACATCAACTTCTCTGCGCAACGCCGCGCTGGCGGTCTGAAGGTTCACCCCAACATCCTCGGCTATTACTACGAGTTCGTCTGGCCGCTGGCCCTGGCGCTCGCCCTCTCGCGGGGTCCGCGGCTCCTGCGCCTCATCGGAGCGGCCGGCGCCGGATCGGCCGTCGTCGGCGTGGTGCTAACCCTGTCACGTGCCTCGTGGCTGACCTATCCGCTCTCGGCCACCCTGGTCGTCCTGCTGGTCTACCGGGACCGGCTCTTCTCCCGGGCGAGCCTGATCGTGTTCGCCGTGCTGGTCGTGGTGGCCGGGATCGGAGCGATCTACGCCGGGCCGCTGGTCTGGGAACGCCTCACCGCGGACGATGGCGGCTCGGCGGCTCAGCGTGGGCCGCTCAATGCGGCCGCCCTGGCCCTATTCGAACAATTCCCGATCTTCGGCGTCGGCCTGAACAATTTCGGCAATCAGTTCGCCGTGCTTGATCAGACTGGCCTGTCCCGCCTCGCCGGCCTGTTCGACCGCTCGAACCACGTGGTGCACAACCTGCACATTCTGATCCTCACCGAGGTCGGGATCGTCGGCTATACGGCCTTCGCCTTGGTCTTTTTGGTCGGGATCTTCCGGGGCTTCCGGGCCGCGTGGCGCGCACCGATCGGGGATCCCCTGGCGGCCATCGCAGCGGCTTGCGCCGTCGGCCTGATCGCACACCTGTTGCACGGTTTGGTCGACCCGGGCTTCCGCCTGAATCTGGGTATCGCTGAGCTGCTCTATACCGGTCTCGGGCTGATCGCGGGCGTGCGGGCGGCGCAACGACGTGCAGCAGCCGACCGGCGCCGAGAGGGGTACCGACCATGAAGGGGATCGGCCTCAGCGTCCTGATCGTCACTTACAATGCCGGCGCCGATATCGAGACCTGCCTGCAGCTCCTGGCGACCAGCCGGATCAATCGCCCCTACGAGGTGATCCTCGTCGACAACGCCTCGTCCGATGGGACGCCGGAGCGGATTGCCTACGGCTTCCCGTGGGTGAAGCTGATGGCGGAGCAGACCAACCATGGTTTCGCAGGCGGCAATGCCGTCGGCCTGAAGGCGGCGCAGTACGATACGATTTTGTTGCTCAATCCCGACGCGTTCCTGCGCGATCCGGAAGTGCTCGCCGCCGCCCTCGCCCATCTCGATGCGCATCCGGATGTCGGCGCCCTCGGCCCACGCCTGATCTTCCCGGACGGCCGCCATCAGGTCGGCGATGCCGGCTATGAGCCGCGCCCGCTCTCGACCCTGGTCCACGCCGCGGGGTTGTCTGGACGCTTCGGCCTGCGCGGTCTCTACCTTGCGAGTCGCCAAGCCAGGGGACGCGCGGCCGTGGACGTGGACTGGGTCTGCGGCGCGTTTCTCATGATGCGCCGTGCCGCGATCGAGACGATCGGCGGGCTCGAAAGCCCGATGTTTCTCTACGGCGAGGACGTGGATTGGGGCTGCCGCCTGCGTGATGCCGGATGGCGGGTCGCCTACCTGCCGGCGATCGCGGTGATCCATCTCCAGGGCGGCTCGTCCGGCGCGCGCTCAGCCCGCTGGCTCGACGGGTTGGCGGAGATCTACCGCCTGCGCAATGCCGGCCGGTTCCTGTCCTCGCCGGCGTTCTTCTCAGGGCCACTCCGGCTCGGCTTCACCCTGCGGGCGCTGGCCTACGGGTTCGCCGGCCGGCTGAAGCACCGGCCGGACCTCGCCCACAAAGCCGAGGACATGCGCAGGTTCTCCGCCCACCTGCGCACTCGTCGAAGCTGATGGGCTCAATCCTCAAGGCCGCTTGCGAATGAAGACCATGTGATAGCCCTTTAACGGACCCGGCGTGAGCCGGAACAGCAGCTCCCAGAACTTGCCCAGGACGATGTTCTCGCCATGATAGAACGGCTGCCCGTCAAAACTGTAGGTGAAGTGCTCGAACCGATCAGTTGGGA